>Ga0265300_10001396_pt1 | contig 22694 bp, 19 predicted proteins | sample AusTroGonzalo_MG_FD_193482 | JGI IMG/M metagenome (GOLD analysis project Ga0265300, IMG submission 193482) | Bovine rumen microbial communities from tropical cattle in Woodstock, Queensland, Australia - Gonzalo_03 | ecosystem: Host-associated > Mammals > Digestive system > Stomach > Rumen ...
GGTGATACCGCAAACTCTATACAGCATACTGCAGCAGGTGCAGGTCTTGGTAGAGGAACAGGTGCAGCATTAAATATTGCCAAGGGTGTTTCTGAGAAATCTGACGAACTCTATAGAACTGCAATGGCAGACTATCAGAATGAACGTGATTTCCAGTATAAGAAATATCAAGATGCAATTAGGAACAATCAGAATTACCTCTCTGCTCTTAGAGAAGGTAATGAATACAAGATTGGTCTTCAGGGTAACCTTGCACAAGATTACTTTAATACTCAAGACTCTAGAATGTCTGATGTTCTTAAAGCACAGCAAGATAAGTTAAATGCACAGCAAACATATGCAAATGCAATCGCTGGGTTATACTAAGGAGTAAACATGGGAGTTTATACAAGTAATACATTTAATCCAATGAGCTCTATCCAGGCTGCATTGAATAACGTAAATGAACGTAACCGTATTAAGAATGAATACTGGAAACGTAAAGGTGAAATCTGGTCAAACTTTGCTCAGGATATGGGTAAGCTTGGAACAAGGATGATTGACGGTTTCACAGCATATTCTGAAAGTAATGACCCGAATAGTCCAGAAGCAAGACTCGAAGCCTTAGAGAAAGAACTTAAGGATGCAGAAGAAGCTGAAAGACTTCAAGCAATCCAGGATAAGTATAATGAACAGGTTGCTCAAAGACAGGCTATGGATGAATATTTAAATAATACTCCAGAAGCTCTTGCAAATCGTTATGCAATGGCTATGAGAGATTATAGACCAAACTTTAATGGATATAATTATAACCAGTTCCAAGGTGGAGTATATCCAGAACAGGAAATGCAAGATTTCTATCGTAGGGGGATTTAATGCCTAGAAGCGTAGCAGAAATTCAGGCTGAAATAGCCAAAGTAAAGCAAGAAATTGCAACACGTGATATGTATAGACAACCTCAGTCAAGGGTTGGTTGGGCTACTTATGTCGGAACTGGTGACAGAGGATTGCTCGATGCATATCAGAATAGAGAAGACCAGTATAATAAGATGCTAAAGCAACAGCAATTCCAGGCTGCTGAAGCTGCACTTGCTCGTAAGTTCCAAGAAGCAGAGAATGAACGTAACCGTCAGAATGCTAAAGCAATTGCAGCTATGAATAAAGAGGATGCTGCATCTGATAAGGCAATTGCAAGAGCTAAAGCTGCAGATAAAGAAAGACTGGATGCTGAGCTTGCACAAGCAGAATACGATGATGCAATTAATAAAGTTGATTTAGATAAGCCTGAAACTGTCTTAGCTGCAAAGAAGGCTGCAATTAAACTTAATTATGCAAACCGTAATTTACCTTATTATGCAGATGACCCACAGTCATTTACTGTTTCTACAGAATTTACAGAAGATGCTCAGCCTGTAGCAATTAATAAGAAAGTAAATAATGCAATTCAAGTTCTTGACCCAATCATTACTGCACCACAGAAACAGTGGACAGATCAACAGAGGGAAGATTATAAGAATGCATTTGAAATCATTAAGCAACACAAACCAGAGTTAATAACTAAATATCAAATTGAAGAGACTAAGAAAGGTGCATCTGTTGAAGAGAAAGAACGTGCAGAACTTAAATCTCTTAAGAAGAAACGTGATAATGGTGAGAATTTGACTTCTCGTCAAAGTAAGAGACTTAATGAATTAGAAGCAAAGTATAAATAAGGAGACTTTATGACAATAGAAGATTTCCTTGAAGAAACCGCATCACAATGGGATAAGAAATCATTTAAAGAAGCTGATGCAGATTTAAAGAAATTATCCAACGATGCGTGGATTAGAAAGTGGAGTCCAAAGATCATGTCTAATAAGAACATGGTCGCGGATTTCTATAATCTTAAGAACTTTAAACCATTACCAGAAAGATTACGTAATTCCTTTAAAGAATTTAACTTTGCACCATCTGATGCATGGAAACAACAGATTTATCAGTCTGAATATAAAGATGTTCCTCGTGATGAGTTTGAACGTGTTCTTAGTAATATGAAGAAATATTATGATGAAGAAATCGCTCGTCAAGATTCTATTGGTGCAAGAAAGCAACGTGAAAGAGAAGTTAAGAAATGGCCATTATGGAGAGATATTCTTGCATCCGATTATGCAAAGCAACGTTATATTGAAGAACCAGAAACTGCATTAATTGGTGAACAAGCTCCATCATTAGGCAAAGCTCCAAATACAAGATGGGGTGCTGGTGCAGACCTTGCTGCAGGAACAGTTGGAACCGCTGCAGATTTCGTACCTCCAGCATGGTGGGTAGGACCATTAGTAAGAACTGGTAGAGATGTTGGTTATTTAGCAAGTAATTCTAAATATTCTAAAGATGTTAATGATATTGCTAAAGAACGTATTGCAGATCTCGGTATTAATATGGGCGCAAGATTCTTAGCAAATGCTCGTAAAGGTCAAAGAATTGCAAATGAAATGACCAATCCAGAAGTTGCAAGAACATTAGGTGTTGATGCAACAACTGAAGCTATTAATGAATCTATGGCTAAGGTTAATTCTCTAACAATGCAATCATTAAATGATAAGGAATTAATTAACGTTATTAAGGATTTACCAGAATCTCCAATGAAAGCTGATTTAATTAATGCTATTAAGACTTCAGAAGAGAATCTCGGAAGACCTATTAATAGAAAGGCAATTGGTGATGTCGTTGCTAAATATCAGGTTGAAACAAGACCAGCTATACAAGAATCTGCACGCGGAATTCGTGAAGGTAATGTTCTAGTTGTTGGTGATCAAGGACCGTTTGGTAAGAATGCATCTACGTATCTTAAAGATGTAGCTCAAGCAACGCCTTATGAAGAGTTAACTAAAGGACAGAAAGCTAGTTATTTATATAATAAATTAATTGGTAAGATTAATAAAGGTAGTTTAGGTCAAATTGGTATTCAAGCTATGGCAGATATACAAGGTCGTGGTCATAGCCCGGTTAATTATGATAGAACTGAAGAATTTGAACGTCTTAAAGAATATTATAAGCAAACACGTGGTGAAGATTGGATTAAATTTGGACCTGCCTTTGCACCTAAAGAAGAAGAAGGAAGCCCAGCATGGGAAGCTTACAAAGAAGTAATGATGGGGATTAAATAATGCGCAATTGGGACAATTGGTTAAGATATCAAGATAACGACCGTAATCCTTTACACGGTTGTATTCAATTCATGGTAAAGGACGGTAACACAGTAGCACCCATTTATGATTCTGAAGGTACTGCTCTTGCAAATCCACAAGTAACCGATACATATGGTAGGACGAAATATCAGGTCTTCATCGATACTGATGTTATTGCCTATTTCTACAAATATATTGGTGAAGGTGTTTGGTCAGGACAGGAAGATATTGATACTTCTGATGTTTCTAAATGGTTACTTCAGTATACTTCTGAGAATACTTTAGATATTCTTGCAAATATAACCTCTGATACTGTCGTTGCAATTGGAACAATGGAAGACCTCAGAGATGTTGATGTTGACGGAATTCCTGTTGTAGACGGTAAGAAGATGATTACTCTCTTGGGTTATTTCAACTCTGGAGATAAGGAACCAATTAATTATTACTGGAATCCAGAATCTACAGAACAGGATAATGGCGGTTCCGTAATTGCATCCAATAACCTCATTACTGGTCGTTGGATTATGGTACAACCTACAGAACATGTAGATTCTAGACATTTCGGTGCATTCCCGTCTAATTCTATGAATATGGAAGATCAGACTTACCAGATTGGTAACCTCTTCGCATATTGTTCTGTTCACAGTTTAAGACCATTCTTCAATGGTTCTACAGATTACAGATGGTTTAAATTTACGAATCTTAACGTTATCGTAGATGAAATTGATATTTCTGATGGTACGAGATTTATGGATTTGGGTAACAATACCATTCAAGGTAACTGGAATGGCGATCCGTTCTTTAACCTCTCTAATACTACAGTCGTTGCAGAGAATGTTAAGACATCTTGGATGGCTAAAGCATATACTGGTTATAAGAACGTTATCTTAGACAGAATCTCTGCTCAGAAGAACTGGCAGGATGCAAATATTGATGTAAGATATAGTCCATGTTACGGTTATAACTTTAACCATTGTGTTATCTCTGAGAACGGTAATATCGGTTCCGACAATACAAACGGTATTAATAATACGTTCATTAACTGTAAGTTGAATGAAAGAATGTTTATAACCGATGGCGATTATACTGTATCTCTCGTTGGACTAACCTCTGGCTGTCAGATTGATATGGATGATTTCCGTAATAACATGTGGTTATACAAACAGTTACGTTTAACCTCTGACGGTAATGCATTCTTCGATTATCGTGATATGCCAAATGTTGGAGCACCATTTGTTAACTATACTGGTAACATGGTTACTTCTGATACTATTTGGGTAACTAACCTCAAGAATCTTTATGCAACACGTTATTTGTTAAGTAATGCAAATGGACAGATTACTACATATGTATTAGAGAACTGTGTTGGTTATTACCAGATTCCTGATAACATGACAGTTAGTATTATATCTAGCTCTGTTAAGCTCAGACTAGGTCATAACTGTGTAATTCAGGCACGTGATTCTGACGTTACTCTTGATGATTACTACATTCATACTGCAGACAGAAACCCAACCATTTCGTTACGTAACTGTACATTAAATGGTGAATATACCGGTAACTATAGATGGAAATCCTTTACATCTTATGATTCTATTATCATGTGTGCAAACGAATGTATGAATTCTGTTGTTAAGGATTCTCAGATTAATGGAAACTTAAGATTAATTGCAGAACCTGGAACATCCAGAACTGTTACATATTTATCCAATACTGTTACAGTTTCTCATTTCATTCATGGTTACTTAGATAATAATATCTTTAATGCAGCTTTCAATATTGATGGTCAGTCTGCAAATACAATATTTGGTGCATCTCATGTTCTCGTTGATTCTCTCATTATTCAGAATAACCGTAGTAACTTAACGAATGCTCAAGCTTGGGGAATTTCCAGACTTGGTTGTATGGCTTCTGATGCTCTCAACTACTACACCTTTGTTAATAACACAGGTGGTTTCGAGTGTGTTCTAGATATGCATCAAGTTCCGATTATTCCTGGTGGTACCTTAATAACCACATCGCAGAATGGTATGTTAACTGAAACATTAGGTCAGTTAATTGAATCTGTACGTTGGGCACAGAATATCTCTACAAATCCAGAAACTCCATCTTATGCAGATAATATGATGGCTTATTTCACAAAGATGAGAATGTTCATTATTGGTCTTTATGATGCAACTGTTAATCTTGAAATCTCGTTAATTGATAATCCAATGAAAGGCGGTGAATTCCATGGTACTACAGATACAATTCATTTGAATCCTAATGCAAACTATATTGCAGATGGAGGAACAATCTATAACTACATGTGTAGCGTATATGGACCATCGACAGTTCAGGCTAGATTAAGTACGTATTCTAAATATGATTCTAATCTTGATAATTCTCATACATTTATATTACCTGACCTTGCAAAGGATCCATACTCAAATAGCGATGAATGGCAAATCCGTAACTTTATCTTAGGTAAAGGTCCAGGTTGGTTTACTGGAACATCTGTTGACTGCTCTCTTAGAATCAGACAGGCAGACAAGAGATTCTAATTATTTGACATAAATAAGGATTTAAGATGGACAATATTATAACACAATGTAACGCATTCCTCGTAAAGTCTGACTCACGTTACGCAAATACAATTAAACGTGCAGTTAATGACTTACGTAGGTATTCTGGTGATTTCTGGAATAAGGAAACCATTGCCCAGTATAAGAGAAATAAGAGAACAAATTTGTCGTTAAATAACTGGAATCCTATGGTTAACGCAATTGCATCTCCTATTTCCAATTCACCATGGCATGTTGAGTTAACTGACAATAACATGTCTGAAATTCAAGAAGCAATTGACAATATCGAATCTGATTCTGATACTAAATCTGCAATCATTGATGCATTCAGAAAGGCAGTATTAACGGGTTATGGTTACTTGGTTGCAACGACTGTAGAAGACGAATTGACTGGGGAACCTAAGATTATCGTCGAATCTGCAACTCATATCGATGCAATTGCAGTTGACCCATCTTGTTCTACTCCAGAATGTTCTGATGCAGAAGAAGGTGCTGTTATTAACTATATCTCTTTAAGGAAAGCTAAACGTCTTTACGGTAATGATATTGTTCCAATGGCTTATCCTGATGTTGAATGTTCTATTGCATTCTCTCAGTTTGACCAATGGGAAATACCAGAAGATTCTGTAGCCGTTATTTCTTACTTTACAAAGAATGAACAAGGTTATGTAGATTTATACAAGATTGTTGGTGATAAGGTTGTTCAGCAAATTGCATTACCGATTAGATACATTCCTATTCTGAGAATTGCAGGTAATGAAATATTTGAAAGAAACCAGATTAATTATAACGGTATTGTTCAGCAAACATTATCTCTAGAACTTGGTGCAAATATTGCATATTCTACCATGGTTGACAGAGTTGGTCGTTCTGCTAAGGCAAACTATATGATTAACGTTGATGCATTATTGCCAAAGAATATGGCTGCAGTTAATGAAGATGATACTGTCGCAGTCTTATGGAAAGGTGAACATCAACCAGTTCCTTTAACAGAACAGTTTGCTACGGGTGATTTACAGGCTACAATCGATACATGTAGAACGTTAATGGAAGATACCATGGGTATTCCTCTCACTGGTATTGTTGACCAGAAGGAAAGAACTGCTACAGAAATATTACGTCAGGAAATTTCCAAGGAATCCAACACAGCAAACTATTATAATAATGCATTCAAGGCTATCAGAACCTTGGGCAAGATTATGATTGAATTGTTAAATGGTGGTCAAGACCTTAAGTTTACATTAGAGAACGGTCCTTCTGTTATTACTCGCCAAATGAAGCAGAGACAGGAATTAACAGCATTGGCTACAATCATGCCAGATAACATGAAACCGATTATTGCCAAGTACTTTGCTGATACGTTGAAGAATGACCTTGGTGATGAACTCTCTCGCAATATTGTTGCAAACTTACCGGCTGATGTTAACTTTGTTACTGAAGGTCAGGATCCTGCTGCAGTTCATATGCTCGAACAGATGAAGATGACCATGGATATGAACATGGAAGAAATGGGATTACTCAAACAAGAGAATGAAGACCTCAAGAAACAGTTATTCCAGGCACAAATGAGCATGATGGACGGTCGTGAACAGAGAGAACTCGATTGGCAGAAGTTTGTAGTTTCTGAACAGGATAAGATGATGGTTGAATCTGCTAAGGCTGAGAATGCTGCAGTTAAGACCGAGAACGATGCTGCAAAGGCTACAAATGACGCAGTTCTTAAACAACAGGAACTTGCAATTAAGGAAGCAGAAGTTGCAATTAACTCTCAAGAGAAGGAAACCGATCAGGTATTGAATAGCTATAAACTTGCTATCGATGCTGCAAATATCGGTAACGATTTCAAGGAGGAATAATGTTATTTCAAATCTTAACAGGTTCAGGCTTAAGCGGTAACTCCATGAAAGGTGGTAACCGTTTAGCCGTTGAAAGACAGACACAGCAAGAACATGATTCTTTACAGGATCCGATGATTCAATTCCCAAGAGAATATGCAAATGCTATGTCTTTACCTCCAGGACCTATCAAATCTATGGTACTGGAACAATTAAGAAATATGGCTGAAGATGTAGAGAAAGATTATCCTAAATATTGGGATGATCGTACTCCAAGAAAGCCAGTATCTCAGTCGTCTAGTTGGGTTGGTAATGTAGATTATGACCCAATCACTCAGACTGCAAATATTCAATTAGGTAATAAGTTATATCAATATCCGAATGTAACACCAGAAGGTATGGCTAAATTCCTTAATTCTGGTTCTTTGGGTAAATTCTTGAATAATCTTAAACCATATACTGGTCAAGGATTCTAAACTTCTCTAATTATTCTTCATATATGGGACCACATGTTCCAAGGCTGGCGATAGTGCTTTGCAAGCACCGTGGAAGAGTTCGATTCTCTTTGGCTCCATGAAATATCTAATTATTTCTGTATAATGGTAACGGTGACCATTATATGTAAATTTAAATTAACACCGGCGAGGAATGACAATCCTATATGAGTATGTCAACAGAGCAAGCCTTGAGCTATATGAAAGGCAACGATAAAGATGCGAAGGTAACTGAGACCCCATCAGTCGAAGAAACCAAATCGGAAGAAGTTAACGTCGATTCTCCTGAGGATGCAAAGAAGGTTGAAACTAAGGAAGTTGAAACCAAAGATGACGGCGATAAGCCAAACGACGGCGATCAACCTAAAGTTGAAGATAAGGGAAGTGATGAGCCCAAGGTCGAAGAAACGAAGGATGATAAGAAGAAAGAACTGACACCGCAAGATTATGCGTTCATGAAACAGAAAGATAAGAACCGTAAATTGCAGGACAAATATGACAAGTTGAACAACAAGTTCAATGAAACCAACAAGCAGAAAGACGCACGAATCAAAGAACTTGAAGATGCGTTAAAGAAGTATCAAGACCTTAAATCCGAAGATTTCAAGAAACAGGATGGTACGGTTGACTATGATGCATTTACTGACTGGAAGGTTCAACAGAAAGACATGCAGAATGAAGTAAGTAATCTGCGTAAATCTATGGAACAGGACCAGATTCAGCATGCAATCGACTATGACCGTTACGTAACTGAAAGATGTTTCGAAGGAAAGGAATTGGAAGATTACGATAATCTTATTGCAACCAAGGGTGGAATATTTGCGAATGAAATACATAAGGTTGATAAGACTAACGCAGCTTTCAATTACCTCGAAACATTGAATGATTATCCGATTGTTCTTCGTGAACTCATGACTAACCCGAATAGATGGTTAAATAGTATGTTCAGAAGTACTGACCCGGATATGATTAAATGGAATACTGCGAGGGTTGCTGATACAATCTTAAACGAATATTACAGTTCTAAGAAACCTGCAGAAACTCCTGCTCCAAAGCCTGCTATGCCCGTCATCGGAAAGCAGATAACAAATGCTGGTGCTACTACTAGTCCACATCAGAGTATAACGTCTAGTATGGCATCGATTAACAAATATTTACAAACACATAGACATTAAATCCAAAGGAAATAAATTATGAATTACAAAGATTCTGTTAACAATGAATTTCAGGTTAATGAACGCACCGAACTCGTTCTTATCCGCTCTGCTGAAGCAGCTCCGTACCTCACTGTTGGTACTAAGTCCTATTTAGGTGACCAGCTCGTTGGAAAGAGAAATGGTCAGACTTATCAGTTCGTCATCCGTGATGCTGGTGAATATGTTACTGGTATTGATATTACTGGTCACAAGTCCACTCTCAAGGAACGTCCGGTTGAATTCAAGATTCAGGAAGGTAACATCGCAATTGATACCGATATCCTCGTTAAGGCTTCTGTAGATTTCGATAAGGAAATTGCTCAGCCTAATGGTGAGAAGCTCGCTAAGGGCCTCGTTAAGGATGTTATGGATGCTGACCTCGGTAAGCAGAATACCGCATTCGTTGGTCAGGGTTGGTTACCGTTGTTTAAGGCCTCTAACTTCCTCGAATCCATCTCGTCTGAATCGCAGTATGCATTCTTCGACCCAATGATTCATTCTATCGCTCGTTCGTCTGGTAAGGCTTATGAACCTGCTGGTGACGTCGAACCGATTTATCGTAAGGGTCTTAAGGGTACTATTGGTGAAGCTGAAGTCCGTTCTCAGCAAGGTTTCAAGGTTGTTGAAATTTCTGAAGCTCTCGCAAACGAACTTTCGAGTGCAACTGTTGCATCTTACGTTTCTGGTGACAAGGTTGATACATTGACTCTCAACAACGTTACTGAAGATATTCCGGCTGGTACTCCATTGTTCATCGCTGGTGTTAAGGCATGTGACCTCGTTGGTGAAGCTACCTCTGCTCCAAAGGCATTCATTGCAATCGAAGATGGTGCTGCTGGTGTTGTTAAGGTCCGTCACGTTGATTTCGCTGGTCGTGGTACTCGTGAAGCTTCTGCTGTCCCGGCTGCAAATGCTAAGCTCGTTAACCCAATTAAGGAAGGTACATACTTCACTGGTATTATCCGTCTTAATGGTGCTTTCGAAGCTGATACCATCAAGGATCTTGACTGGTCTAACGCAGATGAACGTGTTTCTACTCCGAACGGAATCACAATGCATACCGCTCGTGCAGTTGACGTCATGAAGGGAACCAATACTACTCGTTACACCATCGCTGGTGTCTGGGGTATTACTGACCCACGTGCCGTTACTTACGTCTGTATCAAGGATGCAACTTCTAACGTCGTTGCTCTCTAATCCAGATTAGATAACACAAATTAAATAACCTCCGTAGGAAGTTCCTCGGAGGTTTCTTTATTATATATTATTATATATATTATTATTAACAATATTCTAATTACGTGAACTTTCTTACACATATGTTAGAAATTTAAACAAATAACTTTAAGTAACGTTCTTTATTACACCATCGTTCTTGTAGTTTCTGATATTGGTAGTTTAATAACATTTCGTAATTATCATTTGCTCGTTCAACAATATACTTGAATGATTGTTTAGTTACGTTATTTGGTACCTTCTGGTATGGATGTGCTATTGCATACGTAGAAATATCAGAACATAGACATACTCTACCGACGGCTGCAGCTTCTAAATATTTCAAATCAGATTTGCAGTTACCAAAGTAATTGTCTTCAATAAACGAGAGTATAAACTTGGTCTGTAATGCATTCTTTGCAAACTGTATAGGGTAATCCTCGATTGCAACCCATGGTGATTCTTTCACAACGTTTAAGAACCAAGGCTTAGGACCCATAATGTGTACCTTCTGATTCTGTAAATATTGAACTGCACCTTTAGGGAAATCACCGTAGCTCTTGTCGTCATAATGTGTAGGGGAACCTGCATAGAAGAATGAGATTTCATTTGGTGCCTTATATCTGTCAAATCTCCATGTATTAAAGTCAAGACAGTTAGGAATTACTTCAATCTTCTCTTTAGGTAAGAACTGTGATAAATTCTCTTTAAGGAATTCATTTGTACATGTAACCTTGTCTGCAAGTAAATCTAAGTATTTCTTCATACCTTCGAAATTCTCTTGTGCATGTATCTGACAACGGTTATATTCTGGTAATTCATGCCAAACATCATCATCATAATCACAAATAATCTTTACTCCTGTCTGCTCTTTCAATTTAAGTAATGATTCAAACGTACTTGGTGAACATAATCTTTGTGTATATATATAATCTTGTCCATAATAATGGAAACGACCTGCTGGACTTAATGTTGCTTTACATGATGAATACAACTTATTAAATGGGTTTCTAATACGATAATATCCACAAGCGAAATAATCGCCAGGAACAAAGTTTACTTGTATATCTTTAAATTCTTTATTCATATTAATGCCTCTTAATCTTATGATCTGTGAATTCTTCATTATAAATTGTTAATTCTTCTAAACAATGGTCTGTAATAATTTGGTTACGTTCAAGTTCAACGTGTTTATTGGTATAATAATGACAGAATGCTGTATAACAAATTCTATAAGAATAACTATACAATCTACCTTTATTTGGATTAAATGTTGTGATACCTGCTAACAATTCTAATACAGCTTGTTCAAATAATTCTGCTCTTTCTTCATGTGGTTTATCTGCAAATTTAGGATTACATAATACAATATATATAATTGTATAAATATACTTACCGTATCGTTCATTCTCTTTATCGGTTAAATATTCATTATTCTTTAATTTCATGACCAAATATTCGAAATCATCATTATCTAAGTCATAATACCAACAATAATCTTTACAAGTATGGCTATAATTAATCTTGCGTCTTCTACCAGGATTATTCCAACGCGGCATATTATACATGTTCACCTCTCTTACGTTCCCAGTAAAGCTTACGCGCTTCAGCCATCTTACGTTTAGATTCTTCTGAATGCTGTTTACCATGCATACCGTTTCTTTCACCTATATGATTTACTCCTTTAAGAGCATTAGAAATCTTTAATTTCCATTCTTCATTAAATTTCATACCAATTCTGTGAATACGTGAGTGTTCACCTTTAGGTAAGAATATTAATTCTTCAGCAGGTCTATTATAATAAAGTCCCATCATCTTCATTTCTTTATAAGAATTCTGATAGTCTTCATGAATTTCTAATTTATGATGACATGCCCATTCTTTGAAATTATCAGCTTTAGCAAGTTCATAATTCTCAATTTGTGAAATATCATCTTTGCAATATGATTTAATTCTGTCTAGTGAAGTCATGTTATATCTCCTTACATTATATATATAAACAAATTTAGTAAATATTTGTAAACATATATAAATGTTCAGAATTATTCTGATTATTTAACATCTAATTATTATCTATACATTGAGTCATAAGACCTTATAATAGGTCAGCATTAACAGGAGTTGTTATTATGATTAACGATTTAAATTTAGTTCAATGGGACTATTTACTTTCGCCAGAGTTCGAATTAATTAACAGTGCTGGTAAACCGTTAACTGGTGGTTACATCGAAGTTTATATCCATGGTACACGTAACAAATATTACTGTGCATCCGATTGGAATGGTACTTTACATCCTTTCCAGATTCCTCTGGATTCCATAGGTTCCAATGTAATTCTCGCATCGCCTGAGAATGCATATGATGTCTATGTTTATAATAAGTATGGTTCCCTCATTATGTCTAGATATAACGTCCATTGTCAAGGAGGTAATGGCGGTTCTTCTACATATGTTGGTGATAAGCTTTATTATGGCCAATACAGAGCACGTAATGTCACAACTATAGCAAACCTTACTCGTAATAAGGGTAATATCAATTTGAGCTCAGATGGCTATTTAAAGCTCAAGAATGGCATGTCTTACCATATTACCGTACGAGGTGCATTTGAAGTTGATAATGTAGCAAACGTTGATACTACATTAAATTATATTGAATATACTTCTGTAAATCCTATTAAGATTGATATTGATGAAACTAAGGAAGGTCCTCAATATTTCGAACTTTCTTATGATATTTACAGATTACCAGAAGATATGGATTATCAGGTTGCCTTCGACCAGGCAAACGGTATGGTTACTGACTTAATCGTTGAAGTTCACAGCTTAAGTAATCTTGCTACGTCTGCTGCAGGCGGTGATCAGGAATACGAACCTGGTTGGGGTATTGATATTACCAACAACGTTATTTCTGTCGATCCTTCTATTCTTGACGATTATGTAACCGAAGAAGAATTACTTGAAATTGTAACAGGTATTACTGGTATTATTCCTGAAGACGTTGCAACTCATACTGAAGTTTATGAAGCAACAGTTACCGCAATTGAATATGTAACGGGAATGATTCCATCTTCTCAAGTTCAATCTAACTGGGATGAAACGGATGATACTGACCCATCGTATATCCAGAATAAACCTGATTTATCTATCTATGCAACGCACGATGAAGTAAATACTGTTTCTGGTGAGATAATCGAAACCGTTAATAATGTATCTTCTGTTCTTCATGAAGAAATCACTAATAATAACGAGACAGTTATTGAAACAATCAATAACGTTTCTGGAATATTACATGAAGAAATTATAGAAACTGCTCAGGTCATTACTGGATTAATTCCAGATGTTTCTGACTTTACTACGCATGAAGATGTTAACAGTGCAATTGTAACTGCAATTGACCTTGTTACTGGTATGATACCTGATGCTCAGGTTCAATCCGATTGGAATCAGAGTGACGATACTCAACCAGACTACATTAAGAATAAACCAGACTTAGATATTTACGCAACGCACGATGAAGTAAATACTGTTTCTGGTCAAATCGTTGAGATTGTAAATAATGTCTCTGGTGATATTATCGAAACCGTTAACAATGTCTCTGGTGATATTATCGAAACCGTTAATAACGTTTCCGCAATATTACATGGTGAAATTGAGAATATTCCAGAACAGCAACAGGCTGACTGGGATCAGACTGATGATACCAAGGTAGATTATATCAAGAACAAACCTGATTTATCTATTTATGCAACTCATGATGAAGTTACAGCTGCTGTATCGTCTATAGATTTGAGTGAATATGCAACGCACACAGAAGTTTACGATTCGTCTGTAACCGCAATTCAGTTGGTCACAAGTTTAATTCCGGATGTTTCTGATTTCACTACACATGATGAAGTTCATGAATCTATCGTTTCTGCATTGGAATATGTAACGGGTATCATTCCTGACGCTCAGGTACAGTCTGACTGGACTGAAACCGATACTTCTGATCCTGCATACATTAAGCACAAACCAAATCAGACAGAATTAGTTGCTGGTCAGAATATTGGAATCTTCGATAACGGTTCTACATTAACCATTGCTGCATCTGGTACTGACTTAACCGGTTATGCAACTGAAACTGAAGTTAATTCTGCAATCGTCACTGCTATTAACTACGTTACTGGAATAATTCCTGATGCGCAAGTTCAGAGTAACTGGGAAGAAACTGATAATACTGATCCTTCTTACATTCAGAACAAACCTGACTTATCTGTATATATGACAGAAGAACAGGTCATGGAAATCGTTACTGGTGTTACCGGATTAACCGAATATGGTCAGTTCTATGCAACTGCGGTTTCTGGTGCAGCAACAATGTCCAGAACTAAAGGTACAATCGACGTAACGAATGATGGTAAGATTAAGCTCAAACAAGGCAGTTCTTATCATGTTACTGTTAGAGGTCGTTATAACCAGACAACGCCAAATAATGTTTACAGTAATATTTCCTACATTGAATATATCACGAATAATTCTATTCATGTAAACGTAGATAAGACAATTACGGAATCTCAGTATTTCGAAATCTCTTATGACCTTTATAAGTTGAATTCTGATAGTAACTATTATGTATTCTTCTCTGGTCTTGAAGGTACTGTTAATGACCTCTTTATTGAAATCCATGCATTGGGCGGTATCGGTGGTAACGGTGGTTCTGTTACCGGTGCTGCAGAATATGACGCAGGGTGGGGAATTCAAATTCTAAATAACGTCATTTCTGTCAATCCGTCTATCATTCCAGATGATATTAACCTCGTTGCAGGACAGAATATCGGAATTATGGTTTCCGGCAATGACTTAGTTATCGCTGCATCCGGTTCTGATTTATCCGACTATGCAACATTAGAACAGTTACAGGATTCTGTAGAACTGGTTACTGGTCTTATCCCTGATACATCTGATCTTGCAACAAAGGCTGAGTTACAGGATAATATCGAACTCGTTACTGGATTGATTCCAACTGTTCAGCTCAATTCGAGCAACCTTGTTACTTCGATTAACAACTACCCGATTTATTCTGAAGGTGGTGCAGGAACTACATATACTGCTGGTGACGGAATCGATATTACGAACAATATCATTTCTGTAGATAATACAGTTGCTCTCAAGTCTGATATTCCAGATGTTTCTGATCTTGCAACCAAGGCAGAATTACAGGACGGTTTAGAATTAGTTACAGGATTAATCCCAGACGTTACCAACTATGCAACGCATGCAGAAGTTAACAATGTTTCTGGTGCAATCGTTGATTTAATTCCGGAATTACCTGAAGATATTAACCTTGTTGCAGGTACAAATATTGGTATCACTGTTACAGGTTCTGATATTATCATTTCCGCATCTGGATCTGACATGTCTGACTACGTTACCGAAGAAGAGTTAATCGAAGCGGTTACCTCTGTTACTGCAGCTATCCCTGCAGCTCAGGTACAGTCTAACTGGAACGAATCTGATGCTTCTAGTCCAGCATATATCCAGAATAAACCTACATTTCCTTCTATCGAAGGTCTCGCTACAGTTGCTCAGGTTTCTGCAGTTTCTGGGTATTTACAGAGTGAAATTGATAACATACCTGCACAGGTACAGAGTGACTGGACAGAAGACGATACTACTGACCCAGCATATATTCAGAACAAACCTGACCAAGTAAGACTTGTTGCAGGTCAGAATATCACAATTGTAGACGATGTTGATATTGTTACAATCTCTGCAAGCGTTCCTACTGTTACAGGCTTTGCAACTAAAGAAGAATTACAGGACGGTTTGGAACTTGTCACCGGACTTATTCCTTCTATTGACGGTCTCGCTACAGTTGCAGAAGTCCAGACTGTTTCCGGTTATTTACAGAATGAAATTGAGAATATTCCTGGTGGTACAGAATATACCGCAGGTGAACATATCGGTATCGTTAACGATGAAATCTCCGTTACGGGTATTACAGAACTCGTCGCAGGTAATGCAATTACGATTACCACTTCTGGTGTTTCTGCAATTATCTCTTCTACGGGTGAAGCTCAGGTTCAGTCAGACTGGGACGTTACTGATTCGTCTTCTAAGGCTTATATCAAGAACAAACCAACTATTCCTGATGCACAAGTTCAGAGTAACTGGAACGAAACAAATACATCGTCTAAGGCATATATCCAGAATAAGCCAACAATTCCTAATTATACTGGTGCCTCTGGTGTTGCTATTAATAATGATACTATTACGCTCGATAACCCGATTGGTCTCGTCGCAGGTGATAACATTACAATCGAAGTATCTGGTGTTTCCGCAATCATTTCTGCACAAGGTGGCGGAGGTGGTGGAACTACCTATACCGCTGGTACAGGTATTGATATTACAAGTGATGTTATTTCTATTGACAATACTGTTGCACTGAAGACAGATATTCCTGTAGTTACGGGTTATATCCCGTACTCTGCATCTGGTGTTGATTTACCGAATAGCAACTTTAAGATTGAACCAGATGGACAGGCATATAAGAGTGGTTCACAGTCTACTGAAATTACAATTGCAAATGAAACGACACTTCCTAGTGTGTTCTATGCACCTATACAATATATTCCAACAAATAAGACTATAACAGTTACATTTGATGGTTATTCAGAAAGTGGAACACCAACTAGATTAGCTTACTTTATATATGATTCTGGTTGGGGTAATAAATCATATACTGAGGTAGATATTATTAATAATACTGCAACATTCAATATTAGGAGTCAGTCTATATCATCAACAGATCATGGTCTTGGCATAAGACCAATGAATTCTACAGGAAATCTTGATTGGTCTAAACTCGTTAATCCTAAGGTTGCATACACCGATACAGTTTCGTATAATATTCCTTACATTACTACAACCGCTGGAATTACAGATATTCAACTTGTTAATGAATTACCTGTAAGCCCAGTAAGTTCAGTTCTATATTTAATACCGGAGACTTAATATGGGATTAAATTTAGGAAATACAAATATTGGAGAGATATACCTTGGTAATACAAAGATTGCCGAGGCTTATCTCGGTTCTACCAAAGTTTACTCGTTACCTGTTCCAGCTGGTTATGATTCTTACAGAATTAAGGTTGAATGGACACAAACCGGAACGGCATATCAAATGTTCTTTCAGGGGGTTAATATAAACGGAGTGGCAGCCACGTCTTCTCAGTTCAGCGGCGGCAGCTATTATAACTGGTATGTTTGGATGCCGTTAAACCCTGATGCTGTTATCAACTGGAATCAGGGAAATAGTTATCAATTTGAAATACTGTATCTCGATATTATCGAACCTAACGTTACTTCTATAGATGTTCATATTGGTACATGGTGGGCCGGTGATTACCAACCCGCTACGGTTTCATTAATCGGTGTAAAGGACGGAGTTGAAACTGTATTGGGTTCAGATACCGAGTCTAATACAGCAGACTTGACATATTCTGTATCTATTTAAGGAGAAATATGATTATAAGACCTTTAACAATTATGGCTGAGAGACCTACCCCTCCGACACCTCCGGGTATCTCTCTTCTACCTTTGTCTTCTTGGACAATTGCTCCGAAGTCGTCTTCTACTATAACTGTTACGAATAATAACACGTTAAATGTTAACGGTATTGGTAACTGGAATGAACTAATCTATACACGTTTCCAACCAACAGAATCTGGAACTTATACATTCTATCTTAAATGGAATGCACCAAATGGTATCGATTTCTGGAATTCTTCAACTAGTACTTCACTAAGACAATTCGGTATGTGGTTTGATACATCGTTAGATATTTCTTATTCATCTGGTTATGAAGGTAACCGTTCTCAGGGTATCTTAATGTATGACCATGACAATACTTCTGCAATTTCCTTGGAACAAACAGGAACATTAAACTTAGATGCAAATACGAATTATTATGTATGGTTATCATGCGGCACGTTAGAAGATGGTAAATTACAGGTATTTAACTTTACAGAAGCGAGGTTAGTTAAGGTATGAGTGATTTGGTATTATCAAATCTGACAATTCAAGGTCATCCTGTTGGCTTGTTCTATGACGATCCTACACCAGTTGGACCTACTTCGCATACGTTTGAATTGACAACAATTGATGGTGAATACGGTTGGAAATGCCCAATTGATGTAATATTAAATTGTAATACAAACCAATTAGCAATTAATACGTCTTGGGAGTCTACTAGTTTATTTAGTGAAGGCGGTTATTATATGGTTCATCCATCTTCTAGTAGAAATTATCAGAGATGGATTCCTATGAGTTATAGTCCTACGCAAATTTCTGGTTACGAATGGGAATTTAATCTTGATAACAGTTTATTATCAAGCTATTTATCTAGTAGCATGAGAAGTTGGCTGGAGAATATAAAGAATCAAGGAACCTATGATTACGTTATAGTACATCCTGCTGCATACCAGACTTATAAGTTTAACGGTAATCCAGTTGCATATTTCATATTCGAGGATTAAATGATACAATGGAATAACAAATTAATCAGAATTAACGGTGGTCTGTGTGAATATCACGAACCGCCTGCTCCTCCTATACCTTCAGATATGGATTTCATATATCTTGCTAATGACTTTGATGGTTCTAAAGTTCTAAATAAAGCTACTGGTACTAATGCATTCGGACCATATTTAGTAGAAGGTACAATTACTAAGAATGGTAGTGGCGCAGATTGTTACTTATCTAATGGTTTCGGAAATAACAGGCTTTATATAAATTTAACACAAGAACAGTTATATAAGATGTACCCTTACAATGATGGTGATACTTATACATTCTTTCTTAGAGCATACCAAGATACTTCTAGGAGTGTTAGTGGTATTATTACTTGGAGAGTAGATGGATATATCTATATGATTAGATGCTATGCTGGACAATTACAATTACACACATCTACTGGTTATAATTTGGGTTCTGATTTCTCATTAACAAGTGATAAAGTATACAAAGTAATAGCGACAAAGAATAACGGAACTTGTAGTATATCTGCAAAGAATTTAAATACTGGTGTTGTGAGCAGTTCTTATACTTATTATCCAAATATGAACACAAAGATGTCATCATTTACTGGATATAGCAGTCGTATCGGTGAATCTGCTACAGATGCTATATATGGAATTGCTGGTATTCCAAGGGCAACTACGGCTGAAGAAGATGCAATAATCAAAGACGTATTAATGAATCAGTCTTTATAAGGAGTTTATATGATAATCAAATACGACAACAAGGCAATCAAATATACGAATAAATGGATTTCTGTAGATTCTCAACCTACACCTCCGACAATCTATCAAATCTATACTTCTGGTACGAACGGTTCTGTAGCTGCATTACCGACATCTGGTATTTCTGGAACTGAAGTAACTTTAAGCAATACTCCAGATACAGGTTATCAATTTGATTCATATTCTGTAACGGGCGCAACGTTAAAGAATACAAACCAATTCGATATTGGTAGTTCCGACGTATATGTTCATGGTAATTTCACTGTTATTCCTGTGGTAGATTATGTACAAATTGGAAACCTCTTGTGGCAGACTGTAAATACAAATCTTAGTGTAAGTTCTGGTTCTGTTGTTAGAGATGGACAACATTATTATAGCCCTACTGGTGTTTCTATATTGTCTTCTCAATTAACTGATGGTTGGAGAGTACCTACAAGTAATGATTTCCAGGCATTATCTGCTGCAGTAAGCAACAATGCGAGTGCATTATGTGCAACATCGCCATATTGGTCAGGAACAAACACATCTGGATTTACTGGATTACCAAAGGGTTTATATTGGTCAGAAACTGGAAACGTCGAAGGTCTCGGAACTATTGCTGAATTCTATGGAACAAATTGCCTATATGGTTTCGATACAAGTAATATATCATTACAACAAAGTGTTGATAATACTGTATACTGTACTGTCAGACTCTGCAAGAATGCAACGTAAGGAGAATTTATGTTAACATTTAATAACAAGATTATTACACGTAATACTAAATGGATTGCTCACACGTATGATCCTTATAATCCATTAAATTTACCGCCATTTACATTAAGAGTTAAATTTAAGACTGGTTATAATCCAATTCCACCTAATACTAAATTTGATGTATTAACTCAAATTTCTGTAGAACCTAATATCTGGGATTTAACGCGTTATGACCCAGATTGGAGAGGGGTTCTTGGTGAGAATTTATATTTATTAGAAGTACTTGGAGCTAATACTACTGGTGTAACCAATATGCGCGATATGTTTGGATATTACAGTTATGTAGGTGATTTCTCTTCAACTGTATTATTTGATACTTCAAGTGTTACGAGTATGCATGGTATGTTCTTTGGTTGTTCCAAGCTCACAACAATTCCATTATATGATACATCTAATGTTACAGATATGGCTAATATGTTCACATCATGTTCTAGGTTAACATCAGTACCTTTGTTTAATACTTCTAAAGTAACAAGCATGGCGGCTACGTTTCATTATTGCACAGCATTAACATCAGTTCCATTATTTGATACTTCTAGTGTAACGGATATGAGTAGCATGTTTCATGGTTGTGATGCATTAACATCAGTTCCATTATTTGATACATCAAAGGTTAAGGATATGGAGAGTATGTTTCAGAGTTGCGATTTATTAACATCAGTTCCATTATTTAATACTTCAAATGTTACTAGTATGAACAGTATGTTAGGCTGGTGCTCTGGTTTAACATCAGTTCCATTATTTAATACTTCTAAAGTTACAAATATGAGTAGTATGTTGGTTGATTGTGTTAATATTCAATCTGGTGCTTTAGCATTATATCGTCAGGCCTCAAGCCAGAGTACTCCGCCTTCTAAACATAGTAGAACATTCCAGAATTGCGGTTCTAATACCACAACAGGTGCTGCTGAACTTGCACAAATACCATCAGATTGGAAGTAATTCTATTTACGAAATGTTCTGTGCAGTTTCATATGTTCAGAACATTTCATCCATATTAATTCATTATAAGGACAATTATAATATCTATTATCTTCAATTAACTCTTCTCTAGTTCTAATAGCAACCATTCCAGAAGGTAATAGTCTTATTTCATCCTTATGATGAATATCCCAACCTTTGAAATTATCAGCCTTAGCAAGGTCATAATTCTCAATTAAATCTATTCTACCATCTTTGACATAAGATTTACGTCTACCTAATGTAGATGCTTTACTTCTTAATTTAGCATACTCTGGATCTTCATTATAGCGTTTCTTAGTTACTTCTCTTGCATTTGTATCAGATTTGACTTTGAATTCATGGTCTTCTTTATATCGCTTACATATTCTTTCAGAAACTTTCTTGCTTATTAATTTAGCATATTCTGGATCTGAATGATATTTATGCTTATTATATTGATTAATACGTTGTTTATAAGCTTCATAGTATTCAATTCCGTGTTTCTGTATAATTTCATTCTTTGTCATAATATCTAAATATAGCTAATTATTGTAGTAGGAAATATTAGTTTAATGTTAAATTTGAATTTATTAAGGAGACATAAATGTCTAAACAGATGAAGGTTTCTTGTAACCTACAACAAGATTTCACCGCAGCAGAACAAGCTCAGGCTAGAGAGAATATCGGAATTGACCTTGATAACCTCTCTGACGGTTCCAACGTAAAGTATGCGGGAGCATTGTCAGAAATTGACCTCTCCAAGGCCGATATGAAGATTTATAGGGATAGGATTCAGAATCCGACAATGGAATATTCTAAACTTTATATCAAGAACGAATATGACAATAATAAGACCTTTACTATGGTCGATTCTGATGCAGCATCTGGTTATCTCTTCAAACTTGCATCTGGTCCGATTATTTCACAGGAAATTCAATTCCCTCGTTTAGGTCCAAATATGCAGATACTCTCTACAGAAATCATAAATATTGATTCTTATGAGTATGACCTCAATATCGAGGAAGGAAAGTCTTATTTGCTAAACTGTGGTTCGTCTGCTGGTAGTATCAATTTAACAACAAACGTAACTGACCATCCAGTCTATACAATTATTTGTATTAATGCAGATGGTTCTGGTTCTTGTCCGTCTATTTCTGTTAATTGGAAGGATGAAGCATTAGGTAACTGTCAAGCATCGTTCGAATTCGAGGATGCTACATCGAATGCCGAATATCTCATGCACGTATATATTCAGAAGTTATACAA
>Ga0265300_10001397_pt1 | contig 22691 bp, 15 predicted proteins | sample AusTroGonzalo_MG_FD_193482 | JGI IMG/M metagenome (GOLD analysis project Ga0265300, IMG submission 193482) | Bovine rumen microbial communities from tropical cattle in Woodstock, Queensland, Australia - Gonzalo_03 | ecosystem: Host-associated > Mammals > Digestive system > Stomach > Rumen ...
GGTGAGCGGGCCATAATGGAGGCTGCCGAGAACCGTGCCCTGGATATGTGGTACATGAAACAATTCTGAAAGATGAGAAAGATATTCACTATATCAGCTTTAATGCTGCTCTCCGTAGGGCTGGGCATGGAGGCTGCTGCCCAGGGACGTCTGGCAGATACGGACTTACACCTGCTTGACGAGTGCCGTACGCTGTTTGCCCAGGGTGATTACAGCGCTGCGGGTGCAGTACTGGACGAGTGGGCTAAAGGTACCGGAGCAGAGAGCCCGGCAAGGACAGAGGAGATAGAGTACATGCAGGTGGTGATTGATGCCGAGCGTGACTTTACCACTGCCATGCCCGCCATACAGATATTCATGGCCAAGTATCCTGAGTCAATATACAACAACAGGCTGCTGGCACTTATGGGCACGTCACACTTCTCTCTCCACGAGTATGAGGAGGCCATAGAGTGTTTTGATGAGTGTGACCCGTTGCTGCTTGAGGAGGCAGACTGCCGCCGGATGGTCCGCCATAACGCGATATCGCTTATACGTACCGGCCGTACCCAGGAGGGTTATATGCAGCTGAGCATACTGGAGCGTATGGTTGATGATCCTGATGAGGATGAGGACATAGTATTCTACAATGCATATGTGAACTATGTGAACGGCAAGAAAGAGCAGGCCAGGGAGGGCTTTGAGAACTCTCTTGAGTCATCTCATGCAGAGGAGGCTGAACTCTATCTGGCCGATATGGACCTGCAGGACGGCGGTGACCATAGTACCGCCTATGAGACTGCTCAGAGGATGGTTGATGAAAGCGAGGATCCGGTCCTGGAGGCTGAGGCCGAGCGTATTCTGGGTGAGTACTGGTACCGTAAAGGTGATTATGCCAAGGCTGCGGACCTGCTTGCCAGTTATGTGGCTCAGGGCATAAGTGCCGATCCGCGTCATGACATGTATCTGCTGGGTCTGGCCTGTTTCAATACAGGTGATATGGAGGGAGCCATTGAGAATCTGTCAAGGGTAGCTGACACAGAAGACCAGATGGCTCAGAATGCGGCCATGCATGTGGGTCTGGCAGCGTTGAACAGGCAGGACAAGGATATGGCCCGCATATGGTTTGAGAGAGCTGCATCGCTTCCGGGCACCCCGTCGGTAAGGGAGCAGGCTCTTTACAACTATGCGATGATAATCCATGAGACTTCATACTCTCCCTTTGCGGAGTCAGTTACCTCATTTGAGCGTTTCCTGAATGAATTCCCGGACTCAAAGTATGCCGATAAGGTGAGCAGCTATCTGGTTGATGTATACATGAGCACCACCAGTTATGATGTGGCGCTGGCGTCAATTGACAAGATCCGCAACCCCGGTGCTTCCATCCTGGCGGCCAAGATGCAGCTTCTCTACAACAAGTCCATGGACCTGATGGCAGCCGGGCAGTATGACAATGTGCCTGACCTGCTCAGTTCTGTGATTGCGCTTGACCGATATGATCACAACACTGCCGTTGAGGCTACTTTCTGGCGTGGTGAGGCCTATTACAGACTCTCTGACCGGACCCGTGCCGAGTCTGATTTCCGCCGTTATCTGGCATATCAGTCAAACAAGGTTACAAAAGGCAGTGCACTGGCAAACTACGGTCTGGGTTATATGATGTTTGACCGTGAGGAGTATGACCAGGCCTATAGGTTCATGAGAACCGTGATAGAGACATCGTCACGTGCCGGACTGAGCAATGAGATCGTGGCCGATGCCTGTCTGCGTGCGGCTGACTGCATGTTCTACCGTCGCCAGTATGACCAGGCCAAGGAGTATTACAGCATGGCAATCAACCTGAACCGCACCATAGGAGACTATGCTCTCTACCAGACAGCACTGGTGAACGGTCTGCAGCGTAACTATACCGGAAAGATACAGGAGCTGGAACGTCTGGTGAACGGCTATCCGGAATCACCTTATCTGGCATCGGCCCTGTATGAGGAGGGACGTTCATATCAGCAGCAGGACAAAACGGATCAGGCTGTTAAGGTGTTCGCAAGGATAATCAAGGAGTTCTCCTCTACGGACCTGGCACGCAAGGCGGCTGCCGAGACGGCTCTTATCTATTATCAGACAAACCGCTATGACGATGCCATCAAGGCTTACAAGGAGGTCATTGCCAACTATCCCGGAAGCGACGAGGCACGCACTGCAATGGTTGACCTTAAATCCATCTATGTGGAGAAGGGTGATGTGAACGCTTATGTGGAGTACACTCAAAGTGTTCAGGGTGCTGCACCTATTGCTGCAACCGAACGCGACTCGCTTATGTATACGGCAGCCGAGGGACTGTTCAGCCGCGGTGCCAAGACAGAAGCCAAGGAGCGTTTCAAGGAATACCTCTCACAGTTCCCCAATGGAGCCTTTGCAGTTAATGCATGGTACTATCAGGGTCTGCTGCTTGAAGAGGAGAATGACTATGAGAAGGCATATGAGAGCTATATGCGCGTGGCTGCAAATGAGAACAGCCGTTTCTCGGAGAGCGCTCTTGACCATGCCGCATCGATGGCCTGGTCAGTGGGAGACTGGGAGACAGCCATGGATACCTATATCCGTCTGTATGACAAGACTACCAATGCCGACAGGCAGAAACGCAGTCTCTATTGCATAGTAAGCAGTGCCGGTAAGATAGAGGAGCATGATGCCGTACTCCTTTATGCCGACAAGGCTCTGCAGACCCAGCTGTCAAATGACCAGATTACCGAGGTCAGATACCGTAAGGCCAAGGCCCTGCTGGCAGGCGGCACCGGCGCTGATGCACGTCCTCTGCTGGAGGAACTCTCCAAGGATACCCGTTCCCAGTACGGCGCCGAATCGGACTATCTGCTCAGTCAGCTGCTGTTTGACAACGGTGACAAGGCGGGTGCAGAGAAGGTGATAATGGATTTCATAAAGGAGGGAACGCCGCATATGTACTGGCTGGCCCGCAGCTTTATACTGCTCAGTGACATCTATAAGTCACAGGGTAAGGATGTGGAGGCACGTCAGTACCTGCTTTCACTCAAATCCAACTACACAGAGAGTGATGACATTGCAAAGATGATTGAGGATAGACTTGAATGATTATGAAGAGATATATTTTACTTGCCGTTTTGGGTGCAGTATGCTGTAATGCAGCGTACTCACAGGATGGGCTCCCGTCCAGGTCTCTGACCATAGAGGGAGCATATAACCCTACGGTTACCAAGGCACAGAAGATAATGCCCGTTCCGGAGAAACCGGTATCCGAGCGCGAGGCTGTCCAGGTAAGTTACCTGACAGACCCCAATCCGTTACAGAATCTGCAGCGTGCTCCCATGGGTGCGTTCTCACAGAATTCCGATGATATTAAGAGGCCTGCATATTGGGGTCTGGTCCGTTTTGGCTACGGTTTGAGGAACATACATGACGGACTTCTGGATTTTGGTTGGCGCATATCGGACAAGGATGAACTTAAGGTATCGGGCATGCTTGACGCATGGTCCTCAAAACCTGACGGCGACTGGAAATCCAGGATGTTCAACGGTGACATATCCGCTCTCTATACACATAGATTTGAGAACGTGACCCTTAGTGTTGACGGAGCATTGGGACACTCTCATTTCAACTACAGGGAGGGAGCGTATCTTACTCCTGCCATGAGTGACCTGAGCAGTCTTTTGCAGAATACCGGAAGAGAGCGTCTGGGCGTTCAGGCATCGGGCGGGAACGACAGCCTCAAGTGGCATGCTTTGGTCTCTATGGAGTGGCTTTCACGCAATGGCCTTGAGGTGGCCGGAACACAGAGGGACAATAAGGAGAGAGTGCTCAGGATTGAGGGCGGTATAGCTGCTCCTCTCAAGGGCGGAACAGGAGGATTCGAGTACAGGCTCAAGAGCGCCGGTTATGACTGGCAGGGACTGTACGGTTGTGATTATTCAAACTTTGTGGCCGTGACCGTATCTCCTTACTGGAAGAACTCATGGGGCAAGCTGGATGCAGACCTGGGGGTTAACCTGGATTTGCGTACGGCAGCCGGATATAAACTGCTGCTCTCACCGATGGCTAGAGTAGGATATAATGTGAATGACCGTGTCAGACTGCTGGCCGGACTGACCGGCGGACTTGAGGACAACAGCATGCGCAAACTGGCTGCCGTATCTCCCTACTGGTCCGAGGCTGAGCGCATACGTGACGGCTATACCCTGTTCAACGCATTTGTAGGCGCATCCTACACACAGGGTACGTGGCTTTCGCTGTCTGCCAATGCCGGTTACCGTCACACCATAGACGCGCTGTTCCAGACCGTGAGCGACAGCCTGCTGCTAACCTCAATGCTTAAGCAGGAGGCTCTGGATGTGTTCTATGTCCGCATGGATGCCGATATGCTTTTTGCAGACCGTGCCCAGGTAAGCATGGATATGACAATAAACGGATATACAGGCCATTATAAACCCGGGAACCTGGTTCTCAAACCGGTGATTGACGCCTCGCTTTTTGGTAAGGTGAACATAATGCCCGGACTGAATGCCATGCTTTCCTACCGCATGATGACTTTCCATAAGGTTAAGGGAGAGCGGATGCCCATGATCAATGACCTGGCTCTTACGGTTGACTATGATTTCCGTCCCAACCTGTCATTCTATCTTACGGGCAGCCGTCTTGCCGGTGGTGACTGGTACTACTATGCCGGATACCGCTCGCTCAAACCCAGCGTGATGGTTGGCGCCACCTACAGGTTCTAAGCCTTTTTATTAATATAAATATTAATAAGGTGGACGGATAGAATTTTTTCTGTCCGTCCACCTTCTATATGTCTTTTTTTTGTTCTACTTTTGCCGCGCTTTTAATACAGAAAACCATGCAGAAAAATCTGGTAATTGTTGAGTCTCCGGCCAAGGCCAAGACAATCGAGAAGTTTTTGGGACCGGATTACAAGGTGATGTCAAGTTACGGACACATCTGTGATCTCAAAAAGAAAGACCTGAGCATAGACATAGACACGTTTGAACCCATATATGAAATACCTACCGATAAGAAAAAGGTGGTAAGCGAACTCAAGGATGCAGCATCAAAGGCCCAGATGGTCTGGTTGGCTTCCGATGAGGACCGCGAGGGAGAGGCCATCAGCTGGCATCTGTTCGATACACTCGGACTCAAACCTGAGAACACAAAACGTATAGTATTCCACGAGATTACCAAGAACGCCATACTTCACGCCATCGAGACCCCGCGTGACATTGACACCAATCTGGTATACGCCCAGCAGGCACGTCGTGTGCTGGACCGCATAGTAGGTTTCAAGCTGTCACCCATCCTGTGGCGTAAGGTCAAGCCGTCACTCTCTGCAGGCCGTGTGCAGTCTGTTGCAGTACGTCTTATAGTAGAGCGTGAGCGTGAGATAAAGAACTTTGTTCCCGAGGCATCATACCGCGTAGTTGGTACATTCCGTCTGGATGGCGGCGTTGAGGTACGCGCCGAGTATAACGGCCGATTCAAGACCAAGAAAGAGGCTTATGCATTCCTTGAGAAGTGCAACGGAGCCGAGTTCAAGGTAAAGGACATATCCACCAAGCCGCTCAAGAAACTGCCTGCAGCACCGTTCACCACATCAACCATGCAACAGGAGGCAACCCGTAAGTTCGGATTTACCGTAATGCAGACCATGATGCTTGCACAGCGTCTGTATGAGTCCGGTAAGATCACATACATGCGTACTGACTCCGTAAACCTGTCAACCCTCTGCATAGACTCCTGCCGTAAGGTCATATCCGAGTCTATGGGTGACGAGTACGTAAAGAGCCGTCAGTACACCCAGAAAGCCAAGGGCGCACAGGAGGCTCATGAGGCCATCCGTCCTACATACATGGAGAACCAGTCAATAGACGGTACCGCTCCTGAGAAACGTCTCTATGAGCTTATCTGGAAACGTACCATCGCATCTCAGATGGCCGATGCCGAGATAGAGAAGACCACGGTATCAATCACATCACCCAAGATTGACGGTGAGTTCACGGTAACCGGTGAGGTGAACAAGTTTGACGGTTTCCTGCGCGTTTACCGTGAGAGCCGTGATGAAGATGCCGCAGAGTCACAGGAGGTTCAGGGTCTGCCGGAGTTCAAGAAGGGCCAGGCTCTGGAGTTCAACCAGATATCGGCATTTGAGCGTTTCACCCAGCATCCGCAGCGTTTCAATGAGGCCGCTTTGGTACATAAGATGGAGGAGCTTGGCATTGGACGTCCTTCAACATACGCTCCTACAATCGGTACCATCCAGCAGCGTGAGTATGTGCTGCGTGAGGATATAGAGGGCAGCAAGCGCGAGTGTGACATGCTGCGTCTGGAGAACGGTGAGATAAAGGAGCAGACCGTTACTGAGGTTTACGGAACAGAAAAGTCAAAGCTTGTACCTACAGACATAGGTATGGTGGTAAATGACTTCCTTATAGAGTATTTCCCCGATATTATGAACTACAACTTCACCGCCCAGGTGGAGAAGGAGTTTGATGATATAGCCGAGGGCGACAAGCAGTGGAAGAGCGTAATCAGCACCTTCTATGACAAGTTCAGCCCGGCCGTAAACAGCGCCATGACGCTCAAGAACGAGCACAAGGTTGGCGAGCGTATCCTGGGTACCGATCCCATATCGGGCAAGCCTGTATCAGTAAAGATAGGCCGTTACGGCCCCATCGTACAGATAGGCAGCGCCGAGGATGAGGACAAGCCCCGTTTTGCACAGATGAAAAAGGGTCAGACCATTGAGACCATCACACTGGATGAGGCTCTGGAGCTGTTCCGCCTGCCGCGTACACTGGGTGAGTTTGAGGGCCAGGAGGTTAGCGTAGGTACCGGTAGGTTCGGTCCTTACATCCGTCATGACAAGTTCTATGTATCCATAGGCGGTGTGGCCGATCCTCTGACCATCACACTTGATGAGGCTGTGAAGCTGATTGTAACCAAGCGTGAGAGTGAGTCCAAGAAGGTGCTCAAGACATTCCCGGGCAATCCTGACATGGAGATCATGAACGGCCGTTACGGTGCTTACATAGCTTATCAGGGAAGCAACTACAAGATTCCCAAGAGCTCTGATCCCACCACACTCACTGAGGAGGAGTGCCAGGAGATCATCAAGCGCCAGATTGAGAAGACCGGTTCCGCCCCCAAGCGCCGTATATTCAAGACCAAGAAGTAAGTATGGTCAGGGTCTTTCTGATGGGCTTCATGGGAGCCGGCAAGACAACCCTGGGCAAGGCGTTGGCTGCGCATCTGGGTGTGTCATTCATAGACCTGGACCAGTACATAGAGTCACGCTACATGAAGAGCGTGAGCCAGATATTCGCCACACGCGGCGAGCAGGGGTTCCGTGAGATAGAGAGCCGTCTGCTGCGTGAGGTGGGTGAGTTTGACAACGTGATAGTATCATGCGGCGGCTCTACTCCACTCATAGGCGATAACATGGATTACATGCTCTCCCAAGGCCAGACCGTCTATCTTAAATGCAGCAATGAAACCCTGCTCAGCCGTCTCAAGGCAGCACGTTCACAGCGTCCGCTCATAGCATCCAAGACCGATGAAGAGCTGGCCCTGTACATAGAGTCCGAGACCAAGCGCCGTGAGCCGGGATACCTGCGGGCTCAGTACATCTGCCCCGGAGACCGTCTGGAGAGCCGTGACCAGATATCTGAGACTATAGAATACATTGAAAACCTTTTGAATCTTAATAAAGACTGACCATATGAAAGAGTCACTTGTCATAGTAAAGGTGGGCGGCAAGATTGTCGAGCAGCCCGAGACACTGGAGCGTCTGCTCACTGATTTCAAGGCCATACCCGGTAAGAAACTGCTGGTACACGGCGGAGGCCGTTCCGCAACTGCCATGGCCAGCCGTCTGGGCATAGAGAGCAAGATGGTTGACGGACGCCGTATAACCGATGCCGATATGCTTGACGTTGTGACTATGGTCTACGGAGGTCTGGTAAACAAGAATATAGTGGCCAAACTGCAGGCCGAGGGCATAAACGCCATCGGTCTGACCGGTACAGACTGCAACGTGATGCGCTCCGATAAGCGTCCCGTCAAGGAGATAGACTACGGATTCGTAGGTGACCCCAAGGAGGTCAATGCCGAGTTCCTGGCATCGATCATAGAGAAGGGCATAGTTCCCGTGCTGGCTCCGCTTACTCATGACGGAAAGGGCCAGCTGCTCAATACCAATGCCGATACCATAGCCGGTGAGGCAGCCAAGGCACTGGCACGTCTGTTCAAGGTTACCCTGATATTCTGCTTTGAGAAACCAGGTGTGCTCATGCATGAGGATGATGACAACAGCGTCATTCCCTATATATCATACTATGATTTCCCGCGTCTGGTACAGGATGGTACCATAAGCGGCGGTATGATACCCAAGATACAGAATGCGTTCAACGCACTGCAGGCGGGAGTGTCATCGGTCCTGATTACCAAGGCCGAGTCACTGGACAAACTTACAGGAACTACGATTGCCCTGTAACGGAATCATTTCTCGTAATTGTCTCCGCTGAAAGCTCCTCTGGAGCCTGTCTTTTCCGCAAGGGTGGCAGGCTCCTCTTTTTTTACGGAGTAATATCTTACAATCCAGACGGTGGTTCCCACTGCCAATACGATTGCGGATATAAGGAGTATTATGCCCAGTGTGCTGTCCAGCTCCAGTTCAGATTCAGAACCCGGATCCATTCTCATGGTGATGAAAGAGAATGTGTTGTTGAGTATATGTACGCATACGGGCACAAGCAGTGAACCTGTCCTGCAGTAGAGCCAACCCAGAACTATACCTGCCGGCAAGGCAAATACCACCTGAATGGGATTGACATGGATGATGGCGAATATGGCCGCAGATATTATTATGCCCCACCACATGCTGTGGGTCCTTTTTCTCATCTCCTTGAGAATGATTCGGCGCATCATTATCTCCTCCATTACAGGACCGATGATGCAGATACCCAGGAAACCGCCGAATGTCTGTGCCAACTGGTTGAACTGCTCCTCAAGCAGGTTGGGAACATCAACGGGCTGTGACAGAAGGTCTACTGCGAACATGGTGGTCAGACCCATGACCATGGATATAAGGAAAATGTCAGCCGGTATGGTCTTGAAAAAGTCCTTTATCCTGAAGTACCTTAATATAAGGAGTGCCACTATGACCAGAATGTCCGATATGAGAAGAGACTGGGTTAGCATTGAAGCGGGGTCAATCTTCCTGAACAATGAGATAACCAGGTATACAATACCTACAGCCACCTGAATTGCCAGCCAGATTCCCAGTGTAGTCAGTGTCCTTTTATACTTTCCCATATTCTTTCTATTTTAGAGTATCCATTACTTTATTGCGGTCCGCCTCCAACTGGGCGGCAAGTTCCTGTGGTGAAGCGAACCTGCGCTCGGGCCTCATGAAATCCACAAACCGGAGTGTCAGTTCATGAAAGTAGATGTCGCGGTCAAATCCCAGCAGGTGGGCCTCAATGGTGCGTGCCTTACCCTCAAATGTGGGGCGGTATCCTATGTTGACCATGGCGGGCCAGGTCTCGGAATCCACAGTGGCGATGGCTGCATATACTCCGTCGGCCGGAATCTGCATGAATTCGCAGTAAGGTCCCAGATTTGCGGTGGGGAATCCCATCTTGCGGCCGTTCTGCAATCCGTGAATGACTGTACCGCACAGGGTGTATCTGTAACCCAGCATTGATGCTGCAGCCTTGACGTTGCCTGCAACCAGTTCCCGGCGTATGCGGGAGCTGCTTATGGGACTGCCTTCAAAGAGGAATGCATCGGCTGGGATAACCTCCATGCCAATCTCATTTCCAATACGCCTGTAATCATCGGCATTGAGATTGGTGTCATGGCCAAAGTGGTGGTCATGGCCAACCAGAAGTGTGCTTACTCCAAGCCGTTTCTGCAGGAAATCGGTCATGAAACTGCGTGCGTCCATGGCAGCCAGGGCTGTGGTGAAGTGAAGCGGGAAACAGTAGTCAATACCTGTTTGCTCCAGCAGTTTCATCTTGTCCTCCGGGGTGGAGAGCAGACGCGGACGGTAGTCGGACTGCAGGATCTGGCGCGGGTGTTCGGGGAATGTTATGGCCATGCTCTTGAGGCCACGGCTTGAAGCTATGTCCATGAGTTCACGTAGCAGATGCACATGTCCCAGATGGACTCCGTCAAAGAATCCTATCGTGGCTGCGTAACTGTTGCCTTGCTGATGGGGTACGGTCATATGAACACCTCTGTTAATGATTGCGACTGCAAAATTAGTGAAGATGGTTGGGCTATGGGAATTTTTTGCTCCAAAACTTTGCTAATTCGGGTTATTGGAGTACTTTTGCACCCGAATGATGATGTCGGCTAAGGCCGATGATTCCTTCTCCGGGCTTTTAGCTCAGTTGGTTAGAGCAACAGACTCATAATCTGGAGGTCCTAGGTTCAAGCCCTAGATGGCCCACAAAAGAAACCGCTTCAGGCGGTTTTTTTTGTGGGCCATCCAGGGTTTTTTCTTTAGACAACTAAAAAAAATAGTTGATTTGTTTGGAAACGAAAAAAAATAGTTTTATGTTTGCAGTGAACTTTGGTTATTATTTTATCAAACGTGCATGGAAACTTACATTTTGAAATTATGAAAAAGAGACTGACTAAAAAAGAAGAGATCATCATGAACTGGTTCTGGGACAAGGGACCTCTTTATGTAAAGGAGCTTCAGGAACTCTACCCTGAACCTCAGCCTCATTTCAATACTTTGTCCACGCAGGTACGTACGCTGGAATCAAACGGCTACCTGAATCATAAGTCAATCAGCGGGTCTTTTCAGTACTTCCCGGTGGTAAGCAGAAAAGACTACAGCGAGATGAGTCTTGACAGTCTGATTGGAAAATGTTTCAATAATTCGTATCTTGGTGCCGTATCGGCTCTTGTGCAGGAGGAGAAGATATCCCTGGATGAACTGAAGAGTCTGATTGAACAGATAGAGAGGGGCAGGGAATGACGCCCCGGTAGTCTTTGATAATTGAAATAACTGAACTTAATTACATAACTTAACGATGAACGCCTTAATTTCCACACAATCTTCACTTTGTTCTGCTTTTCTGTCCTACCAGTTCAAGGTGGCTCTGATATTGGTCTGTTTCTACCTGTTCTATCGTCTGCTTATGAGCAAGGAGACATTCCACAGACTCAACCGTTTCCTTCTGGTAGGTATGCTGCTGGCTTCATTCGTGCTGCCTTTCTGCGTAATCACGATACACCGTATCGAGCCCGTACCGGCAATGGCTTCTGTCACTCCTATGGCGAGTGAGCAGTCTGCCGTTGTGCCCATTGCCATGCCGGAGCCGCAGATTGAGTCCGCGTCGCCACAGGCAGTTGACATGACCTATGCCGCACCCCAGATGGATGCCAAGTCATCGGCTGCCGCTCCTGTAAAGCAACGCAGACATATTGACTGGTGGCTTGTGGCAGTTGCCGTATGGTTTGCCGGATGCGTGTTCCACTGGAGCCGTACTCTGCTCTCAGTAGTTCAGGTAAAGAGACTCATCCGTACGGGTAAGGAGGTCTGGACCGATGGAAGGGTTAAGATATATGTGGTGGACCTGAACATATCGCCGTTCAGTTGGATGAACTCAATAGTGCTGTCGGCCCAGGATTATGAATCCTATAACCGTCAGGTGATAATTGATCATGAGATGACGCATGTACGTCACGGTCACTCCATGGATCTTGTGCTGGTTGATGTGCTCTCCGCTTTCCAGTGGTTCAATCCGGTTACCGTGTACCTGCGCAAGGACCTGCAGGATGTACATGAGTTCCAGGTTGACGGATGCGTGCTGCGTGACGGATTCGACATCAAGGAGTATCAGTACATGCTGCTTGGCAAGGTTGCGTCCATGAGCGGTTACAGCGTCACCAACCACTTCAAGAAACAGAACCTATCCAATAGAATCAGTATGATGAACAAGAAAGACTCCAAGTTTGCAAGAGCGTTCAAGGCTCTTTATGCACCCCTTCTTACAGGTATAGTGCTTATGACGTTTGCAGTGACGGTTTATGACTGCAAACCCGAATCACAGGGCCAGCCCACCGCGGGTGGCCGCAGAAATGTGGATGTACTGCGTGACTCCATGCAGATACTGGATGAGATATACGGTCAGGGTAAGTTCAACCGTTTCCCGTGGGAGACCGGAGGCGTATGGCTTACGGAGGGTGATACCGTAATAGTACGTACCGGTGACCGTGTGGAGGCCGTAATGAAACCTGAGGAGGTGGCCGATTACCTTCTTGATTATAAGGGATTCAACACCCATCGTATCACTATAGTACTCTCCAGACTGGAGGGTGACCAGACAGAAACCGGTCTGCTGCGTGCACGTCCGCTGGTGGATATGCTCAACGAGGTGGGCATCTATACCCTTGTGGTAAAGGATGACATGGCATGGCGTGAGGCTTATTATTCAACCTATAAGTACGGCCGTATCTATCCCTATGAGCGCGGTAAGTATGAGCTGGACTATAACGGACTGGTTGTTCGCGGAACCGCCAAGGAGCTGACCGGCTGGCTCAAGGCTCTGGATGTGGAGTATATGGCATTCTTCCCGGACAAGGATATGCCGTGGTCTGATGCATCGGTCATGATGAAGGCTGTCTATGACCGTGGCGGACGCACATTCTCCATCTGCGTATGCGAGACAAGTAACGGCAGGTCAGCCCTGGCCGAGTTGCTGGAGGGTGTCAAGGATCCCGGCGTAGTGGCCCGTGAACTCAAGGAGGACGGTTACTACAGGACAACCGTACTGCCTGTAAAGCGTAATCTTGACAGGGAGTTCAGAGGCAAGACTGTCATGGAGGTTGAGGCTAAGATAAGAGGCGAGTATACTGACAAGTATGAGAATAATGCCAAGAGGGTGGTTGAGCATCCTTCAGTATTCCGTGGCAGCGGTATCTTTAAGGTCGTGTTCACCGGCAATGAGGTGGCTATCATAAAGAAGTGCACCGGACTGGGACGTAATGTATGGTTCAGACCCGATGTGGAGGACTTCATGGAATACTATCTGGTCGCTGACGGCAAGCAGTACAACTACATCCGTGAGGAGGGCCTGCAGAACTTTGCCGATTACCCCTATCATGATGAGTACAGCTATGCGAACGGTTCTTACTTCTGGGTTCCTGAAAGCGGTTATCTCTATCTGACCGATGTGTTCGAGGCACTTCCGGATGACGTAAAGAGCTTTGATATTGTTGAGTTCAACAAGCGTACCATGCACAAGGAGATTATTGCCAAGGGCGTGAACATATCGGGCGATGCCCATCTGTTTGACGGCATAAAGCTTGTGGATGCCGCATGTTACGTTCAACTTGACCTTCCCGGTACCGTAGGCAGGAATGAGGCCGTAGTACAGCGCATTGAGATCACTCCCACCGAGACATCGGTATTCCTGGAGGTTCTGGTACGTGCCGATTTCTCATACCCCGGTTATATAGGCAGTGACATGACTCTTACCCTCAATAACGGCAAGAAGCTTGAACTGATCAGAGCCAGCCTTCCGCTTGACAAGGATTTTGACCGCGGCGGAGACCATATGATCACTGAGGTGGAGCTGGTATATCCTGCAGTGGAGGTTAAAGACCTGCTTCCTGACATGGAGAACGGTAAGTTCTCAGTGCTGGAGGGTACGGTTTGTCACAGCAAGTTGACTCTGCCCATGACCTCAATGAATTACAATGAGAGGATTGTAAGGTAAGTCTTAAGAAAGAAAGGATTGAACAGCAAACAAATAGTAGTTATGAAAAAGATATCGTTGATTTTTGTTTCAGTGGCCTTGTTCCTGAGTTGCTCGTCAAAGACAAACCAATACGTCTTGACCGGAAAATTTGACAACTGCAAGTCAGACTCCATATGGATTCTTGATGACAAGCTCCAGGTTCTGGCATCAGTTCCCACAACAGACGGTTCATTCAGTTTCTCAGGCTCGTTTGATGTTACAGGCGTCGGATACGTATCGGCCGCCAAAGATCCGGAACAGACAAACTGCCGCTGCAGTTTCATACTTGAGCCGGGAACTCTCCAGATGAATTTGGTTGATTCGCTGGCTGTAATCACCGGTTCAAAGGGTAATGACGCTCTGAGTGAGCTGCAGATAATTACCTACAATATCTCCAAGAGACTCCGTGAGAACGGAGGCAGGGCAACCGATGACCTGATAGCCCTGCTTGATGAGAGGACGGAAAAGATGAAGAAAGACCTGCTTAACAATCTGGACAACATGTACGGACTCATCCTTGTGGAGTCACTGGAATCACCCGATGACCCCGAGTCAACCCGAAAGATCCTGGACAGATTCTCAGATGAGGTAAAGAAATCCGATGCATGGAAAGAGATAAGCGGCAGGGTTGACAAGCTGCTCAGCTTTGGAGTAGGCAAGCCTTACCTGGATTTCACCCAGAATGATCCTGACGGAAAACCTGTAACCGCAAGTGCCGTCATGGCCACCCCCGGCAACCGTTATGTCCTGATTGATTTCTGGGCATCATGGTGCGGCCCGTGCATGAATGAGATTCCCTATCTCAAGCAGGCTTATGACAAGTACTCCGACAAGGGCTTTGAGATTATCGGAGTGTCTCTGGACATGGAGCGTGAACAGTGGCTGGCAGCCATAAAGGAGAGGGAACTCAACTGGATTCACGTAAGCGACCTGAAATACTGGAGCAATGAGGTTTCAAGACAATACAACATCAACAGTATTCCTGCAAACTTCCTTGTGGATTGCAAGACTGGTCTTATCGTGGAGAAGGGTCTCCGCGGACAGGCTCTGATAAACAAATTGGCTGATCTTCTTAAGTGAATAGGTAGATAATTTCACGTTTCCTTGTTTTGCGTTACAGGCGCCGGTGAATGGGACTCTTTCACCGGTGCCTGTGGGTGTTTCAATGCAGTTGATAAATAAGATGACTGTGATTGTGATGACTGCGGTTTAATTTGTATCTTCGCTGAATTGAATACTCAAGGATACAATGTCATCACGGGAAATCACCATAGTACCTGTCAAAACAAGAAGGGATCTGCGCCGTTTTGCACGCTTCAACGTGCAGTTGTACCGTAATCATCCGTACGCAGTTCCCGATCTTATACAGGATACCAAAAACTCTTTCATTCCGTCACGCAACGCCGCATTCGAGTTTTGCCAGGCTCAGACTTTCCTGGCTCTCATGGACGGTAAGGTGGTGGGCCGTGTGGCTGCCATCATAAACACCAAGGCCAATCAGGCCTGGAATGTGAGGACCGTAAGGTTCGGATGGATTGATTTCATAGATGATATCCGCGTATCGGAAGCGCTTCTGGATGCCGTGGCAGCATGGGGAAAGGAGCGTGGAATGGACCGTCTGGAGGGACCGTTCGGATTCACTGACTTTGACCCTGAGGGTATGCTTACCCAAGGCTTTGACCGCATAGGTACCATGGCCACCATCTACAACTATCCCTATTATCCGGAGCACATGGAAAAACTGGGGTTCAAGACGTCGGCGGTATGGTCAGAGCGCCATATCCCGTACAATGACGTGCCGGAGAAAATGGGCCGTCTGAGCAAGGTGGTGCTGGACCGTTATAACCTGCATATAGCCAAGCTTGAGCACAGCAAGAGCACCGAGGCCCGTATATATGCGCATAAGCTGTTCCATCTGGTCAACGAGTCATTCGCCCCGCTTTACGGATACTCGGCATTCTCTGACAAGCAGATAGATGATTTTGCCCGCCGTTACGTACCGCTTCTGGACAAGCGTCTGGCGGTGTTCGTGCTTGACAGCAATGACCAGCTGGTTGCGGGAGCGCTCTCCATGTCATCCATTGCCCGTGCGCTGCAGAAAGCGCAGGGCCGTCTCTTCCCGTTCGGGTGGTGGCATATCATCAAGGCTTTGAAATGGCGTCATACCGAGACCCTTGAGATGCTGTTCGTGGCAGTCAAGCCCGAGTACCAGAACAAGGGCGTAAGTGCAATCCCGTTCTCTGTGCTTACCAAGTCGGCAACGGATATGGGATTCACCCTGGGTGAGACCAATCCGGAACTTGACGACAACATAAAGATACAGTCACAGTGGTCATACTTTAAAGGCGTGGAGGTGGTCCGCAAAAGGGCGGTGTTCTACAAGATGATCTGAGGGTATGATTTAATTATGGTTTGAAAAAAGTATAATAAGATATATGGCAGACTCTGAAGAATTATTCAATCCCGATGCACCCCAGGTGCAGTACAATGAGGATAATATCCGCCACATGGACGATATGGAGCATATCCGTATGCGTCCCGGTATGTATATAGGCAAGCTAGGTGACGGATCCCAGGCCGATGACGGTATCTATGTGCTGCTCAAGGAGATAATTGACAACAGTGTGGATGAGTTCCGCATGAACACCGGCAAGCGCGTTGAGATTGACCTGGTTGACAACAGCAAGGTGATGGTACGTGACTACGGACGCGGCATCCCTCAGGGCAAGCTGCTGGAGGCGGTGAGCATACTTAACACCGGCGGTAAGTTTGACAGCAAGGCATTCAAGAAGAGCGTGGGCCTGAACGGTGTGGGTCTTAAGGCTGTGAATGCGCTGAGCCTGCACTTTGAGGTAAGCAGCTGGCGTGACGGCCAGGTCCGCACCCTCAAGTTCGAGCGCGGCCGCCTGCAGTCCGATGAGACCGTACCCAGTGCCGAGGAGCACGGAACCTGCGTAAAGTTCGAGCCCGATGACCAGCTCTTTACCGGCTACCAGTTCCGTCCCGCCATAATAGAGACCATGTTGCGTAACTACACCTACCTGAACACCGGCCTTACCATCATGTACAACGGCCAGAGGTTCATGTCACGTAACGGTCTTGAGGACCTGCTGGGAGAGCGTATGAGCGCCCAGAGCCTCTATCCCATAATCCACCTGCAGGGTACAGACATAGAGATAGCTTTCACCCATACCAACCAGTACGGTGAGGAGTACTACTCATTCGTGAACGGCCAGTACACATCACAGGGCGGTACCCATCAGAGCGCATTCAAGGAGCACATAGCCCGCACCATAAAGGAGTTCTACGGAAAGAACTTTGAGTTGGGCGATGTCCGTAACGGCATAGTTGCCGCAATAGCCCTGAACGTTGAGGAGCCGGTGTTTGAGAGCCAGACCAAGATCAAGCTTGGCTCCACCACCATGAGCCCTAACGGCGGCGTGTCACTCAACAAGTTTGTGGGTGATTTCATAAAGAAGGAGGTCGATGACCTGCTGCATAAGGAGCCTGAGATAGCCGATGTGCTGCTCAAGAAGATCCTGGAATCAGAAAAGGAGCGCAAGGAGATAGCCGGCATCACCAAGCAGGCCCGTGAGCGCGCCAAGAAGGCCAACCTGCACAACCGCAAACTGGCCGACTGCCGCATCCATCTGAATGATGCCCGTGGTGACCGTCAGGAGGAGAGCTGCATATTCATCACAGAGGGTGACTCCGCGAGCGGATCCATCACCAAGAGCCGTGACGTGAACACCCAGGCGGTGTTCAGCCTGCGCGGTAAGCCGCTCAACTGCTACGGCCTCACCAAGAAGGTGGTCTATGAGAATGAGGAGTTCAACCTGCTGCAGGCAGCCCTGAACATAGAGGAGGGCCTTGATGACCTGCGCTACAACAAGATAATAGTGGCTACCGATGCCGATGTGGACGGTATGCACATACGTCTTCTGATGATAACCTTCTTCCTGCAGTTCTTCCCGGAGCTTATAAGGAAGGGACATGTATACATACTCCAGACTCCGCTCTTCCGCGTCCGCAACAAACGCAAGAAGAAAAAAGGTCCTGCCGGTCATGTGGACGGAGTGGTGACGGAGAAGGGAGAGTTCGAGACCATCTACTGCTATACGGATGAGGAACGCCGTCAGGCCATAGAGAAACTCTCACCCAACCCTGAGATAACCCGATTCAAAGGACTCGGTGAGATATCACCCGATGAGTTCAAGAACTTTATCGGCCCCGATATGCGTCTGGAGATGGTGACCCTCAAAAAGACCGATGCCGTCGATGACCTGCTCTCATTCTACATGGGCAAGAACACCATGGAGCGCCAGAACTTCATCATAGACAATCTGGTGGTAGAGGAGGACCGTGTTGATGAGGATGAAGGTGAGAAATTCTAAACTTTAAGGACTATGAAACTGTTGTTCCCCGGATCATTCGATCCCTTTACGATAGGTCATGCCGACCTCGTGGAGCGTGCACTCCGCCTGGCCGACGAGGTGGTGATTGCCATCGGGATAAATGATGACAAGAAACCGCTACTGAGCACCCAGGTGCGCAAGAAAGCTATAAGTGACTATTACAGCAACCAGCCCCGCGTGAAGGTGGTTGAGTACAAAGGCCTCACCGTAGACGCCGTACGTGACAACGGCTGTGACGCCATACTGCGCGGCATACGTTCCGTAAGCGACTATGACAATGAACGTAACCTGGCCGATATAAACCGCGCCATTGAGGACGTGGAGACCGTGATACTTGTGGCCAGCCAGAACATGCAGCATGTAAGCAGCAGCCTGGTACGTGAACTGCATCTCTTTGGCCGCCCTGTAGGTGACCTTGTAATAGATACATTCAAACCTTATTTCTGAAAGATATGAGAAAGATATATACCCTGATACTGGCCTTGTGCATGCCGCTCTCTGTCATGGCGCAGCCGGGCCGTGGTCTGACCGTACCGCGTCAGGCGCAACCTCAAGTACGTCAGGTGCAGCCGCAGGCGCAGCAGAGCATTGATCCTGAACTGCAGAAACTGCTGGTGGCGGAGAGTGCCATAACCAACCTTTACGTAGAGGATGTAGATACCAAGAAGGTGGTTGAGCAGGCCATAATAGGTATGCTCAAGGAGCTTGACCCGCACTCCACATATCTCACCCCTGATGAGAATGACAAGTCTGCCGAGACCCTGATGGGATCCTTTGAAGGTATAGGAGTCCAGTTCAACATGATAGAGGACACCCTGTTCATTGTTCAGCCCATACCGGACGGCCCGTCTGAGAGGGTGGGCATCATGGCAGGTGATCGCATAGTTACCGTAAATGATACCGCCATTGCAGGCGTCAAGATGTCACAGGAATCCATAATGAAACGTCTGCGCGGCCCCAAGGGTACCAAGGTGGATCTGGGTATCAGCCGCCGTGGCGTGAAGGAGCTCGTCCACTTTATCGTGACACGTGACAAGATCCCAGTCAATACCGTAGATGCAGCCTTCATGATCCTGCCCGGTACCGGTTATATCAAGGTCTCCAGTTTTGGCGCTACCACCGTACAGGAGTTTGAGGATAAGCTAAAGGAACTCAAGGCCCAGGGCGCAACCTCTCTTATCCTGGACCTGCAGGGTAACGGAGGCGGTCTGCTGATGGCAGCCGTAGGTATAGCCAATGAGTTCCTGGGACGTGACCAGATGGTAGTCTACACTGAGGGCAAGCGCTCTCCCCGCAGCGGTTATATGGCCGATGGACACGGCAATTTCCGTGACGGCAAGCTGCTGGTGCTCATTGATGAGTACTCGGCATCGGCCAGCGAGATTGTATCGGGCGCAGTACAGGACTGGGACCGCGCAACGATTGTGGGCCGCCGTTCGTTCGGCAAGGGTCTGGTACAGCGTCCCATCGAGTTCCATGACGGTTCTCTGATACGTCTCACCATTGCCAAGTACTATACTCCGGTGGGCCGATGCATCCAGAAACCCTACGGAAAGGATGTGGATTACGGTGATGATATCCTGGAGCGCCTGCACCACGGAGAACTTACCAATCCGGACAGCATACATTTCCCGGATTCACTCAAGTACAGCACCATCCTGAAGCATAGGACCGTGTACGGCGGCGGTGGCATCATGCCCGATATCTTTGTACCCATTGATACCAACCGTACCACCCAGTACTACAGGAATGTGACCGCCAAGAATGTCGTGCTGCAGACATCCATGCAGTATGTGGAGCGGAACCGCAGGCAGCTGCAGCGCCGATTCAAGACATTCGCTGACTTCAACGCACAGTTCCGGGTTGAGGCAGACCTGCTCAAGCTGTTCCGCAGCAAGGCCGATGATGCCGGAGTGGAGTTCGATGAGGAGCAGTATGAGAAGAGCCTGCCCATATTCACGACCCAGCTCAAGGCAACCGTAGCCCGTCTCATCTGGGGTATGAATGCCTATTATCAGGTGATACTGGAGCTTGACGAGACGGTACAACGTGCAGTGGAATACATGAAGACGGGCCAATAAGAGTCCGTGTAGCCAATAATCACTGTGCCTATAGCAGTTACAAACTATTTTTTTGTAAGTTTGTGGGCTGAAATAATGACTTAACCAATAATTATTAATCAATAAACCTAAATTATGGCAAACGAATCAAACAACGGTTATTACAAACTGAGTTGGGGACAGAGAATCGGTTTCGGTTCAGGTGACCTTGCCCAGAATCTTATTTTCCAGACAGTTGCATGTTTCCTGATGCTGTACCTGTGTACGGTACTCAAAATCAATCCCGGATTTGTAAGCGGTCTTATCCTTGCAGTAAGACTCCTTGACTGTTTCTGGAGTCCTGTAGTAGGAAAATATATCGATAACCACAATCCCAAGCTCGGTAAGTATCGTACATATCTGCTTTACGGCGGTATTCCTCTTACCGTTGCAGCTTGCTTACTGATGCTTCCTGCAGTAGCTACATGGGCTATGACATGGAGAATTGTCTATGCTACCGTCAGCTACACCCTGCTCAGCATGATCTACTCAGTAGTGAATATACCTTACGGCTCAATCATGGCCTCTATGACCCGTGACAACGATGAGGTTCTTATCCTCACCTCAACCCGTATGGTATGCGCCAATATCGGTCAGATAGTAGTTCAGGCCGGTTTCCCCATCGGACTTGCAATGTGCGTAGGCATAGCAGTTGACTGGAACCAGGCTATCTTCATGGCTATCGGTACCATCCCTGCCTTCATCATCCTGCCTCTGCTTCCCGTACTTAAGAAACTGTTCGGAAAGAAGGGCCTTTATTACCTGCTTCTTTGTGTAGGTCTGGTAGGATTCATCACACTCTTCATCATTGGTAAGTTCTTTGATGTACAGAAGTGCAATACACTCGTTCAGGGTGCCAAGGTTCTTACAGGCGTAGGTCTGCTGGTAGGTTCACTCATGTGGGCTCTGGTTCCTGAGGTTATTACCGATGCCGAGTACCGCACCGGAAACCGTCCCGCCGCTACCGTCAACGCTCTTGCCGGTGTTGCCTTCAAGGCCGGTTTCTCTCTGGCAGGTTTCATCACTCCCTGGGTTATGGGTCTGATAGGCTTCAACCTGGCCAGCGAGGAGTCAGCTCTGCCTACTGATCCCAAGGCTTGGTTCACCGTAACATGCATCTTTGCAGTCGTTGGTTTCGTTCTGCTTACCCTCTGCTTCATGGGCAGTAAGGAGAACATCACCACCACACCTGAGAAACCCGTATCATTCAAGGAGATGTGGGATGAGTTCAAGGCCAACAAGTGCCTGCAGCTGGTTCTGAGCATCTTTATCGTAGTGTTCCTGGCATCATTCATCAGCGCTCCGGTAAATGCTTATTATACTCACCTGAGTGACTATAATCCCACCGTACAGAATGCAATCCTCTGGTTCACGACTATAATTCCCGCCATTCTTCTTGTGATAGTAGGATATCTGGTATTCAAGTATCCTCTTACCGATGAGAAGCTTGACGAGATGAATAAGGCCATTGAGGCTAAGCATGCAGCCAAGAATTGATATTTTAACCTAAATGACTGAGGAGCCGGTTCTGTGAAGGACCGGCTCTTATTTTTTTGGCAAATTTTTGTTAATTAATCGGTAAGGTTGTATAACTTTGCATTGCGAAAATGAAGAACAATAGAACTGAATGGGGTTTATGCGCGGCGATTATGCCGTTAGTCCTGCTTCTCACACTGTTTACAGGCTGTAAGAGTGAGCAGAAGAGGTGTATTGACTGCCCTCATGAAGTTTATGTTCCGTTGCTTGAGGATGATATCACGGAGTATCCCATCGTCTCACAGCTGTTCGGATCCATAGACACCGTTTATCTGGAGAACGCAGGACCAGGCAGTTATGTGGCATCGGTCGATGATGTCAAGTTCATAGGTGACACCATTATAGTCCGCTCCGAGTCAACCCTTTACTTCTTTAACCGTCAGGGTAAGTTCATAAGCCGATTCTACCGTCAGGGAAACGGATCCGGCAATTACAGGTCCATCTCCAGTTTTGACCTGCTGCCCTCGGCCGGTGAGATGATAATTCTTGACAACCAGTCCGATGCTCTGTTCGTCTACGGTCTTGACGGAACCTACAAGAGGAGTGTCTATCTGGAGGATTACGTCACTGATTTCGCAGTTCTGCCCGGTGGTGATTATCTGTTCACCAACCCCATCAAATATTCCAACAAACCCTATCGCCGCGGTCTGTGGCGCGTGGATGCTGCAGGCAGATTCAAGGAGCAGCTTATTGCATTTGATGATGATTTTCTGCATGTAAGCATAAACAACCCGTATCTGAGTCATATCAGTCCGGACAAGATTGGATTCATGAGGATTGAGGATACGGACCAGTTCTATCACATTGAGGGGGATTCCATCTATACCACTTGCCGCATGACTACCGATATAGTCATTCCCGATGAACTGAGGGGCAGTGACAAG
>Ga0265300_10001400_pt1 | contig 22663 bp, 18 predicted proteins | sample AusTroGonzalo_MG_FD_193482 | JGI IMG/M metagenome (GOLD analysis project Ga0265300, IMG submission 193482) | Bovine rumen microbial communities from tropical cattle in Woodstock, Queensland, Australia - Gonzalo_03 | ecosystem: Host-associated > Mammals > Digestive system > Stomach > Rumen ...
CTTCAGGTCCTTCGACTTCATGATCGGCGCACCAGGCATCAGATGCATCGTCGTAGATACCAGATAGAAGGTGTCGCCCACACGGATCACATCGGGGTCAGGCACATCAGCCCATAACATTGGGTTCTGCACTTTCTCCATCTGGAGTGTTTCGTAATCGTCGGCTGAGGCTGTAGTTGTTGATAGCAGGGCGCCACAAAGTAGGATAGTTGATAGTTTCATAATGGTGATTTAGTATAGTAACAACAAACCCGCAATACCGGCATAGCAGATCATGCGGATGGGATTGATCTTCAGATAGCCTGTGCCGACAGCCGTTGCAATGAGCAGGGCACAACTGATAAAGAATTGCCAGGGGTTCTCCTTTGGTGTGGAGAAGTTCTCTTCGTTGCAGAGTAACAGGGTGGCAGCAGCCAACAAGCCTACAACGGCAGGACGCAAACCGGTGAACACCGATTGTACCAGAGGGGTGTTCATATACTTCATGAACATCTTACTGATGAGGATCATCAGGATGAGAGAAGGCAACACCAAGGCGAAGGTCGCTGTGGCAGAGCCTAACACGGCCATCCCACTGCCATAGCCCGCATTCTGGATGGCAGTATAGCCGCAGTAGGTGGCGGAGTTGATGCCAATAGGGCCTGGCGTCATCTGCGAGATGGCGACGATATCCGTAAACTCAGCCGTTGAGAGCCAGTGATGGGTCTCCACCGTCTCGTGCTGGATCAGTGACAACATACCGTAGCCGCCACCGAATCCGAAGAGTCCGATCTTAAAGAACGTGATGAACAGACTGAGAAATATCATATCTGATTTGCTTTATTAAGACGACCGTAGATATAGCCAGCGAGGCCTGCCGCTATGATAATGTATATAGGCGAAACACCGAGAGCCCAGATAAGGAGGGCGCAAACAACAGGGATCCAGATCGTGAACTTATTCAGTTTCGCTCTTTGTCCCAGACGGAAGGTCGGTACGGCGATCAGCGCCACCACTGCCGGACGAATGCCTCGGAAGATGGCTGCTACGATCCTGTTGTCCTCAAACTGTTTGAAGAAGATGGCAATAGCGAGGATGATCAGAAACGAAGGCAGGGCTGTACCTAATGCTGTGGCAATGGCACCACGCTCCTGTCTCAGCTTATAGCCGATGAAAATGGCGATGTTGATGGCAAACACCCCTGGGCAACTTTGGGCGATGGCGATCAGGTCGAGCATCTCCTCCTTTTCCACCCATCGGTGCTTGTTCACCACCTCTTCTTCGATCAAAGGAATCATGGCATAGCCACCCCCGAGGGTGAATATGCCAATCTTAAAGAAGGTCTTAAATGATTCCCAATAGATATTCATTACTTGTGAGCTTCAACCCATTTACGTGCATTAACGAAGGCCTCAATCCATGGTGTCACCTCGTCGTTACGGCGGTCAGCGGGATACCAGGCGTTTTGCCAGGGGAAGATGGCGCGTTCCAAGTGCGGCATCATACAGAGATGACGTCCATCTGCTGAGCAGATACCTGCCACGTTATAGTCTGAGCCGTTAGGATTAGCAGGATAGCCGGCATAGTTGTACTTGGCGATGACATTGTAGGCACTCTCAGCCTCTGGCAGATGGAACTTACCCTCACCGTGGGCTACCCACAGACCGAGCTTGTTGCCACTCAGTGAGCCGAACATCACACTGTTGTTCTGAGGAATGCTCAGGCTGATGAACTCGCTCTCGAACTTATGCGAATCATTGTGCAGCATCTTAGCACCCTTTGCACCTGTGAGACCGAGCTCTACCATCAGCTGACAACCGTTACAGATACCTAATGAAAGGGTGTCCTCGCGGGCATAGAACTTATCCAGTGCCTCCTTCGCCTTTGGATTGAAGAGGAAGGCACCAGCCCAACCCTTAGCAGAGCCCAGTACATCGGAGTTGGAGAAACCACCGCAGAACACGATCATATTGATATCCTCGAGTGTCTCGCGACCGCTGATCAGGTCTGTCATCATGACATCCTTCACATCGAAACCGGCGAGATAGAGGCTATAAGCCATCTCGCGCTCACCATTGGTACCCTTCTCTCGGATGATGGCAGCCTTAATGCCTGATGCCTGACGACGATCGGCAGAGATACCATACTGAGCCAGCGTACCCTTGAAGTCCTTATTGAACTGCATTTCGATGGGCTGCTTTTGATAGTTCTCGAAGCGCTCCTTAGCCTTGCCGTTGAAGCTCTGCTTACGGTCGAGCAGGTAGCTCGTCTTATACCAGGTATCGCGCAGGGCGTCGATATCAAATGTCTTTTCTGTATCGCCAGCCTTCACGATGATGGTGCGCTCGTCGGTGGTGTAACCGATCTTGGCGAAGCCTACACCCAGCTCCTCCATGAAGTCCTTGAAATCCTGCTTGTGGGCATCGCTCACCTGGATCACCACACCAGGGTTCTCAGCGAAGAGTGCCTTCACGATGTCACCATCCGCACAGATGTCGTGCAGGTTGATATGCAGACCACCCTTCGTGTTTGCGAAGCACATCTCTAAGAGGGTGTTGATCAGACCACCGGCAGAGATATCGTGACCAGCCATAATCCAACCCTTCTCGATGAGTTGCTGGATAGCCATGAAGGCGTCGCAGAAATATTCTGGGTTCTTAACGGTGGGCACATCGTCGCCTACCTTACCTAAGCTCTGGGCGAAGGCAGAACCACCGAGGCGCTGCTCGTCGAACGAGAAGTCGATATGATAGAGTGAGGCGTTCTTATCGTTCACAACAACTGGGCTTACCACCTTTCTAATGTCAGAAACCTCACCACCGGCAGATACAATCACGGTGCCTGGAGAGATAATCTTCTCACCATTCGGATACTGCTGAGAGAGTGACAGTGAGTCCTTGCCGGTTGGCACATTGATGTGCAGGTCGCAGCAGAAGTCGCTCAGTGCCTTCACACCAGCATACAGACGGGCATCCTCACCCTCTTGAGAACGACAGGGCCACATCCAGTTGGCAGAGAGACTCAACGAATCCATACCCTCAGCGAGCGGAGCCCAGACGATATTTGTCAGCGCCTCGGCCACAGAAAGTACAGAACCAGCAGCAGGATCGGCCAGACCAGCCTGAGGTGCATGTCCGAGGGCTGTAGCGATACCCTTCTGTCCACGATAATCGAGGGCCACGACACCACAGTCGCTCAATGGCAACTGGATCTCACCCTGGCACTGCTGACGGGCGATCTTACCCGTCACAGAGCGGTCCACCTTGTTCGTCAACCAGTCCTTACAAGCCACAGCCTCTAACTGGAGTACGCGATCCAGATATTCGTCAATCTTATCCTGACTGTAGGTTACGTCCTGATAATGACGCTCTACAGTATTGTCCTTCATAATCGTCTTGGGTGAGTGACCAAACATCTGAGCCACATCGAGGTCGAACGGCTTTACCCCGTCGCCCTGCTTGAATGAGAAGTGGGCATCACCTGTGGTCTCACCGACGACATACAGTGGAGCACGCTCGCGCTCTGCAATCTTTCTAACATGTTCGATGTGCTTTTCGTCGATGAGCAAGCCCATACGCTCCTGACTCTCGTTGGCTATAATCTCCTTGCTCGAAAGCGTCTTGTCACCGATAGGCAGTTTAGTCATATCGATCTCACCACCGCACTCTTCTACAAGCTCTGACAGACAATTCAAGTGACCGGCTGAACCGTGGTCATGGATAGAAACAACGGGGTTCACATCCTCCTCACAGAGGGCACGCACCAGATTGTAGGCACGCTTCTGCATCTCAGGGTTAGCACGCTGAACGGCGTTCAACTCGATACCATTGCTGTAGCGACCAGTATCAACCGACGATACAGAACCACCACCCAGTCCGATACGGTAGTTATCACCACCAACCACTACAACTTTGTTGCCTTTCTGAGGCTCCTTCTTCAGGCAGTCGCGCTTGGTGCCATAACCAACACCACCAGCCAGCATGATCACCTTGTCATAGGCATACTTTTCTTTTCCTTCCTGATGCTCGAAAGTCAGCACAGAACCACAGATCAGCGGCTGACCGAACTTGTTACCGAAGTCTGAGGCACCATTGGAGGCCTTTGTCAGAATCTGCTGAGGTGTCTGGTACAGCCACTGGCGAACGGGCAGAATATCCTCCCAGTCGCGTGCAGCACCCTCATCATCGTGCAGACGAGGATAGGCTGTCATATAAACAGCAGTACCTGCAATCGGCCAGGAGCCGACACCACCACCCATACGGTCGCGGATTTCACCACCCGTACCAGTAGCAGCACCATTGAAAGGCTCAACGGTGGTGGGGAAGTTATGTGTCTCAGCTTTCAGCGAGATCACACTCTCGATATCCTTCACCTGGAAATAGTCGCTCGTGCTCTGATCCTTCGGCGCAAACTGCTCCACCATAGGTCCCTGTGCAAAAGCCACATTATCCTTATAGGCCGAGAGAATCTTGTTAGGATTCTCCTGGGTGGTCTTCTTAATCATGGCGAAGAGTGAACTCTCCATCTCCTTGCCGTCGATGATAAACGTACCACCGAAGATCTTATGACGGCAGTGCTCAGAGTTGATCTGTGCAAAACCGAAGATCTCGGAATCGGTCAAAGGACGTCCGTTCTGTTTCTCCAGTCCGTGCAGGTACTCGATCTCCTCAGGACTGAGGGCAAGGCCTTCCTGCTCGTTATATTCCTCCAGATTATCCACATACTTGATGGGCTCTGGTTTGATGTTGATCGTAAAGATGTCCTGGTTCAGGCCGTTATACATGCGCTGCAGCATCTCGTCGTGCTCGGCATCCTTGCTGCTGGCGGGGAAATATTCCTCGATACGGCCGATGCCCTGAAGACCCATGTTCTGGGTGATCTCCACTGCGTTGGTTGACCACGGGGTCACCATCTCGCGGCGCGGACCTACGAAGTAGCCCTCCAGCTGTTCGGCGTTCAGCAACTCTGCCTCACCGTAAAGCCATTTTAATTCCTTGATTTCCTGTTCATTAAGTGCGTGATTGACCTCAGTGGCAATCACGGTCTTTTGTGGGGTCTGAAAGAAGCGTATCATACCTTTTTATTGATTAAGTTTCTATTTTGCGTGCAAAGATAGTGCAATTTGAGCGAAATACCAAATAAAATTTGGTCTTTATTGATTTATTGTTTTTCAGTCATGTATTTCCAGTAGCGGCGGGGCATGTCGTTGAGCTGTTTACGGGGATTCATGCGCTCCTTGATGCAGATGGCCTTGAAGTAGGTGCGCCAGAGGTTCTGCATCAGCTGATCGTCGTGACTGAGTACCTCCTCATTCAGCTTGCCATTCTCCAGACTAAAGGGCACAGCCGCCTCGTCTTCGAAGGTGATGCGGATCACGGTCTTACCGTCATAATTGAAGCCATAATGCCGCTTGGCATCGTAGATGAGCCAGGGCTGATCGTTGAACCTGTCCTGAAAATGGTCGATGATGATAGGCAGCACATTATGATCGGGCGATACCACAGCGAGGTAAGTGCCGTCTTTCGCCTTCTGAAAACGGATAAACTGCTTCATGCGCAGTTGTTCGTGAAGCACCTTTCTGGCGATGTTCGTTACCGTCAGCACGTCAGCATCGGCAAAGTTTCTGGAGATATCTCCTTGCCTGAATACCTTGCAGACATATCGGAACAACGGCGTGTTCAACTCCTTCAGCTCTGACAGCCAACTGACGGAGATGAGTTTCATGGCCTCTCGCGAGAGTTTTTTCTCCAGACCAGTCCATACCCGCTGTGCCTTTTCCTCATCCGTTGTCACGTGGTAAGTATGGTCGCAGAACAAAGGCAACGCATCGCCCTCAGTCAACAGTTCCTGTGGCTCTTCCTTCAGGCTGAATGCGTCGAACACTGCTGTCAGCAGCCCGTCCATCGTACCGTCAAATAGATAGATCGTCATCATTTATTTCTCTTTCAGCCAGTATTCTGAGAGGCCGTTCACCACTCTGTGTTTGAAGTTGAACTTGTAGCTGTTCAGGGCCCTTCCAAGTTTGTTGGGCGACATCTTTTCGGCATCGAAATAGGCATACTTAGATGCAAACAAACTGAGGATCTCACTGGTTCCCCACCAACGGCCTTCGTTCTCTTTCGGTTTACGGAAGGTCTCGGCTATCATCTCCTCCAAGGCAACGGTCCGCTGATAGGGTTCGTTCTCCCGCATCAGCTCGGCTATCTCACTGTCTTCCAGCCAGTAACGCTCTCCGCTTATCACCATTTGAAGCACCTGGGCGTAGAGTTGACGATGATCGATGTCGTCAGTGAAGTCAATACTCTTGCCAGCAGGAATGCCCACACAGACGAAACGTCGTGAACCCGTCGGATCGACGAGTGGCTGCATATGGTTGGTGGTTCCGATGAACGAGGTGTAACGGCGATACTGCTTGATGGTCTTGCCGTAGGGCGGACGGAACTTCACATCGCTCGATGACAGCAGGTATTTCAGCACGATTTGCTGCGAGTTGGTGGTCTTGTCGAACTCATCGATGTTGATCAGTGCGAATGATGTCAGCGCGATATTCAGGTCGAACTCGTTCTTGAAATTCAGTTTGTCGTTGTAGTAGTCGCGCAGTTCCGGAGGCAACAGGATCTTGCAGAAGCGTGTCTTTCCGCATCCCTGCCGACCAATCAGCAACGGCGTTAACGCATTGCCAGTCAACTGCTTATCGCTCTCACGCCACTGGGCCACCATACCCATGAGCCAGTACCGCAGGTATTTCTCCCAATGCGGCTGTTCTGTGGGAACACGCTTGGCGAGGGCTGCAATCCTGTCTTCACCATCCCACGCAGGCAGCTCCTTCAACCAGGAGTTCACAGGGTCGTATTGCTCGATGCGGGTAGAGTCAATGAAACGGTTCACATCCTGATCCCACGACTTCAATCCCTGCTCACGCGCTTCGATGGTCATATCGTTGCGCACTTCTTCCGTCAGTGGCTTAAACGTCTGATCCTCAGAATATTTCATACGATACTCAGCCACACCCGTCATCAGGTTCTTGCGCATATCGTAGTTGGCTGTGAGGAAAATTTCTGTCCGCATCGTCTGAAGCGTCTCCTGAGGCACACTTTTCAGCGGCTTCATCTTGTGCTTCTTGCGATAGTCCTCCATCAGTGTAATTTCGTAGGTGGTGCTGAATACGCTTTTCACCAAGTCAGGATCGTTGTGAAACAAAGGATGCTCTAAGGTCATCCCCTGGGCATGAGCCAACGGGATGCCCTGTTCCAGCGACTTTCGGGCTATCTGTTGTAACAGCTGCATCTGGCGATTTTCGTCAGGCAGGTCGAAGTATTCTCCTAACACCTCACGCAGGATAAAGAGCCAATTAAAATGATAGGTACGCGTGATAGTGCGTCCAGGCATCAGCATGTCGCTCTCCCATGAAATCTTGGCAGGCTCCAGCTCTTCGTGCTTCTTCGTGTCAGCCTTGAAGGGACGTGCATTCGGATTGAAGTACATCTCAGGATCAGCACTCATATAAACCGTCCGCTCCAACTGGGGCTCCAGATATTCGATGTCCAGACCAAACTGATTCTGATAGGCCCTCCGAGCCGTCTCGTAGAGGTTCTTATGAAACTGCCGAATCTCGTCCTCTTTCGTGGGTAATCCGCCGTCTCCAAACAGTTCACCCCGACAGACGATCTTCACGCTCATGCCCGATGCCCCAAGGAACGCCAACACCGTTTCGTCCATCCTCGCAGCCTGGTTCCTGATATTCACGGCCTCCTCATAGGTCTTCAAACCATTTGCCTCAACCACCACCAGGCCGTTGTACTTCAATCCCTTCTGTATCTCCTTGTAGTTCACACATTCTGCTGCAAAGAGGACACGAGGCAGGTTCACCGTGTGTTGCTGGTCGTCTAAGGTGATCTGTCCATCGGGCATCCGCTTGGGCTTATAGAACTGATAGTTCAGTCGGAGATTGAACACTCTGTCCTTTTCGGGATTCTCACGGATCATCTCTGCAAGATCCGACAATTCCAGGCGTTTGATAACCTCTTTCTTTCGTGATAATTTCAAATAACTGACTTTCATATTTTTATTTTTGTATTTATCCCTACTAAATTTTAAGTTTTCGCTTGCAAAGATACTGTATTTAAACGAATTTTGCAAATTTTTAGTGAAAAATTTATCACTATTTAAATCCTATTAAAATCCTACTAATCCCCTATAGAATTCCTACCATACTTACACATATACACTACCTATTAACACTTCCCTCCTTACCTCGCAGACTCGCAACTACCATCTCGCAACATTTTAGCCTAAGCATCTATATGAAATTTTCTAGAGAATTTCGCAGCGAGCCTTAATCTCGCTTTTACTCTGCCCTAAGGAAAGCCATAAATTCTCTAGAGAATTTCGCAACATCCCTTAATCCCAATTATTGCAATCCCGTATCTTTAGATTCGCCAGCCCCTTATCCAATAGTTAGAAGTACCTATTTGGTAGGATTATAGTAGGTATATTGTAGTGGATTAGTAGCGGTATAATAGTGGATTTAAATTTCATAACAACCTTATATACAGGAATAAATATAGATTTTAGTAGGGATTGCAATGAAGTTAGTAGAGATTCTACTGCTAATTTCAAAACAAACAGTAGATTTGCAGCGTGAATCCAATTGTTGAGTAGATAAAAGATAAAGGTGATTTCCAATACACCTTTCTATATTAATGTAATGAATGAAGGAGTGACTTTATGATGATTTCGTCTATTGTGATAAGGAAATGATTGATGACTTCACCCCTAAAGCTCAAAGGTTTATTAATGAGGTCAAAGCTCTATTAAGCTCACAGAGCGTCTGACGTACCCATTTCATACAATTAGGGATTGCTTGACAGCAAGTTGCAGCCTTGCGGGACGAGTATTGATAAGAGGCTCGTCCCGTGCAAGGTATAGCGAAAGATGGTGCATTCAACTTTGTTCCATCTGAATTGAGATGGCATGTATGGCTATTTGGGAGCTTTCCATTCAAAATAGTACTCCAAACCATTCAAAACAAGTTTGGCTGACACACGTTCGCCCTTTCCTTTTTTTGCATATACAAGTCCTGCAATCTTTTCACCTGGTTGAATAGTTGTTCTCCTCAAATAACCTTCATTGTGAGCTTCACGTTCCTGTGCCAGTGCCTCATCATATTGGGCAACTCTATCACGTTCTATAACATAAGCTTGATATGCAGCAGCACCATCATAATTGGTGGTTCGAACAGAAGTGTTGGTTCTTGTATTTGAATGGCCATAAGCTGATGCACTACCATGCATATTGGCATGTGCTGCACTAACAGATGAACCAACACCCCATCCGCCAGAACCAACAGCAGCACCTACTGATGCGCCATAAGCGTTTGCTGAAGCATCATAGCTACCATAGGCATAAGAATTGGTACTGCTGTTGGTGCTCACATCGGTTGACGATGTGCTAGTTCCAGCAGCGGCAGCTGTAGCTGCTGCTCCTAGTCCTGCAAAAAACTTTGACCATGACTGACTTCTATCAACTTTTGCCATATACTCTTTGCGAGTCAGTATCTCCAAAGGTTTTCTCCTTCCTTTTTTATCTATCATATCCGCATTAAGATTCTCCGGCAGGAAGTCAACCTCTGACATCGTGCCATTATTAATCATGATTGGAAAACTGATAAAATTACCATAATCATAGACTTTGTCATTGGCCATAGCAACCATAAGGCCATCTGAAACATAATACTCCCATTCTATATCATTGACAAACTGTGTCTTTCGCATTGTTGGCTCAATCGGGCTGAATATTGGAGAATTGTCTGAGATACGGTAGCGGCTAACACATCCAAGGTTGTTGGATACCGTATAGTAGTCTTGTGTGGGCTGGCCGTGATGATATTCGACTTGTACACAAATAGTACCATCACCTTGAAATTCAGTATAAAGTCCCTCTAAGCCGTTTTCTCCAATAGCTCCCTTTTTAGACAATAGTCCATTTTCAAAAAACATTTCAAAAGATCCTGTCTGTTTTCCATTTTTCATGAAGAACTTAGAAGCCACATTTCCATTTTTATAGTAGGTAATCTGCTCTCCATCAAAGACAGACTTAGAATCATCATAACGATCAATTGCTATATATTCACCTTCACCTTGCTTTTCTCCTGTAATAAAGAAATCACGGTATTTATTAGCATAATGTAGCGAGTCAGAAGAAGGAGCAAGTATTCTTTTGTATTCTGCAAAGTCTTCCCGTTCCACTCCTTTCCAGTTTTTGTCATAATAGTACGTTTGGGCTGTAACTAGCATGGGAATAGCTAGAACAAATAAAAACATCATTCTTTTCATACGCTCTTTTTTATTAAAGGTGGCAGGAGCAACTTTTGTTGTCCCTCCTGCCATCCAAGGTTAGTCGATTAGAAATCTATTCCAAATTTCATGGAAATGTAGCCTAACGACTTCTTCTCTTTACCATCCCAGTAAAAATTGTTTTTAGTTCCCTGATGGTCATAGCCAACGGAAAGATTGAATCCAAAGTTGTCACTTTTTGCATAATGTATGCCAATGGATGGATTCAAGTAAATGCCGTTTCCGCAAATAAAATCATAGCCACCGCGAAGGTCCACAAATGGTGAGAATTTTCCAGAACCCATATCTAGGCGGATATCACCAAACACGGGTACCACAATACCATCATTCTTCGTTTCTCCATATCTCCATTTGCTTTTCCAGGCAATGTCATTGGCAGCGATACCAACACCAAAGAAAAGAAAGGGAGCTGCTTGATAACCATGAACAGTAGAGAGTCCTACCATGAACCGTGAACCAGGCGTAATCCCGATACCACCACCAAGGTCAACAAAACCTCTGTAACCCAAGTCACGTTGAGCAAACGTGGCAACGCTTCCAAGAAGGAGGCATGTAACAAAGAATAATTTCTTCATTTTGTTTGATAATTGTTTAGTGCCGACTAATCCCAAGACAACGGCGGTTTTTATTTTTGGAACGTGGGACTTGTTGAGCTATCAACCGTTCCTTTTTTTATATTTATAATTTGCAAATCTACATAATCTTCACATCTTTTACTCTATTCATAGTGTCTCAGTGTACAAACATATGTCTTCAGTGTACGAAACTTCAACTCGTCTGAATACTATCCATCTTTTCAGCCAATTCGGCAAGTGCTTTTGCTGTAGCCTTGATACTTACTTTCTTTGTTGTGCCGAACCTGTTAACACAGAATGTCAGTAGTTGCTTACTTGGCTGAATACGTAGCACATATCCTGTATTTACCATATACGACCTTCCAAGCAAAACGAATTGTTTACATGAATTAGGCAACTGCTCTTCCATCATTCTCGCAATTTCAGCTCGCTGGTAGGTGAGCGTGTTTATCACGCCACCATCAGCAAGGATAATGTTACTGTAGTTTCTGTCAGCTTGGATATATAATATGTCATCTAACTGGAGAAAGAGAACCTCACTCTTGTTCTTTATGACTAGAACTTCCTGATTCTTCATAATTACCATAAGTTTCGTTTTGGAACGTAGGTCTTGTGTCCATTGCTGTTATAGTAATACTGCCCTCCGCGTGAACCAGTATGGATGGTGTGGCCAGCTCCATAATTGTATGCGTCTCTTGAATAGTCTCTTGCACGATGACCTGTTGAACCTGTAAATGGATTGCTGTTACTTTTAGTGGAGAAGTTGTCCCAGTTAGTGTCGTTGGGCATGGTGCGGATGTGGCTCTCTACATATGTACCATTACTACGAGTATATCCGCTGACAGTTGTCGTATTGAAATTCACAGTGCTTGGAACACTGTATGATACACTGGGCAAGTCGAATGATACACTGGGTGCACTACTTGAAGAGTAAAAATCATTAATGACCTTTGAACACATCTGTTCGAAATCAGAATACTGTGCAAAACTTGTTGTTGCCATTGCCACGAGGGCGACCATTGTAAGAACTAACTTTTTCATTTTACTTTGAATTTAAATTGTTACTAATTTGTTGTTGTTTACATAGTCTTATACCCATACTTTGAGAAAGGTAAACACAGAAATGAAGATTTTTCAAAAAAAACAAAGAAATAGAGATAAAAAGTTGTAATTTTGCACCATAATGATAACAAAGAAGTGTCTGTTTATAGTGTATTTCTGTTTCTGGGTGATACTGTTCTCATATGCTCAGAATGCAAAATCCTGTGATATTGACTCTTCAGATTTAGAAGAAGCCTATTTGGATTCTGCTTTTACAGCAGATGAGGCTGGCGATTATTTGTCTGCAATTGAATATACCGAGAAATGCTTAATGGTTAGTCGAGATACTGCGAGAATTATAGATGATTCGCCAATGTTTTCAGAATACAAATTCCTAGTGGAGTTTTACGCAAAAGCAGGCATGTGGGTAAAGGCTCTAAGAATGCAAAAGCGAAGGACGGATTATTGGAAAAACATGTTTCAATGTTCAGCAGATAATGAATATGCTTATTTTATGATGTTTCGCAGATGGGCTCAGCTTTTAAGTTTATCTGGAGCAAATAAAAGCGCCATTCGTGAAGTCCATCAGTTTATTGATGAAACAAACATCAGCAAAATGTACCTTGATGGAATTACCGAAGATCTCGCAGACTATTATTTCAACATCAATGACTATCAGAATGCCCTAAAGTATTATGAGAAGTCTGGGAGTAAATATGGAGTGGCAAAATCATCGGCAGCTTTAGGTGATTATCTGAAAGCAATCGCCCTTCTGAAAAAGCAAATTGAGAATGACAAAGGTGGTTACATCACAATAAGTCTTGATATCGAGCAACGGAACGGTCCATACGACACATGGTTGTGTGATTTAGCTAGCTATTACAATCAATTAGGGCAATATGACAGTGCTTTGGCGTATGAAAGAAAACACCGCAATATGTCTCGTTTTGAGTTGGCGAAGTCGTATTTTAATCAGGGGATTGCATATGTGGGGAAAATGCAGTTAGATAGTGCTATCTGCTATTTGTTGAAGGCCGAGGAAATATATAGGATTCAGCATCAATCCAAACAACATGCCTTTGTGCTAGCCAAGTTGTTATCTTGTTATTTACACACGGGGGAGTATGATAAAATAGAGTATTACATTGACGAGTTGATAAAGTCTGCAAGTAATGATCTATTGTATTCTATTTCTGATCTTACATACAATGAACGTTCAAAATATATTGAATTGTACTCAAGATTGCTAGGTGAACAGATCCCTATGTATATGTATTACGTTCCGACCGATAAGTTAGAAGCTTTGGCTTATGATGCCTTACTGCTGATAAGGGGGGCCTTACTGAATTCAGAGAACAATTTAAGACGTGTAATAAATGAAAGACATGATGCTTCTTTAAACAAAATATGGGAAGAATTAAAGGCCGATAGATATATTTTGAGCAAGGAAATAGAAAAAGACTCTCTAAGTAGGAAACTAAATGTAGATTCTTTGCAAAAAGTGATATATAATTTAGAGGATTCACTTATTATAAAGTGTAAAGCGTATGGTGATATAACAAAAAACATGAAACTGAAATGGCAGGATATTCAGAAAAGTCTGTCTTTTTCTGATGTTGCTATTGAATTTCTATCCTTCCCAATAGAGAATGACGGCGTTATGTATGCTGCTTTGACTTTGCGAAAAGACGACAGATCACCTAAGTTAGTCCCTCTTTTTGAAGAAAAGCAATTAAAAAACATATCTGATTCCCTATGTTATCAATCTAAGGATATGACACAACTTGTTTGGGAGCCATTGTTTCAAGAATTGCAAGGAGTGAAAAACATATATTTCTCCCCATCGGGTGCGCTATATAATATAGGTATAGAGTATTTACCTGGGATGGAAGATTACAACATCTATCGTTTGTCTTCTACTCGTGAGTTGGTGAATAGAAGAGATATAAACGAGAATAATCGTGCAGTCTTATATGGTGGATTAGATTATAATGCAAAACTTGACACATCAAGCCAAAGCAGAAGTCGAACAAGATTTAATGAACAGTTTGTAGATCATTCTGATGTTCGAAACATGAAATATCGAGGAGGCCAAGAGAACTTAACTCACACGTTGGATGAAGTGGAACAGATAGAAAAGGAACTCAAAAAAACTCAATGGCAGTGTCTTTTGGATACCCTATCTTTGGGAACGGAGGAGTCCTTCAAATCTTTATCAGGTAAGAAAATAAATACATTACACATTGCGACTCACGGATTTTATTATACTCCAGAGGAATCCGATAATATTGGCTATGATTTTCTTTTGCCTAATGATCAGATGTCTGCTGAAGACAAATCCTTATCTCGTTCTGGATTGCTGATGTCGGGAGCTAATCATATCCTTGATGGTGATTCTATTCCAGAAGATGTTGAAGATGGCATTTTAACAGCTAAGGAAATCGCAGATGTTGATTTGCGTGGCCTTGATCTGGTCGTTTTGTCTGCTTGTCAGACTGGGCTTGGTGATATATCTCAAGGTGAGGGCGTATTTGGTTTGCAGCGAGGTTTCAAAAAAGCTGGAGCAAACAGTATTATAATGAGTTTGTGGGAGGTCAATGATGAAGCGACTCAGATATTGATGACTCAATTTTATAAGAATCTTGTATCTGGCCAGTCAAAGCGCCAGTCTCTCCAATCTGCGCAAAGATACTTACGGGAATATAATGTCGGTCAGTATAACAAACCAGAGTATTGGGCCGCGTTTATTTTGTTAGATGGAATAAATTAAAACTCCAGTTTGGCATACGATTTGCATTGATAATTGCAATTCGCTGCTCATACAATATGTCAGCCAGAGCTTCATTCTCTGTATAAAAGGGGAGTTAACATGTCTAACAAATTAATATAAATCTCTATGAGTAAACGCTTTTAGGGTTTTGCCCTTCGGGTAATTCTCAACATAGTCGTATCTGGAGTATGCTCTTTGGTTTTGCCGCCAATAACCGCATTGGTTATTGGAAGTATAATCAGTGCTGTGATAGACTATTAAGTTCATACTAAATAATTTTAATCTATAACATGGAACGATGCAAAAAGCTGACTTTGCATCGTTCTTTGTGTCTATGATATAAGCAAAAACTAAGGGAGCGTACAACTCCCTTAGGAAACTATCTCCTCTTTATAAGAGTAGTGCTACTACAAACGGAACGCTTATCGTTGCTAACAGTGTTAACAATTGAATAACTAAACTCCATTTTTCGTAACTCGTCATCTTAGATTGAGGCTAGTTAATAACCTCAATCTACATTTCTGAAATCAAAAAATAATGTTTCATATTATGTATATTTTATGAGTTTATGTGAGTAGATTATAGTCATGCTCACTCCCAGACTGGCGAAAGCTATAGTATGAGTAGCTTCATAATGCTTCTATTGCTTTTAATAATGTTATGGCTTCTTCGTCACCATTGTCTGCTAAAGGTTTCAACAATTCTTTTGCTTTATCAAGATTATGGTCTTTAAGGTATGCCAATGCGAGATACCTAGTAATGGCATCAGCATATAGGCTATATTCATATTCAGAATCAATAGAATCGTGAATCTTTTGAAGTTTCTCAATAACAGGAGAGATATCTTTTTCTGTTCCAACTTGATTAAACAACACTGACAATTTTATCTCTACATCAGAGTCATTACCACGCGAATCTCCTTGTAAGGTATATGGCGAATAATGTTGCTCAAATATGTTGTCTGCTTGTGCGTACAAGACATCTGTATTATTTTGCTTGTTCCACAATGTTATAATTACTCCAAATATGAGGATGAACATTGCGGCAATGGATAGTGACCAGCGGACAATGCTAATCGTCTTAGCCCTTTTCTTTGACACAAGTATGTCTTCTATTATTTCTGCATCTTCTTTTGCTTGTCTCTCTTGAAGTTCTTGAATCATTAGCACTGTCATTTGAGCTTCTTTGCGAAGTACTTTGTCCAATTTTAAGTCTTCAAGAAACTTTTTGCTTTCCTCAGGAGTCATTTGCTTCTTAAGGAACTTATCTATTCTCTCGCTATTGTCTACCATATTCTTTTCCTTTCTATTTCATGACATTTTTCGGTAAGTCTTTCTCGACATCTCTGAGCAGCTACTTTTGCATGGCTAGCTCCCCCCTTGATGTCAAATAAAGATGCAATTTCTGACCAAGTAGTCCTTTTATGAGCATAATAACTTCCTAAAAGTTCTCTACATCGTGTTGCCAGGGTGTCAAGTGCTTGAGACATTATTTCCCGATAAATAGAATTGTCGGATTCAGAGCACATATTCAGTATCTCCATACATTGCTCGTTAGAGATAGAACCATCCATCTCTACGTATTGTTTACTACTTTCTTCTTTCTGATAGCCTGTATAATTAAGTGTAAGGTCTGCAAAATCATTGTCTTTAGCCATCCCTAAGGATTTCATTAAAAATAGCCTAGCCTTTTTGGAGGATGAGGCATTTGCTCCTTCACCATACTTTTTCTCTTTTAACTTTAGCGCTTGCCTGTAACATATTTCAACAAAATAAGACAAGAGCGTTGGTGTCGCTTCATCTGCAAGGACGGGGAACTCCACATCTTGGATTAAACCATCGTGTTTTTGCCTACATTTTAGCGTGGTTAAGATGCCTTTATCTATTTTGTTATATAATGCAATTGCAGAATTCTGAAAAACTTCCGATTTTTCATCTTTAGACATTGGAAATTTTATTCGGCTCGAAAGAATGCGAAATGTATCTTCTCTCTTCTCTGAGATGAATTTGTTGAACTTTTTGCTATTCGTTATTTCCATATTATATACTTTACTCTTCAATTACAAGTGTTTGTTGAGTTCCAGGCCAATGCCCTTTAACTTTTGTAGATTTGTTAACCTTAGACTTGAATTCATTTTTACTATTTAATCCAAAAGATGGCATTTGATTAAGAGTATACCATAGATTATAGGACAGTGCTCCAAACTCTTTACCTTTTATTCTAAGTTCAGTATTACGTTCACGTGCTTTACAAGCTTCAATGAATAATACTGGTGATAGGTTAGGAGCCTTTTCTACATTATAGTGTCTTATTGTATCTCGCTTTGGATTATAATTCTTACTCGCTTGTGATGTTAATGCCTCATTGGTTCCCCTTACGGTTTCTATACCCTTTCGAGAAGATTCTCCTGCATGACAAGCATCGATAGTTACATATAACATTCCTTTAGGGCCGATCTTTGTCCGTAGAGATTTGATATAACCATTTAATTCGTCGTCAATCAGGTGTTTTTCTCCCTTATATCCATTGGGGGAGTATACTTTGCCTGCATCAATAGGTACAATAGCTTCGTCATATCCGTCTTTTTCATCTTTTGGGTAACCTTTCAGTAATCCATCTTCTACTGGTTGACCATGACATGAGAAATGAATAAAGACAATATCACCTTTTTGGGTTTCAGAAATGAGCCCCTTTAAAGAACTAACGATGCCTTGATATGTGGCCTGTTCATTTACTAACGTTGTGACAGCAAATCCTTTCTTAGTTAAGGCAGGAGCCAGAGAGTCCACATCCTCTTTCCCATGAATATTTCCCCATGCAGTTCGTCCGTTGGCTCTATATTTTGAAATCCCAACAAGTAAAGCCCTCTTCTTAGCATCTCCTGATAATGGCAATGCTAAGAATAAGGCCAGTATGAGAATAATCTGCTTCATAATTCTGAATTCTGCCACAAAGATATGAATTATATGTGAGAAATATTCTTTTTGCAACTTTTTTTAACTGCAATCAAGCGTATGCCGCTGGTTGGATACTCAAAATTGGCGCCATAGTCATTTCGCTTTCATGTCCAATATGATACATATTACAATGGTGGCATTTGTAGACGTTGACAGCTTTGTGACACCAAGGTTTTTCTTTTACCAACTTGATAGCAAACTTCGTTGCTTCCTCAATTGTATGGTAGCCAACCTTTTTCTTAAATACCACTTTTCCTGTATTGGGATCATATTTTCTCTTCCAATGAGTAGAATTCCCCCTGCTTTTCTTTTCTACATTCTCGACCTGACCTATGATATATAGCTCATAAGAAACTGCTCGCTTCATGTTATGGCGGCTCTGATTCCCATGGTCATGGAATATTTCTTTGTGCTGTTTGTGGTAAGTCTGGCACATACGCTTTTCGATGATGCGCCTCACCTTTTTGACCAACCATGGTTCCTCAGTTGTAATGTCGATGTTTCGAAGCCAAGTATCATCTTTGCATTTTAGCTTTTCGTTGAAGATGGCTTTTGTGACATGTTCATAACGTTCTTGCTGACCAAAGGTCTTTCTTCTTTTGCTTGTTGTTTTTGTTACTGTTTCCATAATTCTATCTTTTTAAATGTTTGACACTTATATATACCCTTGGCCACCCAGATGTAAACAGAAATAAATATTTTCTTATGTTTGTTTACATTTTCTATTATTATGGTATTAACAGTTGTAGGGAACAGAGAAAATGAAAAAAGTCATCATTGCCTGTTTACCTTTTGAAGAATTGTGGTATTAATGAGTAAACAAATAAACTTTTTAAAGGAAACTGTTATGAATATGTACAATGTTAAGGTGAATGAAACGCACATGTGCGTTCTTCGCAAAGAAGAGAATGAAAATCGAGTAAAGGTTGATTTCGTTGAGCTTAAGTTCAAGCATCAGGATCAACTTGATGAACTGAAACGGATGGCAGATAATGACAACCGTTCCGTATTAGACTTGCAAGACTACGTGAAAGGGAGCTCGTTGAGAAGACTTTCATTAGACTTTGATTTCTGCACTTGCCTGTCTGACTCTTATCAATGGATTTCATGTGTGCCATCTGTTTCTTTTGCTGATTATCAAAAAGAGATAGATGAGTATGATAAAAAAGGAGATAAAGCAGGAAAAGAAGCTTATGCCCGCGACCAACGTCAGAGATATTATAATCGTATTGCCTATCGAGTATTACCTGCAACGTTGGAGGATTATTACTACGACCTGAACAAAGAATCATCCATCTTGGCATATTCACATCGTCGAGTTGGTTGGGCGTCACCAGCTTTCAACCTGAATGATGATATTAAGGTCGTCTATCTTACTAACTTCGGATATGGCAGTGCCAGCTACTTCTTCTTACAGATATATTATAAAGGTATTGGCATATTGCCTTATTCTCAGTGGGTTCATTACCGCAAAGCGTGTGCGAGTGATATTATCCGTTACACCAGACGATACCATCTTGATAATCAGGAGTGGATGAAGACAATGGCATTCACGGCTGATGTCTATAATAGTGCTGTTAGTGATCCGGAATCATTCGTTCAGAAGAACATATTAAATGAAGTGGAAGAGATGGTCTCTGGTTTGGAGAAAATCCAGTCTGCAACCAATTATAGAGCACAAGAAAGCTTCTTTAACCCTAGTACCATTATTATCACTGGCGATGACATGGTACGATTTAAGGGTGAAAAGATCTCTGGAGCATTAAGATTTCTCGACCAACTCCAGACACTTGCGCCAATAACAGATAAAGTTGGTTCCTACATCAAGCGTATAATGAACTGCAATTTTACAGTCGTCGCAGAACTCGAAAAATCAATTTCAGGCAAGAAAAAGTATATAGATACTGTTTCGGCTAACATTGAGAAAGAGCAGCCTAAGTGGGATGAACTTAGTTCCAAAAATAGTGAGTATAATAAAATGCGGGACGAAATGCTTGATGCCATAGCAGAAGAGGAAAAGTTTAAAGGAAAGACCTGGAGCACGATTCGTGATGAGCGTGACAAACGTTTTGCCAAAGAGCATCCTGAGTATGCGGCTTTCAAAGCAGAATACGATGCAGAGCATAAAGTGTATTACGATCTGTGTGCGAAGCGTGATCAAGCACAATCTTTCATAGAAGAGATACAGTCGTATCTTGACAAGATTGAGAAGCATAAGGATTATATGGTAGAAAATAACATCGCTGCCTAGATGAGTAATAGTTTCCTGGTCGCAAGGCAGGCAGGCCTTGCGACTATTAACAAAAAAGAGAAATAATATGGCTGATTGTATCTTGGGAATAAAATGTAATGGTGTATCTATGAAAATTGATACGCTGGAAATTAATGCCGATCAAACTGCATATGATTACATCTGCAATGTTATGCTGGCTATGGAATCTAATGGTAATGGCAGGTATGATATATCCATTGTTGATAAGGATTTCACTCAAGGGCTCCCTATTGGGGAGTGGAGAATCACTAAGGCATGGATAATCTATAATTGGGGATTCGCAGAAGCTAAATATATTATGTCAGATAAAAACGGATATCTCACTCATGAGATCGTAGCATCAAGGCAAAAAGGAAGTTTTAGTGGCTTTTCTACGAGCACTCTTGCAAAATCAATATTTTCATCTGCACAAAAAATGGTTTGTGATTATCCTTCTGCCCCCATTTGTGATAGCGTAATGGCGTTAGATAATATGATTGCGGTACTAAATCCTAAAAGCATAAAAGATAGCTACAAGAAATATCAAAGGAAGGAAACGTATTATACTAAGACGGAGGACTTCTTGGACAGTATAGGATATTGGGCAAATAAAGTGTCAGATATAGTCGCAAAGTACAAAGATGTGACGAAAGTGCTTTCTGACATAGATGATCCAAGGGCAGAACAACTAATCGTAAGAACAACAGAGGATTGTAAAAATGCGATCTGTAGTATATTCGAATAAATACATTTGAGAAAAGTAAAACGATATGGAACAAGCAAAAGGAACACAAGACTTGTTTTTGGAAACTCTATCAAAGATAGGGTGTCAGTATGAATTGGGGAAAGGTGAAGAAGATTGCGATAAGATTTATTTTGCCTACCAAGGAGAAAATTTTACTGCCAGTGCCAACAACGATGGATGGTATGTGCATATTTGGGATACTCATTGGGGGCATGTAGAACTATATGATATTGATGAGTTCGCACGATTGAAGAAGGCCATCAATCTTTCAAACCTGAATTGTGCCACTATGACGGTATATACTATTGATGAAGCAGGTAACAATGTGGATGTACATTGTAAGGCTGTTATTCTGTTTATCTCGCAGATACCAGATATTGAAAATTATCTTCGAGGAGAATTGAATGATTTCTTTCGTGCTCATCAGTTTGTTGGAAACGAAATGGCAAAACAAAGAGACGAAGAGAATGTAAATTAACAATAGAAGTTGTAATAGAATGAAAAAGATCTTGTGTATAACTGTGGTACTTGGAATAAGCATATATAATTCCTTTGCCCTTTCAGAGTCGGAAAAGATAAAGACTGGTAAGATAATGGGTGAACCTACTATTATACCAGAACTTCAATCTGCCGTTGACTCAATACTCAATGAACAAATGGTTGATTTTAGGAATTGTCTGCAAGGTCAGGTTATTGTGATGGAAGTTCAGACGGGTGAGATATTGGCTATGTCAGGACTGGAGCGTAACTTTGAAGGTAAGTTCCAACCATGCCAAAACTTTGCATACCAACAGGAGTTAGGATCATTAATGAAAACAGCCTCTTTGCTCGCATTGTTTGAAAGGGGAATTGATAGTACCTATGTTGTTCATACGGGAGTAGGGATCTGGGGTGTTGATGATAGTTGGGTTCTGAGAGACCATAACTGGCGAAGAGGCGGCTATGGGGATATGAATATAGCAAGAGCTTTAGTGGTCAGTTCAAATATCGGAATCGGTGTGCCTGTTTGGGAGTCTTATAAAGGCCATGAGCAGGACTTCTTTGATGACTTAAATAAAATGAGTTTCGGACAACCTGATTTCATTGATGGCATTGAAGGGCTCAAACCAACTGCCTATGATTCTCCAAAAGATTCTGATTGGGTAAACAAGTACGTCATCTGGAGTGCCATAGGTTACAACCGGAAAATAGCACCTATCCAGATGCTGACTTTCTATAATGCTATTGCTAATGATGGTAAGATGGTGAAGCCTACGCTGAAAACTGGCGAGTTAGAGATCATTAACCCGCAGATTGCATCGAAAGATAATATCAAAAAGATGCAGGTTATTTTAGAGCACGTGGTTAGTCAAGGACTTGGTATGAGAGCTGGATCGCCTATGGTACTTGTCGCAGGAAAAACGGGTACATCACAGGTTGGAGAATATGATTTTGGCTTAGAACCTTTCGTAATTGAATATCAGCTTGCTTTTTGTGGCTACTTCCCTGCTGACAAGCCTAAATACAGTATGATCGTCTCCATCAATAAGTTAGGACTGCCTGCAAGTGGTGGCGGAATGGCTGGTGTGGTGTTCCATGATATTATGAACTGGATGATTACTCACGAAATACCTGCAATTGTGGATAACGAAAGGATTGAAGTGCAGTTATGAATTATTTCCTGTTATTCTTCCTTGAAGTCGAGGGTGAGTTGTTGTTCTTCGGCGGCGCGCTTTTGTTGGGCCTTGCTGATGAGAAGTGGACGGAGACGCTCTGGATGGAGTTCGTTGATGCCGACGATGGGCTGGGAGAACTGCGAGGTGAGCTCGTTGCAGGTGATGAAATATTTCGCTTTTTTCATCACCACACCCATCTTCTTCAGGTCGTAGCTGGTCAGACGATTGAAGCGACGGGAATTCACAATAAGCCAAGCAGATTTTGTCCCAAGTCCTGGGACTCGGAGTAGCTGTTCGTAGTCAGCGGTGTTGATATCCACAGGGAAAGCCTCTGG
>Ga0265300_10001402_pt1 | contig 22656 bp, 15 predicted proteins | sample AusTroGonzalo_MG_FD_193482 | JGI IMG/M metagenome (GOLD analysis project Ga0265300, IMG submission 193482) | Bovine rumen microbial communities from tropical cattle in Woodstock, Queensland, Australia - Gonzalo_03 | ecosystem: Host-associated > Mammals > Digestive system > Stomach > Rumen ...
GTTTCCTATAGGGCCTTCCTACCCAATAACCGGTCAGGGGCTCATTCTCCCGCGCAGGAAGATTACAGTTGCAGGACGGCCCGTAACCCATGGCGCCGATGGCCTCGCCGGTCTCTTTCAGCACGATCGCCCAGGTGTTAGTGGCATCATGGAAAACCGTGCGGATGATCTCCAGGCTCTCCTCTATGCTTTTGTGCGGAGGCCAGCCGGCACGGGGCCCTACTTCCGGATCGCTGGCGTATTTGTACAGCGCCGCGGCATCGCTTTCCAACCAGGGGCGCAACAGAATTCTGTCGGTTTCCATCATCTTGTTTATCGTTTGAGCCAGTGCTCCTTGAGCCACTCGCGTACGGGCAGGTCATAAGCCTTCAGAAGGCCCCATGCCATCAGAATGGCCATGGTTACCACGCCGGCACCTACGGCAATATGCTGCCACAGCGGAGCGTCGGGATGCTGGGCCACCCAGTCCATCTGCATGTAAATGAGCGGGTAATGCGTAATGTAAATGGGATAGGAAATATCCCCCAGCCATTTGCAGATGGCGGTGCTCTTGGGGTCGGTGGTCTTTGAACCGGCGCCGGCCAGCACTATCAGCGGGAACAGCACCAGAATACACAGGGCCTGGAATGCGCCGTCGGCTACGCCCATTTTGCCGCCGATGTTGGGCATGGCCAGCAGTACCACAATGGCCAGTCCGCACCACCAGAAGCCGCCTTTCAGGTGAATGGGCGATCCGCTGGGATTATCGGCCGTGCGGCGTCCGGGAAGGATGCGCGAAATGAGCAGACCGCACAGGAACGGGTACAGCAGCCGCGTAAAGGCAATGTAAATCTGGTCCGGCATCAGGCTCCAGCCGCCAATGACGGTGTAATGCGGCTCCTCAAACAGGCCGAAAATATTCCAGCCCAGCGTTACGTCCAGCGTAAAGAAGGCACAGCACAGCGCCAGGACGGCCAGTGCAATCTTGGGCAGGCGCCGCAGCACAAAGGCATACAGGATGTTGCCGATATACTCCAGCGTAAGCGTCCATACCGGACCGTTGAACGAGTTCATCTCGGCCCAGCCGCGGATATCCAAACTGTTCGGGCACGGAATAATGAGCAAGCCCAGCACCAGGCACAACAGGAACTTCCAGGGCTCTACCTGCTGCGTAAGAGGGAAGGCGTTTCCGGCAAAGAAGAACAGGGCGGCGCCCACCAGCGTACCTGCAATCACCATGGGATGCAGGCGGGTGAGACGGCGTTTGAAATAACCCCAGGTGGTCATGCGGTCCCAGCGGTCGTCGTAGGCATAACCCACCACAAAACCGGACAGCACAAAGAAGAAATCCACCGCCAGATAGCCGTGGTTAACTATCTGATAGGCAGGACCTTTGCTATAAGTCTCAAAAATGTGGAAAAGGACCACCATGAGTGCGGCCACGCCGCGGAGCCCGTCCAATATCTCGTAACGGGGTTTGGATTCCAGGTATATGTTTGCTTTCGTCATATTGCAAAAATACAGTATATTCGTAAATTTGCAATTGCTAAATTCGATTATTTTCCATGAATGCCGTTGCAGCGCTTCTGAAAAAGTGGGCCGATACCAGCCTGGTCCTCCGCATTCTGGTGGGACTGGTGATAGGTGCCGTCCTGGGCCTGGTGGCTCCGGGATGGACCTGGCTGGGCATGCTGGGAACCATTTTTGTGAGTGCGCTCAAGGCCATCGCACCCGTGCTGGTGGCCATTCTGGTAACGGCTTCCATCGCCAGGGCCGGCGGCGGACTGGGACCCCGCTTCCGGACGGTTATCGCCCTGTATGTGGTAAGTACCTTATCGGCCGCGCTGGTGGCGGTGGCCGGAAGCAGTTTCTTCCCCGTTACGCTGCAGCTGCAGGACGCCGCACAGGGGAGTGCACCCAGCGCACTCACAGACGTTTTCACGAATCTCCTCACCAATATGGTGGCCAATCCGCTGGCCTCCATTGCTTCGGCCAATTATATCGGCATCCTGTTCTGGGCCATCCTGCTGGGGCTGGGGCTCAAGAAACTGGCTTCGCCCGGCACCATCCGGGTAATAGCCGACCTGGCCGATGTGGTGGCGCTGGTGGTAAAGTGGGTGATCCAGTTTGCTCCGTTCGGCATCCTGGGCCTGGTGTTTTCGGCCGTTTCGGAGAACGGTCTGGACATTTTTACCACTTACGGAAAACTCATCCTGCTGCTGGTGGGCTGCATGCTCTTCAATACGCTGCTGCTCAACCCGCTGTGGTCTTTCCTGGCCACCCGGAAGAATCCCTATCCGCTGCTATGGAACTGCCTGAAAGTGAGCGGGCTCAATGCCTTCTTCACCCGTTCTTCGGCCGCCAATATCCCCATCAACATGGCCCTGTGCAAGAAGATGGGGCTGGACGAGGATTTTTACTCGGTGAGCATACCCCTGGGTGCCACCATCAACATGAACGGCGCGGCCGTTACCATCACGGTAATGACCCTGGCTGTGGCCCATACTTTGGGCGTGGAGGTGGGTTTTGTGAGTGCCCTGCTTCTTAGCGTCATTTCCACCCTGGGTGCTTGCGGCGCTTCCGGCGTGGCGGGCGGTTCGCTCCTGCTTATCCCCATGGCCTGCTCTTTCCTGGGCATCGGCAACGATGTGGCCATGCAGGCGGTGGCGGTGGGCTTCATCATCGGCGTAATACAGGATTCTGTAGAAACGGCGCTCAATTCCAGCGGAGACGTATTTTTCACGGCCACGGCCGAATTCCGGGACCGGCAGCGCAGCTGAATCAGTCAGCCTTGGTAACGATGGCGGTCATGCCGGGCATCAGATGGGGATGCGGCGGCAGGGTGGCCTCCAGATGCACCATGCCGTTCTTTTCCACCACCGGGCTGATGGCCGAAACCACGGCCTCGTGCACCTCGGAGGGGTAGGCTACGGAAATTACCTGAATCCTGGCGCCTTGCTGGAATTTCTGCAGTTCGTTTTCCAACACGTCAAAGCACACTTTCAGGTGCTCGGTGTCCACAATATAGAAGAGCGGAACGCCGGGGGTGGCGGCGCTGTACAGCGTGGCCTCTATGCGGCTCACAGCCCCCGTGAGGGGAGCGGTGATGGTGCAGTAGCTGAGTTCGTGCTCCAATTGCCGGAGAGAGGCCTGTGCGGTATTGTAGCCGCTGTTGATACGGGCCTGGCGCTTGATTTCCTCGGGAGCGTTTTCCAGTTCCTGGCGCTTGTAACCCTGACCCATGAGGATGGCCTGGTACTGATATTCGGCCTTTTCCAGTTCGGCCTTGTTGCGGGCAATCTTGTCGTTCAGTACGTCCTGGCTCAGCCGGACGACCACCTCGCCTTTGCGCACCCGCTGTCCCAGCACAAGGTCGAAGCTTACTATCTGCTCGCTGATGCGGCTGTAAACGGGCACTTCGGTTACGGCCTGGATGGTTCCCTTGCTGGAGAATCCTTCGGCCGCAATGGTGCGCTGCAGGTTCTGCTCCGGAGCCGTCTGTTCCACGGCGGGAGTCTGCTGGGCGGCTGGCTCCGCGGCGGGGGCCGAAGAGCGGGATTGGCAGGCTGTTAGGGCGGCTGCAAGGGTTATGAGGAGTAGGGGCCTATTCATACTGCGTAAGAGTTAACAAGTGATAGTAGGTGGTCCAGTAGCCGGCCAGGGCCGAAAGGTGCTGGTTGTAGGCGTTGTCGCGGCGGCTCTGCGCCAGGGAGTAGGTGTTGATGTCGCAGAGGCCGTTGGCATAGTTTTCGGCCGTGAGCTCAAAGACATCGTCGGCCAGGGCGACGGCCTCCCCGGTGCTCACAAGGAGCTGCTGGTGCGAGCGCAGGTTGTCCAGCGTGGTGCGCACGTCCTCTTCCAGGGCGCGTTCTGCTTCCCGGAGAGCCTGCGCCTCCCGGTCTGTCCAGGCCGATGCGGCGGCGTGGCCCTTCCTGGCGGCACCGTGGTCCATAATGGGAACGCTTAAGGTTACGGCACCTATCATATACAGCTGGGGATCCTTGAACGTGCCGAAGAAGTTGGAGTTAAGCTGCTGCATGCCGATGTTCAGGTCCACGCCCAGCTTGGCGCCCCGCTCCCGGCGGGCTTTATCCTGCTGCTGGCGGGCTTCGGATAGCGCTGTCTGTTGTTGCTGGATGGCCGGGCTGTTGGTGCGGGCCAGGTCCAGGAAGTCCTCGTCGGTGAGGGCCAGCTGCCGGGTAAGGGTGGGAACGGTGAGGCGGCTGCCTTCCGGGAGGTCTTCCGTACGGAGGTAGGAGGCCAGCGATTCGCGCGCCAGCTGCTCTTCATTGCGGGCGCTGTGGAGCGCATTGGCGGCGTTCAGCCGCTGCAGTTCCAGCGAGCGGAGTTCGGCCAGGGACACCATGGCAATGCTGGCTTTTTCCTTGGCGATGGCGTACAGCGTATCGGCCGTTTGCTGGTTGCGTTCGCACATGTCCAGCATTCCCTGTGCACAGGCCAGGCGGAAGAAACGGCGGGTAGCTTCTTCGGCTATTAGGCGCAGCTGGTAATTCAGCTGCTTGCGGGCGGTTTCCAGCTTCTGGTCTTCTATGATTCTTTCCCAGCGATAGGGATTGTAGCCCAACAGGGACTGCTGGTAGCCCATTACCAGCGGCGTGGTTACAAACTCTCGCGGCATGTCTCGCTGGTCGTTGCGGAAGTATTCGCTCCAGAGAGCCTGGCTGCCCACATAGGCGTCTCCGCCCAGTCCCAGGACCTTTTGCGTGAGCATCAGCTGGACACTGGTAGAGAAGCGGTTGAAGTTGCGGATATACACGTAATCCCGGGCCGGGTCCGTGACCATTTTAAGGTAGTTGGGCGTGAGCCTCAGCTCCAGCTGGGGCTTTCTCAAAGCCTCGAAGCGGGCAAACTGCTGGGCGTGGTATTCGTATTCGTATCGGCTCTGGAAAGCGGCAATGGTGCTGTCCTGGGCCAGTTGAATCACCTGCTCCAGGCTCTGCGCCTGGCAGAGCAGCGGGAAACTGCAGAGAATACTTAGCAAGAACTTTCTCATACCGTCTGCCGTTTAATGATCTCACTGAAGAATCCGCCCTTGGCCATAAGCTCGTCGTAACTGCCGTCTTCGGCCACCTTGCCATCGGCCAGGACGATGATGCGGTTGCACTGGCGGATGGTGCTCATCCGGTGCGCAATGGTAATGCGGGTGCATTTCATCTTGGCCAGGTTTTCTGCAATGGTATGCTGGCTGATGTTGTCCAGGGCCGATGTTGCCTCGTCCAGGAACACGATGCGGGGCTTGCGGATAAGGGCGCGGGCCATGAGGATGCGCTGGCGCTGACCGCCCGAGACGCCCTGTCCGTCGGCCGTGATGGGCGTTTCCAGGCCCAGGGGCATGCCTTCGATGTCTTTGTCCAGGGCTGCATTGCGGGCGGCTTCCCAAACCTCTTCGTCGCTGTACCAGTCGTTGCCGAAGAGGATATTGTTCCGGATGGTGCCTTCTACCAGCTGGCCGTCCTGCAGGCAGATGCTTACGCAGTAGCGGCGGAGGCTGGGTTTGTTGATCTCTTCCAAATTGTGTTCGTCGTAGAAGATAGAACCGCTTTCGGCCTGTTCAAAACCCAGCAGCAGGCGCACCAGCGTAGATTTTCCGCAGCCGGAGGGGCCCACAAAGGCCACGTAGTCTCCGGGATTGATGTGCAGGTCCAGCCCGTCAAAGATGTAGGGCATGTTCTCCGAGTAGCGGAACTTGAGCCCGTTCACGTCAATTTTGCCGCTCACATTCTTCAGGAGCACATTACCGGCCTGGGCTTCCGACTGCGCCTCCAGGATGGGGGAGCACAGTCGCAGTTCCGGTCCCAGCACCGCCACGTCCTTGGTAATACGCTCGAAATCTTCTACGGCGCGCACGGCCAAGGTGAGTACGCTGCAGTAGGCAATGTAGTCCGACAGCCCCAGCCCGTAGTGCCAGGCGGCCAGCATGGTAACCAGCAGCGGTACCAGGCGGAAATTGTAGCTGATGGAATTGCCGATGCTGAACATGGCCGGATATCGGCTGCCATTGGGCTCGGAGGGCTCGTAGGCCACCGCCCAGTGGCGGAAGGCCCTGATTTCGGCTCCGTTGGTACGGATCTTCTGGGCGCCGGAAACCAGGTTATAGATAACGCCGGTGAGCTTGGAGGCGCTCTCATTGGCGCTGTTCTGGACGTTTTTCCTGAAGTAGTAAACGCTGTAAATGGCCAGCAGGTACAGGGCAATTACCAGAATACCTGTCCACAGCAGGGGACCGCCGTAGGTAAAGAACTGGAAGAACATCACGGCCGTGAATACCAGCGAAAGGATGGTGGAGAGCATGTCCTCCGTGAGTTTGGTGAACAACCTTGCCACGGACAGTACGCGGTTGGAGAGGTCTCCGGGCGCATATTGCTTGAAGAAGGTGGTGGGCAGCATCAGGAGCCGGGCCATCAGGGGAGCCTGCATGGCGTACTCCGTTTTATCTTTCATTCTTACCACCAGGTAGTTGCGGGACAGTTGCACCGTTACCAGGCCGGCCGCGGCGCTGAAAAGCAGCACAGCAATGGGGGTGAGCTGGGCGGCGTCGCCGGAAGGAATGACTTCGTTGAACAGCAGCTTGCAAATGTAAGGCGTAACCATGGTGAGCAGCACCACACCCAGGCAGGCCAGAAAACCGCAAATGTAATCGAAAACGTTTAGCTGGCGGAGCGCATACCCCAGGAAGGAAGAAAGAGAGATTTTCCCGCCGGGCAGCGGATAGCACAGAGAAAAGGCCTCCGGCTTAAGGAACTTGCTGTCTTTTCGGGCCGAACAGTGCTTTCCCGAGGAAGGATGGACAAAGGTATAATCTGCAAAGCCGGGAGACAGGATCACCGGCTGGTCTTCATCGGCCGTAAAGGCAAGGAGCTTTCCCGAGCATCGGGCCCACCAGTTGCCTTCCAGTTGTACCGGACTGAAGAAAATCTGGTGCCGGTAGAACAGCTCTTCCAGCTGATCCAGGTCGGTGGGAATCTCCCGCTGCCGGGTGAGCTTTTCCCACATCTTCCGGTCTATCATGGCGCGGAAGATGTCGGCCGACTGGTTCAGGGCCTGGCGGTCGCCCTCAATACGCTGTACGAGCTGCTCGAAGAAAGGATTGTTCATACATCAGGCGTATTTAAGGAGTTCCCGGTACAGGCCTTCCTGCTGCGAAAGCTCGTCGTGCGTGCCCTGCTGCAGCAGTTGTCCGTGTTCCATTACAAAGATGCGGTCGCAGTCCCGGATGGTACTGAGGCGGTGGGCGATGAGAACCAGCGTGATGCCCCGGCAGCCGATATGCTGCATCACCAGCTCCTCGGTTTTGGGGTCCAGGGCCGATGTGCCCTCGTCCATGATAAGGATGGAAGGGTCTTTGGCCAGGGCGGTGGCAATCTCGATGCGCTGCCGCTGGCCGCCGCTGAAGTTCTTTCCGTTCTCTGAGAGAAGGGCGTGGTAGGCGCCCGGGCGTCCGGCAATATCTTCGTGGATTTGGGCGTCGTGGGCGGCCATTACCATGGAGAAATCCTCGATGGAATCGTCCCACATTTTGATATTGTCGGCAATTGGGCCTTCAAAAAGGGTAATGTCCTGGTTTACCACCGACAGGGAGTTGTTCTTGACGGCACGGTCCAGTTTCTGTACCGGAATGCCGTCCAGCAGCACTTCTCCTTCCCAGGGCTCGTAGAGGCCGGAAATGAGTTTGGCGATGGTGCTCTTTCCGCAGCCGGAGAAGCCCACAAAAGCCACCCGCTCTCCCGGGGCAATCTTGAGGGAGAAATTCTTGAGCACGGGCGGGTTGTTGCGGTCGTAGCCGAAGGTAACGTTGCGCAGTTCCACTTCTCCGCGGAGCTTGGGACAATCCGGCAGGGCGTCTGTGCTTGAAAGCGTGAGGGAGTGGCCTTCACTGGCCGCCTCCACTTCTTCCAGGCGCTCCATGGCGGCGTGGGAGCGGTAAATCTCCTGCGTGGAACCGACCACCGAGTTGATGGGGAAGGTGATGCTGGTGGCCAGGGCCTGCGAGGCCAGCAGCATACCGGGCGTGAGTTCTCCCTGCAGGATATACCAGGCACCCAGGCACAGGATGAGGGCATTGCACAGATTGAGGACCAGCAGCGGGAGGGAGCCGATGCTCATGGTGCCCATGGTGGTTTTTACCCGGGCGTTGAGGGCTTTCACGTAGGTGTCTTCCCACTTGGAGAAGAAAATGCGCTCTCCTCCCATGGACTTGATGGTTTCCATGTTCTTGATGCCCGTCATGGTAACGCCCTGCAGGCGGGCGTCGGTTTCTTCCGAGCCTCTGGCCCTCTTTTTAATGGTACTGGCCGTGGTTCTCATCACTACTACCAGCAGAATCATGGAGAGCAGCACCACCAGGCCCAGTTTCCAGCTGTACATTACCAGCAGCCAGGCGCAGATGATGGGGCGCAGTATAAGCACCAGGGCGTAGGAAAAGTGGTCCATGGCCACGCCTATGTTCTTGATGCTGGAATAGCGGGCTACCAGTTCACCGGCCGAAAAACGGTCGATGGCGCTCATGGGCAGTTCCAGCAGATTGAGGACGTAGCGTGAGGAGGAGGTAATTCCCAGTTTGGCGAATTCCCGCCGGCGGAGGGGATTGAGCAGCAGCCAGATAAAGAGCTCCAGCACAAAAAGCATCCCGTAGAAAATCATCAGGGGCGTGAACCATTCGGGGTTTTTGTGCGTGATAATATTATCGGTATATACCTGCTGGAAAAAAGGCGGCAGCAGGTAGGAGGCCATGTCTCCAATCAACAGCAGGAAGGTGACCAGGAAGAAACCCTGGCACCCCCGGTTGAAACGCCGTATGAGTGTGGCGGTGGTCATTCGGCCCTTAACTTTAAGGCGCGGAACCAGGTTCTGGCACCTTCAAACAAGTATTGGAACATGCTGCGGCGGCGCGTTTCGCTTAGCACCGAGCAGTAGGTGCCCACATTCATGCTAACATCTTCCGGCTGGCCGAAGGACCAGTCATACAGGGAAGGATCGTCCGGGGAGGGGAGCAGATCGATCTGCACCTGGTACATCATTTCCCCGGAGGAGAGCAATCGGCCGGCCATCTCCTCGTTTTTGAGGGTCTGGCGCACCTCGCTGGCCGAAACGGGATAACGGTCTATGCGCGTTACGCGGCCTTTGACATAGCCTATCTCGTCTCTCTTTTCATCCTCCGGCCATACCTGGGCGGACATGCCTTCCCGCAGGTCCCGCTGGCCGGCGTTGTCTATGTAGGCTATGAGCATGGAGCGCTGCGTCTGGCCCTGGTTGCCGCTTACCACGCTGATGATGGGCTCGAAGGCTTCGAAGGGCTCGTTGTCCACTTTGGTACTGATAACCGTTCCCTCCACGGTGCTGGTAAGGATGCTGTAGCTGTCTTCTACCGAAATGAGGGCTACGGACTGTCCCTTGCTCACATGGTCTCCGCTGTGTACGAAGATGGTTCTTACCATGCCGCGGTTGGGAAGCGATACGTCCGTGGTGCCTTCCGAGGGGAAAACCACGCCGCTGTAATACACCTTGTCGGAGACGGTACCCAGGAACCCCCACACGAGGAACGCCCCTATGAGCAGCAGGGCGGTTAAGGCAAGAAGATATGTAGGTAATGCCGTTACCTTGAGGGTGCTGCCTATCTGGTTGGGTGACTGCAGCCTTTGCTGGCGGCTGTCTTGGGAGAGGGGATTCTGGTTTGTCATACACAAATATAACCACGCTAACTGGTTATTGCAAATAAATCGGGCAGAACCTGTCCCCTTGGCCCCTTTGGGGGAATTATGTAAAAATATTAAAAATAAAAATGGCTTTTTCCAGTAGGAATGAGTATCTTTGTATGATTCAAAACAATCACCTTTTAAACCCATGAAAGCAGTCGTTAAAACCGATTTCCATCTTCCCGGTCAGGAATCCAAATACACGGGAAAAGTACGTGACGTTTATACCCTGGACAGTGGTTACCTGGTAATGGTGGCCACGGACCGCATCTCCGCCTTCGACGTGGTGCTCCCGGAGGGAATCCCCTGCAAGGGACAGGTTCTCAACCAGATAGCCGCCCAGTTCCTGGATCTTACCGCCGATATCCTTCCCAACTGGAAGGTGGCCGTTCCGGACCCGATGGTAACCGTTGGCTGGCGCTGCGAACCTTATAAGGTAGAAATGGTTGTGCGCGGCTACCTGGCCGGACACGCCTGGCGGGAATACAAGGCCGGAAACCGCACCCTCTGCGGCGTTACCCTGCCCGAAGGCCTCAAGGAAAACCAGAAGCTGCCGCATCCCATCATCACCCCCACCACCAAGGCGGCCGAGGGACATGACGAGGATATCAGCAAGGAGGAAATCATCGCCCGCGGCATTGTTCCGGCCGATGAATACGAGCAGCTGGAGAAATATACCCTGGCCCTGTTCCAGCGCGGAACGGAAATCGCCGCCAAGCGCGGTCTCATCCTGGTGGACACCAAGTATGAGTTCGGCAAGAAAGACGGCAAGATTATGCTCATGGACGAAATTCATACGCCCGACTCTTCCCGCTATTTCATCTCCGAGGGTTACGAGGAGCGCCTGGCCAAAGGCGAGCACCAGAAGCAGCTTTCCAAGGAATTCGTCCGCGAATGGCTCATGGCCGGCGGCTTCCAGGGCAAGGAAGGACAAAAGGTGCCGGAAATGACCCCCGAGGTGGTGAACGGCATCACGGAGCGCTATATCGAACTGTACGAGAAGCTCATTCCCACGCCCTTCCAGCGTGCCGAAAGCGAGGATATCGCCGCCAGAATAGAAAAGAACATCCTGAACTTCCTCAACACCAAATAGGCCATGATCGAGCGTTATTCAAGGAAAGTGATGCGGGACGTCTGGACGGAAGAAAACAAGTTCGGCGCCTATCTGGAAGTGGAAACCCTCTCCTGCGAAGCCTGGAGCAAGCTGGGCATTATCCCGGCCGGGGATGTGGAGAAGATCAGGAAGAACGCCCGTTTTGAGGTAAAACGCATCCAGGAAATAGAGGAACAGACCCGTCACGACGTAGTGGCCTTCACCCGTGCCGTGAGCGAAAGCCTGGGCGAAGAGCGCAAGTGGGTGCACTACGGCCTCACTTCCACCGACGTGGTGGATACGGCCAACGGCTACCTGCTTAAACAGGCCAACGCCATCCTGCGCAAAGACCTGGAGGAATTCCTGGAGGTGCTCCGCAAGCGCGCCCTTGAATTCAAGGCTACGCCCTGCATCGGCCGTACGCACGGTATCCATGCCGATATCACCTGCTTCGGCCTCAAATGGGCCCTCTGGTACGAGGAAATGAAGCGCAACATCCAGCGCTTTGAAACTGCTGCCGCAGGGGTAGAGGCCGGTAAAATGAGCGGTGCAGTGGGCAATTTCGCCAATATACCGCCGTTCATCCAGGATTACGTATGTGAGAAGCTGGGTATTGAATCGGCCAACATTTCCACCCAGGTGCTGCAGCGGGACCGCCATGCCTACTATGTGGGCACGCTGGCCCTCATCGCTTCCACCTTGGAGCAGATGGCCTTCGAGGTGCGCAACCTGCAGCGTACGGAAGTCCGCGAGGTGGAAGAGGCCTTCCGCAAGGGGCAGAAGGGCTCCAGCGCCATGCCGCACAAGCGCAACCCCATCTCCAGCGAGAATATCTGCGGCTGCGCCCGCGTAATGCGCGGCTATATGGCCACCTCGTACGAGAATGTGGCCCTGTGGCATGAGCGGGACATTTCCCACTCCAGCACAGAGCGCATTGTGCTGCCGGATGCTACGGAGCTGCTGGACTATATGCTCCAGCGCTTCAAGGGCATTCTGGAAAACCTGGTGGTGTATCCGGAAACCATGCTGGCCAATATTTACCGCACGCGCGGCGTCATCTTTGCCCAGCGCGTGATGAACGCCCTCATTGCCAAGGGGCTTTCCCGGGAACAGGCCTACGACACCGTGCAACCCATTGCCATGGACGCCTGGACCAACAACAAGGACTACAAAACCCTGCTGGAGGCTTCGGCCGATGTCATGGGCCGGCTGTCTCAGGAGGAGCTGGACAACTGCTTCACCCTGGACTACTACTTTAAAAACGTGGACGAGATATTCTCCCGTGTGGGAATCAAATAAAAAAGTAAGCCTCCCAAACCGGGAGGCTTACTTTTTTATCTCACCACCGTTGCTTCGCGGTCCGGTCCCACGGAAACAATCTTAATCCGTACGCCGGTTTCCGCTTCAATGTAAGCGATATACTTTTTGAATGCCTCGGGGAAATCTTCGTAACGGCGCAGGCCGCTCAGCGGAGTCTTCCATCCGGGGAATTCTTTATATACGGGGGTTACATTCTTGCCGCCGTCGTAGGGGAAACTCTCCATAACCTGGTCTCCCTCTTTGTAGGCCACCGCCACCTTAATGGTGTCAAAGCCGTCCAGCACGTCGGACTTCATCATGATGAGGTCGGTTACGCCGTTCATCATCACCGTGTATTTGAGGGCCACCATGTCCAGCCAGCCGGTGCGGCGGGGACGTCCGGTAGTGGCGCCGTATTCGTGGCCGATGGCGCGGAGCTTCTCGCCGTCCTCGTCAAAGAGTTCGGTAGGGAAGGGACCGCTGCCCACGCGGGTGCAGTAGGCCTTGAAGATGCCGTACACCTTGCCCACGCGGGAAGGGGCGATGCCCAGGCCCGTGCAAACGCCGGCCGACAGGGTATTGGAAGAAGTTACATAGGGATAGGTGCCGAAGTCGATGTCCAGCAGGGAACCCTGTGCGCCTTCGGCCAGGATGGGTGTGCCGGCATCCAGGATCTGGTTCATGTAAACTTCGCTGTCGATGAAGGGGAAGCGCTTGAGTGCCTCCACAGCCTGGAACCACTGCTTCTCGTACTCCTCAAAACTGAAGGGCAGCTCAAACGGAGGATACTGCTGCAGCAGCTGCTGGTGGCGCTGCTTGCGGGCCTCATAGAGGTCGGAGAAGTTGTCCTGCAGCAGATCGCCCACGCGCAGGCCGTTACGGCCGGTCTTGTCGGCATAGGCAGGGCCGATGCCCTTGAGCGTAGAGCCAATCTTGGACTTGCCCATGGCGCTTTCGCTGGCGGCATCCAGGGCCCGGTGGGTGGGCATAATCAGGTGCGCACGCTTGGAGATGAGCAGTTTCTTGCTCACGTCCACACCGCGGGCTTCAATCTGCGAAATCTCGTCCAGCAGGATCACGGGATCAATGACCACGCCGTTGCCGATAACGTTCACGGTTCCCTCGCGGAAAATGCCGGAAGGAACGGTGTGAAGCACAAAGCTGTCGCCGTCAAATACCAGCGAGTGACCGGCGTTGGGACCGCCCTGGAAACGGGCAACCACTTTGTAGGAGGGTGTGAGCACATCCACTACTTTGCCTTTGCCTTCGTCGCCCCACTGGAGGCCGAGTACTACATCTAATTTGTTCTTTTCCATATATTTAAAGTTTAATCATTGTCTTGGTAAAGCTCTGTGGGATACTTTCCGTCAAAGCAGGCCGTGCAAAGCTGTTCCCGCCCGGAGGCCTTGTAAAGGGCGTCCACGGAGAGGTACTCCAGGCTATCGGCCCCAATGAAGGCGCGGATTTCTTCCACGCTGCGGTCGGCGGCCAGCAGCTGTTCCCGCGTGCCGGTGTCTATCCCGTAGAAGCAGGGCCAGGCGTACGGGGGGCTGGCGATGCGCATGTGTACGGCCGTGGCGCCCGCATCCCGCAGCATCTGCACTATAATCCGGGAGGTGGTGCCCCGCACAATGGAGTCGTCAATCACGGCCACACGCTTGCCCCTCACAATGCTGCGCACGGGGGAAAGCTTCATCTTCACGCCCACGTCGCGCAAGGACTGGGTGGGCTGGATAAAGGTGCGGGCCACGTACATATTCTTGAGCAGCCCCATCTCCAGGGGAAGGCCGCCGGCTTCGGCATAACCGATGGCGGCGCTCATGCTGGATTCGGGGACGCAGGTTACCAGGTCGGCATCGGCGGGATGCTCGGCCTGCAGGAGCCGTCCGGAAAGGCGGCGGAAGCCGTGCACGCTGCAGCCTTCAATTACGCTGTCGGGCCGGGCGAAGTAAATGAGTTCCATGGAGCACATGCATCGGCTGCAGCTGTGGGCATGGAAGGAGCTGTGCACCCCGTTCCGGTCGATGCTAATCAGTTCTCCGGGCTCCACGTCCCGGATAAAGCTGGCGCCCACCGTTTCCAGGGCGCAGGTTTCGCTGGTTACCACATAGCCCTTCCCCAGGCGTCCCAGGGACAGGGGACGGAAGCCGTATTTGTCGCGGCAGGCGTAAAGCACGCCGTCAATCAGTATTACGGTGGCAAAGGCGCCGTCCAGCAGATTGGCGGCGGCGCAAATGTTGGCTTCCCAGTCGTCGCCGTGCACGCCGGTTCCCACCAGATAGGCAAACAGTTCGCTGTCGGAGGTGCTGTGGAACAGGTGTCCGCGCCTCTCCAGATAGCTTTTTACCCGGTCGGCGTTAACAATGTTGCCGTTGTGGGCCAGAGCAAAGGAACAGCCCTTTCGCGTGAAGAGGAAAGGCTGCAGGTTTTCCTGGCCGCCCACGTTGGTGGTGGGATAACGCACATGGCCGATACAGGCGCTGCCGGGCAGGGAGGCAATCTCCTCTTTCCCGAACACTTCTTTCACCAGTCCGGCCCCTTTGTGCAGGCCGATGGTCCCGTCGGGGCGCAGGGCGGCGATGCCGCATCCCTGCTGTCCCCGGTGCTGCAGGGCCTGCAGCGCCAGGAAGGCATGCGTAGCGGCATGGTCCACTCCGTAGAACCCTACCACTCCGCACTCTTCGTGCAATTCACGGGACGCAAGGTTTTCCATTACTGGCCTTTATGCTTTAATGCGGCAGCCACCAGGCCATAGAACAGGGGATGGGGCTGCTCGGGGGTACTCTTGTATTCGGGATGGAACTGCGTGCCGATGAAGAAAGGATGGGAAGGCAGTTCCACCACTTCCACCAGTCCGGATTCGGGATTCCGGCCCGTGGCTTTGAGTCCGGCTTTCTGGAAATCGTCCAGATAGCTGGAATTAAATTCGTAACGGTGCCGGTGACGCTCCCGGATGTCGGTTTTACCGTAGAGCCTGGCGGCCAGCGAACCCGCTTCCAGGCGGCAGTCATAGGCGCCCAGGCGCATGGTGCCACCCTTGACGGTGGTCTTCTTCTGGTCTTCCATCAGGCAGATAACCGGATGGCCGGACTGGGGATTCACCTCCGTGGAGGCGGCATCGGCCCAGCCCAGGATGTGACGGGCGAATTCCACCACGCACATCTGCATGCCCAGGCAGATGCCCAGGAAGGGAATGCCGTTTTCCCTGGCATACTGCACGGCGCACACTTTTCCTTCCAGGCCGCGTTCGCCGAAGCCGGGCGCAACCAGTATGCCGTCGGCCCCTTTCAGCATTTCCGCCACATTGTCGGCTTTCACGTTTTCGCTCTGGACGGTGCGCACGTTCACCTTGCAGTGGTTGGCGGCTCCGGCGTGCACAAAGGCTTCCAGGATGGATTTGTAGGCATCCTGCAGTTCCACATACTTGCCCACCAGGGTAATGTTCACCTCATGCTCGGGATGGCGCAGGCGGTGCAGGAATTCCTTCCACTTGTCCAGGTCGGGCTGGTCGAAGTTCTCTATCTGCAGCTTGCGCACCGCCAGTTCGTCCAGATGCTCCTCGTGCATGTTCAGCGGAACCTGGTAAATGCTCCAGGCGTCGATACTCTGGATTACATGGCCGGGCTTCACATTGCAGAAGAGGGCAATCTTCCGGCGCAGTTCCGGGGAAAGGGGATGCTCCGTGCGGCAAACAATTACGTCCGGCGTTACGCCGCTGTGCTGCAGGTTCTGCACGGAATGCTGGGTGGGCTTGGTCTTTAGCTCCTTGGCGGCGGCCAGGTAGGGGATATAGGTGAGGTGGATGCTCATGCAATCCTCTTCCGGGAGTTCCCACTGCAGCTGGCGGACGGCTTCCACGAAAGGCTGCGATTCCATGTCGCCCACGGTGCCGCCGATTTCGGTGAGAATCACGTCATAATCGCCGGTTTTGCCCAGCAGCAGCATCCGGCGCTTGATTTCGTCGGTGATGTGCGGGACAATCTGCACCGTCTTGCCCAGATAGGCGCCCTCGCGTTCCTTGGTAATGACGGTATAGTAAATCCTTCCGGTGGTAACGTTGTTGGCCTGGGAGGTGTAAACGCCCAGGAAACGCTCGTAGTGGCCTAGGTCCAGGTCGGTTTCGGCGCCGTCCTCCGTCACATAGCATTCGCCGTGTTCGTAGGGATTCAGCGTGCCGGGGTCTATGTTGATATAGGGGTCGAATTTCTGGATGGTTACCCTGAGGCCCCTGGCCTTGAGCAACTTGGCCAGGGAAGAGGCTATGATGCCTTTTCCCAGCGAGGAGGCCACGCCTCCGGTAATGAAGATATATTTCGGATTCATAACTGAATACTATTATGCAAATTCATCCCAGCTCTTGATGGGAATGTTTTCCGGATCTACCGTACAGAAGGCCGTGATAAAGGCAACGGCCAGCCGGGCGTTGGTGAGCAGCGGAATGTTCAGGTCGATGGCGGCCCGCCGGATCTTGTAGCCGTTGGAAAGTTCGTGCGGCGTAAGGTCCTTGGGGATGTTTACCACTAGGTCAATTTCCTTATTGTGAAGCATTTCCAGCGCCTGGGGCTTCTGGTCGACATCGCTGGGCCAGTGCACCAGGGTGTTGGGCACGCCGTTCTGCGTAAGGTAGCGGGAGGTACCGCCGGTGGCGTAAAGCTGGAAGCCGTGCTCGGCCAGCATCCGGGCGGCCGACAGCATATCGGCCTTCTGCTTGGGCGTACCCGTGGAAAGCAGGATATTCTTCTTGGGAATCCGGTAGCCTACCGACAGCATGGATTCCAGGATGGCGCTGTTAACGTCGTCGCCGATGCAGCCTACCTCGCCGGTAGAGGCCATGTCCACGCCCAGCACGGGATCGGCCTTCTGCAGGCGGTTGAAGGAGAACTGGGAAGCCTTGATGCCCACGCAGTCCAGGTCGAAGAGGTCCTTGGAAGGCGGTGTAACGGGTTCTCCCAGCATAATCTTGGTGGCCAGTTCCACAAGGTTGATCTTGAGCACCTTGCTCACAAACGGGAAGCTGCGGCTGGCGCGCAGGTTGCACTCAATCACCTTCACGTCGTTTTCCTTGGCCAGGAACTGGATGTTGAAGGGACCGCTGATGTGCAGTCCGGCGGCAATCTGGCGGCTGATGCGCTTGATGCGGCGCACGGTGGCCACGTACAGCTTCTGCGGCGGGAACTGGATGGTGGCGTCGCCGGAATGGACGCCGGCAAATTCCACATGTTCGCCGATGGCGTAGGCAATAATCTGTCCGTGATCGGCCACGGCGTCGAACTCAATCTCCTTGGCATTCTCGATGAAGCGGCTCACCACCACGGGATGTTCCTGCGATACGGTGGCTGCCAGCTGCAGGAAGCGCTGCAGTTCCTCCTGGTTGGAGCACACGTTCATGGCGGCGCCCGAAAGCACATAGGAAGGCCGCACCATTACGGGGAAGCCCACCCGGCCGATAAAGCGGTCGATGTCTTCGTGCGAGGTGAGTTCTCCCCATTCGGGCTGGTCCACGCCCAGGCTGTCCAGCAGGGAGGAGAACTTCTTGCGGTCTTCGGCCCGGTCGATGTCCTCGGCCGATGTGCCCAACAGGGTAATGCCCTGTCCGGCCAGTTTCACGGCCAGGTTGTTGGGAATCTGTCCGCCGGTGGAAACCACCACGCCCTTGGGCGATTCAAAGGCCACAACGTCCAGCACCCGCTCGAAAGAAAGTTCGTCAAAGAACAGGCGGTCGGTAACGTCGTAGTCGGTGGAAACCGTTTCCGGGTTGTAATTCACCACAATACTGCGGTAGCCGTGCTGGCGGATGGTTTTTACGGCCTGCACGCAGCACCAGTCGAATTCCACGGACGAGCCGATGCGGTAGGCGCCGGAACCCAGCACCACCACGCCCTCGCGCGAATCCTCTCCGCCGGGGGCGATGTCGTTTTCCGTGGCCTGGTAGGTCATATACAGGTAGTTGGTCTCGGCGGGGAATTCGCCGGCCAGGGTATCAATCTGCTTAACGTAGGGATGGATGCCTTCGGCCTGTCGGCGGGCGCGGACGGCCAGGGGATCGGGTTTGGCACCCATAGAAGTGGCGCGGGAAATCTGGAAATCGGAGAAACCGTACACCTTGGCCCGGCGAAGCACATCGGCGGGCAGTTTTTCCAGGCTGTATTTCTGCAATTCCCCGTTCAGGTGAATGATATTCAGCAGCTTCAGCAGGAACCAGCGGTCAATTTTGGTAAGGGCGTGAATGCGTTCTACGCTGTACCCCTGCTGCATGGCCTGGCAAATGGCAAAGATGCGCATGTCCGTGGGATCGCGCATGGCCTTGTCCAGGTCGGGGAAGGAGAGTGCGTGGTTCCCCACGAAGCCGTGCATGCCCTGCCCAATCATGCGCAGGCCCTTCTGGATGGCTTCTTCAAAGGTGCGGCCGATGGACATCACTTCGCCCACCGACTTCATGCTGGAGCCAATCTCCCGGTCCACGCCGTGGAATTTGCCCAGGTCCCAGCGGGGAATCTTGCACACCACATAGTCCAGTGCCGGTTCAAAGTAGGCCGATGTGGTCTGGGTTACGCTGTTGCGCAGCTCGAACAGACCTTTGCCCAGGCCCAGTTTGGCGGCAATGAAGGCCAGGGGATAGCCGGTGGCCTTGGACGCCAGGGCCGACGAACGGCTCAGGCGGGCGTTCACTTCAATTACGCGGTAGTCTTCCGAATCCGGGTCGAAGGCATACTGCACGTTGCATTCGCCCACGATGCCCAGATGGCGTACAATCCGGATGGACAGTTCCCGCAGGAAGTGGTATTCTTCGTTGGTGAGGGTTTGGGATGGGGCTATCACAATGCTTTCGCCCGTGTGGATGCCCAGCGGGTCGAAGTTCTCCATGTTACACACGGTGATGCAGTTGTTGTAGCCATCCCGGACCACCTCGTATTCAATCTCTTTCCAGCCCTTGAGGCTCTTTTCCACCAGCACCTGCGGGGAGAAGGAGAAGGACTTTTCGGCCAGGCGCCGCAGCTGCGTTTCGTCGTCGCAGAAGCCGGAACCCAGGCCGCCCAGGGCATAGGCCGAGCGCAGAATCACGGGATAACCCAGCCGCTCGGCGGCTTCGCAGGCCGCTTCTATGGAATCGCAGGCTTCGCTGCGGATGGTCTTGACGTCTATTTCGTCCAGCTTCTTTACGAAGAGCTCCCGGTCCTCGGTGTCGATGATGGTCTGCACCGGAGTGCCCAGCACCTGTACGCCGTAGCGTTCCAGCACGCCGCTCTCGTATAGCCTGATGCCGCAGTTGAGGGCCGTCTGTCCGCCGAAGGAGAGGAAGATGCCGTCCGGACGTTCCTTCTGGATTACTCTCTCTACAAAGTCCGGTGTTACGGGCAGGAAGTAAATTTTGTCGGCAATGCCCTCGCTGGTTTGCACCGTGGCGATGTTGGGGTTGATGAGAACCGTGCGGATGCCTTCTTCGCGAAGGGCCTTCAGCGCCTGTGAGCCAGAGTAGTCGAATTCTCCGGCCTCGCCAATCTTGAGGGCGCCGGAACCCAGCACCAGCACGGTGGCTACCGCTTTCTTCTTGGCGGGGGCTTTGGTTTTATCCAGCTGTCCGCTGATGGGCGGTCTGCCGGAGGTTTGCGGCTGGTCCATCAGGGAAGCAAAACGGTCGAAGAGCACTTCCGTGTCCAGCGGGCCGCCGTTGGCCTCGGGGTGGAACTGCACGGAGAACCAGGGCATGCTCTGATGCTCCAGGCCCTCGTTGGAACCGTCGTTCATATTTACCAGCAGGGGCTTCCATCCCTTCGGAAGCGAATCGTTGTCAATGGCGTAGCCGTGGTTCTGGCTGGTGATGAAGCAGTCGGTGGTGCCGTTCAGGCGCACGGGCTGGTTGTGCCCGCGGTGGCCGTACTTCAGTTTATATACGCGTGCGCCCGCGGCGATGCCCAGCAGCTGGTTGCCCAGGCAGATGCCCATGATGGGTTTTACTTTCTTCCCTTCGGCGGCGGCGCGGAGCCCGTCGGCCATTACCTTGCGCAGGATATCCACCGTTTCCTTGCACTGCTCGGGGTTGCCCGGGCCATTGCTAAGGAACAGGCCGTCGTAGTCCATGCCGCTGTAGTCGTAGTTCCAGGGCACGCGGATTACTTCCAGGCCCCGGGAGAGCAGGCAGCGGATAATATTGTATTTGCAGCCGCAGTCCACCAGCACCACCTTTTTCCGGGGGGTACCGGAGGGCAGGTAATGCAGCACTTCCCGGCAGGAAACCTCGGCCACGAAGTTGTGTCCTTCGTAGTCCTGGCTGTCGGCCTGGTCCGGCTGGCCTTCCAGTACGATGCGTCCCCGCATTACGCCCCGTTCGCGCAGGGCTTTGGTGAGCGCGCGGGTGTCGATGCCGGTGATGGCCGGGATGTCTTCCCGCTTGAGCCAGGCGTCCAGGCTTTCCTCGGCGTCCCAGTGGCTGTAGGCGCTGCTGTAGTCGGCCACCACCAGGCCGTTGGCGTAGATGTGGCTGCCCTCAAAGTGTTCCTCCAGGCCGTCGCTTTCCGTTTTGTGCGGCGGAACGCCATAATTGCCGATGAGCGGGAAGGTGGAAACCAGGATCTGCCCCGCATAGGAGGGATCCGTAAGGCTTTCCGGATAACCCGTCATGGCCGTGTTGAACACTACTTCCCCCGAAGTATTCCGGAGGCTTCCGAATGCGGTCCCTTGGAAGCGGGAGCCGTCTTCAAGTATCAAGTCCGCTCTCATACACAAAAAAAGCCGGTTCCCCAAGCGGGAGAACCGGAACTATATAGGATGCTGTCAAATGTCGGAGAAGCGATGTCCGGCCGTGCGGACATAAACAAGCAAAAGGGGATGCTTTTTACACTACTCACGGGGTACAAAATTAGCAATAATTTTGCATTCTGTAAAAAAATTTTTGGTTTTTTTGCGAATAAAAAAACAACCGGCCCCCCCCCTTGGGAGACCGGTTGCTGAACCAAATGGCCACAGAGCTTATTTCTTGCGGCTCTTGTATCTCTGATAGAACATATCCACACGACCGGCGGTGTCCACCAGCTTCACCTTGCCCGTGTAGAACGGGTGGGAAGTGTTGGAAATCTCCAGCTTCACCAGCGGGTACTCAACGCCTTCCACGGTAAGGGTTTCCTTGGAAGGAGCGCAGGAACGCGTGATGAACACGGTGTCATTAGACATATCCTTGAAAGCTACAAGACGGTAGGTTTCGGGATGGATTCCTTTCTTCATTTTACGTAAAAAATAGAATTGTTAACAATTTTGGACCGCAAAGATAGTAATAATCTTTTGCACTTCCAAATTATTTCATTCTGTAGGGCTGGTCTTCGTACAGCAGGTAGCGTTTGGCCTTGCGAATCCACTTCTGCTCCTCCAGTTTCACGTGTTCCTGCACCACGTCAAAGCCAATGTCCTCCTTCAGGTAGGCTTCCAGCACCGGATCGGCCAGTTTGGTCCAGAAGGCCGGCTCAAATTCGAAGGCCGAATAGTGCTCCCGGAACCAGCGCATCAGGTGCAGCGTGTGCAGCAGGCTGTGGTAGTCTTCTCCCGGAATCAGCATAACCTGGAAGCCGAAGCAGCGTTCGCCGGCGTAGCGGCCCGCCGCGGGGGTAAAGGAGCAGGGACGCAACAGGGCGCCGGGCGCCTGCGGAAGTTCCTGTGGATGAATTGGTTTGATAAAAGGTGCGCCGATATACTCGTACGGCCTGGCTGTGCCGATGCCCGGCGTGATGGTGGTATTGTTCCAGAGTCCGCCGCCGCTGTACAGGTAGCTGCTGAACAGTCCCGGAATGTCGCTGGCCGGCGCAATGGTCCAGGGCATGAGCTGCCGCACGGAGTCCGTGGCCCGGGCCGATATCACATGAATGGGGAATTTGGCACCAATCTCGGCCGCATACAGGTTCACCAGTTCGCCCAGCGTAAGGCCGTGCCGATGCGCTACCTTGGGCACAAACATTTCGCCCGCCACGCTGGGGATGCTGCCTTCCACCACCCGGCCGCTGGGATTGATGTGGTCCACAATATACAGCGAGGGAGCCTCGTCGCCCAGCAGCTTGAGCATCTCCATCAGCTGCATCACATCCTTGGTGTAGTTGAAATACCGTACCCCCACGTCCTGGATTTCCACCACCACGGCATTCAGTTCCCGCAGCTGGTCGGATTCAAACACAATGTGGTTGGTGCCCGGCGTGAGCTCCGCTTCCCGCGGATTGAACACCACGGCCAGGTTCTTCCGCTCCCGGAAAATGTCGTACATCCATCGGCCGCGCGCCGTGTCCCAGCAATTCTGGGTGCAGAAGCACCCCACCTTGCCGTACAGCAACGCCCGGTCCGGCTGATCCTCCAGCGGTGTGGTCCTAAATGAAAACATAATAATATGTTGCGCGCAGGCATATGTGTGTTGCAAATCCATGCCCACCCTCGGGCCTGTAAGAGGAGGGGCCCCCTTTGGGGAGGGTCGCGCAGCGACGATTTGCGGCATACATATGCCGGAGCCTATCCATTAATTATCTTATTGGCTACTGCAATTACTTCGTTACCAAGGGCTTCTGCTTCGGCCATGGTGCCTGCTTCGGAGTAGATGCG
>Ga0265300_10001405_pt1 | contig 22630 bp, 22 predicted proteins | sample AusTroGonzalo_MG_FD_193482 | JGI IMG/M metagenome (GOLD analysis project Ga0265300, IMG submission 193482) | Bovine rumen microbial communities from tropical cattle in Woodstock, Queensland, Australia - Gonzalo_03 | ecosystem: Host-associated > Mammals > Digestive system > Stomach > Rumen ...
GAGTATGATTACGGGAACAACGGCATGTTCAACGCGAATATCTACCGTTGATTGTTTCCGTTCCTGAATGGCAGCCGGCGTGGCCTGTTCTGCGCCGGCAGCTTTTCCGACCGAAATTCACTTGACAATTTAGAGAAACACGTCGATTTGACAGCAAAAGGTGATTCCAATGGCAGAAATAACAGATAAGCGGCAGATCTATTATATCCCGGATAACTATATCAGCGAATCAAGAGTGCATATCGGACAGATGACAGTTCGCGTCCGATATCTGATTGATTCTATTGTCCTGGCAGCGATTCTTGGCATCTTCGCTGCCTTCTTTATCATGCTTGCCATGCCCAATACCGGAACAAGCGCAAAGGTCACTGTGGCAATCATTCTCTGCGGCCCTGGCTTCGTTTTGGGTCAGGTGGGATATAACGGTGACCCGATTTCCACAACGCTGAAAAACCTGTTGGTATGGCGTAAAAACAGCGAGGTTCGTCTCTACAACACCAATGCCCGGCTTCTCGGCACGGATCCGGTTAAGGCGCTGCAGGAGGATGCCAGCGGCCGTGACACGATGGTTGAGGTCTATACCAACTTCCGGGAATCCATGCGGAAAAGCAATGAAGAAGGCGAAATGGTGGAAGGGGAGAACTTTGAATTCTGTTTCGATCCCGGCATTGACAATTATCTTGATGACAACGGCGATTATGAAGACGGAAGTGACTCAGATAGCATTGAGGTTGAGATCGATTCCGAGACGAATATAGAGGACATACGGTTTGTGTTTTCCTCAGACGGATATAACGAGCCGGATGAAGAGAGCGTCAATTTAAGCGATTTTGAGACCGACTGAGGCGAGCGGAGGAACTTTGTATGGGCAAATCAATAGAGCAACGCGCGGAGGAACGCGCCAGAAGAAAAGAAGAAAAAGCAAGCAAAAAAGCCGGAAAGGCCGTTTCGGCTGCAGAGGAAATGGATACTCCCGAGCAGGAGCTGCTGGCCGCACTGGAGCAAGACAGGGATCCAGAGTCCAACCGGAAAAGAGGATTTCGCAGCATTGTCAGCACACAGCAGGCCATGCCGATCCTCGATATCCGGGATGATATTGTTGTTCTGAAAGACGGTACCTATGTCAAGCTGATGGAGTTTTCTCCCATCAATTTTGAACTCCGGTCACCGACAGAACAGGATGCCATTATCGCACAGTTTGGCAGTGTTATCCGAACATGGCCCAAGGATGTACATATCAAGGTGGTCTCCACGCCATCCAATGTGAGTGATTTTATCGAAGAACTGAACGCCTGCATGGAGCGGGAAAGCAGTGAAGAGTGCAAAAAACTCCAACGTGATCAGATTGAAATGCTTGACAGAATCAGCCAAACCCAGGGGGCGACGAGGCGTTTTTTCATCTCTTTTCCATTTGAGGAAACGGGCGGATTTCGGAAAGCGCCGAGCTTTCGTGAGATCAAACGCGACCTGGATAAGCAGGGACGAAGCCTCCAGATGGCAATGGAAAACTGCGGCAATATTCTGATTTCATCGGAAGAAAAAGAGTATACGTTGAGCGCTCTCTATACGACAATCTGCAAAGCACAGTCGGACACGCTGCCGTGGGAGGACCGAGAAGAAGCAATCCGGTTCAATTACACTCAAAAGTTTGGCAAGAATATCAACCTCAATCGGATCCCCGTCGCGGACTATTTTGCGCCGGACCAGATCGAATCCAGGCTGAGCCCCAACTATATGATCATAGACGGAAAGTACGTTACCTATGCCTATCTGCCTTCCAGCGCCTATCCGGTTCAGGCCTACGGAGGATGGCTGCAGGTGCTGTTTGGATACATGGAAGATGTCAACGTTGACCTCTGGGTCCATAAGGAAAGCCCGGAATCCATCCAGCGCAGACTGCAGTTCGAGTTGAAAAACAAAAGGATTCAGCAGAAGAACACGGACGATATTGCTTCGGATTATGACGATATTGTTTCCTCTTTGGAAGCCGGATTCTACATCAAACAGCAGCTGGCAAACGGCGATGATTTTTGTTATATCAGCACAATCCTGACGCTTTACGCGAACAGCGAAGAGGAACTCAATGACCGGTTCCGGGAGATGCGGGACTACTGTATCCGCAACGATATGAACCTCAAACGCTGTACATTCCAACAGGATGAAGCCTTCCTCGCAACAATCCCGATTTCACTCTACAACAAGGGAATTTACGCCAAATCCAAGCGGAATGTGATGGCATCTCAGTTGGGGTCCTGCTATCCGTTTACAGCCTATGAGCTCTGCGACAGAGGGGGCGTCTTCCTCGGAATAAACGCTCGATACGGCTCTCCGGTCTTTGTAAATATGTTTGATACCGCGAAGTACCAGAACGCGAATATGATGATTTTCGGGCCATCCGGAAGCGGCAAAACCTACACGCTGCTCTGCATGCTCTTACGAATGAGACAGAAAGGAACGCAGGTTTATATCATAGCTCCGCTGAAGGGATTTGAGTTTTATCGTGCATGTTCGGCGATCGGCGGACAGATCATCCAGATCGCTCCGGGCTCCACGCAAAACATCAATATCATGGAGATCCGAAAGAAGGACACCAGCGATTCGGATATCATCGACGGCGTTCCGGAAGGCTCGCGAGGGTCAATTCTCGTCAATAAAATCCAGCAGCTGCACCGTTTTTTCTCCCTTCTGGTTCCGGATATGACGGCAATTGAAAAGCAGATTCTGGACGAAACTCTGGTTAGAACCTATGGGAGATTCGGGATCACATCCCGGAACAAAAGCCTGATCAATCCGAACGGAAACGGGGAATATAAGCCGATGCCTGTCCTGGGGGATTTACACAAGGAACTGAAGGAAACAGGAGAAGATGGAAAGCGGCTATATAATCTGCTGTCACGTTTTGTCACAGGCTCAGCCAGGTCATTCAACCAGCCAACGAACGTCAATCTGGACAACAAATTCGTCGTGATTGATGTCTCGTTTCTGACAGAGGAGCTCCTTCCAATCGGGATGTTCATTGCTTTGGACTTCGTAATGGACCAGGCCCAGGCGGACCGAACAAAGCGGAAAATCGTTGCTATTGACGAGATGTGGAAACTCATGAGGGGCTCAAAAATGTCCGCGGAATTCGTGGTTGAGGTGTTCAAAATCATCCGCGGTTATGCCGGATCAGCCATTGGCGCCACGCAGGATCTGGGCGATGTACTGGAGAATGAATCAGGCGCGGCGATCATCAACAACAGCAAAACCAAGCTGCTTTTGCCTATGGATAAGAAAGAAGCGGAGGCCGTTGCCAGGGTCATCGACCTGACAAGCGAAGAGATGAAACAGCTGAAACGGACGGAAACCCAGTCGGCCACTGGGAAACGAAAAGCCTCAAAAGCGCTGATGGTCGCGAACTCCAACCACATCTTTATCAACATCAAAGCAAGTAAGAAAGAGCATGATCTCATCACCACTTCTGCCGATGATTTGAAGCGGATCAAATCCCAAATGGCAATAAAAAGCTGACCTCAAGGAGCGCAAAACAATGGTTTATAAATTCACGATTGACAATATTATTTCTCTGCTGCAGACGGTTGGAACCCTGAAAAAAGAGCAAATCATGAGATTCTTCTCGGGAGAACTGGCGGACTATCGGGTGGAATATCTTCTTAACCAGCTGGCGATTAAGCACATTCTGACCTATGACGAGGAGGCGGATACCTTCTCCTTTGTCGGGGCAGCCCATTACCGAAAGGAGAGTCAAGAGAAGCTGATAAAGGCGTTTTGGATCCTCGTTGCGGCCGGGAGCAGCAATGTTCAGGAGATCATTCTCCCAAGATTTCCGACCCAGTTTCTCTTTATTACACCGACTGGAGACACCTATGATGTGACCGTAGTTGAGAGCGAGCATGACGCTCTCTTAGCCCAGCGCGTGCGTAGCGAGACGATTCTTCGCGGTGTCAGCGACATCGTGACTCACCTTGCAGTGCTGCGCAGACCTGAAGACGCGGTCATGCTGAAGAACGCGGGATTCGACTATTATTGCCTGATTGATCCTGCCACGAAAGACGTGAAATATGTTCAACTGGATGGAAATTGAGCCCAATTCGGCAACGGTTTGGAGAGAGAATGAGCGGATATATCTATCAAACAATGCCCAAAATGGAGGCAAATTCCGTGCAGGAAAGCACGTTGCTCGCCATGAACAGAGCGAGAAAAGTAATTGATAATCTCAGATTCAGGCTCAGCGTTTTTCAGAGTGATTTGAAAATCGAACAGGATGCGCTCAGAGGCTGCGAGTCATCGGACATATTTACCAGCATTGCTTCTTTGTCCGATGAAGTGTTCTCGGCTCTGCGATTTGCCTGCAATGAGCTGAACGCTATCAGCAACAATCCACCGGCCGCAGAGGTTCGAGAGGATCCGGAAGCAGAGAAAAAGCGTTATTATCGGACGGTTGTTCTGCCTCAGGATCAGGTTGTTTCTCATCTTACGGAGAACGCAATTTTCGTCCGCACGCCGATGCTGTGGAGTCGAAATAATCGAAGAATCAGGGGAGGAAAGGGCCGAACCATTGGGCCGGAAAAATGCACGGTTTACCGAGACTCAGTCTATTATTCCATAATCCTTGACCCATCTTTTCAGAGCTACGACTTTGGAAAATATAAGAGGAAAATCATCCACTACCTTTATATTTACAGAGATTTACCGGCAAACAGGATGTATCTCATAGACAATGACAATCATGAAACCAAGCACGTCACCGACGCCATCGTCCGCCTGCTTCCGGCCGGGGACACGCCACTAAACTGCAATTTTTACTCTTCCGCAATGGTTACAGACCTGATTCCGGAAGGCACCTATGTCACCGTTACGACGATGGAATACGGGATGATGGCGGACTGTGACATCGTGGAATTCTGGAGAAACGGGACAGATTTCTGCGCGGAAAAGCAATGAGAAATCTCGGTTTTCACTGGAATCTGAATAAGATCTGCAGGAAAAAGCAGTCACATTATCTGACGAAGCAGTATCACATAAACTGCCAAAATAAACACATCAAAACGATGATGAGTCACAAATTATGCCAAAGAAAAAAATCGTTTTCTTGACTCTGGAAAAGTCTGCAAATCCCGCGTGAACTCTGACTTTTCCGGACTCTTCACAGTGGAGGATTTGGATCAGGTGGAGTGGGCGAGGTTGACTTTGGAGGGGCTGAAAAAATGAAAATCCCAATGGTTCATTCCTACTACCAGGCGATGACTGTCATTGCTTTATTGCGGGTCGTAAATTCCAGAACGCTGACACTGTTGTTTCAGGATCATACCCTGAGGTCGCATTTTGTTCAGAAGGCTCTTTCAAAGAAGCATATCCGAAAAATGACGGTTCAGGAACGTGTCAACAATGAGCGCAAATCTCTGACCCTTTTCAGCATCACGATGAAGGGCTTGAACTACATAGCGCAGAAAGACAGTGGATTATATGAACTGCTTTTTTATCAGCCGAATATTGCGGTTTTTAATCTGATGGAAAGTAAGGCCTCAGTGCGGGTAAAACTGGCTACAATATCAAATACTACGGTAATTGCCCATTCTGCAGGAGCTAATATTCCATCAAGCTCATTTGGTTCCATTCAGAATGATGCGATGGAAAGAGAAGAAGAGGATGATGAACCGCAAGACGCGGAGAAGATAAAAGCAGACCGGACATATTCACTCAGGGATTTCTACCGAGATTATTTGGATGAGGATTCATTGATAGTTTCAAACGCTTTTGAAGCTGAGCACGCCGAAGATGACGATGATTATATGGTTTTCTATGAGAGGGGAGCCATAAAGTCCATGCTGTCACAGGAATCCGAGCGAGGAGATATAAAAGATTTCCAGTCCGGAAGATATACAGGAATTCTTGATTCTCACTTCAAAACAGTCATGATGTATGTCGCCCCTCTTTATACAATGCCCTGGTCCCGGTGGCTTGTGAACGCGGAGCTGAATGCCTACCGTATGTGGGGACGAACATATTCTATAACGGATATTCGCCGACAGAGCAATAACCTTACAATGGCTGCCGTCATTGTGAATAACGCGCGTGATTTTGCTTATCATTTCCTCGGCGCGAAGCGGCGACGGGAGAAGGGTGAAGTTTTCGGAGGAGCCTACGCACACGTTTATGTGATTCCGAATGATCACATCGGAATCCGTTTCCTCAACTGGCTTATGCTGATTGAGGATGATTCGATCCAGAAGGAAATGGCGGAGATGGCAATCCGATCCGGGAATTATTCAGAGAATGAAACGCGCAGCGCAGCTCCATTTATTCTGCGAAGCTGTTCGGGAATCGAAACGGCAGTCCTTCTGACAATGGATACGAAACAAATGCTTCCGATCCATTACTACGCGTCAGAGAAAAAAGAAACCGAACTCCAGGTGATATGCTTTGACTGGCAGGAGGATTATTTGAAACGGGTACTGCCGCAAAATATCTCCTATTGGCCGATACCGTTCAGCATCATCCAGGAGTAAAAACAGTTGCCGCAAAAGCAGATTACAACCAGTTGGCCGAAACGATGATTCCCTTTACAGGAAACGTGGTTTCGTTTCCGGCCTTGAGAAAGGAAAAAGACCCCTTGTTGTCAGGAGGCAGTTATGCAAACAGAGAATAAACCTGTTGTATCGGACAGAGCGAATAACACTGTCACGGGAAGGAAACCGGACAGGCCTCAGTTCGCGTCTGAGTTTGTTTCAGAACACGACACAGAAATTGCGTTGGAGCGGGAGTATTTCATCGTCCAGCATAATGATATGGTTCAGAAACAGCGTTTTGCATTGGGAAAGAACGCCGGAAACTCCCTGTCCGTTACCGAAGAAAAGGTTTTGGCGTATCTGATCAGCAAAATAAAACCCGAATCAACTTCTTTGGAGCCGGTGGAGATGGACATAAAAACATTCTGCGAAGTCTGCGGTCTCGGAAAGGGGAGCACAGATAACTGCTATCCCCAGGTAAAAGCGGCAGTGGACAAACTCGCCCGACGCGTCATGTGGCTCTATGATGATGCTACGAAGAGCGAGACCACGGTCCGATACATCGACCGGGTCACAATGTATAAGCGAAGCGGGAGAATCAGGATCAGCTTTGATCCGATGCTGGAACCTTACCTGATTAATCTGGCCGGAAACTATTTTCAGTTCTCCTATCACAATATTCTGGCCATGAGTTCCAAATACAGCATCCAGTTATATAAGCTGCTGAAGAGCTATTACTTCCGCTATCCCAGTCTCAGAATCAGTATAGAAGAGTTGAAGGCGAGCCTGGATGCTACCAAATATGTCAAGATCTCTCATGTCAAGGAGAAAGTAATTGAACCTGCCCTGCATGACATCAATGCTTACAGCGATCTGAGTGTAACCGTGGAATATGAAAAGACGGGAAGAAGCATCGCCCATGTGATTTTCACCATGAAGAGCCTGGAGGATTCAAAAAGCCAGGAATCCATTCGAGAAGCGCAGCGAAGATATTACAACACGGAGCGCGCGCTTGACCCGACGTTCGAAATCTTTGATCGTTTCTTCTGATATCAGCAATTTGCGGCTGTATTGAGCTGAATCTGTACCTTTTCCTGATGCACGATCAGACAGAGACATACCATCATGGTGCTTTACCACCAAAGCGCCAAATCATTGTGCTGACTTGCCGACAGTAAAAAAAGTGGTTTTTGTGATACAAGGTCATAGTTTTCGACAGTAAGAAAAGTGGCTTTTCAGCAGCAATGGATGGGGTTTTGGAACGTAAAAAAGCCTGAAAAACGCAGAATGAGGCTTCGTCCGACAAGACAGTAAAAAAAGTGGCTTTTCATGTTGAGGTGGAAAACTATCAACAGTAAAAAAAGTGGTTTGTTGATAACTCCGGGTTTTGAACAGCTTTCAACAGTAAAAAAAGTGGTTTTTCGTGAAAAGGGAGTTTTGAACAGTAAAAAAAGTGGTTTATGACAGTAAAAAAGGTGGTTTTCAACAGTAAAAAAAGTGGCTTTTAACAGTAAAAAAGGTGGTTTTTCGAGGCCTATACTATATTAATAAGTAATTAATAAATAAAAATAAGTATTTCTAAGTAGATGCCGGCCTCCCAAAAAAGACTTTTGATGAGATCCTTTTATTAGAAATACGTATCAGGAGGATGTGACAATGAAAGCGGTTCGAATCAACGGAGCCGGTCTGAAGAGAATTGCGATGTGCTGCATGTTTATGGATCACTTCGCAGATGTGTTCCTTAAACCGGCGGTATTGTTGACAGCTTCTGAGGTTTGCTCCATTTCGTACTGGCTGATGAGTGGGATTGGCCGGATAGCTTTTCCAATCTTCAGCTTTCTGCTTGTGGAGGGATTCCTGAGAACCCGGAATGTTGGAAATTATGTGCTGCGACTTGGCCTTTGCGGGTTGGGATCAGAAATTCCATATGACCTGGCTTTCTCCGGCAGGATCATTGACTGGCATTCTCAGAATGTGCTCTTCACGTTGTTCCTCGGGCTTATGGCACTCATGCTGATCAGACGCCTAAACAATGGAAGAGAAGAGCCTGTCAGAAGATCTGTGGTCGTTATGATCATGGCGGGCATTTTCCTTTTGGCAGTCTTTGCTGAATTCTCACGATGCGATTACGGAGCCATTGGAGTATTCCTCATCATCAGCATGTATCTCTTCCGCAAGCAGGAAACTTGGCGGGATCTTGTTTCCGGGATGCTCCTTGTTGTATTGAACCCATTCGAGGCTGCGGCAGCCGTAGCTATTCCTTTAATCCATCGCTATAATGGAGAACGGGGGAAGCAGTCAAAATACGGAATGTACCTGTTCTATCCTGGACATTTGCTGCTGCTGTCAACAGCACGGCAGATTCAGGTTGCGCTTCTGAATGGATGAGAGCGTTTGAGAAAAAGCGGCATTGAATTTGCTGTTGAACACGACATTCCGGAAAGATTATGATCGCATTCTCATGCCCCGCAAAGCGCGTGAGAAATTGATATTATAGGCAAAATGTAGTATAATTACATGAAAGGAATCGGAAAGGAAACACTATGACGACAGTAGAACTGAGAGCAATGGCAGCTCAGCCGCAGTATGGTTTTCTGAGGGAAGATGAGCATCTCGGAGAGAGAATCATTTTCCTGACGCTCGGAGGGAGCTATGCTTACGGAACCAACGTGGAAGGTTCCGATGTGGATATCCGCGGCTGCGCCCTTAACAGCCGCTCGGATATTCTCGGACTGGGTCTCAGACCGTTTGAACAGGTTGTGGATACCGCAACGGACACGACGGTTTACAGTTTCAACAAACTGGTTTCCCTGCTCCTGAACTGCAACCCCAACTGCATCGAGCTTCTTGGCTGCAAGCCGGAGCATTACTTCATTATGACGGAGATGGGGCGGCGCATGATTGATAACCGCAAGCTGTTCCTGTCAAAACGGGCAGCGGACTCTTTTGGCGGATATGCTAATCAACAGCTGCGAAGACTGGAGAATGCGATTGCCAGGGACTCTTTGACCCAGGCGAGAAAAGAGGAACATATCCGACAATCCATGGAACGGGCGATGGCAACTTTCGAGAAGACCTATTCGCAGTTCCCGCAGGGGAGCATCCGGCTGTATACCGGTCAGAGTACAAGGCCAGACATGGAGAGAGAACTGTTTGCGGATGTTCGCTTGGCCGGCTTCCCGGCAAGGCAGTTTCAGGCAATTCTGAATGATCTTTCCAATGTACTCGGGACCTACGACAAACTCAACCACCGCAACAAGAAAGATGAAAACCACCTGAACAAACACGCGATGCACCTGATCCGTCTGTATTTGATGTGCATTGATATTCTGGAGAAAGAGGATATCATAACCTACCGGGAGAAGGATCATGATTTGTTGATGAGCATTCGCGGCGGGGCGTATCAGAAAGAGGATGGAACCTACCGGAAGGAGTTCTTCGATCTTCTGAACGAATATGAGAAACGCATGAAGTATGCGGAGGAGAACACCAGCCTCCCGGCATCCCCGGATATGAAGAAAATTGAAGAATTCGTTGAAGAAGTCAATTTGGAGTCTTTACAACACTGACAGAAAGAAGATGGATTCATGCGGTTTCACCATATTGCTCAGGCCATAGCCTACGCGAAGAAAACTGGGGATACGGAGGCCCTCCGCGAATATACAAAACAAAGGACCAATGAGGCGGCAAAAAGACTGATGCCGGTTCTGGCTCGCCCGATGTCCGGCGATGGAATCTATTTTCTGATCGCCTATGCGCAGGCTTTCTTGGATGTTACAAAGGCATCCATGTCGCAGCCAGAGCGTGATCTGATAGACAGCATAAAGTCCGGAATCGAAATTACAGTTGTAAAGGCATCTATCCCAATCGGCCCATTCGGCAATGGGGAGGATGAGGAACCGTGAGCCATAGCGATTGGAGATTTTTATGGCAGACATTCAAAAAATGAGCGATGCCTGGTGGAGGCGGATCACTAAGAAAGCCAAAGGGAAGCCGTTGCCTGTCATTATCCTTCAGACCCGCACACTGAGTACAGCAACGGAGATCCTTGAATGGATAAAGGATATGCCGTTTGAAAAGCTGTCCATGAGCCTGTATTTCTACTGCCAGGATGTGGGCATGAAGGAGTTCACACGCGCATACGAGGCACAGCTCGAACTTGCCGGCGCAAACCCGGAGAAGTTTGCCATGGGGCTGCATCGCTTTTACAATGATATGGCATATAAGATCCAGAAGGAAAACCAATACGATCTCTTCTTTGAGTTTTACTATCGCTGTGTTAAGCTCCGTATCCGTAATGAGGATGAGAAAATCGATGCCACAGTCAGTACGGCCTACCAGAACCTGCTGATCCAGCAACTGGAGTATCTTCGGCCAAATAAGTTTGATTTCCGCACTTTCGTCGCCGGGAGGAAGACAACTGGAGAGATCATTGTCCGAGAAGATCCGTTCCCCACATTCGACCTGCCGATCTATGAGCTCCGTAACGCCTTGGAGCAGGGGAGAAAGTTTGAAAACGCAGAAGAATATCTGTATGGGCTGTATCGCAAGGCCGGATATGAGATATATAGCGAAGAGGATCAGCTGAGAATTGTCGCCCAGGACAAAATCCATACGACAACCTGCTGCACGCTGCTTCCGTTTATCAATGAATATACCTTCGACATCCTTCCGCAAAGGATCTATAACGCCAACAGTGATATCATCCACCAAATCCTGACTTGGGTGGATCTTGACACCGTAAAAGCGGATCTGAAGCACAGAAAACGCACCTTGCCGACAAATGGTGTCAGGATTACGTTCTCTGGGACAGAGATTATCAGTGAGCTTCTGCTCAAAGAGATTCTGTATGACAACTCGATCTATATGCTTTACCGTCTGTCTACGGCAAATGGCGATCTTTGTGGGGTGTATGAGACAAAGGATTGTTTCTGCTACAGCATTTTCCAGACCAGTATCGAACATGAGTATCTGGCTGCCGGGATAGAATCCCTGACGCTGTTCTGCTATGCAACGCAGGTTTTGGGCGGAGAATATAATCTGGAGAAGATCAACCGATTTATTTCCGTTCAGGGCTGTGACCGGCTGGTAGCTTCCTGCTACGGACAGGGCGGCCGGCTCCGCAACGTCTATGATGGCGTTCAGCCCAAACGGGAAGGAGACTATGTGGCTGGAGAAGCGTCGATCCAGGGTTACATCCGGAAACTTCCGGCTGGACAGAAAGCTTCACAGGAGGCGCGGGAGCTTGCTGAAAGCCTGGGATACGACCTGGAATCGAACGAGACCTATGTTCGACCGTTCATCCGCCAGGTATTTCGATTGAAAGAACGCACGGAATGATTCCGGGCTTTTGGTGCGGAAATCAATACAATGAGATGAGGAGAAACAGAGAATGGAAAAGGATAATCTTAACGAGAATCCTTGGGGCAGAAAGCTTACGGACGAGCAGATGATGCAGGAAGATGAACTTATTTTCCAGGACGTGTTTCATGCGCTGCTCTGTACATGCCTGATGACGCTGCGGTCACAGCGAATTCTAAATGAGCCGGATAAGACGGAACTCCACGCAGATGCGGAACGAATCAGTAAGCGGAGCGGTAGATGTTATGAAGAACTGATTGACCTGTTTACAGACTATATCCAGTCAACATTCAGGGAAACGAGCATTCTTGAAACAGACCCGTTCGGAAAATGGATAGAGAAGCTGGATTCGATCCTGGAAACCTTCATGAAGCCGCTCCAGAAGCGATACGACAGACTGCTCCAAAAGGATGGCGTTGCCGATATTGCAGATGATTTGGAAAGCGAGATCCTATTCATGGCGACGGAAAACAATGTTACAGGAATTCATCTCTGGATTCTGGCGATACTCTCCTACATTGAACTCTACGAAACGGGGGAAGAAGCTGCAGGAGAGCTGCTGGACAATATGCAGGAGAATGGAAAGCTCTCCAAGCGCCTGCGCAAGGTGGATAAGCTGACTGACGATTTTGATGACCTGAAAGAAGGCCTCATCATTGCAATGTTCGATTATGCCATGACAGATTTTGACCTGGAGAATCCAATTTCAGAAGAGCAGGAGGAAGAAATCCAGGATACGCTGATCGAGAGAGCACACGAAGCCACTGAAAAATGCGGAGAGGTCAGATCCCTCTTGGGACTGGATAATGAAGGAGATGATAACCAGTGAAAACAGCTATTGTTTACTTTTCAACTCATCACGGGAACACGAAGAAGCTCGTGGAAGCAATTGCCGAAAAGAATGAGGTTACGCTGATCGACGTTACCTCAGATAAAAAAGCGGATCTGACGGAGTTTGACCGTATCGGCTTTGCCTCGGGAATCTATTTCAGCTCATTTTCCAAGCAGATTCTGAGCTTTGCGGAAGAGAATCTGCCTGAAGGCAAGGAAGTCTTTTTCATCAACACCTGCGGAAACCCTGTTGGAATCTACTTCAATGCGATTAGGAAGATCACAGAGAAGAAAAACTGCAAGGAATTAGGAGCCTATCAGTGCCTCGGTTATGATACCTTTGGTCCTTTCAAACTGGTTGGAGGGATTGCGAAGGGCCATCCCACGGAAGCCGAGATCAAGGGAGCAGTAGAGTTTTATCAAGCACTATGAGGAGGCGTGCATTCAAATGAAGAAAAACAATTTTGTTGCAGCGATGTGTCTGATTCTGGTTCTTTCAGTCGTCTGCCTTTGCTCTGGCTGCGGGCAGAAAGCAGAAAAAAGAGACCGCCAGGAGATCATCGAGGAAATGGTTGTCGATTACGGCAGCTACGGCGATGAGGCCGACGAGCGTATAGAGTCTCTGCTGAAAGAGCTGCGGGCTGTGGATACCGACGCAGCGGATCGATGGACAAGCATCATGACGCTTTGGAAAACAATCACCACGGACTTGCCGCTCAACTATGATGTGCTGCCTGACGGCCTGCCGGATACGGACGAGCTCTGCATCGTTGCTCTCGGCTTTCAGCTCAACCCTGACGGGACCATGCGCGATGAACTGATCGAACGCCTCACGGTTGTCAAAAACAGCGCGGAAAAGTATCCCAACGCTCTCATCGTCTGCACCGGAGGCGGGACGGCCGCGGAAAACGAATCCGCAACAGAAGCGGGCAAGATGGCGGAATGGCTGATCGAGAACGGGATCGCGGAAGATCGCGTCATCGTGGAGGATAAATCCCTCACCACAGCGCAGAATGCCATTTATACCTTCGACATACTCACAGAACGCTATCCGCAGGTAAAAGAGCTGGTGATCGTGTCCAGCGACTACCATATCGCGACAGGTGCGCTCCTATTTGAGGCAGAGTCCGTTCTACGTGCAGAGAAGGCTGGTAGTGAAACAGTGCATGTGGTCTCCAATGCTTCATGGAAGGCTCCCTCCGGTACCTTGTCTAACATGTTCCAGGCCGGTGCGCTGATCGAACTGTCCGGTGACGTGGACACTGCTTTTGAGATCTACTACGAAACCTATGACATTCACGAACTGCCCCCGCTGCATTGATAGCTGAAAAACACCCAATGATTTTAGGGAGGAGAATGGATATGAAGAAGATGATTTGCCTGATGCTGACTTTCTGCATGTTTTTTGCGTTTGCAGCCTGCGGCGATAAGAAGGCGGAAGCTGAACTCAAGGAGTGGACCCGACAGGGCTTCTTTATGGATGAAAATGAGAACATGCTGTCCGTGACCTGGATGGATGACGTGGACGAACCGGGCTGGTATGTGGGCGTCGTGCTGGGTGAGGACTGGATTGAAGATGCCTGGGGCGGTATGCTTCCGCAGGAGGGAAGCAGCCTGTACGGGACTCTGCCGTCTTCCGGTAGCAAGAGCGATCTGACAGTTACCGTTTCCGAAGAGGGTGAGGACGGCCTCCTCCTTACCGTTGAAGGCGGCGAGACATACCACTTCAAAGGGTACGAGATGCCGGAGGCAACTGTTATCGTCACTGTCAATACGGAGGGCTGGGGCTACATCGCTTACGCCGAAGGTGAGGAGGCGCCGGAGATCGACACGGAGTATCCGTCTCAGTCGGCTTACATCGGTCTGGCTGAGCCTGCTGTCCACACATTCATTGCCTGGCCGCAGGCGGGTAATGTGTTTGTCAAGTGGACGAAGAACGGCGAAGACTTCTCGACGGAGCCGCAGTTCACGGCGCTGCTGGATGAGAGTGCGGAATATGTTGCAGTGTTTGAAGAAGATCCGGGCTGGCAGAACCCTGTGATGAACTTTATCGGCGAATACCAGTGTGACCGGGCTCATGCCACCGTCATGTGCTCAGGCTTCGAGGATGCCTGGATCACTATCCAGTGGGGCAGCAGCGCCTGGGAACTCACCCAGTGGGATATTTTCGGAACGCTCGACACAGACACGCTGACCATTAACTATTCCGGCTGCACAAAGTCGAACATTGTATATGACGACAACGGCGAGGTAAAGAGCCAGGAGCCGGAATACGAGGGCGGTACCGGTACGATCGTCTTCAACGATAACGGGACCTTTACCTGGCATGAGGATCAGTCCGAATCCGGGGAAGATATGGTTTTTGAGCGGCTTCCCTTTGTCTATGAGATTGATTATCTGGCACTGGTGAATAAGCTCAACCCTTTGCCCGATGGCTGGGAGGATGCAATTGAGACCGTTACCATTACAAACTCCGTTGGCGATGAGGTGGAGGTAGAAGCCAAAGCCTATGCCGCCTATGAGCTGTTGAAGGCCGATCTTGAAGAGAACAGCGGTATCTATCTGGAACTCGACTCCGCCCGCCGCAGCGTGGCTGCCCAACAGGATATCATGGACCGCTTCATTGAGAAGTACGGCGCGGACTATGCGTCCAAGACCGTCGCCCAGCCCGGCTACTCCGAGCACCATACCGGCCTGGCACTGGATCTGTATTTCAAGATCAGGAATGAGAACGGCAGCTTTACAGACGTCTATTACAACGAAGACATGGAGAAGCCGGAGTATACATGGATTTGGGACGCGATCCATGCCAAGCTTGCGGACTACGGCTTCATCCTCCGTTATCTCGCAGGTGAAGAACACATCACCGGCTACCGCTATGAGCCCTGGCACATCCGCTATCTGGACAGTGTGGAGATTGCCCGGGAGATTATGTCTCAGCCCGGCATGACGCTCGAAGAGTATCTGGCCGGTCAGTCTTCGCCGGAGGTGATGATCGACCTCAGCGGCTCCACGCTTTACACCGAGGACGAGCTTTACGACGCCATGCTTGCCATCAAGTGCAAGTTTGCATCCTGGGCAGGCTGCGAGCTGCACTCCATCCGCTATGCCGGGGACAAAGCGAACAGCGAAGAAAACCTGGCATGGCTGAACTCTCTCGTTGAAGGTAGTGAGTTTACGCAGGCGACTGAGTTCTTGATGAACTTCCACTCTCCCGTGGAGGACGGCCCTTATTCTTGGGAGCCGGATACGGAGTATACCGACTACCAGTGGTGGCTGGCTCGCACGGAGAATGGTGATTGGGAAATAGTTAGTTGGGGGTACTAAGTAAAACAAAGCGTCCTAAGTATCGCGCCCCGGACTTCGGCGAGAGATATTTGGGACACTTGATTTTGCTCAGTTGTATAGGTTATATAGGACTCGGAACCGGTGGGTACACACTGCCAGAATACGGCGAAACATATTTTGACAGCGAATACTGTATGAGGTAATTATGGGTCTATACGCGATCGGGGACCTTCATCTCCATTTCCAGATCGAGTTAAATGCAAGGCTCCAAATGAAAGATCGGGTCTGGAAGAATCATGAGGCAAAATTCCAGAAGAACTGTTCAGAACTACTGCAGCCGGAGGATACGCTTGTGCTGGTCGGCGACAACAGCTTTGGCAGGAATATCACGGAATGCGAACAGGACATGCAGTATATCGAGGCGCTTCCCGGACGGAAAATCCTGATCCGCGGAAACCATGACATGTTTTGGGACGCAAAGAAGTCCGACGGCTTGAATAAGCAGTTTGCCGGAAGGCTGAACTTCCTTCAGAACAACTTCTATGCTTATGAGGACTATGCCCTTGTGGGTACTAAAGGCCACTGCTTTGAAGGGCCGTTTTATCTTGACCGAAGGGGAAGAATCCTCGGCTGGGATGAGAAAAACGAGGAAAGATCCCGAAAACTCGTGGAGAGGGAGATGGAACGGCTGCAAAAATCCTTTGAGGCAGCTCGAACTGTGGGCTACAGAAAATACCTGATGTTCCTCCATTATCCGCCAACGAATATTCTGGAAGATGAGAGCCCGTTTACAAAAATCGCCGAAGAGTATGGAGCAGAGCAGGTGATCTATGCCCACAGCCACGGCGAATCGAGGTTTCACGACAGCATTCAGGGAGACCACAACGGGATACGATATAGCCTGGTATCCGGAGATTACCTGAAATGGAAGCCGCAGAGGATCCTATGAGGAAAGAGCATGGAGGATCAGTGTAATGAGCAGCTGCAAAGAAACAGACTACAAGGTTTTCGAGTTGTTTGAAAAGAACTGGGCCCTGGTCACGGCTGGGAACCTTGAGCATTTCAACGGATGCACCGTCGGCTGGGGCTGCATGGGCACGATCTGGAACAAACCGATTGTAACCGTGTTTCTGCATCCGGCCCGCTACACGCGCGATTTCCTGAGGGAAAACGACAGTTTCACAGTCAGCTTTTTTCCGGAGAGCCATAAAAGGGCGTTGGAAATTATGGGTTCCAGATCCGGACGCGATGGAGACAAGGTGAGCACTGCCAGCCTGACGCCCGTTGCCGTGGGCGACAGTGTCGGCTATCAGGAGGCAAACCTGACCTTTCTGTGCCGGAAGCTTTATCAGCACCAATTTGAGAAGGATGATCTTGCTCCAGAGATTCAGGAATATTACCGGAGCTTCCCAAAAGCATTTCCCCCCGACAAAAAGGGCGACTGGCAGCCGCACTGGGTCTTCGTGGGCGAGGTCATAGAAACCGTAGAAAACACTTGAAAGGATGATAGTCATGTACCTTCTTATTCCGTTGTGTCTTGCTCTTGCAGGTGCTTTTCTTTGGGTAGAAAAGCAGGAGAAGTATGTTCCGGCAGTCGTTTTGAAGGGGCTGGCGTCTCTTTGCTTTGTTATTCTTGGGTTACTTACAAGCCCGGGAACCCACATGGCAAAGCTGATTGTCACCGGACTGATCCTTGGCTGCGTGGCCGATGTGATGCTGAACCTGCGCTGGGTCTTTAAGGAGAAGGGACAGTTGATCTTCCTGGTTGGAATCCTGATTTTCCTCAGCGGTCACATCTTCTATCTCGCCGCCATCCTTCCGATGTGCCAGTCGAAACTGCTTTGTATCTTGATTGGGGCGATTTTGACAGCTCTCCTGATGATGTGGATCTTCAAACGAATCACGGCGAAAAAAGCCTTCAAGATCTTCGGCGTGTTCTACATTGGCGCGATCATGATCCTGAACTGCGTCGCGATTGGTAATCTGATCTCCTCACCATCTGCTTTCACAGGCATTTTTGCTGCCGGAGCAGTCCTGTTCCTTATCAGTGATATCGTCCTGATCCTGAATACATTTGGATCGGAAACGAAGATGAGCCTGAGAATAACGAATATCGGCCTGTATTATATTGCCCAGCTGCTTATCGCGCTGAGTCTGAAGTTCATCTGATCGCGATGGGAAACGACTTGCCGGCTATTTTCGAGATCTGTGGAACCGATGCCCATATCCTTACTGTAATTATGATGAAAATAAAACAGAATAGAGGAGGCGCGGAGTACATTAATACTGTGTACTCCACGCCTCGATTCTATTGATATCCGTCTTATTTCTGGAACAGATCTTCTAATGTAATTGTGTTTACAATATCGCTGAAATATTCGGTATGTTTTAATCCAAAAGTAGTGATAAGCGTATTGTGGACCGACGTTTTCTTCGAAACTTTTTCATACAACATGCTTTTCCTGCGTTCCAGAATAAAATGATACTCTTTGGTCACGGTAAATTCCTGACTGTAGAATTTCATTTCACACATGTTCAGCACATTGTCTTTTCTTTCTATAATGAGGTCAATCTGCGTCCCCGCAGCATCCTCAGATCCTCTTTTTGACCAGAGCGACTCGCTGGTGCTGACGCCACTGATTCCGAGGCTTGATTTAATCTGTTTTATATGGTTAAAGCAGACATTCTCAAAAGCGAGACCTTTCCAACTGGTTACTGCCTGTGTATCGGAAAGAGCGACCCAATCAACATTTGTTTTCCCGGTATTTCCTTCGACAAATTTCAGATAATAAATGCAAAAAGGATCGGCAAGCTTATAAAAGCTTTCTCTTTTCCCATTTCCAAATGAGTAATATCGGATGATGAAGGTTCCAGTTATCAAAGCGTCAAGATAACGGCTAAATTCTCCGCTCTCCGGAATTCCGGTAATATTGAGTAACTCTGCGCGTGTCAGACCACGGTTTTTTGTGTTTAAGGCCCTGACAATTGATTGCATCACCTCGGCGTTGACAAACAGGGAAGAGAACAAACGGTCAAATTCATTCGCCAATGGAGCACCGGGGGCAAAGAACATTTCTTGGATATTCTGGCTAAGACTTAATTCGCGTTTGAAATAGTTCAGATAATAAGGGATGCCTCCAACGGTCATATACGCTTGTACAATATCATAGCGTGACATCATCACGCCTTTTGCCTCGAAGAAAAGCTCACACTCATGCAGTGTAAAGGGCTGAAGATTGATCTGACAGGTTACTCTTCCGTAAAGCCCCCCATGATTATTGATCAGTTTGTCCAGAATCCAGGAACTTGAACTTCCGCAGACAACGACCATGACATTATGCTTGTGGCATGCCCAATTGTTCCAAAAAGCCTCCAGACCCGTCATAAATCCGGATTTCGGTGTATCAAGCCATTGTATCTCATCAAGAAAGACCAGGATACGGCACGTATCTTTTTCTTTCTCCTGCAGGAATACCTCCAACATGTAAAATGCTTCAAGCCAAGATTGAGGGGCAGCTGTTCTTTTCATTCCTTGCATCAGCAGCGACTGATAAAAATGATCGAGTTGATCCTTCAGCCTGTTTTTCTTTTTTTCGGATTCCATACCCCTGTATTCTGCCGGCGATAATCCCGCGTGTCGAAACGTGAATTTTCCAGCCAAAGCTTCGTCAATGAGATATGTTTTCCCTACCCGTCTTCTTCCATAAACTGCGACCAGTTCGGCGGAGTCATTGCAATATAGTTCTTTCAGTTTTTTGATTTCTCTTTCTCTGCCGATTAACATTGGGCATACTCCTTAAATATTTTTCGGTGAAACTCACTTCTTCAGGCTTCACCGAAAAATATATCCCAACATATCTTTTTTGTCAAGATTAATTTGATATTTTATTCGGTGAAATGATCTTTTCTCTTACTCACCGAAAATTATAGTAAAAAAACGCTGTACCCTGCCCATTACGACAATACTCATAACGCAGTTTTGAGAGCGAATTAATTCTGAGTAGTTGCCTGACAGGGATGGAACAACAGAAAAGTCCGTCCGGTGTTTCCAATCTCATCGCCAACGTTTGTTTTGCATACTGTAGAAATTTCATGGCTGACGGGAGAAATACATTCTTTCTTTCAATCATCACCTGTTGTTTCTTGCAGGGAAAATAAAAAAAGAGTATAATACGCCGACACGATCCGTAGAGCGGGATCAATACAGAACGAAGGGTGTCCGTTGACGAGTATGAGTTTATATGATCTAAATGAAATCAGCGTTGCCTGGGACAGCTTGACCTATGAGCAAAAGAACCATCAGCTTTATTTGAAGGAAAAGAATATGCTGGACATGTTTCTGGAACACGGCGCGATTACTCAGGAACAGCACGACAAAAGCCTGCATGATCTGACGGAAAAGATGGGAGAGCGGGAGTGAAGACTGCTTTCTGGACGCAGAAGACGCATCTGCTCCGGGCAGACGAGTATATCTGCTCGGCGTGTCAGGCTACGAGCAAAAAGCCTTCTCGGGAATGTCCCGTCTGTGGGGCGAAGATGAAAAAGGAAAAATATGAACCATCCTGGGTAGATGAAGCCGAAGGCCTGTCGGCTCTGCTGGATGATGACTGGTAAAGGAGTGACCGAATACAATGAAACGAAGAATTCTCTCAGCTATTCTGCTGCTCTGCATAATGATTACACTTTCAGGAACAGCATTTGCTGATCAGACTCAGAAGGCTGCCGTCCTTGAGCTTTACAGCGTTGATGGATATTATCAGAATTCTTTGGGGAATCAGTCAAACTATTCTTATCATGTGCCGCAGCTCAATGCAGACAGTTCTGCTGCAAAAGAGATAAACGATGAGATCGGAGAACGGTTTGGTTCTCGGGTCGAAGCGCAGTTTAAGAGCATGGAAGGCGGATATTCTCTTTGGACATGGCATACTGAATGGCAGTCATTTTGGAACGGCTCGCAAATCTTTCTTTTTATTACTTCCGATGAAAATGGCGACTGTAATGATTATGCGGCATATGGCTATGACTTTGATACCGGGGAAAGAGTCACAAATGAAATGATTTTGGCGCAGAGAGGGATCAGCGAGATAGAGTACCTTGAAAAGCTGAAAGAGGCAGTTCAGCTTAAGTTTGAAGAAATAGGCCCGGAGATTCCAGAGGGGGTCACCACCAAGCTGACCAGGGAAAAGCTTTTGGAACAGACGTTGAGCTGGCAGGACTTAGAACAGCCAATGTTCATTGACCAGTATGGTGAGATAGAAACGATTGTGAGAATCGTTTCTATTGCCGGCGCCGGATGGTATTATCATCTGGTATCCCCGTTTGCCGGTCAAAATGAAGGTGAACCAACATACCGCATCAGCATTATCGGAGACACTGATTTGGTTGAATCATGTCCTGAATCTGCGAAGGCAGGGGAAACCGTGACGGTAAGTATTCTTGATGCAACAGACGGAGATATTCAGATTCAGGCAATTGGAGTCGAGGGCACAAGAAACAACTGGTTTGAATACCAGTTCGTAATGCCTGACCATGATGTGGATGTCAAAGTGGAATTTATCGACTACGGATTGGCATGAAGGAGGAATAAAGACAATGCTTGAAGTTGGAACAAAGGCGCCAGATTTTACACTGCAGGATCAGAACGGAACAGAGCAGAGCCTTTCAGACTATGCGGGCCGGAAGGTCATTCTGTATTTTTACCCGAAGGACATGACCGCAGGCTGCACAAAGCAGGCGTGCGGGTTCGCGGAGCGGTATCCTCTGTTCCGGGAGAAAGGTGCCGTGATCCTGGGTGTGAGCAAGGATAGCGTTGCATCACACAAAAAGTTTGAAGAAAAATACGGGTTGCCGTTTACATTGCTTGCCGATCCGGAAAAAGAAGTTATTCAGCTTTATGATGTCTGGAAAGAGAAAATGAACTACGGCAAAGTGACGATGGGCATCGTCCGCACAACTTACCTGATTGATGAAAACGGTTTCATCATAAAGGCAATGGACAAGGTTAAAGCAGCGGAAAACCCGGAACAGATGCTGAATGCCTTATGAAGAGAGAGACAATTGACAGAATACGAAAGTTCAGTTCCGACCGGAACTGGGATCAGTTTCATACACCGGCAAACCTTGCGAAAAGCATTGCCATCGAAGCCGGGGAATTGCTGGAATGCTATCAGTGGTCCGATAATGGAGATGTTGAGCATGTGAAGCAGGAACTTGCCGATGTGATCGTCTATTGCCGCAATCTGCTGGATGCGCTCGGACTTGACGAGGATGAGATTGTCAATGCCAAGATAGACCAGAACGAACAAAAATATCCCGTAGACAAGGCCTATGGGAGCAATAAGAAATATACGGAATTTTAAGGAGAGTCATCATGCCGTACTGCAATGTGAAAACAAATATCAAGGTTGAGAAGAAAAAGGAACTGAGCAAAGCGCTGACAAAGACGATTGAGCTCATTCCGGGAAAAACAGAGAACTGGATCATGACCAGCATCGACGATGAAGCTTTCATGACCTTCGCCGGAACAGAAGAACCTACGGCAATGATCACGCTGAAGACCTTCGGGCAACCGGCACAGAAATACTATGACCTGGTGACCGCCGGATTCTGCGAGACCGTGAGCAAGATGCTCGGAATACCGG
>Ga0265300_10001411_pt1 | contig 22541 bp, 18 predicted proteins | sample AusTroGonzalo_MG_FD_193482 | JGI IMG/M metagenome (GOLD analysis project Ga0265300, IMG submission 193482) | Bovine rumen microbial communities from tropical cattle in Woodstock, Queensland, Australia - Gonzalo_03 | ecosystem: Host-associated > Mammals > Digestive system > Stomach > Rumen ...
AAAGCCCGTTCAAAAATCATACAGGGAACCTGCAAATGCATATGCGCCGGGACATGTTGGTGTTCAATTTGGTGCTTTCTCTACACGGGAAGCAGCCGAATCCCAGGTTAAAAAGATTAAATCAATATTGGGTATAACTACAACCATAGAAAGAAATGAAACAGGGCTGTATCGTGTTCGTATAAATAATATATCTGAAACCTATGCCCAAGAATTAAAATCACGTGCCAGTGAAAACGGTATAGATTCGTATGTGTTCCATTAAAGAATAAAAAATGAATGTTAAAATAGAAAAATTAATAAAACAATTTGCAAAATTACCACGTGTTGGAACACGTGCCGCCACGCGTATGGTGTTAAGTTTATTGCAGGATAAAACAGGCAAAGCGGAAAATTTGGCTGAATTATTATCTGATGCGGCGCAAACAATTCACCCATGTTCAATTTGTGGGGTGTTAACTGATAATGATGTTTGTGAATATTGTTCTGATGTATCCAGAAAAAACGGTCAATTATGTATTGTTCGTGACTTATCGGATGTTTTGGTTTTGGAAAAATCTGGTGTGTTTCATGGGCGCTATCATGTATTGGGGGGCAATTTGTCTGGGGTTGCGGGTGTTACACCGGATGATTTAAATATCGCAAATATACCAACACGTATTAAAAACGAAAATATAACAGAAATAATTTTTGCTTTGCCCAACACAGTGGAGGGCAAAACAACCCAACAATATATAATCACAACGACACAAAATCAAAATGTTGTGTTTTCTGAATTGGCATCTGGTGTTCCATTGGGTGGCGATTTAGATTACATAGATGACGGAACATTAACTTTGGCTTTTGGTGGACGTAAAAAATTATGACGGATAAAATATCATCTTTGCCACCTGTATCAGAAATGATGCGTGATTGCGGGTTGGAACCCAAGAAACAATTTGGTCAAAATTTCTTATTTGATTTAAATTTAACCGGGAAAATCGCACGTGCGGTGCCCGACATAGAAAAAAATGTGGTGGTAGAGGTTGGGCCAGGACCGGCCGGGTTAACACGCGCTTTGTTAATGGCGGGCGCAAAAAAAGTCGTTGCGATTGAAAAAGATAAAACAACTGAACCTATTTTATCAAAAATTGTTGAAGCCGCGAACGGCAGGCTGGAAGTTATTTATGGTGATGCATTGAAAACAGATTTATCAAAATTGAATAAAACAGGTTTCGCAATTTGTTCAAATTTACCGTATAACGTTGGGACTGAATTATTGATAAATTGGTTGCATGAAATTGCAAATGGAACAAATATAAAATCTTTGACTTGTATGTTTCAAAAAGAAGTTGCGCAACGCATAGTTGCAGATGTCAAAGATGCCCAATACGGCAGATTATCTGTGATTGCTAATTTAATTGCAGATACAAAAATATTATTTGATGTTCCAAATACTGCATTTGTTCCGCGGCCCAAGGTTCAATCTGCAGTGGTTCAAATTATTCCAAATAAAAATAAAATTGCAAAAATCAAAGATATTAAAAAATTGGAAAAATTAACCGCAAAATTATTTGGACAAAGACGTAAAATGATACGTGCGATTATAAAAACAGATTGGGAAAAATTCGGTTTGTCTGGTACAGAACGCGCCGAAGAATTGAACCCTGATTTATTTTTAAAAATTGCATGTAATATAGACGCAAATTTGTTATAATATAGAAGAATATTAACGGGGGAGAGAAAATGTCAACAGCAACACTTGCGTTTTTTATGATCGCTTTTTTGGCAGTGTTTTGGATGCGTATGTGCAAAATGGGTACGCTGTTGGCGTTTTTGATAACCGGATTATTGGCGGGTCAGCACGTTTTTGGTTTGTTTGAATTATCTGGGGCATGGAATTTTCTTGGTGATTTAGGAATCATGTTCTTGTGGTTCAGTATGGGTTTGCAAATCAATATGAAACGTTTGTGGCAATTACGTAAAACTATTTTTGGTCTGGGCGCATCCCAGGTTTTAATGGTTGCGATAATGTTATTCCCATTCTTGGTTGGGGTTACAGACTGGACTTTGATTTCTACGGTTATGATTGCGTTGGTGTTGGCTATGTCCAGTACATCTGAAGATTTGCAAATTTTGATTGATAAAAATCAACTACAAACCAGTATGGGACATCAAACATTTTCTATTTTGTTATTCCAAGATTTATTATCAATTCCGCTGCTGGCTATGTTGCCTGTGATGGCCGGAAAATCTATCAATTTGGGTGCATCCGCCATAGATATTGCGGTTATGTCGTTGGGGTTAATATTGGGCGTTATCATAGTATCTAAATTTATAATCAATCCGTTACTAAGAATGGTATCAAAACTGCAATCGAATGAGGTCTTTGTTTTGGCGATTATGGTAAATATCGCGATTTGGGCTTTCGTGTTGAAATTGATGGGATTGCCACCTGCATTGGGTGCGTTTTTGGCGGGTATGTTAATGTCAGAAACTGTTTACAGACACCAGGTCAGTGCATTGGTCGAACCATATGCTATGTTGTTTTTATCCTTCTTTTTCATAGTGTTGGGAATGGGGTTAAATTTGCCTTTCTTGATTCAAAATTGGGCGATTGTTTTATTGGGGGTTGCAGGTTTGGTTCTTATAAAGTTTTTTGCATTATTCATTGTTGCACGTGTAAGACATGTGTCGGGCAAAGATGCAACATTAATGTCGCTGATTTTGGCCCAAGGTGGTGAATTTGGTTTGTTGATATTGCAAACTATGAAGACAAATGACATAGAGGCGATTCCACCAGAACATCAAGAATTATTGATTGCGATAATCGTTGTTTCCATAATGGTAACACCTATCGTGATAATGATTCACGATTGGCTGTTAAAGTCGGGCCACATATTCAGTGGTAAAAACAACAAGGGTATAACCGAAGTAGTAAAACAAGATATTCCAACTGTTGTTATTTGTGGTTTTGGTCGTATGGGACAAATTGTTGCTCAAATGTTGGAAACAGAAAACATTTCCTATGTCGCGATTGATTCAAACGTGGACAATGTGATTATGGCACGCGAACAGGGATTTAATGTTATTTTTGGGGATTCCAAGAAACAATCTATATTGTTGGCGGCGGGGTTGAAAGTGCGCAAAACCCGCGCGGTTGTAATTGCGTTAAATGACGAAGAAGTTGCGTGTGATATTTTGGAAACCTTGCATTCCATAGCCCCAAAGATGAAGGTGTTTGCACGTGCGCACAGTTTAAAAACATCACAAGATTTGATTGCGTTGGGCGCAAGATCTGCAACGCCAGAAATCATAGAATCTTCGTTTATTTTGGGTGAAAATTTAATGACATCATTAGGATTGTCTAAAAATAAAATAAATGCTTTGACGGAATCTTTGCGTGAAAATAATTACGCAAATGTCAAGAAACCTATTGATTAAAACCAATAATTATATTGTGTTGATTTTGTATGTCTAAATTGCTATATTCCAATAAGCTAAGGTTCTACGTATGAAAAAATATTTGAAATATATCGCGGTTATGGTTGCTGTGTTTGTTTTAGATTTTGTTTCTAAAACGGCTTTATTACATTTTTTAGCTGCGAAATATGGTGCGATTATATATAACCCAAATGTTATCTGTGCAAAATGTCATATAGAGGGCGTATTTGTTTCGTGGAAATATATTTTGGGTGGCGATTATGGTTTGTCCAATTTATTTAATATCCAATTCGTGTGGAATCGCGGTGTTTCATTTTCCGCTTTTAATCATGTTATGCCCATGATAATCAGTTGTATAACCGCGGTAATCATCTGCTATCTGGTATATTATTTGTTCAAGAAATCTGTCGTTTACGAACGCTTGCCAATCGCGATGATAGTTGGTGGTGCGATTGGTAATTTGGCGGACAGGGTGCGTTTTGGTGCCGTGGCTGATTTCATCCAATGGCACATTGGTGGGTTATGGACGTTCCCCGCTATATTTAACATAGGGGATGTTTTCATAACATTTGGTGTTGGTTTATATTTAATAAATTTATTTATAAACAGACGCCGTTGTATTAAACATATTAAATCTGTAAAGGAAAAATAAATGGTATCTTATCTTGATAATAATTCCGGCTTTAACAGTTGGAATGCAATGCAACAACAAAAACAGCAGAAAAAATCATCATCTGGGTTTTTCAAATGGATGTTGATATTTTTGTTGGCTTGGTGGGTGTTTGGTTCATTTTTTGAATCTAAAAATGTTCCAGTTGAACCACAAAATACAGTTATTGTTGAAAATTCAACCGTTGAATCATCTAAGATAGAAGCCGATAAAATATCTTTTGATGTCCAGGGGTTACGTGTTGCAAATATCGCATTAAAAGATCATTTAAAAGATGTTAAATCTACTGAAAATGTATCTTTGTTGGACGGGGAAAATAATTTCATAGAAATTGGATTTTTATCTGCGGATACCCAAACACCAAATATAAATACTAAATGGAAAGTGAATAACAATAATATGGTGTGGGATAACAAAGATAAAATCAATTTTACACGTGATATTGTAATTGATGATTATATTATAAAAATATCAGATACAATTAAAAACAATTCCAAAAAAGAAATAAGTCTGGCGCCGTATGCACGTGTTATTCGTGGAATGGGTGATGTTAAATCGGCTGTGGTTGAAACAGGCGGTGTTGTTTATGCTAATTCTGATTTAGATTATGCAAATTGGAATAAATTAAACAAGAAATCTTATGCTTATTCGACTGTTCGTGGTTCCTTTGGTTTTGCAGAACAATATTGGGAAACAGTTGTTTCCATGGATACCAACGATCAAACAATCAGTTTAAAGAAAAACGGCGAATTATATTTTGCTGATGGTAATGCGGCACCTGTAAAAATATCGGCAGGCAAAGACATCACCTTTGATACATATGTGTTTGCGGGTCCACGCGACAGTAAAACATTGAACAAAGCAAGCGAACATATACCTGGTTTATCTGAAACAATGGATTATGGTTGGTTTTGGTTCTTTGCACAACCAATGTTATGGATGATAAATTGGCTGTTTGCGTTGGTTGGAAATTATGGTGTTGCGATTATTTTAATGACTTTGGTGTTAAGATTTTTGATGTGGCCATTAACACGTAAATCTTATACATCAACAATGGCTATGCAAAGAATGCAACCAGAAATGCAACGCGTTCAAAAATTATATGCAAATGACAAAGCTCGTATGCAAATGGAAATGATGAAGATTTATCAAACACATAAAACATCACCTATGTCTGGATGTTTGCCCATGTTAATTCAAATTCCAATATTCTTTGCGTTGTATAAAGCATTGTTGATATCTGTTCCAATGCGGTCTGCACATTTCTTGTGGATATCTGATTTGGCTGCTATGGATCCATATTTCATATTGCCAATTTTGATGGGTGTGACAATGTGGATACAACAGGCATTACAAACAGACAAAAGCAAATCAAACAACAATATGATGGCATCAACACAACGTGTTATGAAATGGATGCCTGTGGTGTTCACAGTGATGTTTGCATGGATGCCTGCGGGATTGGTGTTGTATTGGACTGTGTCTAATATATTTGGAATTGTCCAAATGCAAATTATCAAGAAAACTATTAAATAAAAACAAATACCCATTTGATTATGATGTTAATCGTTTTCGGATGGGTATTTTTTATGTAAATAATTAAATAAAGAATCTGGGGTTTGAATAAAGATATTTTTTATACCACAGATTTTTTTAGTAAATTGAACACATGTAAAACCTTTGAATCGGGGCAGGGATGGACAGGAAAAATTATATTTTATAAATACCCAACCATATTGTTTTAATATTTGTATATCGCGTTTTTTTATTGGAATTAAAACGACACGATTTAATTTTGTAAATTGATAAATAAAAGCTTTGTTTGTTGTAATTATAACGGGTGCACAATGACGAAAATGTTTGCACAATATATTAGCATATATTTTATGAGATTTTGTTGAAAATCCAACGTATAGCATATTTTGTCCCTTTTATATTTTAATTTGTTTCTGACTTATCTCCCCGTCCATAAATCAGAAATAAATTATTATTCTTCAATCCAACCATTTTTGCGTGCGACATCGCCAATTATTTGCATAGCAGAATTCCATAATGCTGCGGCACGATTTTCAGAATAAATATATTGATGTGGTGCGCGTTTTTTATCGCCAAATTTTTTCATAACTAATAATTGTTCTTCGGTTAATTTACCAGATAGAAACAATTTAGTTATCAAAGTTTCTACATCCAATATTTCGCAAGGTCTGTGAACACAAGATTGTTTCCTGAATCCATTTTGAATTGATTTAGAATACAAAAACCAAAACCACATTTGTTCTGCGTTTTGAAATTTTTGTGTTAAATCAAGATTTGTATTTTTTAATGTATTTTCCATTTTTTTCTCCTTTGTATATTTTGTTAGCGCACCAGATATTTATTCTTGATGCAATGAAAGTTAAAATAAAAATTGAAAAGTGTAAAACATTACAACCGATAATAGAAACACGAATCGAATTTTCGATTCGAAACAGCTTTTTTAATATTTGGGTTCGAATCGATTTTTTACCGATAAAATAAAAAATCTGCATTACGCAGATTTTGTTTTATTCATGATTTATTCTTATTCTATTTCGACAGTCAATGGTGGGAAACAATCGCCACCAGAATCAGGACAACAATTCCATCCATCTTCACCCATATCTGTGAATGTTTCGCCAGTACAACAACCATCTGCATCAGGGGTTGAACCATCTTCACATGTTAATCCTTCTTCTTCTGGCAGGACAGCTGCTTTTGCAGGTTTTGCCCATGGATTGACGATATCGCCGTCATCATTATAGGACAGTCCCAAGATATCTTCATTATATGCCTTTAATTGATCGCCAGTTCTGTCTGCGCCACCATATTTTTCATCAAATTTCGCCTGGGTTTGTTCAGAATAAACCTTGTTCTTGGCCATATTGATAGATTCATAATTCAATGATTCACAATACATATAAACTGTTCTGTAATCATACCCCGATTCAGCCCAGTTGGTACCGATGGTCTTTTTGCCTGTTTTAGGATCATCATCACAATATTTATCACCCAGATTGAAACTTCTGGATTGACCAATCCATGAAGAATCTGTTCTATCAACTTTAACTTTGCCTTTCAAAGATTCCCAAGAACGACGTGGATTTGTTCCCAATGAAATCATCGAACATTTCTTACCTGGTTGTTCATTACATGATACAATCAAATCAACCGGTGAAAACACATTGATACGTGTGCCCGCGGCAATTGAAAATGGTGGTGTGGTATTTGACATAACATCAACCAATAATTTTTGTGCAACTTTGTTCCATGTATCTATGACGGTTTGTTTTGCCATTTCAGATGAACGCATAGTGCCAGATTGAACAATGGTGTTGCTGTCCAAATTAATTTGATTTACAACTGTATCTGCAATTGGTGCAATCATATTAACCGCGGCGGGAACCAAAGATGTCAAAATTGGCATAACCATTTGTTCCATATAATCGGTGCTGCCATGGCCTGGAACACCAACACGTCCCTGGGCATCGCCAGAATAGGGGTCTTGGCCATCTTCAAAATTAAATTCGACACCATTTGGTAATATGAATTGATACCATTTAATATTCATACGACCGACCGCTTGATATGGACCCGGTAAATCACCATCCAAATAACCCATTAATAATGTTCCTGTTGGAATTATAACTGTGCGACCATCATCGGAATACACATTACGATCAACGGTTGCACGCACAGGAATACTATGATTTTTGTCGGGGTCGCATGCACCTTTTGTAATATCCCCTGTACATCCATATACGCTGGGGTCGGCACGTACTTCTGATACAATTGTTGCAGGAATTGGTTTAAATTGACGCAACATAAACGTTCTGTCATATGCCATTGATGACGTAACAGATTCAGCCCCAGAACCTACCAACTTAGCTTCTGCAACTTCATTTGTCCATTCAGGGCTATCGCTTGCGAATTCCATTGTACCACCAGACCAATCCCAACCTGCATCATCACTGAATACACCGTCACTTGGCAAAGACATAGTTTCTGGTGATGACAATTGTGGAATGGACAGGTTTCTGGCCCTTACATTTCTGTATCCTATGTGATCTGCGTCTGTACCCATTCTGGAACCATCTTCCAAAGATGTAATAACACCCGTTTTGAAATCATATTTACCAGTTGGATTTGAACAATCTTTGTCGGAAAATGGATGGAAATAATTTGCGCCACCTTCGGGTTTTATCCAACCAATTTGAGTACCAGATTTATCATATCCTGGAATCGCAAAATCAGAACATTTTTCCGGTGGTAATTGGAATTCTGGTTCTGGATCTGGTTCTTTGAAAACCTTTTTCGGTGCAATAACATCTATTTCTTTTTTGATTTGTTCTTTGACCGGTTCTGCAACTGGCTCTTCTTCTTCGTCAGTTTCTTCTTCTTCCGTTTCTTCCTCTTCTTCCGCTACATCTTCTTCATCTTCTGTGACGGGTTCTTCTTCTGGTTCTGGCTTTTTTTCTTCGACCGGTTCTGGTTTCTTTTCCTCTTTAACCTCTGGCTTTGGTTCTGGTTTTTTATCTTCTTTTTCTTCTGGTTCGTCCATAAACGGATCAGAATCTTCAATTGCACCGTAAACCACAGTCACAGATTGTTTGTTAACAATATCTTTCTGGGTTGAAACATGCCATGTTATTTCCAACTTGGTTTCTTTGTTGTCTTGAGGTTTTGTTGGTTTATATATCACATTTATTAAACAAGTATCTGTTAAATCATCACAGTTATTTGTTGTTGTGATTTCTGAAACCCCGGATTTAATCTTGTCAATAACCACGGGCATATTAACAGTTACTGTTAAATTTTGATTTTTTGTTTCGCCTGCAACCACACCAGATAAATCTATTTTATCAGGTGTAACAGAAAAAGATGCCTGTTGATCTGATTCAGGAATCTCTGTCTTCTTTGTGCTTTTGCCACCTATAATCAAAACCAACAATATAATAACAACAACAAAAGCAGCACCCAACAACAACCATTGTACGTGTTTTGGTGTCGAAGAACGAAATTCTTTAAATTGTTGTTTTATACTTTTCATTTTCTATTGTATTCTGACAACGTGACAGCTGGTTCCACTGAATTTCAATAATTGATCGCATAATTTTTGTGCCGTATCAATATTAGCCAAAGGCCCAATACGTAAACGATACAAACGTGCGGTTACAGATTCAGAACCTAAATCCCCAACACCCTGTTCGTCAACCGCGAAAAATACACTGTTTTTGTATGGTGTTAAAACACCAACGCCATCATCGCCACTGAATTTAGCCAACAAATCAGTCCAATAATCATTTAATGCCTTGACCGATGTGTCAGATTTCAATTCAATTGCAACACCCATTTGATTGCTGGAAACCAATGGAATGTTTGTTTGTGGTAAATAAGAACCCGCAGTCACCCGTTCTGTTGGTATCATCGCAACACCACCATTTGAACCATAATTTGTGCCTTGTGCACCATACATCATTGGTTGATTGTAAACCATTGTTGGTGTTGTGGTGTAATCATTATAATTTGCATTTATCGCATATTGTTCATTTGCATATGCAATATTATTCAAAGATTGATTTGCCATCATAGATTGTGCAACATTTGCTTCTGCCAATGCCATGACGGATGCAGTATCAGCAATCAAGAATGGTTTTTCACGCTTTTTAATACATACAATTCTTTGGCCACTGCGTAATACCATATCGCCGACCGCTTCCACAATCAATAAACGACCATCTTCGCCGTCTGTACGGAAACTGACAGGACTTTCGCCACCTTCGACCAATAATGAAACCACAGGACGTTGAGTCATGGATATAACCTTGTCCCCGAAATCAATGTATGTAAAGATTCTGTCGCGCCATACGCGTTCAGGTGCAATTACATAATCATCAGGATTTGGAACAAATATATCCAAATCAAAACGGAATTCAGATGGATCGATCTTCATTGTTTTTATCCAACCATAATCTTCGCCGTCAACACCAACGGTTACGGGCTTTTTCGAAGATGTTCCAGAATCCATAAATTGCATAGAACCTGTGCCAGATGCGCCATAATTGTTTACCTGGGCCCCAGCGCCAGCAGAAATATCAACCTGGGAATATGTAATTTCAGGCGAATTTACAGGATATGCACGCAAATAGAATATATATCTGTTACCAGATTTGCCAGTTACAATCATATTTGTGTCATTACCCTGGTTATCACCACTGGGGGTAATCCACATTTTTGTGTCGCCCTTTTTGATGTTTGTTGTGAACAAACCACCATTACCAACAACATAATCTTCAATAGTATCACCCAAAGGCAATGTAACCAATGTTGCCATACCTGCACGTGTTTTGATAGGTAACACCGTTCCCATGGACCAGGTTAAATTTGCATAACCAGGTGTAGTAGAACCCGATGTCATGTTTGCACCAGGATTATCCCATGCTGCCTGGTAACCAAAAGCAACCCCAGTGCAACACAAGATTGCTAATACAGAAACATTTAATCCAATCAATTTTATAAAAGTCATCTTTTATAATCCTTGCCTTTCAAAATTACCAATTCATCAGGTCTGAATTCAAAGGGTCGGGTTCACCATTTTTAATGGTGTATTCTGTAACCTGAATGCCAAGCGGATTTTTCCGCAGTTTTTCAAGGTTACCAACCACGCCGGACAGCTTTTTATCCAGATCAGATTGTATTCTTAATTGTATCTTATAATTTTTTGGTATAGGTTGTCCACCAATATTTTCATCTTTGCAGACCCAAACAAAATTAACCTCAAACTCATTATTCCCCATGTCTATAATCGCGCGTTCATTGTTTATATTTGCGAAGTTAACAGAACATGAAACAGCAGGTGGCTGGAAATCAAATGTATACTTTTTATATAATGTAGTGTTTGTGAAATCGTTATATACATCTGGGGCAGACCACTGTTTTACAATTCTGTCCCAATTTGTGCGGGTAATAAAGCTGTTTGCGCCACCGTTCAAAGAATTTCTGGCCATTACATATTCACGAATAAAGCCATCTTTGTATCGTTCAACAATATCATTGTTTGTAGCATTCGGGGTCATAGGGGTAATCAGCAGGTTAGAAGTCCTGGTCGGTGTATGCAAAAAGAATACCTCTGGTCGTTCAAGAGGAATCATTTTACCCAAAGTAACCACCAAAGCAGCCAGCACCACGATAGACGTGGCTAACGTGAAAGTCAGCACTTTCGACACTAAAACCGGTGGTTCTACGACCTTTGACACAATAAACCCCTACATTATTTATGAAGATTGTAGACAAATTTGTTAACCCAGTGCAAGCAAAAAATAAAAATAAATTACATTTATCATAAATGCGCATTTTGGGAATGTTTTTTGTTTGGGGTTAGGTGTTCTTTTTCCCCTTGCGATAATTTTTTTAAAGTATTATAATATTTCCACTTGATTTTTAATATCGGTGTGCTATGCTTGCACCGATTATCGATACAATAATGGCAAAATGCTGGGGTGTTTTTATGGGGACAAGCGCATAATATAAAGAGTAAGAGGGGCTTAGTTCAACGGTAGAATATCGGTCTCCAAAACCGCGGATGAGGGTTCGATTCCTTCAGCCCCTGCCAGAAAAATATCGGTATAACAAGACAAAATCGGAAAATCTTATGAGAAAAATATTTGAATTTATTAAATCAGTTCGTTCAGAATGGTTCAAAATTGTTTGGCCAAATCGCGAAACCGTTATTCATACCACTGGTATGATTTTATTATTTTCCGGTCTTGCTGCGTTATTCTTTTTTGTAGTTGATGGCATTTTAAATGCCTTGGTTGGTTGGATTTTTTAATTTGACAAAGGATACATGTCATGGAAGAAAAAATGCAGTGGTTTGTTGTTAATGTTCATACGGGTTGCGAAGATAAAATTGCTCGCGAATTGCGTGAACAAATCGACAAACGTAAATTAAATGCTTATTTTGGAGAGATTTTAGTTCCTACACGCGAAGTTTCCGAAATCAAAGGCGGAAAACGTGTAAAAACAGAAAGAAAGTTTTTCCCTGGATATATAGTGGTTCAAATGGTTATGAACAATGAAACATTTTCATTGGTCAGATTGATGCCACAAGTTGTTATGTTTTTGGGACAAAAAGTCAAAAACCAACAGGCAAAACCTATTCCTATGAGTGAAGCCGAAGCGCGTCGCTTGATTAAACAGGTAGAAGAAGGTTCTACTGTGACCGAAGATACTGTTTATGAAGAAGGTCAAGAAGTCCATGTTATCGAAGGGCCTTTTGCTAATTTCAACGGTGTTGCATCAAATGTTGATAATGTAAAGCAAAAGATGACTGTTAAAATTTTGGTATTTGGTCGTGAAACCAGTATTGAATTGGATTTTACCCAGGTAGAAAAAGTTTAATTCCATTAAATTGGAATTGAAAAATGTGGTAGATACGCCATATCGTACCACAACACTAACCAGATGTGAAAACACATCGCAAAAAAACGGAGTGAAAAATGGCAAAAAAAGAATTAAAAGGGATTGTTAAATTAGTAGTCCCTGCAAAACAAGCAAATCCTGCACCTCCTATTGGACCTGCGTTGGGTGCTGCTGGTGTTAACATTGCAGAATTCTGCAAACAATTTAATGATAAAACAGCAGACAAAGAACCAGGAATGCCAATTCCATGTATAATTACTGTTTATACAGACCGCACTTTCGAATTCATTATGAAATTGCCACCTGTATCGTATTATATTAAAAAGGCATTGAAATTGAAAATTGGTTCTCATAAACCAGGTCGTGAATTTGTTGGTACTATCACAAAAGCACAAATCGAAGAAATTGCTAAAAATAAAATGCCCGATTTGAATTGTTCCACAGTTGAATCTGCTATGAATATCGTTGCAGGTCAATGTCGTTCTATGGGTGTAAAGGTGGAGGACTAAGCTATGAGAGTTACAAAAAGAAAACAAACTTGGTCCACATTGGATGCAAAGAAAGTTTACACATTGAACGAAGCAATCGAAACATTGCGTGGTTTTTGCTCTTCTAAATTTGATGAAAGTTTGGAAATCGCAATTAAATTAGGTATTGATGTTGCCAAAGCAGATCAAAACATTCGTGGAATGTTGTCTTTGCCAAATGGCACAGGTAAAAAAGTTCGCGTTGCTGTATTTACAATCAACAATCAAGAAGATGCTAAGAAAGCAGGTGCTGATGTTATCGGCGGTGAAGAATTGATTGATAAAGTTGCAAACGGATTTTTGGAATTCGATCGTGTTATCGCAACACCTGATATGATGCCAAAAATGTCTAAGGTTGCTCGTGTATTGGGACCAAAAGGTTTGATGCCAAACCCAAAATTAGGCACAGTTACAAATAATATCGCAGAAGCAGTTGCCAGTGCGAAAGCAGGACAAATTGAATATCGTGCTGAAAAGAACGGTATTATCCACGCTGGTATTGGTAAAATGTCTTTTGCCACAGAAAAATTGGTCGAAAATGCAAACGCATTAATCGAACAATTGAAAAAAGTTAAACCTGCATCCACCAAGGGTCAATATATCTTGGGTGCATCTGTTGCAACAACCCAAGGCCCGGGTTTGAAGGTTGAAGTAAAATAATTTATGGTGGGACATCCCACCATAAAAATAGATTTCTGTCCAAGACTGATGGTGTGAAGAAAATCACTTAATTCCCATCATAGACAAAGAAAAATTCTTTGGGGCAGGAAATCGAGCCCCACCAGTGGGAAACCACAGATGGAAAGTTTAACAAAAGAAGCTTAAAAGGATATATAAAGATGAGACGCGAAGAAAAATCAGATTTGATTTCAGCGTTGCAGTCGTCCTTGAAAGAAGCAGACGGTGTTTTCGTTGTAGAAAACCATGGTTTGACAGTGCAAGAATTCGAAGCCTTGCGTAATGAATTACGCCCATTGGTTTCTTTGTTCAAAGTTGTCAAAAACCGTTTGATGAAATTGGCTTTGAAAGATACCAATTTTGAACCTGTATCTGATTTGATGAAACATCCAACCGCTGTTGCAGTTGCAAAAGATGGTTTGGCTGTGACAAAAGTTTTGGCAAAATTTGCTGAAGCTCATCAAAACCTGACAATTGTCGGTGGTAAAATGGATGCAGAACTTCTGGATGTGAACGGCATTGTGCAATTATCCAAGCTTCCGTCTTTGTTGGAAGTCCGTGGTACTATCGCACGTATATTGATAGAACCGGCATCACGTTTAGCACGTGTTTCAGCAGAGTATGGAAAGAAACAAAATTAAAAAACTCACAAGGAGTCTTAAAATGGCAGATATTCAAAAAATTGTTGAAGAATTGTCAAAATTGACTGTTCAAGAAGCAGTCGAATTATCAAAAGCATTAGAAGAAACATGGGGCGTTAGTGCTGCCGCTGCTGTTGCAGTTGCTGCTGGTCCTGCTGCTGCTGGTGCTGGCGAAGAAAAAACAGAATTTGACGTTGTATTGGCAGATGCTGGTGCAAACAAATTGGCTGTTATCAAAGCTGTGAAAGATATCACTGGTTTAGGTTTGGGCGAAGCAAAAGCTTTGGTCGAATCTGCTCCAAAAGCTATCAAAGAAGCAGTTGCTAAAGATGAAGCTGAAAAAATGAAAGCTACATTGGAAGCAGCTGGTGCAAAAGTAGAAATGAAATAATTTCTATTTTTAAAATTAGAATCGCAAGATTCAAAAAATTGCAATTAATGCAATTTCGCCGCCCACCTTGGATTGAAAAATCTTTGGTGGGCACACAGGCGTAAAAAGGTGACAAACTTTTTTCGTTTGCAAAATAAACACAGAAGAGAAAAATAAAAGGATTCAGAAAATGGCAGTTATCCAGAAACTTAGAAAATCTTTTGGTAAAAGTTTTTTGCAAACTCCGCTTCCTGATTTGGTTGAAATTCAATACAATTCTTACAGAGACTTTTTACAGGCAGATGTAGCCCCAGAAAACAGAAAAGATATTGGGTTGCAAAATGTTTTCAAATCTATGTTCCCCATACACGATTATGCAGGAATTGCCGATTTGGAATTCATTGAATATACATTGGATAAACCTGTATACAATGTCCAAGAATGTATGCTGCGCAATATGACATATTCCAGCAAACTGAAATTGAAGCTGAGATTGATTTTATGGGATATCGCAGAAGATGGCAAAAAAACATTGCGCGATATCAAAGAACAAGAAATATTTATGGGCGATGTTCCATTAATGACAGAACGTGGAAGCTTTATCGCTTCTGGTGTGGAACGTGTAGTAGTATCACAAATGCACCGTGCCCAGGGTGTGGTATTCGGAACAACAAAAGAAGCAAAAGTTGCTGGTAATCCTGAAACATTTACTGGCCGTATAATCCCAGAACATGGTTCATGGATTGATTTTGAAGAAGCAAAAGGTATCATCTATGTCCGCATAGACCGTAAACGTAAGATACCTGCAACTGTGTTGTTACGTTGTTTGCCATGTGTTGATGATGAAAAGAAATTCGCAGCAGATCCACACAAACCAACAATCGTTGGTATGAGCCCAGAAGAAATTTTATCTAATTTCTATAAATCAATGCCATTAACATTTGATGGTAAATTGTGGGTTGGTGATACATCTGTATTCGAAGGTTTGGATAAATATCGTTTGAATTACGATTTGATTAATCCAAAAGATAAAAAAGAATTGGCAAACAAAGGCGATCGTTTGAATGCTAAACGTTTGTCCAAGATTGAAACAGCTTCGAAAAAGTTTGGTATTAAATCTGATGCTTTGATTGGTGAATATTTATTCAGTGCAATCAAGAACGGCGAAGATGTATTATTCCCAGAAGGAACAGAAATCACAGAAGAAGTATTGAACGAAATTGAAAAATTAGGCGTGAAAAATATTTCTTTGATTGCTATCGATAACACAACAGTTTCTGCTCATATCCGTAATACATTGGCTGCAGATAAAACAAACAGTCGTGAAGAAGCTTTGATTGCGATTTATGATTTGATACGTCCAGGCGAACGCCCAACAATCGAAGCAGCAATCAATCTGTTCTTGCGTCAAGGATTTGATGCAGATTATTACGATTTGTCTGCTGTGGGTCGTTTCAAAATGAACAAACGTTTGAAGATTGATTCTGGCAAAAAACCAGAAGACGAACGCACATTAACCAAAGCAGATTTCTTGGCTGTGTTAAAGACATTGATGAACATCATCAATCACAAAGATGTAATTGATGATATTGATAATCTGTCTAACCGTCGTATCCGTGCAGTTGGTGAATTGTTTGAACAAACATTCCGTACGGGTATGTTACGTATAGAAAGATTGGTTCGTGAAAGTTTGACATCTCCAAACATTGCGACAATGCAACCTCAAGATGTTATCAATGCAAAACCTTTGATGTCATTGGTTGCTGAATTCTTGACATCTTCTCAATTGTCTCAATTTATGGATTCTTATAACCCATTGGCAGAAGTAGAACACAAACGTCTGGTTTCTGCGTTGGGTCCTGGTGGATTGAATCGTGAACGTGCAGGTATTGACGTCCGCGACGTTCATCCAACACACTATGGAAGATTATGCCCAATTCACACCCCAGAAGGTGCAAATATTGGGTTGATTTCACACTTGTCTGCGTATGCACGTGTTAATCCTTATGGATTTATCGAAACACCATACTATGTTGTTAAAAACAGCAAAATTACCGACGAAATGGTATATTTGACTGCGGATGAAGAATTGGGTCATAAAATTGCCCAAGGAAACACCCCAACAACATCATCTGGCGTGTTCTCTGAAGATATGGTTACAGCACGTGTAGATGGCGAATTTACAATGGTTCCAAAAGAAGAAATCGATTTAATCGACGTGGCCCCACGTCAGGTTGTGTCTATTGCTACTGGTTTGATACCATTTGTGGCTAATGACGACGCGAACCGTGCTTTGATGGGATCAAACATGCAACGTCAGGGTGTTCCATTAATGCGCGTAGAAGCCCCATTGGTTGGAACAGGTATCGAACACGAAGTTGCACGTGATTCACGCACAGGTAAAGTTGCAAAACACAGTGGTGTTGTTGAATCTGTAGATGCAAATCGTATCGTGGTTAAATGTATGAATTCCAGAAACGTTGTGACTGGTGTGGATATTTACAATTTGGAAAAATTCGGTCGTTCAAATGGTGAAACTTTGATTCACCAAAAACCATTGGTTCATGTTGGCGACAGAATTTCCGCAGGTGATATTATCGCGGATGGTTCATCTATGAATTATGGTGAATTGGCATTGGGACGCAATGTCTTGGTTGCCTTTGTGCCATGGCGTGGATATAACTATGAAGACGCGATTGTGATATCCGAACGTATTTCACGTGATGACGTTTTCACATCTATCAAGATTGTTGAAAAAGAAATCAAATTACGTGATACACAATTGGGCCCAGAAAGCTTTACACGTGATATTCCAAATGTAAGTGAAGAAGCACTGAAGAATTTGGACGAATCCGGTATTATTTATGTCGGTGCACGTGTGAAACAGGGTGATATTTTGGTTGGACGTGTTTCACCTAAATCTGAAACATTGTTAACCCCAGAAGAAGCTTTGTTGCGTAACATCTTTGGTGAAAAAGCATTGAACGTAAAAGATTCTTCATTAAAGGTTGGTCCAAACGAAGAAGGAACTGTTATCGGTGTTAATGTTTTGACACGTCATGGGGTCAAGAAAGATGACAGAACCCAAATGATTGAATTGCAAAAAATCGAAAAGATTAACAAAGATCGTGATGAAGAAACTTTGATTATTGAAAAAGGTTTCGCAGACCAGGTTTATCAATTGGCTGAAAATGCAACAATTGTAAACGGTGCTGGCAGTGCTAAACCATTTATCAATAAAAAGTTAACACCAGAAGTATTCGAAGGTATTAAACCAAGCGATATGAAAAAATTGGTGTTTGGAAACAAAGAACTTCAAGCGAAAATCGATGAATTGCGTGAACAACACAATCTGAAATTGAAAGAATTGAATGATCGTGCAGATGCAGAAATTGCAAAAGCCACAGAAAGCAATTCTTTGAATGCAGGTGTGTTGAAAGAAGTTAAAGTTTATATCGCTCATAAGATGAAATTACAGCCGGGTGATAAAATGGCTGGACGTCACGGAAACAAAGGTATTGTATCCAAGGTCGTTCCAATCGAAGATATGCCACATATGGAAGATGGAACACCAGTCGATATCGTTTTGAATCCGTTGGGTGTGCCAAGCCGTATGAATATCGGTCAGATATTTGAAACTCACTTGGGTATGGCTGCGCGTGCATTGGGTCAGCAAATTGGTGCGGTTTTGGAAGAAGTAAAACAAAAACGTGCTGTGACTGACGATTTGCGTGCAATTATGGGCAAGATTTACGGTAAGAGTGTTGCTGAAAAATTGGAAAAAATGACGGACACAGATGTTCGTGCAGAAGCCATGTTGTTGAAAGATGGTGTTCCAATGGCAACTCCAACATTTGATGGTGCGACACCAGAAGAAATCAAGGCAATGTTGAAATTGGCTAAATTACCAGAATCTGGACAATTCACATTGTATGATGGTATTACTGGTGAAAAGTTTGCTCGTCCAGTTACCGTTGGTGTAATGTACATGATGAAATTGCATCACTTGGTTGATGAAAAGATTCACGCACGTTCAACTGGTAATTATTCTCTGGTTACACAACAACCTTTGTCTGGTAAAGCACACATGGGTGGTCAGAGACTTGGAGAAATGGAAGTTTGGGCATTGGAAGCACACGGTGCAGCACACCTGTTGCGTGAAATGTTAACTGTCAAATCTGACGATATCACTGGCAGAAGTAAGATGTATGAAGCAATTATTTCTGGCAATAACGATATCCAAACCGGCACACCAGAAGCGTTTAACGTTTTGGTACGTGAATTGCGCGGTTTAGGTTTGGCATTGAACCCTAAAAAAATAGATTAGTGGCTGGGGCTTCGGATGTGGGCAACCACATCCGCCAGCCACAAGGCACTTTTAGTGACTTATCAAGGAGCAGAAACACATGACAAATATGTTGCAAAAGATATTTGGACAAATAGAAACCAAGGAACAATTTGATGCTTTGCGTATTTCTATTGCGTCCCCAGAGGAAATTCAATCTTGGTCGCATGGTGAAGTCAAAAAGCCAGAAACCATCAATTATCATTCCTTGAAACCAGAAGCAGAAGGTTTGTTTTGCCAACAAATTTTCGGCCCTGTGAAAGATTATGAATGCGCATGCGGAAAATATAAACGTATTAAATTCCGCGGTGTTGTTTGCGAACGTTGCGGTGTAGAAGTTGGTTCTTCTTCTGTACGTCGTGAACGTATGGGACATATTAAATTGGCAATACCTGTCGCACATACATGGTTTTTACGTGAAGGTAAAATTGCTACATTGTTGAACAATTTGCCTCAAAAGAAATTGGAACAGGTTATTTCTTACGATGCTTATATCGTTACAGAACCTGGTTTAACCAGTTTGAAACTGTATGATGTAATCAGCGAAGATGAATACCAAGCTGCAATCGAAGAATTCGGCGAAGATGCATTTCATGTAGGTATTGGTGCCGAAGGTGTTCGTTCAATAATTGCTAATTTAGACATGGGTGATGAAAGAACACGTCTGCGTGCAGAATTGGCAGAATTGAAATCTGAATCTAAACGTAAATCAATTATTAAACAATTAAAATTAGTCGAAGCGTTCTTGGATTCCAAGACAGAACCAGCATGGATGTTGCCTGATGTTATCCCAGTGATTCCACCAGATATGCGTCCATTAGTTACATTGGATGCTGGCCATGTTGCTGCGTCTGATTTGAATGATTTGTATCGTCGTGTAATTATCCGTAACAATCGTTTGAAAAGATTTATGGAAATGCATGCACCTGAAATCATTATTCGTAACGAAAAACGTATGTTACAAGAAGCAGTGGATTCATTGTTTGATAATGGACACAAAGCACGCCCAATGGTTTCCCAAAACCGTCGTCCTTTGAAATCATTATCTGATTCATTGCGTGGTAAATCAGGTCGTTTCCGTATGAACATGTTGGGTAAACGTGTAGATTATTCAGGCCGTAGTGTTATTACACCTGGACCATCTTTGCGTATGCACCAGGTCGGTTTGCCAAAAACAATGGCGTTGGAATTGTTCAAACCATTTGTGTATGCTAAATTGTTAGCAGGCGATTATGCAAATACATTGAAAACCGCACGCAAAATGGTTGAAAATGGTGAAGACATTGTTTGGGAAATTTTGGAAAAAGTTATTTATCAACATCCTGTGTTGTTAAACCGTGCGCCATCTTTGCACAGATTGTCATTGATTGCGTTCGAACCAGTCTTGATAGAAGGCAAAGCAATCCGTTTGCATCCATTGGTATGTAAGGGATTCAATGCTGACTTTGACGGTGACCAGATGTCTGTCCATGTTCCAATTTCTTTGGAAGCGCAATTGGAAGCACGCACATTGATGTTATCTACGAATAACGTATTGTCACCTGCAAATGGTGAACCTATGACTGTTCCAACCCAAGACATGGTGTTAGGTGTTTACTACATCTCTTTGATTAACGGTGAACACGATGAAAAAACATCACCAAAGTTCTCTGGTATGGATGAAGTTAAATTGGCTTTGGAAAACAAGACAATCACATTACACACACCAATTTACGCACGTGTTAACGGCAAAAAATATGCCACAACAGCTGGTCGTATGATTTTGGGTGAATTGTTACCAGAAGGTATGCCTTTCGATTCTGTGAACAAAGTTATGCCTGCAAAAGAAATCAAAAAATTGTTGGCTGCAACATATGAAGCATGTGGCGACAAAGCTATGATTTTATTGGCTGACGCTTTGAAAGATACAGGTTTCGAACAAGCTGTACGCAGTGGTATTTCAATTGGATTTGATGATATTGTGATTCCTGCTGATAAAGAAGATATTATAAAAGAATCTGCAAAAACCGCTGCTGATATTGAAAGTCAATATCAAAACGGTTTGTTATCCAGTGGTGAACGTCACAACAAATTGATTGATTTGTGGCAGAAAACAACTGATGAATTGGGTAACAAAGCATATGCATCACTTGGTAACACAACAGGAGACAATTGGAATTCAATTCATATGATGGCTTTGTCTGGTGCTCGTGGATCCAAAGGTCAGATTCAGCAACTTGCAGGTATGCGTGGTATGATGCAGAAGCCAGACGGTTCAATTATCGAAGTTCCTATTATTTCGAACTTTAAAGAAGGTTTGACCATGTCTGAATACTTTACATCAACCCACGGTGCACGTAAAGGTATGTCAGATACTGCTTTGAAGACTGCATCTGCTGGTTATTTAACAAGACGTTTGGTCGATTTGGCTTTGAACACAGTGATTACAGAACACGATTGTGGAACAAAAGAATTTATTACCGCAAAACCTGTGTATCAAGGTTCTACTTTGATGGTGCCATTAGGGGATGTTGTTTTAGGTCGTACAGCGGCAAAAGACATTATTCATCCTTTGAGCAAAGAAGTTATTGTTAAAGCTGGTGATTTAATCACAAAATCTGCAGCACGTATAATCAATGATTCTGGTTTGCCATCAGTTGATGTTCGCAGTGTGTTAACATGTCAAAGTGATGGGTTGTGCGCTAAATGTTATGGTATGGATTTGTCCAGAAACGCATTGGTTCATGTTGGTGAACCAGTAGGTTTAGTTGCAGGCCAATCAATTGGTGAACCTGGAACCCAGTTGACATTGCGTACCTTCCACATTGGTGGTATTGCAGAAGGTGGTGCAGAATCTCACTTTATCGAAATGCCTGTGGCAGGAAAAATCAAATTGGATAATGTAAGCACAATTACAAATTCTGCAGGTCGTGTGGTGGTATTGTCACGTACTGGAAAGATTGCTGTTGTTGATAAAGACGGCAAAGAATTATTCGGTTGCGCTTTGCCTTACGCGTCTATGTTGTTAGTTAACGATGGTGATAAAGTTGAAAAAGGTCAAAAAGTGGCCGAATGGGATCCTTATTCCAACACTATCATTGCAGAAAAAGACGGTATCGTATCATTTAACGATTTGATTGAAAACGTTTCTTATCAAGAAGAAATCGATGCGACAACTGGTATTGCTTCCCGTAAAGTTATTAACTGGAAAACAAATACCAAGAAAGCATTAAGCCCATCTATCCGTTTGGTTGATAAAGAAGGCAAATTGATTTCTTTGGGTGGCAAAAAAGTAGCAGAATATCTGTTACCAACATATTCAGTATTGAATGTGGCTGATGGTGCTGAAATTCATGCTGGTGATGTGTTGGCCCGCATACCTGTTCAAACAAAGAAGACAGGCGATATTACGGGCGGTCTGCCACGTGTAGAAGAATTGTTGGAAATTCGTCGTCCTGCAAATCCTGCTTTG
>Ga0265300_10001412_pt1 | contig 22536 bp, 22 predicted proteins | sample AusTroGonzalo_MG_FD_193482 | JGI IMG/M metagenome (GOLD analysis project Ga0265300, IMG submission 193482) | Bovine rumen microbial communities from tropical cattle in Woodstock, Queensland, Australia - Gonzalo_03 | ecosystem: Host-associated > Mammals > Digestive system > Stomach > Rumen ...
CTCCCGAAAGGCGTGCTGGCTATGCCGCCGATGTGACGTACTCCACGGCAAAAGAAGTGCTTGCCGATTTTTTGCGTGACCGGATTGCCATGGGCAAGAGCCAAAAATTCTCGAAGCGTATTCTGGATAGCTTTACGTTACAGCAAAAGGCTGTTTCTGATAAACTTGTGCAACGAGGGCTTTATACCGCTATTGTGGATGAAGCGGACAACGTATTGATTGATGAGGCCGTAACGCCTTTGATTATATCGCGTGAAAAAGAGAACAAGGGGTTCAACAGGACTTGCGAAATCGCCTTTGAACTTTCGGGCAACTTGGTTCGCGATGTGGATTACAAGGTCGATATCAAGTTGCGTACGGTGCGTTTCTTGGTGGACATGGATGCCCGCCTCGAAGAAATTCAAGATGAACTTGCCGAAAAGGGAGAGGGAAACGGCGGCTTTTGCAGGGCTTCCTTCTTGAAGGACTTGGTGCGTCAGGCCTTGATTGCGAAGGAGCTTTTTGTTCTTGGCCGTCAATATCTGATTGAAGAGGGGAAGGTTATCATTGTCGATGAATCGACTGGCCGCAAGATGCCGATGCGTTCTTGGAACGGCGGGCTGCACCAGATGATCGAGCTGAAAGAGGGCTTGGAGTTGACGGGCCTCAAGGAGACCGAAGCGAGAATGAGCTTCCAGCGCTTCTTTAGGCTGTACAAGCATTTTTCGGGGATGACCGGGACGGGGAAGGAAGCGTCGAACGAGTTCTGGATGATTTACGGGACTCCGGTACTTTGCATCCCGAATCACCGTAAGAACAAACGAAAAATTTACCGCTTGAAAACTTACACGACTAAGGAAAAGAAGCGTAAGGCGATTGTGGCTGAAGTTGTCCGCATCCATAAATTGGGCCGCCCGGTGTTGATTGGTACAAAGGATATTGACGAGAGCGAAACATTTGGCCGTATGCTTTCTGAACTAGGATTGCATTGCCGAATTATCAACGCTGTTCGCAGCGATGACGAGGCGAATGTCGTTGCCGAGGCTGGCAAGGCGGGGGCGATTACGGTTGCTACAAACATGGCGGGCCGCGGCACGGACATCAAGATACCCGCAGGCGTGAAAAAGATTGGCGGGCTCCACGTGATTGCGACGGAATGCAACATGTCTTCGCGAATCGACCGCCAGCTGTTTGGACGTTCTGCACGTCAGGGCGATCCGGGCAGCGCAAGCCATTATGCGAGTTTCGAAGACGACGTGCTCCGGCGGAATTTACCGACGGCTTTGACGTCGCTATTTCGCCATGCGGGGCCCTTTGCATCGCTTGCCGTCAAGTGGGCGCAATACCGGGCGGGCCGTAAGTCTTACCAGAGCCGCGTTGCCGTCCAGCGGACGGATACATGGCTAGAAGAATCGCTCGGGTTCAGCAACGGCGACGTGTGATTTTTCTACATTCGTAAATATGGATATTAATGATTGGCGTATTCGAATTGACGAACTGAATGATGAATTGATAGCTCTCCTCAACAAGAGGGCTTCTTACGCAGCTGAAATCGGGAAGATAAAAAAGCAGAAGGGCTTGCCCGTGTTGGATGCAGACCGCGAACAGGCCGTCTTGAATCTCGTTGCCGAAAAGGCGGCGAAAGCTGAGGGGCCTTTGTCTCCGGAATCGTTCAGGAATATTTTTCGGGTTATCATTGATGAAACCTGCAAGGTGGAAGAATAATGGCTGATGGCTTTAGCGGTCGTCTCTCGTTTAGACGCATTACGATGGTGGGCTTTGGCTTGCTTGCAAGTTCCGTTGCGGCAGCCATCAAGCAGGCGAAACTTCCGACAATCATCCGTGCGGTGAGTTCGCCTTCGACGCTCAAGCGTGCAAAAGAACTCGAACTAGCCGATGAATTTTACCAGTACGACCAAACTGAAGAATGGGCGAAAGATTCAGACTTGATTTTGCTCTGCGCGCCGATTGTCCATATTTTGAAGATGATTGATGCTTTGGGCCGTGTTTCGTGGGCGGGGTCTGCGGATCGTCAAATTTTGGTGAGCGATATCGGCTCGACGAAGGTGGAAATTTGCAAGGCCGGTGTGCGTTTGCCGCGTCCGTTCCGCTTTGTGGGCAGCCACCCGATGGCGGGTTCCGAAAAACGTACTTGCGAATACAACGATCCTGCGATTTTTGAAAATGCGTATTGGTTCGTTTGTCCGCCCGAAGGCACCGAAGAATCTGTCTATGCTCCGCTTTTGGAGATGATCCGTTTTGTGGGGGCAAGCCCAGTCGTTTTCCCGCCGGAACATCACGACCGCACGATGGCGTGGGTGAGCCACATGCCGCAGATGCTGAGTTCTACGCTTGCGGGCAATTTGCCGGAGCGTTTGCTTGCTCACAACTACCAGCACTTTGCTGGCCGCGCTTTCCGCGATATGACGCGTATTGCGGCTTCGGGCTGGGGAATGTGGCACGATATCGCCGTGACGAATCGCGACGAGACGACGCGTGCGCTTTGCGAAGTCCGTGACGGCCTCGACAAGACGATTGCGGCGATGAACGGACTCAACGTCGTGAAGGACGGCAAGCCCGCTTCGGGCAATTTTGAAAATGACGAACAGAGCGTCAAGGCGGATAATTCGCAGGCCCTTGCCGATATATTCAAGGCGGGAAACGATGGCCGTGCGAGTCTGTTTGCTCCGGGCCGGAATACGGCTTCGTTCTTTGAAATTACGGTGCAGCTGAAGGACAAGCCGGGCGCGCTTTTGAGCGTGATGCAGCCGCTTGCCGAAGAAGGCATCAACATTCGCGATATCGAACTCATGAAGGTTCGTGAAAATGTGGCGGGTACGTTGTTGCTTGCATTCAAGACCGAAGAAGAAGCGGCTCGTGCTGTAAAGACGCTCCAGTACTTGGAATACGAAGTTAAAGAAAGACGATAATTTGTTGAGAACTTTAAGGATTGTACGATGGAATTCTTGATGAATCCCGACCGTGAACGGATGAACTTGACATTGGTGATGGCTCTTTTGGTGAATGGCCGCACCGTGTTGGAAAATTTTGCGTGGGCAAGTGGTAGTGAAAAGTATGCCGAGGCGCTGAAAGATTTTGGTCTCACTTACGAATTGCAAGGACATCAGCTTGTCTTGAATGGCAAGGGATTCCAGTATTCTATTCCGACGATGCTTCCGTTCAAGTTCAACGAAGCGGATAACGTTTTGCTGTGGACGCTGGCGAGTAAGGATGACGAACAACTTTACACGTTCGCTGCCGAAGTTGACGATGCGGGAATAGCCCGCGTGAATAACGCCAAAGAGACTTTGCAGAAGTATTTCAAGATTAAAGTTCAGAAAGATGAACCAGCAAAGTTTGTCTTTAATTTTTTGCGGGACGAACTGAACGTCAAGAAGGATTCGCTGGGGAACGTCTCATACGCGATGCGCAATAGGCTTTTACTCCGCGCACTTATCCGCAATGATTATTTGAATTTTGAAGAAAAATCGACGGTGCATGACCAGTGGACGAAAATGCTCATTTACTTTGGCGCGGCGGTAAAGTACGAAGGCCGCGGCATGGAACAGCTGAGCGAGTTCGAACGCCGCCTGATGATTGCGCAGGGCAAGAAGATTGAACGCACGCAGTTCACGGAACTTTCGGAGACGAAGGTGATTACGGCACGTGAATACTATGTGCCGGGCGATACGACGGAAGCGACTGCTTTTGCGGTACTCGCGACGGTCGGCAACATGCCCAAGGATAACGTCATCAAGCTTTTGAACGTGGATTTGAACAGCAGCCGTGCGGGTGCGCTCACGTGCCTCAAACGCATGGGCGCGAACATCGAAACGGTCAGCCGTCGTGAAAAGTACGGCGATGTTTTTGGCGATGTCGAAATCAAGCCGCTTGCGTCTGGCAAGCGTTTGCAGGGCCGCCGCTTTAGCGAAGACGTGATTGCGACAGGCCTCGAAGAATATTCGCTTTTGGCGGTGGCGGCTTGCTACGCCGAAGGCGAAACGATTTTGCGTGTGCCGAAAGAAGTGCGTGTCGCGATGCGTCCTTTGAATGAATTCTTGGCGGTGAACTTGCGCAAGACGGGTGCCGAAGTGGGCGTTTATGACGACGGCCTTGTGATTCGCGGTTTGGAAACGATTGTGAACGGCAGCGATTTTGACGGTGGCGAATCGGCTCAGATTGGGCTTGCGTTGAGCGTTCTGTCGGTGGCTTTGCAGAACGACGAACCGGTCGAGAATATGGACAAGGTAGAAGCAGTGTTCCCTGGTGTTGTCGAAAAGTTGAAGAAAGTGCTTGTCGCAGAAAATACCGAGCAGAAGGAATAGAAAGCATGTTTTCTTGGATTCTATCGACATTTCATGTCTCCAGAATGACAGGATGCTGTTTGTCATCCAGCCAGTCATCCCGGACTTGCGATGCACAGTGCTTGTCATCCCGGATTGGCAATGTACTGTGCTTGTCATCCCGGACTCCGTTCCGGGATCTCCTTCTTGGCTGGCAAAGAAAAACGCAGTGATAGGACCCATAAATTAGGCTATTGCATTGGAACAAACGCTTTGAGTGAACGCGAAACTTGAGGATGAAAATGAACAAGTCTTTCAGCAACATTGGAATTGTCGGATTCAAGGACAAAAGCACGGATTTGGCATGTGCCTTGAAGCAGATTACCGCTTGGGCGCTTGAACATCCGCAAGTGAAGTTTTGCGCGCTCGATTCGTTGAAGGAACTTGTGAAAAAGCCAATCCGCGTCGTGAAAGAATCCGCAATGCAGAAGATGGATTTGTTGATTGCGATTGGCGGTGATGGTACCGTGCTTACGGCAGCCCACATCGCGCTTGGTCACGACATCCCGATTCTTGGAGTGAATGCGGGGCGTGTCGGTTTTTTGGCGGAAACGCGCGTCGAAGGCTTGACGAAAACGCTCGATTGCTTGCTTGCCGGGGATTTTTCGACTCGCGAACGCATGATGATTGAAGCGGCTGTCTATCACGGCAAAAAGTGCATTGCAAAACAGACCGTGCTTAACGAAGTCCACGTGCGTGCGCACGCTCCCGAACGCATGGTGAACATTAATGTCACTTACAATGGCACGTGCCTTACGGAATACTGGGCGGATTCGATTCTCGTTTCGACTCCGACGGGCTCGACTGCATACAACTTAGCGGCTGGCGGCCCGATTATCCATCCTTCGACGCCTGCGGTGGTGCTTACGCCTGTGGCTCCGAGCAGCCTTTCTGTGCGACCGCTCGTGCTTTCGCTGACGGACAAAAAATTGCGTGTGGCGTCTGCGGTGAATTGCTCGCTCGACCTCGTTTTTGACGGTCGCATAACGCTAGAGATGAAACCGGAAGAATATGTGATGTTGTCTGAAAGCAAACTCGTGACAACGTTCATTCGCATGCGGCACACGGGTTTTGTGGGGGCTCTCCGCGAAAAACTCGGCTGGACAGGGAAGCCAAGGTCCGCTTGAGTTCGCTATAGCACATCTACTAGCACTTTCTTAATACAGGATCATTAAAAACAGGAATTTTTCTTATTCAATATCACGACTGCTGCAAGAATTAAGGCGATGCCCATTCTAGACATAAATGTCAATGCTTCGGAAAAATAAGTGATGCCGATGTTTTTATTTGATTGTTTATCCATGGCGGGTTAAATCAAGCATAAGTTCTTTTTTCCATCCCGAGTCCTTGCAAAATAAATATATTTATAGGCAGGAAGTAGAATTGTAGGGAACAGTTTATGGATAAACCTAAAAAATTTGTGGTGGAGCCACCTGCGGATACGGTTGAGTATTTTGAGGCTATCACCCGTGCCACTAGCGAATTGTATGTCTCGATACATGTGTTGGACATCGTGAACGGAACGGCGATCCCTATCAAGACAAACCAATTTATCGACAAGTTCATGGAAGAGTGCGACACCCTGCAAGAGAGTCTCACCAATATCATGGTGAATCTTGCTGCTACTGAAAGTGTTGAAACCATCAGGGAATTTACGATTCTTTCCACATTGACCGATCGCATGAAGAATGTCAATGTTGTTTCTGAGATTTTTCATGGAAAAATTCATGGCTGGTGCAAGGCCATATTTGTGCGGGTTGGCGACGATGGCCCCTTGCGCCGTGTTTTGTACCTTGTGGAAAACGTGAACGAACAGGTGTCGAGGATAGAAGAACAGAAAAAGCTTTTGGAAAAGAGTCGTAAACAACAGGATATGATGCATGCGTATGTGAAGGAATCTATCTACACGGATTCCTTGTCACGCGTGATGAACCGTAAATATTTTGATGAAAAACTATCATCGCAGAATTGTCTGGCGCTGGTAATGGCCGATATAGACCTGTTCAAGGGGATCAATGACAATTTCGGGCATCAATGCGGAGATGAAGCCATTGTTGCCGTGGCATCTATGCTCCAATCTGCAGTGCGTAGCATGGACTGCGTAGTGCGTTATGGAGGCGACGAATTCTTGATTTCCTTTAAGGACATAACGCCCGAAGTTCTGGAGGTGAGACTTGAACAGATGCGCGCTGCTGTAAAAAAAATCCAGTTGCCAAGTTATCCTAATGTGAATCTGTCCATGAGTTTTGGCGGAACTTTCGGAGATGGTGTTGTTTCTGATATGTTCGCGTTTGCCGACAAGGCTCTTTACGAATCAAAGAAAAGACGGAACTGTGTTACGTTAGTTCCGTATGAACATTAATGTTGTATGGAATTATTCCATCCCGAGTTCTAGCTTCAGGCTTTGCAGGAATGCTGCGGCGGGCTTGCTAAAGACGGGACTCTTTTTCCATACGACCACGAGACCGCTAGTGCGTAACGGAGTGAACGGCACGAAAGTAAGCTTGCTCTTGCCGCCGGTGTTCAAAAGACCTTCCAGGCAGAAAGCCGCACCGAGTCCCTGCTCCACGAAAACCGAGGCGTTGTAAATCAGGTTGTATGTTGCAATCACATTGAGCGAATGCAGGTCGCGCCCGAGCTGCCCCGAGAATTCACGCATCATCATGGTCTGCCGGGAGGCGAGCAGCGGAATGTTTTCGAGGTCGCGGACGGTCACAAAACCCTTTTTCGCGAGCGGATGATCCTTGCGGACGAGCAGACCCCACGTATCCTTCGCGGGGAGTTCCACGAACTCGTATTTCGACTTGTCCACCGGTTCCACCAAAAGCCCGAAATCCAGAAGCCCCTGGTCCAGTTTCTCCGTCACATCCTGGGCGTTGCCGCTGGTGATATTCATGCGGATTTTCGGATGCTTCGCCTGCATGCGCTTGCAGGCTGCCGCGATAATGCTGAACGCCTTGGTCTCGCCGCCACCGATATACACGTCACCCACGATTTCTTCCTTGCTCGCTTCGGCAAATTCCTTTTCGGTATGGCCCACCAGTTCCATGATTTCTTGGGCGCGTTTGCGGAACCGGATCCCCTCTTCGGTCAGCGTCGTCTTCTTGTTGCTGCGTACAAACAGTTGCACGCCTAGTTCTTCTTCCAGTTCCTGCATCTGCCGCGAAAGAGTCGGCTGCGTCACGAAAAGCACGTTGTTTGCCGCTGCAGAAAAACTCTCCTGCTCGGCCACCGCCAAAAAGTATCTAATTGTCCTGAGTTCCATACGAATGTCATTCCCGCCAGAGCCTGCCCTGAGTACAGTTGCAAGGTGCGGGAATCTCCTTTAAGCAATATACATTATTATGCCTAAAAGGCATGGAATGATGCTTGCTATGCACGTTATTGCGAGGAGCTAATGCGACGAAGCAATCCATTTTAAATAGGGTGTTTATTTTGCAAATGTATTGCGTTTGTACGGACAAAAATGTATATTATGGAGTATGAACAAGACTGCAAATTTATACGCCCGAATTGAGCCCGATGTAAAGGAAGAAGCCGAAAAGGTTTTGGATGCCCTTGGCATTCCTGTTTCGAACGCCATCAACATGTTCTACAAGCAAATAATTTTGCAACAGGGGATACCTTTCGACGTGAAGTTGCCCAAGGCTCCCGAGAACGCTGCAAAATGGTCTAAGGGACGTTTTGACGCGGAACTTGAAAAAGGCTACAACGATATGCTGAAGGGCCGTGCTCGTCCTGCCGCAATGGTTATGTCGGATATTAAGAAGAAAAGGGGTAAATTATAGGAGGGGGAGGAGTCCTCCCCTAGCTCCAACCCCGGATTATTCAACTATTTGAGCAGTTTATGTTTCCCAACGGATTCTAGAACTGTCATCTGTGAAATGGCGATCTGGTTCAGCTTTTGTAGGCGTTCCGACTGAGGAACGCCGTCGTTAATCAGAACGGAATTCAGAGATTCCATGTTAGATAGACAAATCAACTGGTTTACCGAAGCGTAATCTCGAACATTGCCTTGCAAATCTGGGTGCGTATCCTGCCAGTCCTTGGCCGTAAACCCGAACAGGGCCATATTCAAGACATCGGCCTCATTCGCATAGACGATACTCATCTGCTGCTTCGTGAGTGCAGCAGGAATCAAGTTTTGTTTAATGGCGTCTGTATGGATATGGTAGTTGATTTTGGAAAGTTCACGGCGCACTGACCAGCCCAATTTAGCCTGTTCTGTTGCCTTTAGACGCTGGTATTCATGTACAAGGAGCAATTGAAACCGAGGACTAATCCACATTCCGAAATGGTAAGCGATATCTCTGTGAGCGAATGTTCCGCCATATCTACCAGATTTCGCAATGATTCCTTTTGCGTTGGTGGATAAAATCCACTGTTTGGTAGAAAGAACGAAATTATTGCTTCCTGCGGCATTTTTAATTGTACCGAATTCGGTATAATTAAAATTCTCGTTATAGAGGGCTTCCCACTCGCCAATGTATTCTATTGTATTCTTGTTGCTTAGCCACTTGAATATAATGTGCTCTTGCAATTGAGTACGCGCCATATCGGTTAACGAAATATAGTCCTCGTTGCCGATGCGTTGAACGGAAATTTCCGTATCCATAACCTTAATCTTCATCTTTACCTCCTTCCGCCTACAAGCAAAAAAGACGGAAATTTAGTTGCTTCTTGTTCATTTGAACATTTGTTCACTATAAATATAATTTTTCGGAATGAGCATGTCAAGAGATTTCCCATTTTTTTGAGGGGGGAAGAATCCCCCTGGCTTCAGCCCCAAAGGGTCTTCCGCGCACCCCCACTGCGGGGACACCCCGCAACGCCCCATAGTCGGTCAAAATCGGCTTTTTTTCGATTTTTGTCGGGCTGCACCAGCCCGGCGACACCTTTTGACAGCGGAATAATCTATATTTCGTTGCAAATAGAGTTTTTGCTCTTGTTCTCCTCTTGAAAACTAGACACTTTCATGGTTGCGGAGAATAAGGCGAACGCTCACGTCTGCGACAGGCTCCGGTCTGCCGCATCGTTTGGCTACATGGCAAATTTTTATTTGTTGATGCCGCGCGACCTTTTGGGGCGTGAGTTGTTTGTGCTTATTGTAACCAGGCAGTCTAGGCCTTCAAGAGGTAAGTGCAGGCAACTTCACGCCTTTTTTGTATCCAGAAAAAGTTTGGAAGTGTCCGCAAGAACGAGAGTGAACGCTTGTTGAGTATCGCTCTTGTTCTTCTCTTGAAAACTAGACACTTTCACGGTTATAAGAATAAGACAATTACTCGCAACCGCCCGTGAAGGCCACGGGTGTATTGTGTCCTGGGCGTACTGTATCCGCTCGGGATGGTGGCGCGTGGAGCGCCATCGCGGGTTGTTGTGTTCTTTTGAAAATGTCGCGCTTTCGGGCGAGGAGTAGCAATGCTCCCCGCCTTTTCTTTTGCCCGCTAAGCGGCTCCTGAAACCAGGCCCGGCGCATCGCTCCCGCGAGAGTGAACTCGTTCACTTTCAACACGGAGCGAAAGGTGCCGACGAAGGAAACCAAATCTTTAGCCTCTTGGCTAAAAATACAATTGGGTGAAAACCGATTTGAGAATGATTATGCTGTACTCAGCCATTATCTTTCTTTGCAAGGATCTCCATCGGCAGAATTTTACGCCAATATTCTTCGCAAGAACAATTTCGATTTATCAAGTCTTCCTAGTAAGAACTCGTATCAGAAAAATTTTTCTCATTACAATCCGAAGAGAAACGTTTCATTCACATTCATTGATTTGTTTGCTGGCATAGGCGGCTTCCGTTTGGCGATGCAACGAAATGGCGGAGAATGCGTTTTTACAAGTGAATGGGACGAATCTGCTCAGAAAACATATTCGACAAATTATGCTGAGTACCCATTCGGAGATATCACAAAAATAAATCCTGCTGAGATTCCTGATTTCGATGTCCTAACTGGAGGCTTCCCATGTCAGCCTTTCAGCTCTATAGGAAAAAGAGAAGGATTTGAACACAAAACACAAGGAACCCTTTTCTTCTATATCGCCAAAATCATAAAGGAAAAGCAACCGAAGGCGTTTCTTCTGGAGAATGTTCCTGGACTCGTTTCTCACAATGATGGCAAAACTCTTGAAATAATCCTTGACGTTCTTCGCAAAGAATTAAAATATGATGTTTCAATTAAGGTTCTCAACAGTGCGGATTTCGGAGTTCCTCAGGAACGCAAACGTCTTTACTTTGTTGGCTTTAGAAAGGATCTTTGTATAAAGGAATTTGAATTTCCTAAGGAAAATGAAAAACAGGTTGGTATAGGACAGTTCGTTGAAACTGACGCAGAAGGACCTTCTATTTCTGAACATTTGCAGAAATCATACATTTTCAAAAAAGATGATGGTCATCCAGAAATTATCGACAAAGACAGCGATTTCCCTGTAAAGACGTTATGTGCGTCATACCACAAAATTCAAAGAATAACAGGAACATTTGTTAGGGGCGGAAAAACAGGGCTGAGACTTCTTACTGAGCAAGAATGCAAAGCCATTATGGGATTCCCGCCAGACTTTATTGTCCCCGTTTCAAGGACGCAAATGTACCACCAATTTGGAAATTCTGTTGCTGTTCCGGTAGTGCAAAAAATTTCTGAACAAATCGTCAAAGCATTGATGGGAGATAAGTAATGGCTAGTAAATATTCTTCAGGAGCAATTGTTTCTAGCATATTCAAAAAATTTGTCAATGAACAATTGACTCCTGAATTCATAAGAGATGAAGCAAATCGTCTTTGCGATGCTCTCGGAATCGATCATGTTGGAGATCCCGGAAAAGTTACTAGAGATTTTAGGAGTTCTCAAGCCGTTCAAAAAAACGCAGATAAGGCAGAATACTATTGGTTTAATCCAGAAAATTGTCAAGATGAGATTTTTCTTCGATACGACAACCTGTATAACGATTCATCCTTTAACCCTCAAAAGTATGAAGCATTAAAATATATAGATTCATTGCGTTCTTCAATGCTAAATAATCCAACGGACAATGTAGACTCTGTTTTAGAAAAATTAGGTTTAAAAAACACTGATGAATTTCATGATGCGGCAAACACGCCACATAGTGATAATAGGCGTCCTCCACTTGATCCACCCACCCAAATCATCTACTATGGCGTTCCGGGTTGCGGCAAAAGCCATCAAGTTAATAAGAAAATCAAATCACTTCCCGATTACAATAAGATAAGGACTGTATTCCATCCGGAATATACGAATGCCGATTTTATAGGCCAAATTCTTCCTGAAGTGTGTGTTGATGGAAACGGGCGTTCTGTCGTTGAATACAAGTTTAATCCGGGCCCGTTTACGGAAATCGTTCGACGAGCCTATCTCAATCCCGATGAAGAATTCTTCCTGGTGATTGAAGAAATCAATCGTGGAAATGCAGCGGCAATCTTTGGAGATATGTTCCAATTGTTGGATAGGCTTGATGCTGATGAAAAGCCTGTAGAGGTTTCTTCGGAACATGTCTATGGGAAGGGCTGGAGTTCGTATGGAGTGGACAACCCCGATATTAATGCGTATATCCGAAATCAACTTGTAATTTCTTCAGAAAAACCTGAACATTGCTCAAAGGTTAATGGGTCGGGAGAAGACGCGAATCCAAAACTTTACAAATCTGTAGATATTGAATCTGAAAATGTGTCGGTCACATGGAGGGAAAAAACCGAAACTGGTTTTACTCCTAAAGCCAAACATCTCCATTTCTCAGCCAACACAGCCGTCCGCCTCCCGCCCAACCTTTCCATCTACGCGACGATGAATACCAGCGACCAAAATGTGTTCACGCTCGATAACGCATTCCAGCGCCGTTGGGAAATGAAGCAAGTTCCAAACGACTTGAAGGATAAAATCCCTGCGAACGCCTCTGAAGAAGAAAAGAAAAATATTCAAGCCGAAATTGACCAGTATAATGAAATCATTGGAAACACAAATGTCAAATGGGGTGATTTCCGCAAGGTGGTAAACGAAGTCATTATGGATTCGGCGCAGGCAAACGGTCTTTCGAGTATGGAAGACAAACGCCTTGGCGGATGGTTCTTTACTCCGCCGGATAATTTCGCTGAGAAAGTGCTCAAGTACCTTTGGGATGATGCTTTCAAGTTCGATAGAAAAACGCAGTTCGGTGAAATCAAGACCTTGGAAGAACTGGTTAAAAATTTCAACAAGGATGGATTCAAGGTATTCAAGGCCGACGCGATAGCGAAATTGCAGAAAGATTCTTCGACTACGCCTGACGGCGCCGATCAGAATGACACACCGGTTGTAGATGGCTAGTTTGGAACCGAAACAATCTCGTCCGAAACTTAGTGAAGTTTGCGTCTATGGACGCAAGCAAGAGGATGAGTTTGTCGGCATCCGTTATAATGATGGCGAATTGAAGGTCTATTTCCCTTTCGGTTATTCAAGACCCGCTTCTGGTGAAGAACACGATTATCGCGATGACATCTTGAATCTTGTTTCGGTGCTATCCGCTTACTCCAAGGAAAGCCAGGGCGTAGGCGAAAACCATCTGCTGAACGATGAAGAAGTCCAGTTCCCGATTCATGCCTATATCCATGTGTTCAATTATTTCTTGAATCATGGCTACTACATGGAAAATGAGCCTATTTACAAGCGGGCGAAGGGCGGAAAAATCAACTGGTCGAAAACGATCAAACAGGTGCGTCCGCAAATTGTAGGTGATTTTCCGAACGAGAGTGTTGTCTATCTCGATTTTGTGACGAAAAAATCGGCGCACAACGAAAACGAGTTGATAACGCAGATTCATAAGTTCTGCGTCTATGAAGCCTACGAAAAGATTGGTTGCCTTTTTGGTTTCATGCAACCCGACAAGCCCACAGTCCCGTTCAATGCGGATCTTTTTGTTGCGGTTCTGCGTACGCGAATGGCGAATACTTTCAACGAAAAACATTTGCTGTTGTTCCAGAACATGCTCGACATCATTTGCTACTTGGGCAAGTGCGAGGACAATCGCAAGGCGAGTTTTGGTACAAACGACTTTGAATTTGTGTGGGAAAGTCTAATTGATCGTGTGTTCGGCATTGAAAACAAGGATAAGTATTTCCCGCATTGCATTTGGAAAATCGGCAAAGAAGAAGAAACTCTTGATTGGCGAAGTGAAAAGCGGACCACCTTGCGGCCAGATACGATAATGGAATTGCAGGAAGACTGCAAGAAGATTTTCATTCTTGATGCAAAGTATTATCAGTATCCGAAGACACTGCCAGGAACAGGCTCCATTCTTAAGCAAATTGCGTATGCGGAATTCGTAGAGACGATGCTAAACGAAAAGAATATTTTCAATGCGTTTGTCTTGCCGTATGCCGCCGAAGAAGGCTGTAATGCGGAAACGGCTTATCGCTTGGAAAGCTTTGGCTATGCGGAATGTGAATGGAGAAAGGGCGATGCCGAAAACGCGAAGCCCTATGAACGTATTTACGGAATCCTTCTGGATGTCCGTTCCATTATGCAACGGCATCCGCAACATTCCGATGACGACATTGCGGAACTTCGCCGAATAATAATGGAAAAAGTTCCCGAAAAATTTCAGCGTTAGGAATCGTTTAATATTACCGAATTCAGTAACATTAGATTCTAAACCCCTCGAATTCGGCCCCTTTTCACGTTAGGGATAGTGACCCCTTGGGGACGAGACTCGCGAAGTGAGTCTCGGTTTTAACAGTGCTGAGGGCGGTTCGTAAGAGCCGCCCTCAGTGCGTTAAAATATAACCCGACCCGGCGAGCCGGGGAACGCTTGTTTATCTATGCCTAAAAGGCATAGCAAGCCATAATAAATAAGTAATTGTTATTTGAAGCCTTTTTAGGTATATTATAAACAGAAAAGGAAATTTCAACAGATTCCGGCTCGTAGGCCGGAATGACGATGAGGCTGACAATGAAAAATATTCTGGTTCTTTCGAGTAGTTTGCGCAAGGGGAGCAATTCCGAAATCTTGGCGCAGGAGTTTGCCAAGGGCGCTGCCGATGCAGGGAACAAGGTGGAATTTGTGTCGCTGCGGGGCAAGAAGATTGCTTTTTGCACGGGTTGTCTCGGTTGCCAGAAGAAGGGCCGTTGCGTCATCAAGGACGATGCGAACGAAATTGCCGAGAAGATGAAGTCTGCGGATGTCATCGCGTTTGCGACTCCGATTTACTATTACGAAATGAGTGGTCAGCTCAAGACGATGCTTGACCGCGCAAATTCGCTTTACGTGAGCGATTACAAGTTCCGCGAGATTTACCTGCTTGCAACCGCTGCCGATACCGACAAGAAGGCGATGAATATCGCAAAGCGTGGTATTAGCGGGTGGATTGCCTGCTTTGAAGGCGTAAAATTCAAGGGCGGTATCTGCGGCACGGGAGCCGAAGCTGCCGGCGATGTCAAGAAGATGCCCCTGCTCTTGAAGCGTGTTTACACCATGGGAAAAAAAGTTTAACAACGAGGATACACAAATGAAAACTTTCCAGAAAATCGCAACGACCGCCGTCGCAATCCTTGCCTTCGGCGCACTCACCGCCTGCTGCCCCGAAAAGGAACAGACGACGTCTAACGCTCAACAAACTGCCGCAGCGCCCGCGACACAGCCGGCTGAACCGACAAAGGACAACAATATGAATAAGCTTACGCTCACCGCCGAATGGGACAAGGTGTTCCCCAAGAGCGAAAAGGTCGAACATTCCAAGGTCACGTTCAAGAACCATTTCGGCATCGAACTTGCGGCGGATTTGTATGTGCCCAAGGATACGAGCCTCAAGGCAAACGGCAAGTTCCCCGCCATTGCAGTCTCTGGGCCCTTCGGTGCCATCAAGGAACAGTCCTCGGGGCTTTACGCGCAGCACATGGCTGAACGCGGATTCCTGACCATCGCTTTTGACCCGAGCTTTACCGGCGAATCGGGCGGCGAGCCGCGCTACATGAATAGCCCGGATATCAATACCGAAGATTTCATGGCATCCGTAGATTTTCTCTCGACCCGCGACGACGTTGATCCGGAACGCATCGGCATCATCGGCATTTGCGGCTGGGGCGGCATGGCAATCAATGCGGCCGCTATCGACACTCGCGTAAAGGCGACGGTCGCCTCGACCATGTACGACATGAGCCGCGTCGTCGCCAACGGCTATTTTGACCAGGCGAACAACGCGAAGGCCCGTAATGAAATGCGCAAGGCTTTGATGGCGCAACGCACCAAGGAATACAAGACAAAAGAATATGACCTTTCTGAAGTGAACACCCTCCCGGCAGAAGACGCTCCGTTCTTTTTGAAGGACTACTACAACTATTATAAGACTCCCCGCGGCTACCACAAGCGTTCGCTCAATAGCAACACCGGCTGGATAAAGTCCGCAGGAACCTCTCTGTTGAACACGAAGTTGCTCGCTTATGCCAACGAAATTGAAAGCGCAGTCCTCGTGATTCACGGCGAAAAGGCTCACAGCCGCTACTTCAGCGAAGGTGCTTTCGAAAAGATGACCGGCAAGAAGGTCAAGGTCCCCGCAAAGCTTGATGCTGCGAAGAATTGGAACATGACTGTCGGCAACAAGGAACTCATGATCCTCCCGGGAGCCTCCCACGTGGACCTCTACGACAACCTGGAAAAAATCCCCTTCGAAAAGCTGAACGAATTCTTCAAGACGAATTTGAAGTAAACGTCATTATGAAAAAAATATTTGCTTATGTCGTCGCGATTTTGCTGCTGTCGGCTTGCAGTTCCGACGCAGCTTCTTCAACGCAACCGTCGCAACCCGAATCCGACAAAGGGAGCGCCTCTATGAAACTCAAGATCCATGTGAACGACACCTCCTTCACGGCAACGCTCGAAGAAAATTCCTCCGCCAAGGCCTTCGCCGAATTCCTCACGCAGGGCGACCTCACGCTCGACATGCACGACTATGGCAGCTTCGAGAAGGTGGCCGACCTGCCGCGCAGTTTCCCGCGTAACGACAAGCAAATCGACACCGACGCAGGCGACATCATCCTCTACCAGGGCAATTCCATCACCATCTACTACGACAAGAATTCCTGGAACTTCACGCGCCTCGCACGTATCGTCAACGTAAACAAGAAACGCCTCCAGCAGATTCTCGGCAAAGGGAATGTGTAGGCGACATTTTCTGTGGAATAAACGTTTTCTTGTCACCTCAAAAAAAATACAATTATTCTCTTGCTTTTCAAAAATAATGTTTGTATATTTACGAACAACGAACAGGAACCGAAATGGCCAAAAAAAGCAAATACTGTGAAGGAACCGAGACCTTGGCGAGGTATGCCAAGGCTTTGGCGCATCCCGCACGCATAAGTATCATGCAGTTCTTGGCCAAGCGCAATACCTGCTATTTTGGCGATATCCACGAAGAACTGCCCATTGCGAAGGCCACGGTTAGCCAGCATTTAAAGGAGCTAAAAGAGGCCGGTTTGATCCAGGGTGAAATCGAAACGCCCAAGGTCAAGTACTGTATAAACAAAAAAAACTGGAAAAAGGCCCAGGCATTGTTCGGTGATTTTTTCAATAAAGATTTTTGCGATAGGGAATGCGATTGCTAAAAAAATTTGCCATATATGTTCGTTATTCTACGAACTACAAACAAAAAAAGAGGAAAAATGAAAAACATAAAAATACTCATGAGCCGGTGTGGCTGTAACATTGCTTTCGCCGAATCTGTTGAAAAAATCGTTAAGGAATCGGGCCTAGAAGCTTCAGTCTCCCGCATTGACGATGTTGTCCAAATGCTTCCGTACAATGTCATGACTTTACCCGCGCTTGTTGTCGATGAACGGCTTGTGTCCACAGGTAAAATTGGCGAAGATAAAATAAAAGAACTTATCAAAGGTGAAATATGAAGATTCTCTTTCTTTGTACAGGCAACAGGTGCCGTAGTCAAATGGCCGAAGGATTTCTCAAGGCTCTGGATTCGTCGTTGACCGTATGTTCTGCAGGAACGTTTCCGGCAAAGAACGTGCATCCGACTGCAATCGAAGTGATGAAGGAACGAGAGGTTGACATTTCCCTTAATAAGCCAAAAAATGTATCGCAGTACCTTGATACATCGTGGGACTACGTTGTCACCGTCTGCGACAAGGCGAAAGAAAGCTGTCCGATTTTTTTGGGGGCCGTCAAGAACAGAATTCATCTTGGCTTTGATGATCCTGACGCGTTCAGAGGGACTGAAACCGAAATTCTGCAGGAATTTCGTCGTGTAAGGGATGAAATAGACACGGCAGTAAGGGCTTTCTATGATACAATCATTCACCGATAATCTTGTTTACAACATCATTGGATTGGATGGCTCGTCTCCTTTAGGCTCGACGATAAATTTCTTCGTTTACGACAGCCTCAAAATTATCCTGATATTGCTTTTTATTAGTTTCCTGATGGGGCTGCTGAATACGTTTTTCCCGATTGAGGCGATTCGCAATTTTTTGTCGTCGCATCGTTTGTACGGAGTCCAATATTTCCTCGCCGCAATCTTCGGAGCGATTACCCCTTTCTGCTCATGTTCCAGTATTCCCCTGTTCATCGGTTTTGTCAGGGGCGGCATCCCCCTTGGCGTCACGTTCAGTTTTCTTATAACATCGCCACTTGTAAACGAGGTCGCTGTTGCTATGCTTGCGGGAACATTCGGATTGAAAGTGACTGTGATTTATGTAGGTTCCGGCGTATTTCTTGGAACATTTTTAGGGATGTTCCTTGAACGGTTCAAGCTGGAAAGATTTCTAAGCGATTGGGTGAAAAATTTGCAGCGGACAAACGAATCCGTCAACAACGATGCAAAGCCATGCAGCCTTAAGCAAAGGGGCGTTCAAGTACTGCAGAAAATACCCCAAGTAGCAAGGGATGCCCTTGGTGTAACGCGTTCGGTTTTGCCCTATGTGCTTGCAGGCATTGCGATCGGCGCATTAATGCACGGTTATGTTCCCTCGGGATTTTTTGAAGAATACCTGTCAAAAGACAAATGGTTTGCCGTTCCTCTGGCGGTAATTCTTGCCGTTCCCATGTACGCAAATGCAGCTGGAGTTATTCCCATTGTCGAGGTTCTTGTTCAAAAGGGTGTCGCTCTTGGCACGGCACTTGCCTTTATGATGGCCGTTGTAGGGCTCTCGCTCCCCGAAGCCATGCTTTTGAAAAAGGTCATGACACTTAAGCTGATATTTGTCTTTTTCGGAACGGTTACAGCGGCAATCATCGTTCTTGGAATCGGCTACAATCTTTCTATAAGATCCTGATTATTTAGTTTGTATATTTTATAAGAATGTATTTACGGAATATAGCGACATTTAAAAAGATATTGGTGCTTGTGCTGTTCGCGGCATTTGTCGGTTTCGCGCATGCCGAAACGCCAGCGGCCGATTCGACAAGCGCGGATTCCGCAGCCATCGATAGCGCACAAAAGCTTTCTCCGTTCGACCATCTGGGCCACAATATGTTGCTGAGTGCGTTCGGCTGGCCGCTCGGTTTCCACCTACTTGGCGGTGCACTTACATACAAGTTCTCGATGGAAAGCAACGACTTGATGGTGGCTCGGTTTGCCGCCCGCCAGAATGAGATTGCTTTTGGAATCGCATTTACGCCCGGCATGATGATGGGAACGTTTTTCCCAGTGCTCGTTCCCGGCTACCTGTACTTTATCAGCGACAATAAATCACTGAACAATACGGGGGCTGTCGCGGTGCAGGCGACCGCCGTCGCGTTCCTTTACAACAACATTCTTAAGGCGATTTCGGGGCGCGAACACCCCGATGCCGAAGACAATACCGGCGAACGCTCCCGCGATTTCAAATGGGGCTTTGGTAGGCGCGGCGTATTTTACGGCTGGCCTTCGGGGCACTCCATGACGAATGCCGCCATGGCCATGAGCATCGCAAGTTACAATCGCGACAATCCGCTTGTCGTTGCGGGCTGCACGCTCTACATGGGCTACATCGCCACGAGCATGGTGCTCGGCGCAAAGGGCGAAGCACACTGGTTCTCCGATGCCGTCGCTGGGACGCTGATGGGGGCTTCCATCGGTTGGTACATCGGTGGCGTATTCTACAAGGATAAGGTCGGAGAAAAGCCTGAACCGCCCCGCATGGCGATTGCACCGATGTTTATCGATGACGCTAAAGGTGCCGTTGTTTCGGTGAGGTTTTAAAGAATGTCTATGAATGAATTGAATGTCATCCGTTGGGGATAGTGAACTACACCTTTGTCATGCCTTTTAGGCATAGAAGTTTATAATAAATAAGTATTTGTTATTATGTGGGACATAATGTATATTATGGCTGTAACAGAGGGCCCGTATGAAAAAACTTATCCTCATCCTTTTAACTGTTCTCATGGGAGTCTCTATGGCAGCAGAAAAGAAAATCCTCGTCGTTTACTATTCCCGCGCCGACGAAAACTACTCCGTCGGGAACATTTCCAAGGGCAATACCGAAATCATTGCCGAGATGATCGCGAAAAAGACGGGCGGCACGCTTTTGCACGTGGAACCTGCGAAGGAATACCCCAAGAAATACGACGACTGCATCAACGTGGCCAAGAAGGAACTTGCGCAGGACGCGCGCCCGGCCATCAAGCCGGTGAACGTGAATCCCGAAGAATTCGACGAAATCTACGTCGGCTATCCGGTGTGGTGGGGCGAGATGCCCATGCCGATGTTCACGTTCCTCGAAAAGTACAATCTGAAGGGAAAGACGATTCATCCGTTCGTGACGCATGAGGGCAGCGGGCTTTCTGGCGTGCAGCGTCTCAAGAAGGTGACGGGTGCGAATGTGACGGTGGGGCTTGCCATTTACGGGCATGTCGCGCAGAACGAACGCGAGAAGGCCCAGAAAGAAGTGGACAAGTGGGTGAAATAGTCCGCTACTTTGCGAGGAAACAAAGCGCCGAGAGTGCGCGAGGTAATAATGCGTCTTGAAATTCCGCTGACAATCCTTTCACTGGTGCTGATGGGAGGGAACATGTTCTTCCCGTGGGCTCCTGCGCACGAGATTATCGGCGTGTTGCTGATTGCGGTGTGGGCGGTGCATGTGTACGCGAATCGGCACTGGTTCAAGGCTGTATTTCGCGGGCGGTACAACCCGTATCGTATAATGCAGACGGTCGTAAATTGCGGAATGTTAATTTGTGCGGTATTCCTCGCGATAAGCGGCGTGATGCTTTCGAATCATGTGTTTGCGTTCCTCGAGATTGAATCGGGAGCGAGTTTTGCCCGGACGGCTCATTTGCTTGCCTCGCACTGGTATTTTGTATTTATCGCGTTGCACATTGGGCTGCATGTGAATGTTATATTAAATCGATTAGGGGTTGCGCGGATTGTTGCAGGGGAATGTGCAAGTGCTGCTGCGCCGAAGTTATGCGAGAAGGATACCGCGGATTCAACATTGCGCTGGATGGTTATTGTCTCACGGATTGCGGTTGCGCTAATTGGGGGCTACGGCGTGTATGCGTTTGTCGAGCGCGGGCTTTGGAAATACCTGACGCTCCAGCAGCCGTTTTTCTTTATGGATTTGGAATGCGGCTATGTGCTGTTTTTCGCGGATTATATTGCGATGATTGTGGCGTTGGCAGGGGTGATGCATTGTGGGGTAAAATTCCTCAAGCGATAGCGATGCTTGCTTTTAACAATTCGTTTGTGATACTAACCGTGGGGCCGAAATGCCCATATCAGTCGAAGAACTCGCCCTGATGTTTGAAATTTGCCTCCCCAAACGGCTCGAAGGCTTGCTTAAATAATCTTTACACTTAGGCAGAAGTGTAAAGCGTTTGCATCATTAAATAAAAAAATTTCTCTTTTTCGCGTGCAGAAAGCCTCTTTTTGCATATTGAAGATTATATTTAAAAAACAAAAAGAGGGGAATTTCTATGGAAATTAAGGCCGTAAAGTTCAGAAAAGACGGATTCTATACACAACCTTTTGCTTTTGGTGGCGAAGAGGGTACGGACAAGTTTGACAAGAATGTTCGCTATCGCGGAAGCTTGCAAAACTACCTTATTGATACAGGCAGCGAAGTCATTCTAGTGGATACCGGGATCCCGGCGGGAACGCCTGAAGAGGCTCCGGACGAAAACAGCTTGCTTTTTACGGGCAAGGACATTTGCAGTTATATGGATGCGTTTGCTGCGCTCGGTTACAAACCCGAACAGGTGACGAAAATCCTGTTGACTCACAAGCATGGCGACCATTCTGGCGAATTGAAGTCTTTCCCTAACGCAAAAATTTATGTGAACGAAGAGGAGTGCTCTGCGGACGAACTGCAAGGTCTCTCGAATATCGTTCCCGTGAAATTTACTGACGGACCATACCATAATTTCCCCGAAAGTCAAAAGATTGCCGACGGGGTTTACTTTATCAAGGCAAAGGGACATACTAAAGGCAACAGCCTTGTGGTTGCCGAAAACGACGGGCTCTTCTACATGTTCCAGGCTGACATCACATATGTTGACGAGGCTCTATACCAGAATAAAATTTCCGTGGTGTTCGAGGATTTGAAAGCTTTCCGCGAAACGCTTGATCGTGTGCGTGAGTTTGTATCTAAGAATCCGACGGTCTATATGGGTACGCATACGCCGCAGGGCTACGAAAACTTGGAAGCGAAGCGAGTCATTGACCTTGCAAATCCGGTGGAGACAATCCCGCCCGGCGAAATCGTATTCAAGACGGCAAGCGGCAAATATGTTTGCTCCGTGTGCGGTTATGTGTATGACCCCGCCGTGGGCGATGATAAGGCCGGAATCCCCGCAGGCACGCCGTTCGAAGACTTGCCCGATGACTGGCATTGCCCCCGCTGCCGCCAAGGGAAGGACAAGTTCAACAAGGCTTAAGTTAAATTAGGTATATAAAAAACGCAGGCTCGGACGAGTCTGCGCTTTAAGCTTTTAAGGGGCGCGACATTTATTGCCGCACAACTATTTACTTCTTCACGTGCCTGTGGTATTCCTGTAAGCTACAGACTTCGAATCTTCCGAAGTCGTGCTTGTCCATGAGGCCTTCCACGGTAGAGGTGAGGGCGGCGATGGTCGTGGTGATAGGAATGCCGGACACGACTGCCTTAGAGCGCATCTGGATTTCGTCCACCATGGCTTCGGCACCTGTTTCGGTGGTGTTCACGATCCACTGGACTTCCTTGTCGTGGATGAGGTCCAAGAGGTTCGGGCGGCCACGGGAGATGCGGAACACGGCGCGGGTCTTG
>Ga0265300_10001415_pt1 | contig 22491 bp, 10 predicted proteins | sample AusTroGonzalo_MG_FD_193482 | JGI IMG/M metagenome (GOLD analysis project Ga0265300, IMG submission 193482) | Bovine rumen microbial communities from tropical cattle in Woodstock, Queensland, Australia - Gonzalo_03 | ecosystem: Host-associated > Mammals > Digestive system > Stomach > Rumen ...
ATTTTCAAGTTTTTCCAGCACCTGCGAAAGTTCTTTCTGTTTTTGCACGCGAGCCTTGAACCCTTGAATCTTAGACTGCGAACGGTCCACATATACGCTAGTCCCTATGCGGAACGCAAACAGAACTATAAACGACAAAGAAACAAATGCTAGGCAAAATTTTAGAATACGACGTGAAAAAGCAGCCTCGCGTATTCGGCGAACGGCCCCCTTATCTACAGCCGTATGGAACGCAGGCACTCCATCGGTACGGAACAGCCAGGCATCCTCGGCAATAGCCTTCGCAAGCGTTTCGGGATCCATCGAAAATTGTTTTTCAACCGTTTCTTTTAAAAAGAAATGTTCACGAACATAACTTGATAAACGATCAACGTTCTCCCCCGCAACCTTGTATCCTGCAACAATTTTACCGCCAGAAGCAAGTAACAGACGAACAAAGCCATCGCTACAATTCGTAAACAAACAAGGCTGTTCGCAGGATGTATCTAGCAATTCAGCCACAACAAGAACCGATGGGACATGGAGTAAAATCTTGAAGCCATACTTGTCCATATCGGCTACAAAATTTTCCACAGAACTTTTCAAGGCAACAGCCGAAAAATCACCACTTATAGATTCTACGTTATCTAGGTTCTCGGCTTTATAACCGGGAAAATCAGCGACTGTCCCGACTTCTTCAGAAACTATTTTTACTGGCGTACAGCAATCAACAAGCAAAATGCCATCGGCACCGCCACCATTCTTCACCTGAAATTCGCGACATTCCGCAAGTGTTCCCGAAAACGAAAAATCGACAAAACTGCGACCAGCCCCTCGCCCGCGCATCACGCGTAAAATATGGGCTGCGCCCGCATTAGCAAAATCGCTTACGACAAGCACCCACCAGAATCGTCCGGTGACATCATCAAGCATTTTTCCCAGAGACGTAGCCACTACTTTTCGACCTGTTCTATTTTGACTTCGGATGTGTCGGTAGGAGCTTCGACAACAGGCTCTTTTGCCAGCTCATCCTTTTTCACTTTTTCTTTCTTGGGAACGAGCGGTTGTTTTGCCTTTTCAATTTCGTCTGCAATATCGACGCTACCTTCATGACCGTAATAAATATGCGGTGTCACAAAAATCAACAATTGGCTTTTGCTATGCACACGCTCTACGTTCTTGAACAACCACCCAAGAATAGGGATAGAACCGAGGAACGGCACCTGGTAGTACACATCGTTCACCGATTCTTTTACCATACCGCCAAGCACAATCGTCTCGCCATCGCGCAAACGCACAGAAGACTTGACATAGCGCTTGTTGAGTGTAGGCGGAACAGAGCTGTTAAAGCTACCTTCCGGTTCTGAGAAATCCGGAACAATCTCGCAAGTGATTTCACCCTCGCCCGTCACATAAGGCGTAACCGTGATATTGGAGTTTGCTTCAATTTGTTCGAAACGCTGAGTCGTCTTGGACGTAACTGCATCGCCTTGGTTGTAATCTACTTCGGACGACATCATATAATACTGCGTTTGACCAATCGTAAGAACTGCCGTTTCGCCATTCAGCGTTGCAATCTGGGAGCGAGCCTTCACATCAAGAATTTTTTCCTGTTCCATGGCATTGATTTTTGTAACCATGTCCTTCGGGATACTCACAATTTCGCCCAAACCAAGACCATTAAATATCTTTTGAGTCTGCCTTGCGTTCAAAGTTTGATCAATGCTCGGGAACAATTTTTCAGAACCCATATGCTGAGAAGCCTTGCCGAAAAGCAAATTCAGCCCATGACTGTGGCCCTTTTCGATATCCATATCGACTACGAGAACTTCAATCAAAATCTGCGCCACCGGCAAATCCATCTTATCGACATACTGCGAAATCGCATCGAGCACATCGTAGTTACCGACCGCCATCAAAGCGTTCTGCGACTTGACGACCTGGATTTGAGTGCTCTTTGTAAGCGTTGTCGGCAAGAGCTTTATGACATCTTCGGCGCGCAAATGCTTGAGCTTGATCAAGAGAGAATTGTCCGCAGTCTGCATTTCGTGAGGACCGATAAAGTAAACACCATCACGTTCCCAGAAGGTGTAAGACGTGCCGCGAAACAAGAACTTGAGCGCATCGCGAATAGGAATTTCAGAAATATGCGCAGTCACCTGGCCATCGATTTTGCCATAGACCATCGTATTCAGTTTTGTCTGCGCAAGGACTTCACTCAAGAGAGATGCAAGCGGAGCATCAATCGCCTCGATGTTCAACAGAGAATCACTCACAAGGCGAACTCTGAAACGACCACCATTCTCTTGACGACCATTACCAAGATTCCAGGCAGCCTTCTTGATAGAAATGACGCCATCATCTTCTTCGTAGTCCAATTCTGCCGATTCCGCCACATGACGAATAGCGCGATCAAAAGGCATGTTTTGCACAAAGAGAGATACATGTTTATTTTCGCCACGTTCCAAAAGAATATTCTTGCCTGTGACCTCGACAATTTTACGGACAACCTTGTCCAGAGGAGCGTCTTCGACATCCATCGTCAAAGTATTGTTGCGACTTTCGACACGGAAACGTTTCTCAGGAGGCTTAGGCGGTTCCGGAGCCTTTTCAACATGCTTACGCACATGAATCGTACCGCCATCGACTGTGTAATCGTAGCCGTTCCATTGCAAAAGCAAGCGCAAAGCGTCCTTAAGTGGCTGATTATTGAAATTGATTGTCACCGGGCCGCGAACATCGGGTGCCAGGAACAAGTTCAAGCCATACTGGACCGCCATACCTTGTAAGAGGTCGCGAATCTCGGTATTCTTGACATTCAAATTCTTGACGATAATGGAATCCGCAATCGGGAGCGGAGTAAATGTCTGGGCGGGCACCGTTGCGCACAAAGCAAACAACAATGCAAGAACCAACTCGTACTTACGTATAAAATTCATGGAGACAAATTTAGAAAAATAAAGTAAAAAGAAAAGGCTCTTGCGGAGAAGAAGCCTTTATCAGTAATTTAAGAAATTGTAAGAAAAATGTATGGTAAGTTATACGATTGAAATATTCAATTAAGCAAAGTATTCCCTATTATAAAAAAAGGTCTAATTTTTAATTAGACCTTTAATTGTATTGATAGATTATCTTTTTTTATTTTCGATTCTTTTCAAAGAATCCAAATTTATTTCCCAATGAGTTCCTTTGGGTGGACCTAAAAAAAATCTTTTTTTTTCAAGTTCAACGAGTAAATCAATTACTTTATAATCATCACCATTAGTCAACTCCTGCAAACTTATTTGTTCAACAACATTTGAATCGACAAGCCACTGTACAATACAGCCATCTGTACAAGCTCCACCAAGCATAGTTTCTGTTACTACATGACCATCTTTTTCTTGCTTAATCAAACAATCATTGACTTGTCTAACAGGATTACCAACATGAATAACAGCGTTTAAGCGTTGATCCTTTTTTAATTCATATTTACTACTGTAAATCAAAACACTGCTAAACGCCATTGGGTTTTCAAGCGGCCACATGCACCCAGCCAAAAAAAACAAAAATACAATCAGACATATTTTATTCATTAATACCCCGGATGATCTCCTATTATAGATTTTCTAATTCCAGCATAAGTATCTGCTTCATTTTCCATCGATCCTCGCAAATGATATGTTTTATCAAATCCATATGTAGTATAATCATTTATAGTTCTTGCATAAAAGCTCAATGTTCCATATCTGACCTGCTGTAGATAGTGAATTCCCTCATGTGCAGGAGTCCTTGAATCATTGCCCCAAGAAACTCCATTTCGGCCTAATGAAATTCCCCCTTCATTTGCACCTCTTAGTTTATTAATTCCAGCAATCAAACCACCACTTCTTCTTACAGACCCATACGGTCCAATAACTAAGCCATGTTTGTCAGCGTAATCTTTTTCAATTTCAACCTGAGTTGTTGTTTTGCCATTCATCGTAACATCACCTTTGGGAACCGCATAACCCATTAATGCAATTTTACTAGCAGCACTTATCGCTCCACCAACAGCACCTTTTGCAGCACTACTTAAAGCGGCATCATTATCCCAACTACCATCAGAAAATACGCTTCCTATACCCCCACTAAGGTAACCAACTGCAGAACTTCTAGCACTTGTATATATTATTTCTGCAGCGATATTTCTTACTGCGCCCTCTCCAACTACAGGCTGATATCCAGGAATGGCTCCAGCAATAGCACCACCAACAGCAGATGCAGCAAAGCCCGACCACGACCATTCACGCCAATTTGTTATTCCATAAACAAATGTTTGTTCTAGAGAACTTGTAAACATATTGGCAAAAATAGCATAATTACTAACCATATTGAGGTTACCTAAACCTCCAGTAAAAGCTCCTGTAGCAGCACCTTTCCATGTTGAGCTCCAGGCATCACCCCAATTCATATCAGTTCCATTTATCATACTTTGCGTTGCATAATTACCAGCCCCCTGCACAGCACCACCTGCTGCACCGCCAATAATAGAACCACCAAGTCCACCGATAGCTCCACTTACAGCCCCCCCCGTTGCTGCGGCAGCGGCTCCAACTGCGGCACCGCCAACAAAACCGCCACTTAAACTTTTCGCACAACTTCCACTAGCTCCAGGTGCGGTACATTGAATTGCTCCTTGGACGGTGCCAACAACGGCACCAACAATAGCACCAACAACAATATGTACCCATTCCCCATTAGGATCGACATAGTTCACCGGATCACCACCATAGGTGTACGGATTTGCAAATTGTCCCGCAGGATCAGGACTCAACCAAAGACCAAAGAACGGATCGAAGTAGCGAGCGCCAAAATACAACTTACGAATAGGTTCATCATATTCCTTTCCTTGCCAGCGTTTATTATCATCAAACGTACCACGCATAATTTCATCAGCAGATCCATAGGCATAATAATCATATGCACTTTGAAGCCCAGCAGTTGTTGCATAACCACGAATGTTACCTTGCACATCGGTTATCGGGAAATAAACAATGTTGTTACTCATGTCTCGGAATCCACCCGCCACCAAATCCATGCGTTTGAGCGCGAACACGTTGTTGCCACCATCGCCAACGTGAACAGCTCGATACTCGCCCACGCCAGGCATCGTTGCAATTTCGTAATTAACGCCAGCTCCATGAAATGCAGTCCAAATACGTCGTCCATCATCATCATAAGCCATGCGCATCGTTTCATCGACTTCCGTCAAAGGGTTCTTTGCATCATTCACCTGCGCAAGTGTCGGTTCTACCCGACCTTCAGAAAGAACATACGCTACTTCCGGGAGACCGGCCGCATTCAGTCGGTATGCCACCCTAGCGCGTTTGTCATACCATACATTGCCAGACGCATCGTACTTAAAATACTCCACATCGGGATTTTGAGATTCTCCATTCACACTGAAACCAGCCGGGCGATAGTGATCATCGGAAAAACTTGTCTCGATAATATTCGAGCCTTCCTGTTTGTAGGTCATCTGACCTTCCGCACCTTCATATCGGTACTGACCAGGAAGAGATCCATCCACTTGAGTCAAACGTCCATCGCCATCATAACTATACTTACCCGAACGAGTTACGTTGCCAAGACCATCAAGATTTTTCCATTCATGCTTAGCCTCGGTAACACGGCCAACAAGTGCGTTTGCGTAACTTATGACCCTGTCCGTATAGAGAATTGCTCCTGCAGCATTCTGGTAGGTTATTTCAGTCGGACGCCCGTGTACATCTTGAAGAATCGACTTTTTATAGACAAGGTCACCTCTGTCATAGTAGCTCTTGCTTTTTACGTTTCCATTTTTCGTATATTCGTAAGTAGCGATGGACTTGTGGTTTTCGTCCTCGATTTTCAAGAGACGACCTGCAGCATCGTAACTGCGGAAACGTTCGGCGCGAGGCTCAAAAGCAGACGTTACAATATTCCACTCGCTAAAAGTGCTATGCGTAAGCGCTTCTGACTGGTCGTATTCGTAAGAGAGTTCAACAGCAGGCATCCCAGCCATTGTATAAACAATCCATTGTTTAGTTTTTCTGCCAATACGATCATAGCTAGCCATCTTAGCAACAACAAGATTTCCATCAGCATCGTAAGCAAAAGTCGCACCAACATCCTTCTCACGAACATTCATCATGTTATCTAATATAGCAGAAACCAAAGCAGCATCAGCAATCAGGCCGAAACTTTGCAACGACTGGGCGTCAGGCATGCCATAAAGCGTGCGATTGTATGGAATATAATTTGCAGCATTCAGCATAACATCAGGCTTACTAAAATCATGTCCCTTCAAGACTTCTACAGCCGCAATTTCACGTCCTAAATCATCATAAATTTTTGCTGAAAACCGATTACGAGCTTTTTGAGCTGCATTTTGAGTAAAACGAATTCGTCCATATTTGTCATAAGCAATCTTGGAAATTCCTCGATCTGGATTATTCGTCTCAATAACCTGTCCCCTGTCATTATACTTATAAGAAATCGCAAGTTTAGTATTTCCATTAGGCGTCACCTTTTCCAATCTGTCAAATTCATCATATTTATATTTTACAATATATTCCTTATCACCGACCATACGCCACGTAGAAACAATCAAACCTTTACTATTAGTAATAGTCTGAGTAAAACGACCTTCATCATCTCTAGCAACAGAAAGAGAAAATGCTGCTACACCCGTCTTTTTCTGCTGGAGCGCGTAATACCGTTTAAAAGATTCATCCTTTAGTATTTCTTTTGCAATAAATTCATTATCAGAGAAAACAGGAATCGTCCAACTTTCCGCCTGATTCGGGATGGAATCAAAAGATGCATTGGCAATGCCATACGCAGTTCCATTCGAGCCTTCTGCATTTCCATAACGCTTTTCATATTGAGCATAAGCATAGCCCAATGCATCAGGTTGATCAAAAGCATCCGTACCATCATAATAAGCATTAGCCTTCTTAATACATTCATAGCACGCCATGTCTAAATATTCAAAGTCATTAGCCACATGAATAAAGTCACTTGTTGAATAATTTTTTTGTTGAAAATCATCAGTATAATAAGCAGATACTATATAGTTATTTGTAATCGGATTGCCATTTTCATCTCGAGCAATAAGCAAACTTTGCGTTTGAACAGTCTCTCCAAAAGAGCCTTTAATCACCGCAGAGCTGTTTTTGCGAGCATTAGCAACATTTTCAGGATCAAGAAAATTGGTTGTCTTTACCATCTGCGGAGTAACAGGATCTAGATATCTTCCTGAACAAGGAGCAAACTCAACGTCCAAAATCATTGACATTTCAGTACTTTTCACATTAAACGAAATACGTTCAGCAAGTTTATAACCCATTTTAGAGAAATACTGCGCAATAAAACCATTTTCACCTAACACACCCGCATCAAGAAGAGAACCTTCCTTAAGCGATTCATCATAATGATATACATCAACCCCATTGAATTTAACACTCTTTATCACAGATCCTACGGTCGCACGAATTTCGGCCTTAACTTTTTGTCCCTTATAAAGCCAATATGGAATTGGACCTTCCAAATTTTCGACAAGGATTCTGCCACCTTCATTCGTTGATGTCGCTAAATAAAATTCCGGCTTAGGAGGAAGGAAGCGCGCCATCGGACGCTGGTTAAGGGAATAAACAATGGAATTGAATTTCATTGTAGCATAACTATTATCCTTCCACTGGAACTTGAAGGCTGGAGCGGGATGGAAGCGTACTGCATCGTTTTCAATATACGGGGACGTAATGCCAACACCTTCGCTCAACTTTTCCCAAGCTTTGCAGAAATAATTTGTATTCAATGTATAACTAACATTAATTGCAGAAGATAAGTTTACATCCCCACCTGCCAGACATCCACGTTTCAACTTCGGCTGGGTTCCATCGATATAAAAATACTGATACCCTGCAAGAGTAGTTTGATCATCTGAAGTCGTCACTTTTACATTATCAAAAAACCAATTATAGATCCTAAAGTTAGGCTGGAATGCGGACAATGCAGACAAATTGTAATTCACGGCAACCGATTTAATCCCTCCAACAACGGGATGTTCTCGAGAATAGTCATATGCAACAAGCGCTCCAGCTCTAGGATTCGCCCCCATTTCATATACCAACTGACTATTTTCATTATCACGATAAACAGCAGCAACACCGATATCCCCATCTTGCCAAACGCCATTTTTATCATAATATCCAAAGCCCTTGGCTACCCACCCCTCGCGGACTTGACCATTTTCAACAATAGACATAGTCTTCGGATATGCTTCATCTAAAGACTGCCATGCATATCCATTAAAAATAGAAGGCTTAGCCCAATCATAATTGAGATTAACAAAATCTGTATACTTACCATTATCTGGGAACTGCCACAACTGGACCTGAACTTCACCATCTGTATAGAAAAGGACCTGCAAAGAATATTCATGGTCATCAACTGTAAAACGATCAAATTCAAAAGCAATATATTTGACTTTTTCATCAGAAGGCGGAGCCTTTGGGTCTCCATCAAAATACTTCCACTTGAAGGTATTACCCAAAGATACATTCCTGTTTAAAGGCTGAACAAACGGATTGTTCAGCAGATTCAAATCTGCCGAATACGATCCAAATGCAATACGTCCATTCCTGTAAACAGAAAGACTACTGTAGGTCTTGCCCATATAAGAAATATGGTAATCCACATTCAATTGAATTTCAGTGACGCCACCTGATGCAAATGCACTTTCATTCGCATCATCCATATTTACCCAACTTGGCAATAGGTACTTTTCCGTCACGGACTCGTTTCTTGCGGGACCGAGAACAACATCATCAATATTTGCATGACAAACAACAGCCAAGCAAATCAACAAGATATAGATAAGTTTATTCATATTTTTACACCTCCCCCTTTATCTGACAACAGCATCTGGTTGAATTGTTATTTCTCTTGCCCATATCTGCCCGTCCCAGGTATAGCGGCTGGCAATATTAGCAGTGGCATTCGGCGCAACAAGTACCGCCCTTATAGAAGAGATTACTCCCAAATAGAGACTACTTGTATTCGTATAGATGAACAGGTCTTCCGCCGTTCCTGTCGTATTTACCTCGACACGGTCACCAAGACTAAATGTATTCTGGACCCACACGCGGATGGGGGTTACTGAATTGTTGAAAGAAAGTTTCGCATCCGATTCAATATTGAACGACTCGAAATTATAAACGCCGCCAACGAAGGTTACATTGGCACCGGCATATACATGCAGACGCTTGTACATCCCAGGTTGAACAGTCACTGTCTGACCGCCATAAACAATCAGATCTTCATTGCCATAAGGAACATTCTGTACGGCAAGATTTGGCAGGTTTATAGGTTCGTTAAACATGAAGCCGTATTGCGCCCCAGACTGAACACTAACAGATCCACCAGCAACAACTTGTTCCGTATAGGAATTATTCCTCAATTCAACATCACCTGTTGCATAAAGCAAAATGGAGATATTTGCATTAGAGCCAACATTCGCAGAAGTACAGCCATAAGAGCCACCATTCAAAACCACGCGGTCAGCAATATTCATGTGTCCAGTCGTAAAGACCTTGTACTGCATCAGAGATGTATATTCCTCAGGAATATTTGCACTTACAGAAGAAGAACTTGATACACTCGAGCAACCGAAATCACAACTACTGGAGCTCTGGTTATACCCTGGGTTGCTGCTGGAACTAGAACCGGTCAAGCAACCTTCGTAACCACAACTGCTAGAGCTCTGATTATAGCCCGGATAGCTGCTGGAACTAGAAACAACTTCTTCAAAGCAAGGTGTTTCGATCCACCACCAAGTATCGGAAGCAACCATGCTAATCCATATCGGATTTTCGATGATGCGATCCGGATTCATCGTGTAGCACTTGCCTTGCTCCATGTCCTGCAGACCGGAATTGAAGCATTTTTCATCATAATGTCCAGTGCCATTTACGAATGCGGTACACTTGGAACTAGAGCTTAATTCACCAGCGCAACCACTTCCATTTGTACAACTACTAGAACTCAGGTCATAGCCCGGATAACTACTGGAGCTAGAACCAGTCAAGCATCCTTCATAGCCACAACTGCTGGAGCTCAAGTCATAACCCGGATAGCTACTGGAGCTAGAACCAGTCAAGCATCCTTCATAGCCACAACTGCTAGAGCTCAGATCATAGCCCGGATAGCTGCTGGAGCTAGAACTATAGACAGGATTGTTTCCAGAACTAGAAGAATTCAAGAACGGTATAATAAATTCATTTCCCTTGTTCTTTCCACACGAACCATCTTTAATCTTATAGATTCTCATATTTCCCTTTGTATCACTTAATTTCACAATTTCGTAATAAGAATCTGAACATTCTTCAGGGAATACGATGTCAACACAAGAACTCATATAATACGGATGATTCTTATACTCCATCGTCCAGAACGCATTAAATTGGAAACAAACACTCCTCCTTTTGGAATCACCATAGCTTATGCGTGTATATACCTTAATAGTAGTCCCATCTGTCGTTGGAACAACCGTCTCATCCGTTTCACGAATATCACCATTATCAGCAACAACAGTAAAATCATCATCCGCATCAGCATCTCTATTGATAACAATATTATATGTAAGGAAATCATGGTTTGAACCATACACTTTAATTTTAATGTTATTCGTACCTGGAGTAAGAGGAATATCCATTAAAGTACTATTATTAGAGAATGGAGAAGCAATAAAACCAAACCACGAATTCGAGCCACATGATGAATTGTCGGACTTCCACTTATTTACGGGTTTTTCATTATTTTCTACAACAATTGAGCAAACATGGTCAGTATTGCTAATAACGGGCCTAATTGTTATACTAGACACATTTGAAGAAACAATTGCACTGTAGTTCAAAATATATTGCCTAAATTCCGATGAAATAGTCGTTCCAGCAACATAACCAAGAGACTTAAGTGTCAAATCTTTATCACTGTTTGAAGAGTACTTTTGTGGAACAATATGATTCTGACGGTGCACATTGCTCGACGATGCATCCTCCCTAAAGACCACATAAGGAACTCCCGTAGAGCCATCAATAGCCAAATCCGCGCTTTCTTTCTCATTCAAAGCCTCAGCAAATGCTGGTTTACCAATAGAAAGCCATCTTGAACCATTATACTTTATCACTGTAAGTTTGTTATAATTCGACTCATTCGCAAACATCAAATAGGGATATTCATTACCTTGTCCATCCGTATATATTTCAATATCGAACGGGTCGGAATCATCCAAATAAGCGATAATACGTTGTTCTTCTTCAACAGACGAAGAGTATACAGAGGCACTGACTGACTGATCAAGCAAAGGAACAAACACAAGACCATCCGTTTTCAAAGATGAACCATCATCAAATGAAATTGTCTCTGTTTTATTCACAGCTTTGAATACACTCAATGCATATTTATTTTTTAGTACATCTTCAACAATACTTCCGGCATTAGAACTTGGGAATAACTGATACAGAACTGCTAAATACAAACCATTTCCACCCTTTGCCAATTTAACACGTCGTGCAGAAGTAATAGGAGTATTTTCGCCTTCTATCGGAGCCTCAACAATATCACCCATAACTTCAGGATGCATTGATGTAACATTTACATTATCCTGTAATTTCGAAAGACCTGCCCAAATCTGCGTATTGAATGAACTATTAACAGCACCAGACGGATACAGTCTTTTCACGACAACAAAACTTGGAGATGCAATATTTTTTCTATTTTCCACAACTTCTTCATTAGCACCATTTAGCAAAGATTCCATTTCAGAAATATTCTTTTCATACGCACTAATTTTCCCAATATACGCTACATACGGATACCCATCATTCCCCATTATAATATCGGCATCAACAACTTCTCCATCACTTACAATATCTGGTTCAATAAACATCTTACCGTTTTTGTCATCAATTCTCAGAGTATTACCAACCATTTTCCAACTATTTGAACCTTGATCATATTTTTTCACAAAAAGATGCTTTTCGACAGACCCTTCCTTCATTTCCTTTTCTTCAATCAATACGTTGCCATTTTTATCAACAACCTCATTACCGTTTTCATCTAAAACAGGAACATTTTCTTTCCATTTTCTAACCAAGATGTTCTTTGAACTTTGATACAAAACATATGGAACAGCATTGTTGTTTATAGCCAAACGATAAAAGTCATAACGTTCACCAGCATTACCAACATTTGAAAGACATGATGAACGGGAAGAATTCTGTCCATATGTAGGTTCACAAACTAAAGCTGTTGTGTTGTTAAATAGCCATTGAGACGATCCACTTGTATTTTCATCCAACCAGCTATCCGTTTCAACATAAGGCAAAGTCAAGACATATGATTTTGCTCCAGTAGAATTAGCTTTCAACAAATTTTGAGTATTATCAAAATATCCCTTATATTCCGACCATGTATTTCCACTATACGCAGAAGCTATCACACTATTTTTATCCAAATAGAATAGATAATTGGGATTAGACGAAGAAGCGAACACAGGTTTTTTACCAATAGACAGCGGACTACCATGATCAATCCAACCCGAAGTAGACTTTTCTATATCAACACTATAATAGACATCATCAAATGGATAAACATCAACAAACAATTGCCAATTTAAAGCACCCTTTAAAGAAAGTGTAGCATCATCTAAAACACCACAACAAGAAGACTCCCATTTTTCCGGCATTTCACCCTTCTTTACAAAAGCATACCGAACTTTTTCATCTTTTTGCTCAGTTTTCCAACGAACATCAATTTCATCCGTATTATTCGGGACAACATACTTAATCGTCGTTCCATTTTTTATGCCTAGAACATTATCACCATTAATCTTCAATTGCGCTAAATTACCAGTACCTTCAGGAATAGCTCGACAATCACTTAAACGGTATTCCGTTTCAGACATTTTAACAAGGTTACCATCATTATCTTCACCAAAAGTCTGTACAACACGACCATTGTCATCCAAAACACTATAAGTTCCAAGACCGCGATCGTTTACAGTCGCAATAGGTTTACCCCATTGTTTATTCCAATATGTAATTGATGCAGATGCATTAGATGGTATAAAAAGAACACCCTGCACATTCATGCTATTATCATTATCCGTTTTCAACTCAAACGAATGTTTATTTTGAGTTAATTCCCCATCCCATTCGATAGGTTGCCACTTTCCCTCACCCAACAAATTCCATTCCCTCACAGGAACATTGTCAATATGCAAATATGCTTTACGAGCAGAATTATTTTTTCCTTGAATCCATGCAGAGAAAACATACTTTTTCTTCTTTTGAGGCGTTACAAAGCCTCTAAGATTCTTTCCTCTCCCAGCATCAACCAAAACAGCATTCGAGGTAAAGCGACCATAATAAAGAGGATTATTACGATAACCATTAACATAAATTGCATTGTCATGAGGAATTTTTCCACAATGTGGATTGTCTTCGTGAGAATTGTACCAATCCGTTGCATTTCCACAAATCAACGGAACTATCGTATACTGATTATCCCTAAAATTCTGTACATGTTCAACATCCTGTTTAGAATCATCAACTGCAGAACCAGTCAATAAGAACGACTCTTCATAACCGGCATTGGCAACTTTACCCAACAAAGCTCCAGTCACCTTATTTTCATAAAAAGCAGCAGACTTAATACCTAATTTATCAACCACTTCTATAGCCTTATAATTTTCATACTTCAAATATTCCGTTGTCTTTTCCCAATTAGGATTATTTACAGGCAAACTACTTTCATTAAATGAATAAACTGAATTTTTATTCATCTTCTTATAAGACCAAATATCCGAAATTACATAATAATTATTTTCTTTTTTGTATCTAGAAACATTTGCGGAGACCACATTTTTTCCATTAGTTCCACATTCTCCAAGACATTCCTTCGTTTCATACACATCAGTCAAACGATTTACATTTTTCATATCCGCATATTGTGTTTTTTCAGCAGCGTATACAACACTCTTTTCTTTATCAGGAGCACTTTTGTCTGGATTTTTCCCATCCAAATATGTTTTCACGGAAGAAACCTGACCATTCAACAACGAGTAGCCATATCGAACTTCTGATTTTGACTTATTACTCTCGGTAACATCACTCAAAATGCGATCCTGATAAATAGACTTTGGCCATCCCAAGTTATCTTTTTCACCATCATAACGCACATAAGTAGACTTCTTATTATTTGTAATAATATTGCTATCATCATTAGGATCCTTAATTTTGGTAATTTCTTCACAAATTTGACCAGCACCGAGTCCTAAATTTTTATTATCGAATTTACAAAGAACTTTTTCCTGAACACCAATACCATCCACCTGTACACTATAGCCTGCAATTATCGGTGAATTGTTCACAAAATCAAAAGATACAGTCTGATCCCTTCCATAAATATCCTTATCACTATAATTATAATCAAACTTAACAACCTTATCCAACACAGGATCCTTCACCACTTTCTGAGTTACAATATAGAAGCCAAATTTGTCCGTAAAAGAATCGGATTTTTTAAAATAGATGGTCGAAGCATTCCCTGCATTTTCCACAACAAAGAAATTTCCACCAAGTGACCTATAATTATCGCCCCAAGGAATTCCGGACAATTCCTCTGTATTCCAATAAAGGCCGTTCCACACCATTGCCTTATTTGCAGTTTTCTCTATATACCAATCATTTCCAACAAGAACACTTGTTTTTGTTTTTTCACCTCTTAAATTTCGTGCTCCAGTATTACTCCAATTGCCATCCCGAACTTCATAGCGGTCCAAAAGAACGCCCCTATACGTAGAAGTCCAAATATTAAAATACTTTATCTTAATTTTAACACCCAAAAAATACGCTTTCAACACTGGATAAGGAATTTTAATAGGTTCTTGAAGAGGTTCTCGTGCAACAAAGAAATTATTTCCCGAGCATCCATTCCATTCAGATTCATAAAAATAATCCCAAGTATCACCACCAACCATATCCTTATTAGAGTAAGGAGTTGACCATGATTCACCATTCCAATAAAAAACAGTCAAATCATCGCCATCATCATGTTTTACCGCAAAGTAATTAGATCCAACAGCCTCAATACTAGGAACCCCTTGCATACCATCAATATCCCAAATTCTATGTTTCCAATGAGCACTATTATTGCCATTACCCGATTCATACCATTGGAAAACATCAGCTTTATGACCACCAAAAGGATTGCTATCTTCCGTGGCCCCAAACAACATATTTTCGCTAAATGCGTAAGTATTATCATCGTCTAAATCTATTCCATCATAAGTTTTTACAAGTTTAGACTTATCGTGATTAAATGTATATATCCTTAAACGGCCATTATTTCCGCCATCAGTATCCAAATAGAATATTGCAACATGATTCGTAGATGCATAAGTCCTAATTACACTCCTGTCATAACAACCATCTTCTGCAACAAATTTATTTTCATTACTACCATCATCTTTTATAAAATCTTCCTGTAGATATTTTTTCCCCCATATAGACCATGGTATGGTAAGGGTAATACGACTATACTTATCTCCACCAGAAGGTTCATCTATTCTTGACTTAAAAATAAAACCAGCACCAATAGCAACCGTTTCCCTGACACCTCCATCCTTTATAATTTCTTTATTTTCAAACTCTCTACCATTCCAAACAACAGGGGAATATGTAAACTCGCCTCGTTCATCATCATCAACCTTAACATAAACAAACCAACCTTTATCGCCAATCCTAAACTCAGATTTTTTTGATGAATACTTCATGTTTTCTTGGCCGTAGAACGACTTAGACTCAACCCATTTGCCAAACGATCTAACATAAACAGACACATAATCATTCTTAAAACCAACAATATAGGGGGTTCCATCTTCCAAATAACCAACAGAAGATACTTTAGATAAATTCACCACCTGACTATGAAGATTCGATCCAGATGGTTGATTTACATTTAAATACGTATAATTAAATTCTATACGACCACAATTAGCGCCTTGAATCGCACTCATCATTCCAAAAGGTGGTTTATTAAGTCCTTCAGCAGCAGAATCATCCATATTATATTCATACGATTCCTTATCAACAACTTGTTTATTGGAATTAGTAAATACAACTGAAGTGAGTATTCGTTTCACATACTTACTATCATTTTTCATTTTTACTGTATTTTTCCCAAATTTCATATTAGGAGCAAAAGACAAAGCTTCATAACAAAGTTCAACAACACTTAAAAGTTTGTTGTTTTTTCCAAAAAACTTTACTTTATCCAAATAAAAACGTTCTACAGGATCAACAAAAGCATCAGCATCATTCTCATTAATTTCACGTTCGCCCAACAAATCTAAATACTCATCTTTAAAAGCGCCCTCTCCCTTAGGCTTTAAAATAAATTCAACTCTATCACCATCAGACGATTCTACCTGATGCAAGTAACATTCCTTAGTATACTTTGCAGTTGACTTATTTCCATTAAACGCAAGTGCTTCAAGTTTTTGAACATACGTATATTTCAAATAACTGCCTTTCAAATCCTCCATTTTCTGAAGATTCCAAACATTCGGGTAAAGGCGAGGAGTACCGCCAAGATTTTCACCCACCATACCATAACTATCAGGCCAGCAAAGTACGTATTGAGTAGCATTTCCTAAAAGTTTTCCATTTTTGAAATCATTTCGGCCAAGACTTTCCATGTCATTTTTGCTCAAAAAATCACCATAACGATACTTACGTCCCGAATCGTCAGTTACAATCCAGCCAACAATAAAGTCATACTTATGGTTACCATAGTTAACATCCTTTACAATTTCCGGCTCTATTTTCCAATAAGGCAAACCTGATATCCACCATTTAGTGTTGCCATTTTGCGGATCAGGTTTAACAATCTTATGACGGTTTCCCTCGGCCGTCAACAAGTAATAAGAATCATCATCTAAGCTCATGGAACTATTATGTTCGCATATAATTTTTGCGAAACCCATGGCCCAGCCCAATCCTAACCATCCCGTTGGAGACACATCATTTCTGTTATTAACATACTGAGTTACGTTTCCCGAATAACTCATGGTAAACGAAGCTTGCACATCTCCAGCAGAAATGGAAGCCAACGTTTTACTTACGCTTACGGTACCCGACAGTGGATTCACACCTGCATCCGCAGACATGTATTGGTTAAACGGGCTGCCAGTTTCTGCAGATTGAGCATAAAGACCCACTTTCAAAAGTAGCATGACAGCAACACACACAAATTTCATTTTTTTAGATAACATATTACATCCATTATGAATTTGGATGAAAAATTTAGAATAAGAAAAAAAAATTCAAATAAGATATTTTATTATTTTTTTCTTGCACAAAATAATAAAAAGAAAGCATAAGACATTATCACACAACAAATTAACAAAAAAACGTTTCAAACGTTAACAAAACATTACAAAGTATTTAATGTTTAACATACTCTTTCTTATACTCTTTCTATGTTATCTTTTAAAATTATTATATTTGATGTCGTAACCAAGGAGCGTTCTAAATGAAGCAAAAAATTTCAATTTTCAGCATTGTAGCAGCAAGCCTTTTGGTTGCTTGTGGAGATGATTCTTCTACAGGCCCAAGCACAAATAGTTCAGGAGTTTCTCATATTTCAAGTTCCTCAACAACAAATATTCAAACTTCGTCCGCAACAGAAAGTAGCGATTCAAAAGAAATTTGCAGCAGTTCACAAGGAACATCTGCAAATTCCAACGGATTCCCAGCAAACTACAATTCAACAACAAACACTTTGACAGACGAACGCGATGGTCAAGTTTACAAGACTGCAAAAGTCGGCAACCAAATTTGGATGTCAGAGAACTTAAGAACAAGCAATAAATATTACGACACAAGCTGTGGTCCCACAGAAGATCAGCCGCAAGAACCCGATGAAGTTATAAATAAATACGGACGTTACTTCTCTTGGATTACCGCAATGCAACTTCCATGCAATTACGAAGATGAATGGGTTGCAGAATCAGTCACAGACTCTGTCTATCATGGTCCAAGACAAGGTATCTGTCCTAAAGGTTGGCACATACCATCATCTCAAGAATGGCAAACACTACTGGATCAAGGCCCTGTTAGAAAATTACTATCAACGGAGTGGGATTATTCTGGCTATAAGGGCACAGACGATTACGGTTTTTCCTTAACAATCGGAAATGAAAAATACGAGTCATCCCCGTGTCTTTTATCAGCCAACGAAAACTCAGCAAGACAGAATTACACCATTTGTTTCAACACTTATTCTTCAAAGCCCGTTGAACTAAGGCATATTTATAAGCACCAAGTTGCATATCTCCGTTGCTTAATGGATTAGTTTGTAAAAATTACAAACAATCTCACTAAGACCGATGAACATTTCATTGGTCTTTATTTTTTGAATAACTTTTTCTAAATTTATCACAACCCTTAAGGATATCACATTGAAAAAAGCATTTTTACTTCTTTTATCTATCAGCCTGTTCATCCTCACGTCTTGCCTTCAGGATGACGATTCTGATGAACGTATTCCTGTTCGCTATACTGTTATTGTCACAGACAAGATTACGGGCAAGGCTGTAGAAAAAGCCAAGGTCGAACTGACAAACGAAGTCCAGTCGGCACAATCGCTTTCAACAAATTCCAGCGGAACGGTTATTTTCCCGTCCGAAGAAAGTTACGTCAATCAGATCGTTGTCACGAAAGATGGTTACTTTCCTAAAGACACGGTCGATGTCATCAGCAATCCGGACACCGCACTGACCTTGATTTTGCGTTCTATCAGCATATTCCTTGTTCCGACGGACACCGCAAAGGTCGATTCGACAAAGAAATAACATGTCTTTCGAGCTTAAAAATCCGCCTCCACAAGCGGCCTTGCGCTTTTTACCGCAAGAGCTGATGGTTCGTTATTCCGTCATTCCAGTCGATTACAGCGAAGAGAACAAAAGGCTCACGGTTGCTATGGCCGATATCGACGATTACGACTTGATTAACGATATTCAGGTTGCAGCCGGCGTTTACGTAACCCCGGTCAAGGCGGATGAAGATAAAGTCATCCAGTGGATTAGCGCTTTTGCAGAGCATGCCGTTCCTGCATTCGGCATGGGTACCGCAGGGAACAAGGCCAACTCCCCCGCTATCCGCATGGTAAACGAAATCATTTCCGAAGCCATGCACACGGGCGTTTCCGATATTCACTTTGAGCCGGGTGAAAAATCGTTCCTCGTTCGCTTCCGCAAGGATGGTGTGCTAAAGATTGCAAGAAAGCTCCCCTTGCGCGCCATATCAGAAATCACATCGCGAATCAAGATCATGGCGAGCATCGATATTGCCGAAAAGCGCCGACCTCAAGATGGCCGTATTCATTTCGACGATGGGACCAAGGCAGTCGACATCCGCGTTTCGGCGTTGCCTACGGATTACGGGCAAAAGATGGTGTTGCGTCTTTTGGACAAGGGAACGATCATCCACAAGCTGGATTCCCTAGGCATGACTCAGGCCCAAATTGACCTTTGCGAAAAAGAAATTCATAAGCCATACGGCATGTTCTTGATTACAGGCCCGACGGGTAGCGGTAAGACAACAACGCTCTATACGCTATTGCAGATGATCCGGAGCCCGGAGCTGAACATTTCGACAATCGAAGAACCAATTGAATACAAGCTAGACGGCATCACGCAAACAGCCGTAAACGCAAAAATTGACTTGACTTTTGCCGCCGCATTGCGCACGCTCCTCCGCCAAGACCCGGATGTAATCATGGTGGGCGAAATTCGCGATAGCGAAACGGCAGAACTCGCCATACGCGCGGCTCTCACAGGCCACCTGGTTTTCAGCACACTCCATACAAATGACGCTCCGTCTGCAATCGTACGCCTTATCGATATGGGCATCGAGCCGTTCCTTGTGGCTTCGGCAGTGAACTTTATCATGGCACAAAGGCTTGTCCGTAAAGTTTGCCCTAAATGTGGCGGAAAAGACCCGAACTGTCTCACTTGTGGCGGAAGCGGTTACAAGGGACGTGTCGGCATTTTCGAGATGATGCCTATGAGCGAAACCATTCGCGAGATGGTCCATAAGGGAACGTCTAATGCAGAACTCCGCCGAGCAGCCATAGCCGAGGGCATGAAGACTCTTGCCATGGACGGTGCAGATAAAGTTGCGCTAGGATTCACCACAGAATCTGAAATTGCCGCAGAGGCAATGATTTAGCAAAATGGGCGCGGTAAGCAACAAGCGTGGATTCACCCTCCCCCTTACCATAGCTATTCTTGTCATCATCGGGTTTCTTGTTTCGTCGTTTTACACCATGGTCAAAAACGAACGGATTGAATCGTCCCGCAGATTTACCGATGCTCAAGCGACACTAGAATTAGAAAGCGGCGTCAATTACGCATTTTTCCGCATGCAAACCGAGCACAAGCCCTGGCGCACCGACAGTTTGCAACATTCGAGCAAAGACGGAAACATCCGATTTTCACTTTCACAAGTACAAGACGGCGCGTACGCCTCACTCAACGTGTTCAATCACGATTCATCACGCCATTTTACAGCACACACAGGATTCATCCCGACAAGCCGCCCTGCATTGACGTTGCTCGCATCACAGGCCAACATAAGCCTCGTCGGAAACGCACGTATTGATGGCGGCACAGCGCTCATGAGCGGAACCGTTTCGTACAGCAGCCATTACAAGATGCGTGCGGAAAAAGATGCATTTTACGATACAGTCTATGTCGACGACTCCCTCCCTTATTTTGACACGCTAAAATTTTACCCAGAAATCAGCCGTAAGCAATTTACAGAAAAGTTCCAAAAGGAGCGCTGCGTTTTTGACGGAACAGACGCGGTACCGACGGAACTAAGCTGTCGAGTGGTCACGATGCAGGGTGACAGTCGCTGTAACCGTTGCAAGATTATAGCAGACAAAGTCTTTTTACGAGAGAGAGCCGCATCCACAAAGGCAAATATCATTGCACGAACAATTTCAATAAAAGACAGCGTATTGCTTTCGGGAACATTCTTCGCGCAGGATTCGCTAGAAGTATCCGTAAAGCGCAAGCAAGAAAACACTATCAACTTGGCTGTTCAAGGGCGCAAAACCGGCGATGTCGATTATACCGGCACCATCATCATTTCTGACTTAAAAGCAGACAAAACACTTGTCTTGTTTATGGGCGATAACTGGGATGAGACCACGAAAGGCATCCCCGTAACCATCACCGAAAACGTTGATATCAAGGGATTCGTCATTTCAAGAGGAATGGTTGATTTTCGCGGTAAACTGACAGGGCAAATGATAGCCTACTATCTCGGTTTTTACGAAGGCGAAACCCTTTGGAGAGGTTTTTTTAGGGGGGGGCAAATAAAAGGCGACACAACGGTTCACACGTTCCTTCCGGATATCGTTTATCTAGGCGGCGAGGCAAGCTATGAGAATTAAGCGCTCAAAAATCGGGAGCACACTCGTCGAAGTGCTTGTCAGTTTTGCAATACTCTCATCCACCGGGGTTCTTGTTGTCGGCTATTTATTCCGGAACCCGATGTCAAACAAAGCGTGGATAAATAATTACGGGCAAGAATTAAGCAAGATTATTTTATTGACAACACCGATAGCAAGCGACACCATAGTCACACACACCGATGCAAGCGGGAACCGTTGGGAAACTGTCGTAAAAGTTCAGAAAGACAACGATGAAATATGCTACAATGCGGTTTCAGTCCGACACAAATCGGACTCTACACGCACGCTCCACTACTGCAAATACGGAGCTAGCAAATGAAACGTTTAAGCAAAAGCGGTTTTACGCTAATTGAGCTTGTGGTAACTATCGCCATATCGGGCGTATTTTTTACCATGGTCATGAACTTGTACAGTACCGCAAACCGGGCTTTTGTTACAGACAAAAAATACGATGAACTTTACTTCGAATACAATGTTCTAAAGGCAAAAACAGAACGTTTTTTGCAGGAACATCCCGACTTTTGCGAACGCTCGGACAAATACCAATTCGAATACAAATTGCCGCTTAGCCCATTGCAATGCAAGGCCATAGACAAAAAACGCTATTTGGTCTTTTTCCAGGGATACTCAGACCCGAACAAACGCGCCCTTGTAGGGTTCAGCACAATCATCGGTGAATAAAAACTCTTCGTGGAATAAAGTTTGGGTATAAAATAAAAACCGGGCGCTTTCGCGTCCGGCTTTTAAAAGCTAACCAAAGTTATTAGGCTTCTTCAGGATAGACAGAGACCTTCTGGCGCTTTGCATCGAGGCGTTCGAACTTCACAGTGCCATCAACGAGGGAGAACAAGGTAAAGTCCTTGCCCATACCGACATTGTTGCCCTTGTGGAAGTGAGAACCGCGCTGACGAACGATGATGTTGCCAGCCTTGACGGTTTCGCCCGCATACTTCTTAACAC
>Ga0265300_10001416_pt1 | contig 22489 bp, 15 predicted proteins | sample AusTroGonzalo_MG_FD_193482 | JGI IMG/M metagenome (GOLD analysis project Ga0265300, IMG submission 193482) | Bovine rumen microbial communities from tropical cattle in Woodstock, Queensland, Australia - Gonzalo_03 | ecosystem: Host-associated > Mammals > Digestive system > Stomach > Rumen ...
CTCGCCCAGCTATGCGGTGTATGAGGACTACACGGTGCATATCACCGAGGCCCTGCCCTGCATGGCTGTCACCGATGTGACCTGCAGCAATATCACCGACGGCTCTGTCACCCTCCAATGGAACCACGTCGGTGTGGCTACCTTCACCATCATGAATGGCAGCACCGTCCTTGCTTCGGGCATCAGCGGTAACTCCTATACGGTGACCGGCCTCACCCCCGCCACCTACTACACCCTTTCGGTGGTGGCCAACTGCGCCGCCGGCGACAGCGGTGACCCCGTGTCCGTCGGCTTCGCCACCCTCTGCGGTGGTGCACAGACGCTGCCCTTCGAGGCCGACTTCAGCGAGACGAGCGGCACCCGCAGCTGCTGGACGCTCACCAGCGACAACATGCAGAACAGCGTCAGCTTTGTTGCCGACAGCCTCGGTCACTACAGCATGCGCTTCTCTTCCCTCAACCTGGCCTCCAATAGCGAATACAACCAGCACGCCTATTCGCCCGTCCTCGACGGCACCGGCCTCGATGCCATGAAGGTGCGCATCCGTTATCGCACGGAGACCACTACCGACCTGCTCTACTTCGGCTACACCATCGGCAACCAGACCGTGTGGAATCCCGCCGAACATTATACCTATGGTGCCAACGATGCCGCCATCTACGAGGCCTACCTCCCTGCTACCGCTGAGAGAATAGCCATCCGCTACTATGGCGACAATAGATACAATGCCTTTATCGACAGCGTGGTGGTTACCTCTGCCGTCGTCAACGAGGTGACTCTGGTGAACGCCGATGCCACTATGGGTAGCGTCAGCCCCGAGGGTCTCACCGTTGTTGCTGCCGGCGAGAGCTTCACTGCTACGGCTACCGCCAACGACGGCTATCGCTTCGTTGCCTGGATGGATGGTACGACCGAGGTGAGCACCGAGCCCATCTATACCTTCGTTCCCACCGCCGACATCACCCTCACCGCCACCTTCGCCCTCAATATCAACTACTACACCGTCGAGGTGTCCTATGACGAGAACATGGGTGTGGTGACCGGAGCCGGTACCTTTGAAGAAGGCACCGAGGTGACCCTCACGGCTCGCGCCTTCGATGGCTACGAGTTTGTGGAATGGGTCGAGGGCGAGAATGTGTACAACGAGAACCCCTATGTCTTCACGCTGACTGGCAACCGTAACATCACGGCTACGTTCCGCTATAGGGACGCCATCGACGATGTCGAGGGCAGCCGTGTGGCGCTCTATCCCAACCCTGCCAGCACCTCGGTGACCCTCACGGGTCTCACCGCCGGCAGTCAGGTGACCCTCCTCGACCTCAATGGTCGCGAGAGTGGCAAGTGGACGGTGAACGGTGGCAAGCTGACCATCGACGTGAGCGACAAAGCCAAGGGCGCCTATTTCGTGCGCATTGTCAGTGACAACAACACCGTGGTGCGCAAACTCATCGTTAAATAGAATATAATTTATATTAATTCATACTTATTTATTAACTAACAACAAAAACATTATGCAAAAGTTTTTACGCAATTTGATGCTTGCGGTAGCCATGCTGCTGCCCTTCGCATCGCAAGCGCAAACGATGTATTTGACTGTGGCCGACAGCACGGCAACCAATAATTACGTGCCTGTCTATGGTCTCTATGTCGATGACTTCGTTCGCTGCCAGACCGTCTATCCCGCTGATATGCTTACGAGCATGACGGGAGAAAACATTCTGGGCTTAACCTATTACTTGGGCACTCCTGCTACCAGTTCGTGGGGCGTAGCCCAGTTTGTGGTCAATGTTAAGGAAGTGACCGGTACCACCCTATCTGCCTTCGAGGACATGACTGGGGCTACTACGGTCTACACAGGCTCTCTGGATGCCACTCAGGCGACCATGGAGATTGAGTTTGACATTCCTTACGCCTACCAAGGTGGCAACCTTCTGATTGAAATCTACAACACCTTGGAGGGTACCTACAAGAGTGCCTATTTCTATGGTAAAAATGTTACTGGTGCCAGCTGGCAGGGTAACAATGGTACCAGTGTTGCCAACATCACTGGTTCTGCCCGTGCTTTCATGCCCAAGACCACTTTCGTCTATGGTACTGCTCCGACCTGTTTCAAGGTTCAGAACCTCACTGCCTCTGATATTACTAGCAGCAGCATTACCCTCTCTTGGGATGACACCATCAACAGCGGTGCCACCTACACTATCTATGACATGAGTGATACTACTGTCGTCAATGTGACTATTGTTGACAACACAGCCATTATTGATGAGCTTGATGCTAATACAGTTTACACTTTCGGTGTACAGACCGATTGTGGTGCTGGTGATATTGCTAATGGCTACACTGTAGTTAGCGCTCGTACCTCTTGCGAAGTTGAGGAACTGCCCTTCATCGAAGACTTCTCTGCTTCTCTCGCTACCGATCCTTGCTGGCGTGGTGCCTCCGGTACCACTGCCGCTGAGGCAATGGCAGGTACTGCACTGACGTTCACTACCAACCAGTGGACCTATGAAAGCTCCACTAGCAATGGCCTCGAAGCTGGCCACTACCGTGTGAATATCTACGGTGCCAGCTGCAAGAAATGGATGATTACCCCTACTATCGATTTCAGCACCGCTTCTTCGCCTCTGCTGTCGTTCGACGCTGCTTTCACCGCCTATAGTGGCACTGGTGTAGCTACCGGTTTCGAAAATAATGCCACTCAGCTCTTTATGATTCTTGCCTCCACCGACAATGGCCAGACTTGGGATTCGGTTGCCAGTATCAGCTTGGCTTCGATTGCCAGCACTTCGTACATCCGTCAGTATGTCGACCTCAGCGAATATGCTGGTGACACCGTCCGCATTGCCTTCTATGCTCAGTCCACTGTCTCTGGTGGTGACAACAATCTCCACGTCGACAACGTTTCTATTGACGAGAGCACCGGCGACATCTGCTATCCTGTCTCTGGTATGACTGTGAGCGACCTCACTTCTAATTCTGCCACACTGACTTGGAATGCTAGTGCTGACTCTTATACGCTTTCCTTTACTGATGGAACGGATACAACCGACTATACCTATTATGACACCGTTGCTGAGTTCTATACCCTTCTGCCCAACACGCAGTATACTGCCATCATCGTTGCCAACTGTAGCAGTGATAATGAGAGCGATCCTGTTTCCTTTACTTTCCGTACCAACTGCGGTGCCGAGGAGCTGCCCTTTATCGAGGACTTCTCTGCTTCTCTCGCTACCGATCCTTGCTGGCGTGGTGCCTCCGGTACCACTGCCGCTGAGGCAATGGCAGGTACTGCTCTGACCCTCGCTGCCAACAACCAGTGGGTTTATTCGAACGCCGTCAGCAATGGCCTCGAAGCTGGCCACTACCGTGTAAATATCTACGGTACCAGCTGCAAGAAATGGATGATTACCCCTACTATCGATTTCAGCACCGCTTCTTCGCCTCTGCTGTCGTTCGACGCAGCTTTCACCGCCTATAGTGGCACTGGTGTAGCTACCGGTTTCGAAAATAATGCCACTCAGCTCTTTATGATTCTTGCCTCCACCGACAATGGCCAGACTTGGGATTCTGTTGCCAATATCAGCTTGGCTTCGATTGCCAGCACTTCGTACCTCCGTCAGTATGTCGACCTCAGCGAATATGCTGGTGACACCGTCCGTATCGCCTTCTATGCTCAGTCCACTGTCTCTGGTGGTGACAATAACCTCCATATTGACAACCTCTCTATTATCGAGAGCACTGGCGAAATCTGCTATCCTGTTACCAACCTGACCGCCAGCGCTGTCACTGCTACTGATGCTACCTTGAGCTGGAATGGCACTGATGCTGGTAGTTACACCATTGTTGATATGGCTACTGGTACTGATGTGACCACCGTTACCGACACTACCTACACCTTCACCACTCTGACTGCTATGACTCAGTACACCTATGGTGTGGTTGCCAATTGCAGCAGCAACAACAGCGACACCGTGACTGTTACCTTCGTCACCGCTTGCAACGCTGTCGAACTGCCCTTCACTGAGACCTTTGAGGTTACCAGCAGTACTCTTGGCTGCTGGACCACTGAGGGTGCTGGTCAATGGACCGTTGGTACTGGAGACTACAGCACCACCACCGGTGCTTACGAAGGTACCACCAATGCCAAGATTACCCATAACACCACTGGAAGCACGACCATGCTTGTCTCGCCCGTACTTGACAATGTTCAGAACGGCATGATTCTTGATTTTGCCTATGTGATGCGCGCTTGGTCTAATGATGTTGACGAACTCCGTGTTTACACCCGTTCTTCCGATACCGCTGCTTGGCAGATGGCTGCCGAATATACCGATGCAGCTGCTACCTGGACTGTTGAAAGTATTGTTCTTCCTGGTACCGTCTATCAGGTGGCCTTCGAGTTTACCGATAACTATGGCTATGGCGTCGGAATCGATAGCGTGGTCTTCACCGAGATGAGTGGCAGCTACTGCTACACTGTTTCGGATCTGGCCGTCGACACTGTTACCACCAACAGCATCACCCTCTCTTGGAACGATGCCAATAACAGCGGTGCTACCTATTCCATCTACAGTGCTGAAGGTGAAGTTATCGCCTCCGGTTTGACTGCCACCACCTACACCGTCACCGGTCTGACCGCTCTGACTGGCTACACCTTCGGTGTGGTTGCCAACTGCTCGGCCGAAGAGTCCTCCGATGTTGCTACCATCGGTGCTGTCACTGGCTGCGCCAGTACTACCTGCGAAATCAATGTCTACGCTGAAGACGCTTGGGGTGACGGTTGGAATGGCGCCATCCTCGAAGCGAAACAGAATGGTATCATTGTCGCCAACTACACCATGGCAAGTCAAAGTCAGTCCAGCACCCGTATCTACGACACTGCTTCCATCACCGTCTGCGCCTCCGCACCCGTGGAGCTCCAGTGGTTCTCTGGCCAATACGATTATGAGATTGCCTTTACGATTGCCGACTACAACGGCGATAGCCTCTACGCTGTTGACAGTGCTTCCAACCTGATTGACGGCGCCACCTTCTTCAACCTTACCGCTCCTTGCGGCGAAGTCGAGGCCGACAGCCTCACGGTTGTCCTGATGGTGAACGATTCTACCCTCGGTAGCATCACTCCTGCCGTCGGCGTCTACAGACTCGCTTTGGGCGACAGCATCACGCTGACCGCTACCCCCTTCGGAGACAATGTCTTCAATGGCTGGCTCACATACGTCGATGGCGAAGTCATAGCCACGCTGCCCATCAACCCGTTTACGTTCTCCGCCAATGTGAACAATGTCAACCACACGATGCTCATGATTGCCCAGTTTGCCGCTGCCGGCGCTGCTCCCGACAGTGTGACCGTCATCATCAATGTTGACAATCCTTTGATGGGTACCACCTCGCCTGCCCCTGGCACCTACCGTGTGGCTGTGGGTGACCCCCTCGACATGGTTGCTCTGCCCAACGCAGGCTTCCACAACCTCTACTGGATTGAATCCGCTACCCTCGTGGGCACGACCTTCACCGACACGCTGGCATACGACACCCTTAACTTCTTTGCCTCGCCGATGATGGCTAATGCCACTCTCAACTACACCGCCTACTTCGAGGCCAATCCTCCTGTTGAAGCTACCATCGCCGCCAGCGACATCCTCTACTGGGTGGGCGAAGGCTCCAACCAGGCTGTCCTCGCTATCAACTGGCCCGACACCGCTCTCGCTTGGGGTTACCGCTTCAACGGTACCGCTACCGTCCAGGATATGATTGAGGATATCGCCGATGCCGACCCGCGCTTCAGCTACGCCACTGAGGCCGGCTACCTCAGCGACTTTGTCTTCCTCTGCGAGGATGGCGAAATCCTGATGGGCGCTATGGGAAGCTACTGGGAGAGCAAGAACAACGGTATCTCTGATGCCGGTATGGCTCAGACCCTCATCAATGGTGACTTCGAGAAATGGGCTAACAGCGCCGCCGGTATTGTGGTCGACAGCATCTACTACGAAGGCTGGGGCTGGAGTTACATCTACAACTACCCGATGACCATCCATCCCGTCACCGTGCCTGAGATTGTTGAGACTGTGACCATCACCTTCACTGTGAACGATGCCTCCATGGGTACCATCACTCCCAGCGGTGTCCAGACCTACCATGTGGGTGAGACCCTCACCGTGACCGCTACTCCGTATGCCGGCTATCAACTGGTCGCTTGGCAGCTTACGATTGACGGTGAAACCCAGACCGTGACCGAGGATATCACGACTACCTACACCGATACAGTTATTCCTGAGGTTGATGGCGCCATCATCACCGCCGTCTTCCAGCGTGAGACCGGTATCGACGATGTCGAAGCCGGTGACATCAAGGCCTACAGCGTCAACAGCCGTATCGTTGTGAAGGGTGTCGAGAACATGAATGTTAATATCTACGATGTTACCGGCCGCGTTGTGTACAACGAGGCTAAGGCTGCCGAAACCGTCGAGTTCACCGTGCCCAGCGCAGGTGTCTACATGGTGAAGGCCGGCGACGCCCCCGCCAAACGCGTGGTGGTGGTTCGCTAACCGCATCGAATAACACTAAACTTGCAAAACGGGTTCCCGGGAGGGAGCCCGTTTTTTCTTTTATAATGAATACAATAAAAACAATTACTTTTCGTTATCTCCGAACCAACTTATTAAAACAACATATATATATTATGACACAAGAACAACTCAGGTTCAACCCCAACCCCTTAGTGGCTTTCCTGCAGAAACCCATGAGCGAGTTCACCAAGGCTGATATCCTCAAGGTCATCGAGGAGTTCCAAATCGAGATGATCAACTTCCGCTACCTGGCGGACGACGGGCGGCTGAAGACGCTGAATTTCGTCATCCAGAGCCTGGCGCATGCCGACGAGGTGCTCACCTCCGGCGAGCGTGTGGATGGCAGCTCTCTGTTCCCCTACATCGAGGCCGGCAACTCGGACCTCTACGTCATCCCGCGCTTCCGCACGGCCTTCCTCGACCCCTTCACCAAGGTGCCGACCCTCGACCTGCTCTGCTCTTTCTTCACCAAGGACGGCGAGCCCTTCGCTATGGCCCCGGAGTACACGCTGCAGAAAGCCGACCGTGCCTTCCGCGAGGCCACGGGCGGTATGGAGTTTGAGGTGATGGGTGAGCTGGAGTACTATGTCGTGGCTCCCAAGGAGGAGAACTACCTGCCCGCCGACCAGCGCGGCTACCACGAGAGCAAGCCCTTCTGCAAGTTCGGTGCCTTCCGCACCGAGGCCATGCGTCTCATCGCCTCCGCCGGTGGCGAAATCAAGTATGGCCACTCCGAGGTGGGTAACTTCACCATGGGCGACATGATGTACGAGCAGAACGAGATAGAGTTCCTGCCCACACACCTGGAACAGGCCGCTGACCAGCTGGTCATCGCCAAATGGATGATGCGTGAGTTGGCCTACGAGTACGGCGTTACCGTGACTTTCGCCCCCAAGATTACCGTTGGCAAGGCCGGCAGCGGCATGCACGTGCATACCCGCGTGAGCAAGGCCGGCAAGAACATGTATGTCGGCGAGAACGGTTTGAGCGAGGTGGCCATGAAGACCATGGCCGGTATCCTGTCGCTGGCGGGTTCGCTGACCGCCTTCGGCAATACCAATCCCACGAGCTATTTCCGTCTGGTGCCCCATCAGGAGGCCCCCACAAATATCTGCTGGGGCGACCGCAACCGCAGCGCCATGGTGCGCGTGCCGCTGGGATGGAGCAAGGATTGTGGCAATATGATGGCTGCCGCCAATCCCCTGGAGAAGAACGACAAGGTGGACTTCACCCGCAAGCAGACCATCGAGCTGCGTACGCCCGACGGCTCGGCCAACATCTACCTGCTGCTGGCCGGCATGACCGTGGCGGCCCGCCACGGATTCGAGATGGAGAATGCCGTGCAGTATGCCAAAGACCGCTATGTCAGCGTGAATATCTTCGAGCACGAGGAGGTGCTGGCGAAGCTCGACGTGCTGCCCGACAGCTGCGCCGCCAGTGCCGACCTGCTGGAGAAAGACCGCGCCGTGTATGAGCAGGACGGCATCTTCGCTCCGCAGCTCATCGACGGCATCCTCAAGGAACTCCGTGCCTTCAACGACCGCACCCTCCGCGCCGACATCGGCAAGGACAGCGAGAAGACGCTGGCCTTGGTGGAACGGTTTATCCATTGCGGATGATTAGTAAGGAGATAAGGAGGCAGGAGATAAGACAATACCACTGATTATGACAACAAGGTTTGAGGATATAATTGCGTGGCAGAAAGCTCGAGTTTTCATACAGCATGTATATACTGTGACCAAACAATTCCCTGACGATGAGAAGTTCGGCATGATTTCTCAGTTCAGAAGGGCTGCCGTCTCTATCGCTGCAAATATTGCAGAGGGGTACAAACGCCTAGGAAAAGATGACAAACTCCGCTTTTTGAATTATTCTCAGGGAAGCCTTGAAGAATGTAGGTGCTATATTTATTTGTCGTGTGATTTCAATTACATCTCCTCCGCCGAGGCCGACAATATGATTAATGAAATAGAAGAGACAAGCAAGTTGTTGAATGGCTATATGTTTTCCATTTCTAAAAAAAAGAGTTGGGAAGATTGATTTGAGAAGAAAACATATGTCTTATCTCCTTATCTTCTCATCTCCTTATCTCCCTTCAAAATGAATAAACTTACTCTTCTTATTGGCGGCAACCAGGGAAACCGGGAGCTGCTGATAGACCAGGCGACAGAGCAGATACGGCAACGTATCGGCTCTGTCGTTGCTTTGTCGAGTATCTATGAGACGGAGCCCTGGGGCGACTTTGAGGACAATCCCCAAACTTTCCTCAACCGCGCCCTGCTGGTGGAGACGAGTCTGGCACCATTGGAGGTGCTGTGTGAGGCCCTCTCGATAGAGAAGGAGCTGGGAAGGGTGAGAAAAGTGATTAGATGGGATGAAGCATCTCGGTCACAGGATACCCCTCAGTCACAGGATACCCCTCAGTCACTTCGTGACAGCTCCCCTATTTTAGGGGAGCAACAGAAAACGGGCGAGTCCTTCTTTGTAGAAACTGGCCAGCAGGAAGTATCCATTCAAGGATCCTCCCCTAAGATAGGGGATGAGCACGATGTCCAGTGGGTATCTGCCGAAGGGCGGGGGGGGATAGAAAAAAAACAACGAATGTATTCAAGCCGCCCGATGGACATCGATCTTATCTTCTACGACGACCTGGTGATGAATACCGTAGAACTAACCCTGCCGCATCCGCGGATGCATATGCGGCGCTTTGTCCTCGAGCCATTGGCCGAAATCATGCCCAACCACCGGCATCCCTTGCTCGGGAAAACGGTTACGGAACTTCTGTCTGAGTTATGAAACGCTTATCAATAATACTCCTCTTTTTGTTGCCGCTGGTGGCGCTGGCGCAGAGCTATACCGTCAGCGGGGCCATCACTGACGCCAAGAGCGGCGAGACGCTTATCGGCGCCACGGTGCTCGACACGCGCAGCGGCAAGGGTGTCGTGACCAACCTCTACGGCCACTATTCGCTGACGCTGAAGAGCGACTCGGTGAACCTCAAGGTGAGCTTCGTGGGTTACGAGCCCCAGTTCTTCAATTTCAAACTTGACAAGAATCGCGAGATTAACGTCAAGCTCTCGTCGAGTGTCACCCTCGAGGAGGTGACCATTACCGCCGAGCGCACGGGCGACACCCGTTCATCGCAGATGAGCGCTGTGGTGATGCCTGTGGAGAAGTTGAAGACGGTGCCGGTGATGTTCGGTGAGGCAGACCTCATCAAGGCACTGCAGCTGATGCCGGGTGTGCAGAGCGGCTCGGAGGGCAACAGCGGCATGTATGTGCGCGGTGGCGGTCCTGACGAGAACCTCTTCCTGCTCGACGGTGTGCCGCTCTACAACGTGAGCCACATGGGCGGATTCTTTTCGGCATTCAATACCGATGCCATCAAGAATGTGACGCTCTACAAAGGCTCGTTCCCCGCCCGTTTTGGCGGTCGCTTGAGTGCTGTGCTCGACGTGACGCAGAACAACGGTAACGACAAGGAACTGCACGGCAATGCGTCGATAGGACTTATCTCTGCGAAGTTCAATCTGGAGGGCCCTATCGTTAAGGAGAAGACCACCTTCAGCCTCTCGGCACGCCGCACCTATGCCGAGCTGTTCATCATTCCCGCCATCATGTGGCTCGATGAGGTTACGTCGGAGGAGGAGAAAGAGGGACCTACGGTGGCGCAGAACGCCAAATTCGACGCGGGATACTACTTTTATGACATTAACGCGAAACTTACACATAAATTCAGCGACAAGAGTCGCCTCTATGTCTCGTTCTATAAGGGAAACGACAATATTCACGGCCGCGTGAAGACGGTCACCTCTCTGAACGAGAATGTCTATCTGGGATTTGAAAACGAGTGGGGTAATATGGTGGGGGCTCTGCGTTGGAACTATGAGCTGACTCCCAAACTCTTCATGAATCTCTCTGCCAACTACACGCAGTATGACAATATGATTAACGGCAGCGTGGAGAAACTGGCTACCCCCAGCGACCCGAACCCCTCGACCATGGGGGCCGATTATCGTTCGGGCATCAAGGAAGCTACGTTGCGTGCCGACTTCGACCTCTCGCCCAATCCTGAGCATAACACTAAGTTCGGAACGCTCTTCACGCGGCATTGGTTTACCCCCGAGGTGGCCAGTGGCAGCGTGAACTACTACGACTCGATACAGATGAACCAGGCGTTGCATTTTGACTCTGTCATCTTCAGTGGCACGTTGCCGGCAAATGAGTTGGCTGCCTACGTGGAGGACGACTGGGCACTGACGGAGACCTTAAAAATAAATTATGGACTCCATTTCAGCGCTTTCGAAGTAGAAAACTCGTTCTACTCGTCGCTACAGCCGCGCCTGTCGGGTCGCATGATGCTGAGTGATGACCTCTCGATAAAGGTGGGCTATGCGCGCATGCGGCAGTATGTGCACCTGCTGAGCACCACTAGCGTGACGCTCCCCACAGACCTCTGGGTGCCGGTGACCGACAGGGTGGCCCCCATGACTTCGGACCAGATAGCCGCAGGCATCAACTATAGCCGCAGCGGCATCGCCGACTTCAGCATAGAAGCCTACTACAAGAAGATGGACAACCTCATCGAATATAAAGACGGTGCCACGTTCATGGGTAGTACCGAGAACTGGGAGAACCTGGTGTATACCGGTGAGGGTTGGAGCTACGGATTGGAACTACTGGTGCAACGCGAGGTGGGCAACCTCACCGGTTGGATTGGCTATACCTGGAGCCGTACGATGCACCTCTTCGATCGTCCGGGGCAGGTGCTGAACGAAGGCAAGGCCTTCCCTGCGAAATATGACCGCCGGCATGATATCTCCATCGTGCTCAACTACAAGTTTAGCGACCGAGTGGATGTTAGTGCTACATGGGTCTTCTCCACGGGCAATGCCGCTTCGTTAGCCACGCAGAGCTATCCTGTGGCGCAGGAGGACCCCGAGGACTATGAGGGTAACGGCTATGGCCAGTCGGTGAATTATATCGAGGGCCGCAACAACTACCGCATGCCCAACTACCATAGGCTGGACATTGGAGCCAATTTCCATCGCAAATTCAAACGCGCACGCCGCACCATCAGTGTGAGCATATATAATGTTTATAATAGGCAGAACCCCTACATGCTTTACCGCTCCAAGAACGAGACCTACCAAGGATATCCATCGGCGCTGGTGCAGCTGAGTATCTTCCCGATACTGCCGAGTGTGGGATATACGCTGTATTTTTAGTTAAGAGATAAGAGTTAAAAGATAAGAGTTTAGAATGAAGAATTTTGGAGATAAGGAGATAAGACAATACTGCTTGATGAAAAGGTTGTTTTTCATTAATGTGTTGCTTCTGCTCCTTTTTGCTTCCTGCGAGAAGGTGCTTGAGATTGAGAATGACCCGTCGCAGGCGCAGCTGGTACTCAATGCGGTGCCGTCGGTGGATAAGCAGGCGTTTGTCTATTTCGCCAACACCCGTTTCTTTCTTGACACCTCGAATAACCAGCCGGTCAGCGATGTCAGCATGACCCTCACCATCAATGGTGTTCCCTACTCGACTCCCGACTCGGTGGTGAACTGTAAGTATTTCTTTCCTTATGTATACGCTGAGGGAGACAGTTTGGAGATAGATGTCAATGCCGGTGGACGTTTCGTCCATGCGAAGACCTACGTGCCATACCTGCCGACCATCAGCAACCTGCAACTGCTGAATAACGACTATGGCTCCACTTTCCGCTACTATCTGGCGGACTTCGATTTTCAAGACCATGCGGGGATGGAGGAGTACTACAGTCTCGCCCTCACGGTGCGCGACAGCGGCATAAGGTTCAACGAATGGAAGCAGCGGTTCGACACTGTCGACACGGTGCATGTATCCTATTTCATGCTGCGTACCAACCCCGAGATTACGGGCAATGCCTCCAACACCAATCCTATGTTGGGTTACCTCTATACCCGCAACCTGTTCAGGGATTCGGAGATCGACGGGCAGAGTTACCATGTGAGTATGCGTATCCTTCATTTGATTGACACCAACGAGGTACAGCCCTTCAAGCACGAATATACCGTAAGTTTAGAATCGGTGACCCCGGCACGCTACCGTTACATTATCGATGTGTCGCGACAAAACTCTTCGGGAGGCTTCTTCAGCGAGCAGGGGCAGGTGAGAGGCAATGTCGATGGGGCGTTGGGTATTTTCGCCGGTAGCGCCAGATGCAAATTTTCATTCTGGCCCGATACGTTGGCATTGGCTCCGACGGCGTCAAAAGAGTTCTCTGATGAAGAAAATGAAAAAATATTTTGCCAGTTAAAAAAATGTTCGTATCTTTGCAGTCCGAAATCGAAGGGAGAAAACCTTCGAAAATGAGTGAAAGTAATTAAAAAACAAACAATTAGAAATGTACGCAATCGTAGAAATCGCAGGCAAGCAATTCAAGGTCGCCCAAGATCAGAAGATTTTCGTCAACCGTCTGAAGAACGAAGAGGGTAGCGAAGTGTCTTTTGACACCGTGATGCTTAAAGACAATGATGGCAACGTCGAGGTGGGTAAACCTTACATTGCTGGTGCTAATGTTAAGGCTACCGTCCTCCGCCACCTTAAGGGCGATAAGGTTCTGGTGTTTAAGAAAATCCGTCGTAAAGGCTATCAGAAAATGAACGGCCACCGCGACTATCTGACCCAGATTAAAATCGATAGCATCAACTAATCCAAGTGTCTAACCTTTTAAAAACAGTATAGTATGGCTCATAAAAAAGGTGTCGGTAGTTCCAGCAATGGTCGTGAATCCGAAAGCAAACGCTTAGGCGTGAAAATCTTTGGTGGTCAGAAGTGCATCGCGGGCAATATCATCGTTCGTCAGCGTGGTACCGCCCACAACCCTGGCCAGAATGTTGGCATGGGTAAAGACCACACCCTCTTTGCACTTATCGACGGTGTCGTTAAGTTCCACAAAGGCCGCGAAGACCGTAGCTACGTCTCCGTGATTCCCGTTGAAGAGTAATTTTTTCATAGTTTTGCGATGGCCCTGCTCTGTCTTGGAGCGGGGCTTTTTTTTTAATCCTCTATCTGAACTCTGACGCTTTCACCGTGTATCTTTTCCATCATCTCCTTGATGAATTCGGGATTAAGTCCCAACTCGGAAGCTATTTGCAGGCGGTCTTGCATCACCTCATCCCAGCGTTTGGCCTGGTAAACGGTCAGCTGTTGCTCGCGTTTGATGTGGGCTATCTGGTGCGAAAGTTCCATGCGTCGGCAAAGAAGGCCGAGGAGTTCGTGGTCGATGTCGTCGATCTGCTTGCGCAGTGGTTCTAGGCTGGCAGGATTGCCGTTACCGGAAGTATAGGGCAAAGTGTTCAGCAAGGAAGAGAGTTCGTCGGGTGTGAGTTGCTGGGTGCTGTCGGTGAGGGCGTTGGCAGGGGAGGGGTGAACTTCGAGCATCAACCCGTCATAGTCGAGTTGTACGGCAGCCAATGCCAACGAAGCCACCAGGCGCCTGTCTCCACCGATGTGGCTGGGGTCGCAGATGACAGGAATGTCGGGCCGCTGTCGGCGCAGTTCCAGGGCCACCTCCCAAAGAGGGTCGTTGCGGTAGACCTGTTGGGTGTTGCGCCAGTGGTAGACGCTGAAGCCGCGGTGTACGGCGGCGACATGGTCGATGCCTGCCTGTTGCATGCGCTCAATGGCACCGATCCATAGTTTGAGGTCGGGGCTTATAGGATTTTTCACCATCACTTGTATGGTGCTGCCACGTAGGCTTTCGCAGATTTCTTCCACCATGAAAGGGTTGGCGGTGGTGCGGGCGCCGAGCCAGACGGTATGGATGCCGTATTGTTGGCATAGCTCTGCATGTTCGGGACGTGCCACCTCGCAGCAAAAACGCACAGGGGCACCGTCGGACATGCGCAACGGGCTTTCAGTGATTTCTTTCATCCATCGAAGGGCGGGCTCGCCAAGGCCTTCGAAGCCTCCCGGTCGGGTGCGCGGTTTCCATACGCCTCCACGAATCATCCGCACCCGCGGCATGCGACACAAGGATTCGCTGACGGCCAGCAGTTGCTCGCGGCTCTCTACGCTGCAGGGACCAGCAATGATAAAGGGTCTGTCGTTCTGTTTCATAAAATGATTTGCAAAGATACACAATTTTTTCGACATGGAGACGTTATCTTTTACATGAAAATAAAATATCTGAAACTGAAGAACTGGCTGCTCGTCACTTTAATGGGCGCATTTGGTCTTTCGTCCTGCCACTGCCACAAGGAGGTTGAGAAAACCGAAGTCAAAGAGACTCCCGAGGTGAACCCTCGCGAGGAGATACGTTTGATGTATGGTGTACCGACCATGAACTTCATGATTCGCGGTCAGGTGAAAGATGCCGACGGACGCCCTGTGAAGAATATCCGCGTCAATATGTTGGAACGCAACATGGAAGTGAAGGACGGTGAACTGCAAGGCGATCCCGCAAAAGTGCGGCAGTGGCTCGACGGGACTGCTGTGTCTACCGACAGGAACGGGAATTTTGAAATCAACAATAGTGGTATCCCGCAAGAGGAGGTGAAACTGATGGTGCGTGATGTCGACGGACAGGAAAACGGCGAGTACAAGAACCAGGTGTTTGAGATGAAGGTGGAGCAGAGCGATGTGGACCGTACCGGTGCCGGTGGATGGAATCATGGAACCTTCAAAAAAGAGGTGGAGATTCAGTTGGATGATAAATGAACTTTAGACAACGTCTGGGGCTGGAAATGCAGCGTTCGCTGCGGCATACCAATGAGCAATTGCATCCGCTGCGTTCGCTGTTTTGGGAGTGCACGCTGCGGTGCAATATGAGTTGCCGTCATTGTGGCAGCGACTGTAAGGTACAGCCCGACGTGCAGGATATGCCCGCCGAGGATTTCCTAAAAGTTATTGATACAATTACGCCTCATGTCAATCCACATGAGGTATTTATTATTTTTACAGGCGGTGAGGCGCTATTGCGCGACGACCTGGAGCAGGTGGGTCTCGAACTCTACCGCCGTGAATATCCTTGGGGTGTGGTGACCAACGGCTTTTTGTTGGACGAGAAACGATTGAACTCTTTGCTGGCCAGCGGCATGCACTCCATCACCGTCAGTCTCGACGGTTTTGGGGAACAGCACAACTGGATACGTCGTCATCCGCAGTCGTTTACGAAGGCCTCAGAAGCCATCAAACTGCTGTCTCGACAGAAGGATTTGTTGTGGGATGTGGTGACTTGCGTCAATCCCCGCAGCTATGGTCAGTTGGCAGAATTCAAAGACTATCTGGTTTCTATCGGTGTGCGCCATTGGCGCCTCTTTAGTATTTTCCCCATGGGGCGTGCTGCCCACGACCCTGACTTGCAGCTCACCGATGAGCAGTTCCGTGGTATTCTCGATTTTATCAAAGACTGTCGGTCGGAATATTCTCAAGCAATCAAGCAATCAAGCAATCAGGCAATCCTCGACGTCAGCTACTCGTGCGAGGGCTTCCTTGGCGAATATGAGCAGAAGGTCCGCGACCATTTCTTCTACTGCCGTAGTGGCGTCGAGGTGGCCAGTATTCGTTGCGATGGCGGCATCAGTGGCTGCACCTCGGTACGCAGCCACATGGATCAGGGCAATATCTATAAGGACGATTTCTGGGAGGTCTGGCAGAACCGCTTCCAACTGATGCGCGACCGTTCGTGGGCCAAGAAAGGACAGTGTAAAGACTGCAAGGTCTGGCGTTACTGCGAGGGCTCCGGCTTGCACCTCTATGACGACAACGGCGAGTTGCTTACCTGCCATTACAATAGATTGAAAAGCGAAAGGTGATTTTTTCATTTTTCAATTTTCAGTTCTCAATTTATTTCGTATCTTTGCAGTCGCAAATGTGGATAGATTTGTAATGATTGCAACCACGAGAAAAAATGCTAAAACGTTGTTCTCCAAACAATCTACGTCAAATCTTTTCACTGTTAAACTAAAGTATTAACAGTTAAAAGTAATGTAAAATGAGTTATTTCTTCACTTCTGAAAGTGTTTCTGAGGGCCATCCCGACAAAGTGGCCGACCAGATTTCCGATGCTTTGCTCGATGAATTTCTCCGCCGCGACCCTGAGAGTCATGTGGCCTGCGAGACGATGGTGACCACCGGTCTTGCCGTTGTGAGCGGCGAGGTGACCTGCAACGGGTGGGTCGACATTCAGGAGACCGTCCGCGACGTCATCAAGGAAATAGGTTACACCAAGGGCGAATACAAGTTCGAGGCCGAATCGTGCGCCGTACTCTCTACCATCCACGGCCAAAGCGGCGACATCAATCAAGGGGTCAGCCGTAAGAAAGAGGAGGAGCAAGGTGCCGGCGACCAAGGCATGATGTTCGGCTACGCCTGCAATGAGACACGTGAATACATGCCGCTGCCCATCACGCTGGCGCATATCTTCCTGTTGGAACTTACTCGTATCCGCAAAGAGGGCAAGGTGATGACTTACCTGAGACCCGATGCCAAGAGCCAGATTACCATCGAATACAGCGATGAGGGCAAGCCGTTGCGAGTCGACACCATCGTGCTGTCGACCCAGCACGACGAGTTCGACACCGAACGCCGTATGCTCAAGCAGATAGAGAAGGATGTCCGTGAGATATTGATACCCCGCGTGATGAAGCTCATCAACGCCAAGAATCGCGCCCTCTTCGCCAAGAAGGACTACAAACTGTACGTCAACCCCACCGGCAAGTTCGTTATTGGCGGTCCTCACGGCGATACGGGTCTTACGGGTCGCAAGATTATCGTCGACACCTATGGTGGACGCGGTGCCCATGGTGGCGGTGCCTTCAGCGGCAAAGACCCCTCGAAAGTCGACCGCTCGGCAGCCTATGCCACCCGTCATATCGCCAAGAACATGGTGGCGGCGGGACTCTGCGACGAGGTGCTGGTGCAGGTAGCCTATGCCATCGGTGTGGCCGAGCCTGTAGGTTTTTATGTAAATACTTACGGCACTGCCAAAGTTAAACTCACCGACGGCGAGATAGCAAAGCGAGTGGAAAAACTCTTCGATATGCGTCCCTTCGCCATTACTAAACGCTTCGGTCTGAAGAACCCCATTTACCGTCGCACGGCCGCTTATGGCCACATGGGACGTGACCCCAAAGAGGAAACCGTGGTACTGTACGACGCCGAAGGCCGCAAGCATACAAAGAAGGTGCAGTTCTTCGGCTGGGAAAAACTCGATATGGTCGACGCAATAAAGAAGGAATTTAATATATGAATTACACAGGCCTTATTATTGGTGTCGCAACATTCTTGTGTATCGGCCTTTTCCATCCATTGGTAATCAAGGCAGAATATTATTTCGGAGTGGGGTGCTGGTGGGTATTCCTCGTGTTGGGATTGATTTGCATCGGCGGATCGTTATGGGTTGAGGACACAATACTGTCCACCTTGCTTGGAGTCACTGCATTCTCAAGTCTGTGGTCTATTTTGGAAATTTTCAAGCAGCGTGAACGTGTCATGAAAGGTTGGTTCCCGGAAAATCCTAAGAGAAAAAACAAATATAATGACCAAGCTTAGTGTAAATATCAACAAGGTGGCCACCATCCGCAATGCACGTGGCGGCAACACACCGGATGTATTGAAATTTGCAGTGGACTGCGAGCGTTTCGGGGCCCAGGGTATCACGGTGCATCCGCGTCCCGACGAGCGCCATATCCGCTATGCCGATGCGCTGGCCATCAAACCGCTCATCGGTGTAGAATATAATATTGAAGGAAATCCCAAAGGCATCTCGAAAAGCCGTCCCTACGGTTTCATCGACTTGGTGAAGGAAATCAAACCTGCGCAGGTGACGCTGGTGCCCGACGCCGAAGGGGTGCTGACCTCCAACGCCGGCTGGGACACCATCAAGAACCAGGACTATCTGTGTGATGTAGTCAAGGAGTTCAAACAATGTGGCATCCGTGTGAGTATCTTCATCGACGCCAACCCCCAGATGATTGAGATGGCCGCCAAGACGGGTACGGATAGGGTGGAGTTGTATACTGAGGCGTATGCTTCGGGGTACCATCGCTGTGTAGCTAATACCCCCTCCCCCCTTCGGGGTACTCCCCCTATGTTAGGGGGAGAGCAGGAGAATGCTTATGGCTGCTCCCCTAAAATAGGGGAGCTGTCCGAAGGACTGAGGGGTATAATCGCACCTTTCGTCGAGGCCGCCAAGGTGGCCCGAGATTGCGGCCTCGGACTAAATGCCGGCCACGACCTCTCTTTAGAAAACCTCACCTACTTCCATCAACAAATACCCTGGTGCGACGAGGTGAGCATCGGTCACGCCCTCATCTCCGACGCCCTCTATCTTGGCATCGAGGAGACTATCCACCGTTACCTTGAATGCTTGAATGAGTAAATGTGTTAATGCGTAAGTGTATGAAAAGAATTATTGTTGTATTGTTGCTGGCTATTAGTTTGTCGGCCTATGCTCAGGAACAGATTAATTTAGGCCTGATACCCACGCCGCAGAGGGTAAAAGTCGGACACCCATATAAGCGCTTGTTCAATGTCAATAGAGTGAGAGTTAAAGAGTATCGAGTTGATACACTTCCTGTGGAACGCAATTTGCAGCAGGCCTATCAATTGAATATGGGTGCTGGTGAGATAACTATCCGCTATGTGGGCGAAGAAGGTCTTCAGAATGCTCGGCTTACGCTAGAACAGCTTCGCGAGGTGTACCCTACGTATTCACATGGCATCACCATTATTGACTGGCCGGCCTACCGCTGGCGCGGTTGGATGGACGATATTAGTCGCGGACCTGTGCCACATCAGGCCTTCCGCGAGAAGCAATGGAACAGGCTCCATGCTTTGAAGTACAACTACTGCAACTACTACACCGAGCATACACTTTACCAGTCCGAGTTTCCTGATTTGGCGCCCGCCTATGCCGCCGAGTGCAAGCCGCACCCTGACGAGGTTATCAACCTGCAACTCTTCGCTCACGCCGAAAAAACGCTGCGCGTGCCGTTTTACCAGCACTTGAAGGACAGCCGCACCAACTTCGACCCCAGTGTCGAGGCTACCTACGACTTCCTCCGCCAGCGCATCGAGGCCGCATATGAGCGCATCCCCAACTCGCCCTTCTTCATCATCAACTGCGACGAGACCGAGCAGCTTGGTACCGGCCGCGCTAAAAAGCTCGTCGATAGCCTCGGCGCTGACCAGGTGTATGTGGATTTCATCAACCGCTGCTATGACCTTGTTAGGTCGGAGGTTGGAGGTCGGAAGTCGGAGGTGTTGGACAGTTCTGACCTCATACCTCATACCTCATGCCTTCCAAGGGTGGCCATGTGGGGCGACATCGTGGCGAAGAATCCCGCGATGATGAAGCAGTTGCCCAAGGATATGATATACATCATGTGGGCCTACGAGCCTATCGATAGCTTCAAGCATTTGATAAAACCCTTCAAGGATCAGGGCAACCCCTTCTGGGTCGCTGCCTCCACGGGCCACAGCGCCACCATGACCTCCACGCCGCAACGTTATATAAAGAATATAGCCAACCTGTTCCGCGACGGCTACCGTGACGGTGCCGAAGGCTGCATGCTCACCTGCTGGGACGACAACGGTGAGGCCCTCTTCGACAACAGCTGGCATGCGCAGTACTGGGCCGCCGAGATGGCCTGGAATCCGCTCAAGACCGACGACCCCGAAGAGCTGCGCCAGCGCGAAGCCCAGTTCAACAAGAACTACGAGTGCCTCTTCTACGGTCATAGTGTGGCTGGCGATTCCGTCGCCAGCTTGACCCAGCAACTCTACGCCGTCGGCGCCCTCATGTATAACCCCGACGTGGCCGACTGGTACACTTCTGCAGCCCTCATGGAACCACTGCTCAACTTCAACCCTGACAATACAAATGAGACTGTGGTGTATTCACGTGTGGCCAAGGTGTTGAAAGCGTTGGACACCATTACGGTAACCTATCCGAATCCTCATGCGGCCTATGCGGTGGAAAGAATTAAAACCACGGTGAAAAAGACCATGTTAAGGCTTTATATTTACAAGTTACTGAATGGGGGCAAACCTGAGAATGTGGACATGAAAGGCACTGTCCAAGTGAATGCTGATTCATATTTTCGTGACCTTTTTGACCTTAAGAGATTCTATCTGAATTTGTGGGATCAGGAGAATGGCGACTACGAGCGCTACATCGTCATGAACCGCTACGACGACCTCGCCCGAGAAGTACTGGAACTCGACAGGCATGTCTTTATGGAGGTTCGTAGTTCTAGTCAAATTAGTAACACTAGTTCGACTAGCCTGCCGATGGTGCAACTGAGAACCCTCTACAACGACCGCCCCATCTACTATACCCTCGACGGTAGCGAGCCCACCGCCTCCTCCACGAAATACGAAGGCCCCTTCCCGCTGGAGCGTTCCGCCACCATCCGTGCTATATCATATAATGAATATGGCGAGGGTGTCATCAGCGAACAGTACCTGCTGAGCCACCTCGGCATGGGCGCCAAGATAACCCTCAACACCAAGTACAGCGACTATAAGGCCATCTACTCGGGTGGGGGAGAGTCCGCCCTCATCGACGGCCAACTCGGCAGCAACACCACCTACGCCGACGGTCACTGGCAAGGCTACTGGGGCGACAGCATCGACGCCACTATAGATTTTGGCAAGCCTACTGAAATCCACGAAGTCACAATACGCTTCATGCAAAACACCTTCGACTGGATACTTGCTCCGACCCAAGTCAAGGTCTATGCCTCAAAAGACGGCAAGGACTGGACCCTCGTTGCCGACAAGTCCTTCCCCATGGACCCCCGCGAGACCGGCATGCGCCTCCGCAACTACACCGTCGAACTGGACTCATCACTCATCACTCATCACTCATCGCTGTTAAGGGTCGTCGTCCCCAACCCCGGTCCGCTGCCCTCGTGGCACCCCGCCCCTGGCCAGCCCTCCTACCTCTTCACCGACGAAATCATAGTCAAGTAACCCTTTTCTACCTATCATCATCGTACCAACACCGTACCATCTCCTACCATAGTAGTATTTGGGTAGGAGTTGATACGGTGTTGGTACGGTCTTGGTACGTGATTCATAGGGAGTTAGGTGCTTTCTGATGTAGGGTGTTCGGCGTTTTGTTTATTTTACTGATTTTCAATATTATATATTGTTTTTGCCGGCTTTTTCCGGAATTTGGGGTCTTTTTGATGAAAAAAATGTCTTTTTTCCGTCTGAACCATGTCCTTTTTGCGAGAAAAGAACATCGGTGGCGAAAAATTTTTAAATTTTATAGTTTTGGTTTATAGAATGATATGTTGTTTTACGAAATTTTTTTGAAAAAATATTTTGTCAGTTTGAAAAATGGTTGTACTTTTGCATCCGCTTTCGACGAAAAACCGACTTGTTAATAAAGTTGTTGATAAATAGAAAGAAAGCGAAAGAACTTTGAAATTAATGAGTAGATGAGATAGCGTGTGTCAAGTTTCATACATACATAAGGTATGAGACGGACACGAAGACGAGTCAATAGGTAAAGAAGAACAATTCTTACAATGAAGAGTTTGATCCTGGCTCAGGATGAACGCTAGCGGCAGGCTTAACACATGCAAGTCGAGGGGTAACAGGGAGTAGCAATACTCTGCTGACGACCGGCGCACGGGTGCGTAACGCGTATGCAACCTACCTGTAACAGGGGGATAACGGAGAGAAATTTCCACTAATACCCCATATTGTTGTGATACCGCATGATATTACAACGAAAGCTTCGGTGGTTACGGATGGGCATGCGTGACATTAGGTAGTTGGCGGGGCAACGGCCCACCAAGCCGACGATGTCTAGGGGAGCTGAGAGGCTTATCCCCCACACTGGTACTGAGACACGGACCAGACTCCTACGGGAGGCAGCAGTGAGGAATATTGGTCAATGGACGGAAGTCTGAACCAGC
>Ga0265300_10001417_pt1 | contig 22483 bp, 15 predicted proteins | sample AusTroGonzalo_MG_FD_193482 | JGI IMG/M metagenome (GOLD analysis project Ga0265300, IMG submission 193482) | Bovine rumen microbial communities from tropical cattle in Woodstock, Queensland, Australia - Gonzalo_03 | ecosystem: Host-associated > Mammals > Digestive system > Stomach > Rumen ...
CGTAGGCATTATCGGAACTAATGGTAGTGGAAAATCCACTTTACTAAAGATTATTACCGGGGTGCTTGAGGCATCGGAAGGCAATGTAGAAAAAACTGGGAAAATCAGCGCATTGCTGGAATTGGGTGCCGGATTCAATATGGAGTATACTGGAAGGAAAAACATATATTTGAATGGTCTGATGATGGGATATACCAATCAGGAGATGGATGGGAAGGTCCAGCATATTATAGATTTTGCTGAAATTGGAGATTATATTGATCAACCTGTAAAAACATATTCAAGTGGTATGTTTGCGCGGCTAGCTTTTGCAGTCGCAATTAATGTTGATCCAGATATACTAATTGTAGATGAAGCATTAAGTGTTGGTGACATTTTTTTCCAAGCGAAATGCTATAAAAAATTTAACGAATTTCAAAAACAGGGAAAAACCATTCTTTTTGTATCGCATGATCTTGGGAGTGTATTGAAGTACTGTGATCGATGCCTGTTGATTAATCAGGGGGATCAGATTGCATGTGGTAATACTGCTGAGGTAGTCAATATATATCGGAGGCTTTTGGTTGAAACAGCACATGAACAAGATAAAAAAGTTGACGATGACATTCGCCAAATGAACGAGCACAATGCGCAGAAGATGGGAATTGCTTCTGTTATAGAGGATACCGGCAAACAAAAAGACCAACTAGTACTTAATCCAAATGTATCGAGTTATGGAAATGGAAAAGCAGAAATCATTGATTTTGCTATTATAGACGAGAGTGGGTTGGTAACAAATTCTGTACCAAAGAATACCCAATTCAGAATTATGATGAAAGTTAAATTCCATGAGGATATACGAGAACCTATTTTTGCATATACAATTAAGGACCTGAAAGGGCAAGATATAACCGGTACAAATTCCTATTTAGAGAACAACCAAATTACCGCAGTTCAGAAAGATTCGATTTATGAAATAAGCTTTAAACAAAATATGTTGCTTCAGGGTGGTCAGTACTTACTTTCACTAGGCTGTACAGGCTATGAAGGCGAAAAATTTGTGGTCCATCACAGATTGTATGATGTATGTAACCTGCATGTTTTGTCAGAAAAGAATACAATTGGCGTTGTAGATCTGAATGTGAGTGTGTTGATCAAGCAGAAAGGATAAGCATGGAAAACAGACAGATAGGGAATGTTGTGCTGGATCTTACGGATTATGATCCTACGGACGTGTATTCTGACGGACCGATTGAAAACGAAATGCTGGAACTATCAAGAGAATGCACTGCGGAGAAAATTACAAAAGTCCTGAATTCGACACATAGTTGGCCTGTTTTTTATCATTTTTCACCTGTTAGAGAGAATATCCTGAAATGGTATCCTTTTGCTGAACGAGCTGCTGTATTAGAAATTGGAGCCGGCTGCGGTGCGGTTACAGGAGCGTTGACGGAGAAAGGACTACAGGTAGTATCTAATGATCTGTCCTTAAAGAGATGTGAGATTAATGCTTGGAGACACAGGGATAGTAAAGGCTTATCGATTGTTGTAAGTAATTTTGAAAAGCTGGCGGAAAAAACACATGAATCTTATGACTATGTGACAATGATTGGTGTGTTTGAATATGCGGCGAGTTACATACATTCATCTGCGCCATATGATGATTTGTTGAATATGGCTAATGGGATGCTGAAACCCAATGGAAAACTTCTAATTGCTATAGAGAACCGCTTTGGAGCTAAATATTTTGCGGGATGTGCAGAAGACCATCTGGGAACTTTTTTCAGCGGTATTTCCGGGTATACATCTGATAGCAAAGTAAGAACATTAAATCATCAGGAATGGGAAAACTTGCTGAAAAAAAATGATTATAAACAATATAAGTTTTATTATCCATATCCGGATTATAAATTTCCTCTTGTTATTTATTCAGATGATAGGCTTCCTGGGAAAGGAGAATTAATTCGGAATCAAAACAACATGGATCGGAATCGATATGCGGTTTTTGATGAGAACCGATTCTGGGATTCTATTGCCGACACTCAATATTTTCGGGATTTTTCAAATTCCTTCTTCATTGAAGTAATAAAAAAAGAGGGATAAAAATGGAAACAGTCCTTTTTTCAAGTTTTGCTGCGGAACGTTCTCCGGATCTACAAATTTGCACTCAGATTGTTGAACGAAATGGGACAAAAGTAGTACGTAAAAGTGCTTTGAATAATCGGGGGCATGGGCACATTCAGAGAATAAAAGAGCATGAAGTAATACTCAAGAATTCTTTTTTGAAGACTTCGTTTTTCAGTGTTTGCCCGATTATATCACAGGGAGAATCGTGGGTGGAATTTGCCTATATGGAAGGCAAAACGATGGAACAATGGACAGAGAGCCAGATCCACAAAGGAAACATTGATGGAATAAAAAAAGTTCTAGGTGTTTACTGGGACAATTTGCTTGTTATGGATTGTGGTTCGTTTACACCATCGGGAGAGTTTACACGGATTTTTGGTACGGATATTCCACAGAAAAAAATGCATGGTGCGTACAATCAGGATATTGATTTAATTCTGACAAACCTTTTTTTCAATGGTGAAGAGCCTAATAATTGTATTGTTACAGATTACGAATGGGTTTTTTCATTCATGGTACCATTGGAGTATGTTTTTTATCGTATGGTTTTCTGTAGCGTTGCACTTTCACGCTTGCCTGATAAGGTCAAGAATGAACTATATGGGTTGGCTGGAATCGAACCTAAAGATTTAGACCGCTTTCTTGAAATGGAAATATCGTTTCAGAAGCATATAACAGGACAGACGCTAACTATGGCAGACCATTACAGGCGAATGGGACAAGGAGTGCTTCCGGTTTGTTCAGAGCGTTCACCATATGAGATAATAATCAGAAATAACAATGATATTCTGGAACGGAAACTCTTTTATAAATCGGCATTCAAATTGGATTTAACCGAGTATTCAGCGGAGACTCTCAGAATTCAATTAGGCTATCCTTTCAATGTTATTCAATTGGAAACAAAGGATATGGAAGGTTGGATATGTGAGAATGCTGATTATTCAGAAGGACAAGTTTTTTTAGCCGGTAATCAGCCCCTGATCTTCAGCTGGAAAGGATCAGGAAGACCTACGTTGAATTGTAAAATCTGTGATATTGATGAGTTAATATATCAAAAGACGATAAAGGCCTGTTTCTTGAATTATGGTAATATAATTGGGAAATTGGAGACGCAAGTGCGCAACCAGGGGGATCAAATTCAAGGATATGTGAACAAGATCGGGGATCTGGAGACGCAAGTGCGCAGCCAGGGGGATCAAATTCAAGGATATGTGAACCAGATCGGGAATCTGGAGACGCAAGTGCGCAGCCAGGGGGATCAAATTCAAGGATATGTGAATCAGATCGGGGATCTGGAAACGCAAGTGCGCAGCCAGGGGGATCAAATTCAAGGATATGTGAATCAGATCGGGGATCTGGAAACGCAAGTACGTAGTCAGGGAGATCATATTAACGCTTATCAGGCAGAATGGAATGTTTTGGTTTCTGCGGGGAAGGTTTATCACGATATGCCGGTAGCAATAATCAGACAAAAGCAGGAGCAGAGAATGAATATGCAAAATCAACAAGGGATAGGGCCAGACGCAACCATTGTTATTCCAACCAAAAATGGTGGAGAATTGTTTAGGCAGGTTTTGGACAGGATATACGGACAAGTGACCCAGTATACATATGAGGTTATTTGTGTTGATTCAGGTTCAACCGATAATACTCTTCAAATCATACAGGAGTTTCCTGTAAAATTAATACAAATTCCGGCGGAAGAATATGGACATGGGAAAACAAGAAATCTGGGGGCAAGCTATGGGAATGGTGAGTTTATATGTTTCCTGACACAGGATGCCTTGCCGGTTCATGAATCATGGCTTGAAAATATGCTGAATGCAATGAAGCTGGATCCGCAGATTGCAGGAGGATTTGGTCGTCATTTGCCCTATTCACAATGTAATTTTATCGATGAAAGAGATATCAATGGTTTGTTTGCGGGCTTTGGCCAAACTAATACAATTTACTATAATGAAGATCCAAATCGGTATGAAACAGATCCGGGATATCGCTCAGTCTTGGCTTTCTTTAGTGATAATAATTCATGTCTTCGACGTAGCATATGGGAGCAATACCCATATCCAGATGTTGAATTTGCAGAAGATCAGATCTGGATGCGTCAGATGATAGAAAAAGGATATAAAAAAGTGTATTGTCCGGATGCCACGGTGTATCATTCACATAATTATGATCCAGCAACATATTTTATGCGTTACTATGATGAGCATAAAGGCTTATATGAGATTCACGGATATACAAATCTGAAACATTGGTATTATATTCCTGCTGCTGTTGTCAAACATGTTAAAAGTGATATAGGATATATCAGGACGACTACAAACTCCAGACGCAGGAAACTGGGTATGGTTTGGTATTCTATCCGGCGTAATTATGCAAGATACACTGCTGGATTTATTGGTGGACACTATCATGAGAAGTCACCGGAAAAGAAAACGAAACTGGATCATAAATATTCACAGCAATATAGACAGAGGAGAGGTATCTATGGGAAGAATAAATAATCTTATGGCGCATGTGAAACAGACATATAAGGATGAAGGAATGATCAAAAGTATGAAATTCCTGAAAAACAAGATAAAAAGTATTTATAAAACCCAGGGAGCGCAAGGGCTCGTTGAAAAGATAAATGTATTAAGCTCACAGATTAATATTCCGCAATTTTATGGTTTTGTTACCAATGATACGCCGATTCCAATGAATCTAGAAGAAAAAGATGCTGCAGGATGTGATAGAATCCTATTAAACTGGATTATTCCGGAAATGGGAATTGGCTCTGGTGGACATATGAACATTTTCCGGTTTGTTTCACTATTGGAGGACCGTGGTATCCATAATCGAATCTACGTATGTAATGCTACAAAGATGCTAACTGATGAAGATCTTCGAGATTTTCTCAAAGCTCATTATAATATTACAAATGATAATGTAGAAGCTTATTGCAGTACAGATTCCATTTCTTTTGCGCATGGAACAGTAGCAACAAGCTGGCAGACAGCATATTATGTTAGTAGATTTCAGAATACGATATCGAAATTCTATTTTGTTCAAGATTTTGAACCAGTGTTTTATCCGATGGGTTCTGAATACTTGATGGCAGAAAATACTTATAAGTTCGGATTCAGAGGAATCACGGCCGGAGAATGGCTAAAAAAGAAACTACATGATGAGTATCAGATGAAGACAGATAGTTTTATGTTTTCATATGATCGGGATATATATAAACCATGTGTTAAACGGGACACGAAAAAGAGATTGTTTTTGTATGTGCGACCAGTAACACCCAGAAGATGCTTTGAAATAGCGTTGCTAGCCTTATGCAAATTATATGAAAGAATGCCCGAAATAGAAGTGGTAATGGCGGGATGGGATGTCAGTAATTATTATATTCCCTTTATTCATTTGAACGCTGGCAACCTATCTTTGAATGAATTACCTGATTTGTATGCACAATGTGATATTTGTATCGTTATGTCAAGTACAAATCTTTCACTTCTTCCGGTTGAAGTTATGGCGAGCAATTCGGTTGTGGCATGTACAGCAGGGGAGAATAATGAATGGCTGATTAATGATACGAATGCCATTATCATACCGAACGATCCAATTGGAATTGCTGATATGCTATATGAAGCTTTGCACGATTCTGAACGGTTGAAAAAACTGAGGGAAAACGGGTTGAAATATGCTCAGGAATATACATCCTGGGAAGAAGAAGCAGATAAAGTCTATCGATATATTACGGAAGGAATCAAAGAAGATGAAGCAGCTGGTTAAAACTCTTATTCTGGGAGGAAACGGTTTTATTGGAAGAAATTTGGCACAAAAGCTACTCCAAGATCCTGATTTTGCTGTAACTTGCTTTGATCGAATTGATCCTCCTAATAAAGACAACCGGATTACATACATCTCAGGTGATTTTTTCGACATTCAGTTATTGGAATCACTGGTAGATGAATATGATGTGATTTATCATGCCATATCAACCCTTACAGTTGGCAATTCAAGTGCAAATTATATGAATGGATACACAGGAGATTTTGTTCAATCAGTAAGATTGTGTGATTACATTCAGAAAACTGGTAAGAAATTGATTTTTCTCTCTTCCGGTGGAACGGTATATGGTAATCATGAAAAGATGCCGGTTACAGAAAAAGATTATTGCCAACCAATAAACCATTACGGAACGGTAAAACGTTGTATTGAAAATGTGATGGAAACATTTCATGTGCAGAATGATGCAAAAATGATTGTTGCCAGAATTGCTAATCCTTATGGCCCTGGGCAGGATTACCGGAAAGGAGTTGGAGTAATTGATGCGGCAATAAAAAATGCGATAAATCATACTCCTATGACTATATGGGGAGATGGAAACATTATCCGGGACTATATCTATATTGAAGATACCTGTGCTATGTTAAGGGCTCTTGCAAAATATGATGGTTCTGACACTATTTTCAATCTGTCTTCGGGTGAAGGACATAGTATTAATGAAATCTTGAAAATGGTTAAATCTAGATATCCTGAATTGGAAGTAGTCTATACACCAGGCAGGTCTGTGGATTTGAAAGAAATTGTTCTTGATAACCACAAGATTCGGAGCATATACAATAGACCGCTAATCTCTTTGAAAGATGGTATAGATAAATATATAGATTATATTGTTTCGGAATAATCTAGTCGACAGTAGAATTCCTACAAGGGAAAATTATAGAGGATGGTTGCTACAAATGAAAAAGAGAATTTTAGCTATCGTTGCCATTTGTGCCTTGTTTGTTGGCGCTTATTACATCGGTGGTAATTCGACTACTTCTAATGACATATTATCAACAACGGCATCTTCTCAGGAAAACATCATGGTAGAAGAAGAAAATGCAGCAAAGCTTTCAGCCATTGAAGAAGTATTTCTGTCGGAGAAAACAAAATCTAATCTTGCATTAGGAAGTGCTGAAGCTGGGCTAACCTGCCCAGTCTCGTTTTTTTTACAGGATCTTCAAAACCTGGATCCACATGATACAATATCTATGCTAAAAGCTTGTAATGTAAGCAATATTAGTGTGCCACTTGTATGGAGATTTTTGGAGGAAAAGGAAGGAGTATTTGATCCGTCCGAATATGATCAACTACTTCAACCATATGTTGATGCTGGGTTCCATTTTATTTTTTTGATTGATGCGGGGAATCGGCATATATACAACCAAAATGGTGATGTAGTTACGTTTTCTTTACCTGACTGGGTATTGTCCAGTGAGAGTATAACAAGACAGATTGACTTTTTAGATAGACAGGATAGCGAATATGGGCTGAGTTATAGTAATCCAATAAATCAGCAGAGGTTTTTACAGTATTGCGAGCAGACAGTGACATACTTTGGGGTAAAATATGCAGAGAGTTTAGTCGGCTTTGCTCCATGTATCATGAATGAGTTTGAAATTAAGTATCCACAAACTCAATATGCTTTTACAGATTTTAGCAATGAGGCTTTATGTGCATTTCGCAAGTATCTGCAAAATAAATACACGACTGTTGACGTAATGAACAAGACCTTAGCGACATCTTATCCGGGTTTTTCAAGCGTTTCTTTTCCAGTGATAAATTATAGTAATTCTATTACAGATGGTTCATTGAATGATGACCCATTATTTGCGGATTATATGCAATACAGAGAACAGGCAATTATAGATTATATAACGCCAGTATATAAAATGATTCGAGAGACTGGCAATACTGTTATTGCTTACTTTGGGCAGCCATTGTCAGGGCATGATGCGATTTATGGTGCCGGCGTAGTGACAAAACTATCTTCGTTAATTGATATTGCGGTCATAGATTTTAATTTCCATAATGGATATAATGAAGTGTATGATAGTATTATTCCAGCAATGCTAGTCAATTACGTTCATAATGCAGGATACCCTGAAGTATGGGCTGGATTGTATTTTGAACGAATACCATATTTAGAGCATATGTCTTTTCTTCAGGAAACTATAGATTATATTGCGGAAGATGGTCTTGCAAAGGGATATGAAATTGGTGGGGTTTTTCATGCTTTTAGGGAGCATGGAGTTGATGCGACTCCAACAATGAAATATGGTATAACAAAACGAAAAGAGCCCTCCAGGATTGCCATTTATGCTGGAGAATGGGATTTTTATAAAGATCATGGAGAAAAGGTCAGATATTATGATTATTTCTCCGATGCTTTATCTCAGATGTATAAAATTGTTCGTTTTGAGTTGGGGTATCCTGTTGATATTTTATGTGATGATGCCATATTACAAGACAAGCTTGATCAATATGATTTGCTGATAATTCCTTCTCAGTTTTATGTAGATGTGGCAGTGCGCGATAAAATTGAGCAGTATATTTCAGCAAATGGTAAGACGCTTATGGATTTTCGCTTTGGAGAATGGAATGTAAATGGATTAAATACTGGCTCTTGGTCGGATCCATATTTTTATATAGGTGGGAAAGAGGCTTTAAGAATCGCTGAGGAACATGTAATATCTATTGCTGATTCACCGGTGAGAAAAGGAGACTATCTTATTCGCTCATACTATCCTGCTTTACCGAATGTTTATGCTATTTACCCGTCTGATGACGAAAGAGCGCATCCGTTATTTACAGATGATATAGGACGATATATAGGGGTTTTTACAGATAGAACTATTGTCTTGGGCTTTCAGCCACAAATCCAATATAAATATACAGATTCGGAAGAGGAAAAGCAGAAATCTATTAACATAATTAGAGAGGCAATTGCTTATCTTCAACAATGATTAATTTATTGATGTTATCATGATTATGATAAATCTAGGCGATAAACACTAACATGATTATTTGTTTTACACTATTTGATTGATAAACTATCAATATCATGATAGAAGATGATGGAGCTTTAGGTGTGTACAGATTACAGACAAGCGGTGAATCTTATCTTTTTTGAATGAGATGTGGAATTTATAATGAAAATACTGATCGTATTGCATAAATCTTATTCTCTTCCGGTTATATCTCCTGTTTATCAACCTATTCAGGTAGGCGACTTGAAAACAATAGATCAATCATATTATAGGGATAATACAGGAGATAACATTTCAGTAAAAAACAAAACATTTTGTGAATTGACAGCATTATATTGGGCATGGAAAAATATGAATACAGATATTCTGGGTTTATGTCATTATAGACGTTATCTGGGGAACGGTTGCGTTTGGAAGAAAAAACAAGAGAGATTATTGAAGGAACAAGACATAACGTCGCTCCTTCGCTCTTCAGATATTATTCTTCCACGAAAAAGGCATTATTGGATAGAGACAAGAGAAAGCCAATATGTACATGCCCATCATGCTAAGGATTTACAGGTTACAGAAATGGTGCTTCAAGAAAAGTATCCGTCTTTTCTTCCAGCGTGGAGGCATACACTTGCTTCTCGTAGTGGGCATATCTGTAATATGTTTATTACAAGACATGAGCTGTTTAGTGAATATTGTAGTTGGTTGTTTGATATTCTCTTTGAGGTTGAAAAACGACTGGATATTTCTTCGTATTCCGAAAACGATCAAAGAGTATTTGGTTTCTTGGGAGAACGGTTATTAGATGTATGGGTGGAAACGAAACAGCTTCGATATGTGGAAACGCCAGTAATAAATTTGGAAAAGCAAAAATGGATAAAAAAAGGAGCGCTTTTCATACAAAGAAAATTTCATAAGACGAATGGATAATAGATAAACAAGACATGAAAGTTGAAAACCTTGTCAAAATCATCGAATCTGATTCCTACACGGGGATTCCGGACAGCTAGCTGAAGGTACTGTGCAATTGCCTGATGGAAACTTGTGGTATTGATCCGAAACATCACGTGATTGCAGCCAACGAAGACGGCGCTGGAAAATAAAAAAGAGTTTTATGGAATATATAATTACTATATGAAAAGAGAAAAGATATATTGAAGATACTATTGAGATGGTGGGAATATAGGCATGTATGATTTTCTTGTTGTCGGTGCCGGTCTTTATGGAGCAACGGTGGCACGGGAATTAACCGATGCGGGGAATTCTGTTCTGGTGATTGACAAACGCCCGCAGATTGCGGGAAACGTTTATACGGAAAAGGTGGAAGGGATTAACGTGCACATCTACGGCGCGCATATCTTCCATACAAACAATAAAACCGTATGGGATTATGTGAATCGATTTGCTGTGTTCAACCGCTTTACCAATAGTCCGGTGGCCAACTATAAAGGAGAACTGTTCTCCCTGCCCTTTAGTATGTATACCTTCAATAAAATGTGGGGTGTGGTGACGCCGGCAGAAGCGGAGGCCAAGATTGCGGAGCAACGGAAAGAAATCACCGGTGCACCGAAGAACCTGGAGGAACAGGCAATCTCCCTGGTTGGCCGGGATATTTATGAGAAGCTGATCAAGGGATATACGGAAAAACAGTGGGGTCGTGACTGCAAGGATCTTCCTGCTTTTATCATCAAACGGCTTCCGGTTCGGCTGACATTTGACAACAACTACTTCAATGCGCTGTATCAGGGCATTCCGATCGGCGGATATACGAAGATGGTTGAACACATGCTGGATGGTATCGAAATCCGGCTGGGTGTGGACTACCTGGAGCAGAAAGAAGAATTGGACAAGCTTGCTGAAAAGGTTATCTATACAGGTTCGATTGACGCTTATTTTGACTATAAACTCGGACCGCTGGAGTATCGTTCAGTCCGCTTTGAGACAGAGGTTCTGGATAAACCGAATTTCCAGGGCAATGTGGCTGTAAACTATACAGACCGGGAGACACCCTGGACCCGGATTATTGAGCATAAATGGTTTGAATTCGGAAAAGACGAGAACGGGAACGATTTGCCGAAAACAGTTATCAGCCGGGAATACAGCTCTGAGTGGAAACTCGGAGACGAACCGTACTATCCTGTAAATGATGCGAAGAACGGAAACCTGTACCAGGAATATAAGAGACTGGCGGAACAGGAGAAGAATGTGGTCTTTGGCGGACGGCTTGGCGAATACAAGTATTATGACATGGATCAGGTGATTGCGGCTGCGCTGGAAAAGGTACAGGCGTTGCCGTAAGGAACGTACAAGAAACAACACATATAACAAATAAGAGGAGGCGGAAAGCCATGAAATTCTACAAAATCGACGATCAGATTGTGATCAGTGACAAAGCTTTGTCTGTTGGCGAAGAACTGACGGCCAATACTACCGACGGAGCCCATGAGAAGCATGTTCCGGTGATTGAGCAGGATGGAGATACTGTAACGATAAAGGTTGGATCTGTGGAGCACCCATCTCTGCCGACACACTATATTGAATGGATTCTGTTGGAAACAGAACAGGGATTTCAAATACACTATCTGAAACCGGGAATGAAACCTGAAGCAGTATTCAAAGTAAATGAGGCTGTTGTGGCGGCGTATGAATACTGCAATCTGCACGGATTGTGGATAGCAATCTGAATAATCGATGAGTATTTTTGATTTATATTATTGATCTTTTGCAAGGTAAAAAGAATCTATAATACTATATTACTGAAGTAACATCCCTTTTGTGGATTTTTAGAACTGTTTTAGATTTGTGAGTGGAGGGAATACAATTGAGCAAAAAAGACAAAGGAACAGAGATGTTGCCAAGCTTTTTATTCTCATTAACCTTGTTTCTTTTTTTCCCAATGAAGCTGTATTTTACTAAATGTGATGAATACTGGTTTGCATTCGACGATCTGATTCCATATTTGTTCTTTTTTGCTGCTACAATGTTTTTGCTGATTACGGCTTTTTCCTGTATTCTCCCGCAGAAGATTTCAGCTGCATTCAGAGCAGGTGTATATGCCTGCTCTTTTCTTATGTGGCTGCAGGAGGTTTTGTTGGATCAGATATCTGGGATTATAAACACGGCGTTGTGGGCGGCGGTGATAATCCTGTTTGTTGTCCTGACGATCCTTCTGAAGGATAGGTTCCGCCGGATTGCGGAAACTGCAACCTGCATCCTGCTGGTTGCTCAGATTGTGACGGCAGGATACCTGTATTTCAAAAACCAGGAGAGCCAGCCGGAAGAACCGAGATTCCTTTCACAGAAGGATGAGTTGGTTCTTTCGTCGGAAGCCAATACGGTGGTGTTTGTTCCGGAAGCATTTGACGGGCAGCTGATGAAACAGCTGCTGGAAAAATATCCGGAGGAAACGGCAGGGATACTGCCGGATTTCACGTTTTATCCCGATACTACCGGCGGTGTGGCCGGAGCAAAGTATGCCATTCCTTATCTCCTGACAGGGAAGACAAACATTGCCAAACAATCCTATGAGGAATATATCATTAAAGAATTCAATGCTTCTCCACTGATCCAGGAATTATCCAGCGGAAAGTACAGTACGGGAATTTACACCTCGGGACAGTATGTGGATCTGACTCGGGATGATGTGATTGATAACGCGGAAAAAGGAATACCGAAGGCTACTTCAGCCTATGAGTTGACGAAACAGTTTATGAAGTTGGCGGTGTCAAGGATTGTTCCTGCCCAGATGAAGCCTCTTTTCAGAACATATCCCAGAGAATTTGAAAAATGGAAAAACACAGGGAATGATGAACCGTATGGCATTGATGACGCAGCGCTGTATCAAAGGCTGACAGAGGAAGGCCTCGCTGCTACAGTGTTGATCAATAAACCCAGTTTCCGCTTTTATCATATGAGCGGAGTGAGCGAACCCTATACTGTGAACCGGAATCTGGAGCATGTGCCGGACGGAACCGGAACGGAGGAAGAACAGGCTCTCGGAACGCTGCATATTATCACAGAATACATGGAACAACTGAAGAAGCGGGGTATTTATGACCGGACCACTGTAATTGTGATGGCGGACTGCGGTTCTTCTGAGCACAGCGACCTGGGACATTGTCCGCTGCTGATGATCAAGCTGCCTGGCATGGATCATCCTTTTGAGATATCCGACACTCCGCTTTCCTATGCTTCTATGCCGGAATACCTGGCCGAGGTGCTGCGGAATGGGCCGGTTTTGCCGGATCAGTGGCAGCAGACGGGAATACGGTATTTCTATGATCAAAGTGAAGAGAATGGTGTGCTGAACCTGACGGAGTACGTGAACCCGGGCCCGGGAACAGAGCAGAAACTGGCGGCGACCGGCGTCGTGTATCACGGAGATACAGCCCGGAAAACGAGAAAGTATACCCTGGATACTGAATTGTTCTTTGATGCACGGGCTACAGCGGAAGATTACCAGGTGTCCGGATTCTATGAACATGAGGATGGGTTTACCTGGACATGCGGAAATGACGCGGAGATGCTGTTCGAGCTCCCGGAAGAACCGGGTGACCTGGAGATGGTTCTGCGTTACAGAACATTCAATGGTTTGCAGAGCGTGGGGGTCTGGGTGAATGAGAAGCTGGTAGACATCTACTATGCAGAAGGTGAAATGGAACAGATTGTGACTATTCCCAAAGGAACTATGACTGGTACAAAGCTGCGGATGCGGTTGGAATTGCCGGACGCACGGTCTCCTTACGAAGTGGGACAGAGCAATGACAAACGGAAGCTTGCACTGGCGATGGAATCGCTTGTCATTAGAAAAGTGGAACTAGAATAAAGCCATTAGAGCAGTAGATGCTGAAAATTCTACAGATATCTTTTCCGATGTGCCCGGTTTATACGACTGCTGGCCTTGTAGTATGTATGATATTGTTGATTATATGTAGAAGAAAAGAAGGAAAAACACAACAGTATTAAGAATATAGTTATCCGGAGGAAGAAGATCTGGGGAAAAACTGAAGAAGAGTAGGAGCCGGCGATATAAATCAGACCGGACTTGTTGTTTTTGTCCGGGATGACACGGAAGGGGTATATCCGTGAAGGACAGACGTCGTTTATCAGTTCATACTGTGCTGCCCGGATTTTTGTTTGCGTTTACGCTGTTTGTATTCGCACCGGTTGACCTGTATTTTGCCACAGCAGATGAACTGTGGTTTTCTCCTGTTGCACTGGCCCCCTGGCTTCTCGCTTTTGCAGCAGTGGCTTTTGTGACCATTACGTTTCTTTCCTGCGTGCTTCCGCAGAAGTTTTCGATTGCTTTCAGAGCAGGTGTATACGCCTGCTCTTTTCTTATGTGGCTGCAGGGGAATGTGCTGGTAACAAACTACGGTACGCTGGATGGCTCGGAGATCGATTGGTCCGTTTACCGGTTGGGGGGCATCCTGAATGCCCTGCTGTGGGTGGCGGTCATTGTTCTTTTCATATTTCTCATGTTCCGGCTGAAGAAGAAATTCCGCAGGATTGTGGAGACCGCTGCGTGCATACTACTAATCACACAGGTTATTACGCTGGGAGTTTTGTTAATCCAGTACAAAGGTGTACAGCCGGAAGAAGATCGTTTCCTGTCAAGGAAAAATGAGTTGACCGTGTCGGCGGAAAAAAACGTGCTGGTTTTTGTGCCGGACACCTTTGACGGTTATCTGATGACGCAGATGCTGGAAAAGTATCCGGAAGAGACGGCGGAAATGCTTCCGGATTTTACGTTTTATCCGGATACGGTGGCGGGTGCCGCCCGGACGAAATATGCGATTCCTTTTATCCTGACGGGAGACACCAACAGAGAAGAACAATCCTATATGGAGTACCTGGTTAAGGGATTTGAAACTTCTCCTCTGATCCGGGAACTGGAAAAAGGGAAATACAGCACAGGATTCTATACATACAAGCAGTATATAGATATGAGCCGGGATGACGCGATAGATAATGTCGATACCGGGGTACCAGAGGTCTCGTCCGGATACGGACTGACAAAGCAGTTTATGAAAATGGTGGCCTTACGGTATGCGCCATCCCTGCTGGTACCGGTTCATTGGATGTATACGGGGGATTTTGAGCGCTGGAAGAGCACAGACAACAAGGTGGCCTACAGCCTGAATGATGCGGTAATATACCACCGGCTTACAAGCCTGGGATTGACGGCATCGGCAGAGAAGCCATGCTTCCGCTTTTATCATCTGGTGGGAGCTCACGGCCCTTATGTGCTGGACCGGGATCTGAATAATGTTTCGGATGGGAATGGAACGGAAGAGGAGCAGGCGCTGGGCACGCTGAAAATCATCTCGGAATATATGGAGCAATTGAAGAAACTGGGGGTTTATGACCAGACGACAGTAATTGTACTGGCAGATCACGGCTATGGCGGACACAGCTATATGGAATACTGTCCGCTGCTGATGATTAAATATCCCGGGACAACCCATGCGTTTGAAATTTCCGATATTCCGATTTCCTATATTTCGATGGCAGAAATTATGACGGAGGCACTGCAAGGGGAACTGTCTTCTCTGGAAAAATGGAGGCAGACGGGACCGCGATATTATTACTATCAGAATGAAAAAGATGGTATTCTTGATTTGACAGAATATGTGATTGACAGCCCGGGAATCGGAAAGGAATTGAAATCCACGGGTTTCGTATATCATGGGGATACATTACATAAGGACAGAAGTTATGTTCTTGGAACGAAAGTGTACTTTGATTCCAGAGAGACAGCCGGCAACTATCAAATAGCAGGATTTTGTGCTAATGAAGGTTATTATACCTGGACAAGTGGAAATACCTCAGAAATGCTGTTTGAAATACCGGAAACACCAAGTGAATTGGAAATGATTCTGGAGTATGGAACGTTCTTTGGGGAACAAACGGTGAATGTGTGGGTTAACGATCGGTTGGTTGACATTTATTATGCCAATGGGGACACGATAGAATATGTGACGATTCCAGAAGGAACCGTCACAGGAAAAGAACTGCGGGTACGGCTGGAACTGCCAGATGCGTGTTCGCCTGCTGAAGCAGGCTTGGGAGAAGACGTGAGACAGCTTGCGCTTTCGATGCAATCGCTTGTAATCAGGGAAGCAGAAACAGAATAAAGCCGTCAGGGTGACGGCTGAAGAGCTTGAAGATGTTTGTTGTTGTGACGAGGATACCATTGCTCTTTGGTTGCTAGTAATAGCAGGATAAATCCATATGGCATATACAGCAGCGCGTTTTCCATTATGCTATAAATCATCAAGATTGCTAGTATAATCAATTCAGAGTATTGTTTTTGCTGATAGTATTTCCATGTGAACCAAAAAAGAATGAATAAAACAATAACGAGAGATACTATACCAAAACAAACCAGAACATGATAAAAAAGATTATCTATTACAATAGAAGTCCAATCAATATTTGACAGGCCGAATAACGAAAAGCCCTGTTCTCTTAATACTGTATATGGATATGTGAAACGGAGAATGAAAGTATGTCCCATAGCAACAGGTTCCTTAGGAACAAACAGGAATGCGCCTAGGCTGAAGAGTGTTGCGGCAATCGTGGATAATGCAGGCAGAACAAACGCCTTATTGTATTTTCTTTGTAGCATAAAACGCCAGAATATGCCGAATAAAGGAATAAGCAAAAGGCAGATTGCACCGGTACGGCTGTAGGTAATAAAATATATGCATATTGCTGCGGGTAAAGATATTATTGTTGTGATAACAGGATGATCCTTTAGCCACAGATACCATGTCAATAATAGTAAGGATAATAGCATTAATGCAGTCAAATTTGGATGCCCCATGCCAAGACTATGCCCAATTCCTGCATAAGCAAAAGTTACAGGCTTGTCTTCAACCCATCCAGCGGAGAAGCCTATGGAAATAAATCCCAATATAGAGATCAGACTGCCTAGAATGACTTTTGCAGTTACTCGGGGAGTTGCTGCGAGATTACTAAGCATGATGAGAGTGAAGAAGTCACTGATTAAAGGAGAGTGTGAGTTCAAAGTAACAAAAAACAAGGGAATGTTCACCAGCAATGTGATTAATGCCTGTAAGGGGGAAAGTCGAAATTGAGCAGCAAGAAGAATAAGCCCGATAAACTGTAACCAGGGATGGAGTCGGAGAGATATGGGAGAAAAAAGATCTATCCCTTGTAGGGTCCAGCCGATATAGCCGCTCCGAATATGGTTGTAATAGAAATAGAGGATCATTACGGTGTAGAAAAGCACCATAAGGATAATGCGGCAATAACCGGGAAAGGGCAGATGGCGGATGGCCAGGGCCGCGGACACAGAGATGAAAAGGCCCAGGCAAATCAGGAAAGGATTAACCGGTAACAGGCCGATTTCCTGTGCAATGAGAAGAAGCGCGACAAAAACGGTACAGGTCATGCCTGGCAGGATCAAGACCTCCAGGATGCGGGACCATCCTTTTTTTTCGCTTAGCAGGTTTTTTGTCTGCTGAAGAAGACGTTTTTCGGAAATTAAAACAAAAAGAGGCAGTAGGATAGCAAAGCTGATCCCTGCCCGCGTCCAGTAGACGGCAGATTCGATATATAATTCTGCAGAAATAATAAGGCTGGTTACAACAGCCACAATAATCGAAAAAAGATTACGACGCAAAAAGGAAACAAAAGAACCCATCGTAACCCTCCCGGATGAGTATTCAACCGAGCCGGGAAGCGCTGCTTCCGGCTGTGCTTCCATAGTTTACCATCAAAAGCATATGCCCGCAAGCCTTGTCCCGGAATGGATGTTTATGGTAAACTTAACGTGGTTTCAAAGGACTTTGTGATATGGAAGGAAGGATGTCGGTTGATCATTAAACGGAGAAGGATCCTGACAGTGGCTGTAATGTGTACAGTTGTGCTGACAGTATGTCTGGCTTTTTCCGGAATGGCGGAAACCGCTCCTTCCCTGAACGGGATGCGGATTTTCCTGGCGGGAGACAGCAGGAGTTCCACCGATTATACATTCTATAAAGAGATCCTGGAGCAGAAAACCGGAAGTGTTGTCCTGGTGGAAGGCACCAGCGGCTGCACGGTAGCTTATAATGCTTCAGACGCATATTTTGAACGTGTTGCTGAACAGGAACACGATTTTTCCATATGGCTTGTAGGCGGGAATGATCCCGGGGAAGCCGGGACAATCGGAACCTTTGACGCGGCTTCTTCCCTTGCGGAACAGGGGGAACCGGTGGTGCCTGAGACGGATCTGTCACAGGATTACAGCGGAGGAACCTTTATCCAGGCTGTGGATCACATGATGAGGAAGTATCAAAACCTGTTTGCCGGAAAAGAAGAGGCGCCGGTGATGATCTTCTGCACCGATCTGCCGCAGCAGCGGGATGATAAGGACAGCCCCTGGAGCCAGCAGGCTAACTGGGAACGAAAACGGCTGGCAATTCTGGAATGCTGTGCGAAGAACAGGGTGGAATGCCTGGATCTGTATACCCTGTGCGATTTTGATATGAGCCAGGAACCGATGTTCCATGCGCCGACGGATACAATCCATGACAACGGCGTTTATTATATGGATGGACTTCATCCGAATCCGAAGGGAATTGACAGGATCACTGACTTCGAGATTGAAATGATGGAAAACCGGTTAAACAATTAAGAATTAAGAATTCAGAATTAACAGCACAGTATACTTTACGGAAAAAGTGTTTTGTTGAAAGTATACAGCATATAGAAAGTTGAGAGTTGAAAGTGATGAGTGATGAGTTGAGAGTTGATCAAAACCGTAAGACTACGGCTTTGATCATGGCAGGAGGCCGTGGAGAACGGTTCTGGCCCATGAGCCGGAAAAGTATGCCCAAACAGTTCCTGCCGCTGACGGGGACAGAAAAGACCATGATCCAGAGTACGGTGGAACGAATCCTGCCGCTGGTGAATATGGAGGATATCTATATTGCCACAAACCGGGAATATTTTGCGCTGATCCGGGAACAGCTGCCGGAGCTGCCGGAGGAGAATATTCTGTGCGAGCCGGCGGCGAAGAATACCGCCCCGTGCATCGGCTGGGGCGCGGTAACCATGCGGAAAAAGTACGGGGACGCGATGATGATCGTGCTACCGTCAGACCATGTGGTGCGTCAGCCGGCGCTGTTCCGGGGTGTGCTGAAAAGCGCCATGCGGACGGCGGAGGAAACGGGCGGTCTGGTGACGCTGGGTATTTCCCCCAAGACGCCGGATACCGGATATGGCTATATCCAGTATGATACAGAAGAAGGCACCGGCTTTGAGAGCGCGTTTAAGGTAAAGCGGTTTGTGGAAAAACCGAACCTGGAGACCGCAAAGCAATACCTGGCCAGCGGTGAGTATCTCTGGAACAGCGGTATGTTTGTGTGGAAAGCTTCCACGATCCTGAACGAGATTAAGGAGAAACTGCCGGGAAACTACGAGTTGCTTGAGAAGATAGAGGAATCTATCGGGACGGAGAATGAAGAAGAAACAGTGGAAGGCGCCTTTGCCCTGATGCAGTCCATTTCCATTGACTATGGCATCATGGAGAAGGCGGAAAACGTGTACGTGCTGCCGTCCAGCTTTGGCTGGGATGACGTGGGAAGCTGGCTTGCGGTGGAACGCCTGAACCCCGGAAATGACATGGGGAACGTGATTAAGGGCGACATCGTCTCGGTAGGTACTTCCAGGTGTATTGTGCAGGGCGGAAAGAAAATGATTGCGATGGTCGGTATGGAAGATACGATCGTTGTGGATACGAATGACGCACTGCTGATCTGTGCGAAGGACAGCGCAGGAGAGATTAAGAAGGTGCTGGAGGTTTTAAGAGCAGTGAACCGTACAGAATTGCTGTAAGCTATTCTGTATGATCGCCCTTCGGACGCAGCAAGGGACTGCGTCATCACTTTAAGCGATGACAATGAAGAATGAATAATGAACAATTAACAATTGTTTCTTTGACAAACAGGACAAAGGAGAAGAAGAACATGAAAAAGGCATTGATTACTGGCATTACGGGACAGGACGGAAGCTTTCTGGCCGAACTGCTGCTGGAAAAGGGATATGAAGTACACGGTATTATCAGAAGGAGTTCTGTGCCGACGACTTCCAGAATTGATCATATTCTGGACAAGCTGGTGATCCATGAGGGCGACCTGTCCGACTCCTCCAGCATCAGCCGGATCGTTGGGAGCGTAAGGCCGGATGAGATCTACAACCTGGCGGCGCAGAGTCATGTGCAGGTTTCCTTTGAAGCGGCTGAATATACGGGAGACGTAGATGCCCTGGGCGTGCTGCGGATCCTGGAAGCGGTGCATAACTCCGGACTGGACAAGACCTGCCGGGTTTACCAGGCCTCCACTTCCGAACTGTACGGCAAGGTGGAAGAGGTGCCCCAGAATGAGAACACTCCGTTCCATCCTTATTCTCCCTACGCTGTGGCGAAGCAGTACGGCTTCTGGATGATCCGGCAGTACCGGGATGCCTACGGCATCTTCGCCTGCAACGGTATCCTGTTCAACCATGAGAGCGAACGCCGCGGCGAGACCTTCGTAACCCGGAAGATCACCCGGGCTGCCGGCCGGATTGCCTGCGGACTGCAGGATCATCTGGAACTGGGCAACCTGGACAGCCTGCGTGACTGGGGCTACGCGAAGGACTATGTGGAGTGCATGTGGCTGATCCTGCAGCAGGACGAACCGGATGACTACGTGATCGCGACCGGCGTACAGCACACTGTGCGTGAGTTCACTACCCTGGCCTTTGCTCATGACGGCATTGAAATTGAGTGGAAGGGCGAAGGCATCAACGAAAAGGGATATGACAAGAAAACCGGCAAGATGGTCGTGTGCGTGAATGAAAAGTGGTACCGGCCGACAGACGTGGTTAATCTGTGGGGCGATCCCACCAAGGCCAAGACGAAGCTGGGCTGGAACCCACAGAAGACGAGTTATGAAGAGCTGTGTGCGATTATGGCGGAACACGATCTGAAGCTGGCTAAACAGGAAGCCGGAATTAAATAACGAACAATTGTCCGCTGCGGCGGGGGAGGGGGAGAACAAGATCTCTCCATGCGGTCTCCTTCGTACCCCTTAGTCGAGATGACAATAGAACGCCTGGGATTACCCATGGTGAATAGGATGACATAACAAAAACGAGATATCCCTTAGGATACATGGAAGAATGATGAAAAAAGCGTTGATTACCGGCAGTGAAGGGTTTGTTGGAAAGTATCTGCGGGCGGAACTGACTGCCAACGGGTATGATGTGACAGGCCTGGATCTGGTGCCCGGAGAAAAGACCGTGGCAGTGAACCTGCTGGAGCCGGAAGCGGTGGAGACATTGCTGAAGGAACTGCAGCCGGAAGTGATTTTCCATCTGGCCGGCCAGGCCAACGTGGGCCTGAGCTGGAAGATCCCTGCAAAAACAATGGAAATCAATATCATTGCTGCAGTGAATGTGATGGAGGCTGCACGGAAATACTGCCCGGACTGTGCCATGGTACTGGTGGGTTCCAGTGATGAATACGGGAACCTGCGGGAGAAGGGAAGCTCTGTCTCCGAGGAGACGGAGATGCAGCCCGGAACGCCGTACGCCATCTCCAAGATTGCCCAGGAACAGATGGGCAGGGCTTACGCGAAGGCTTACGGTATGCGGATCTGCATGACGCGAAGCTTTAATCACGGCGGCGCCGGACAGAAGCCCGGATTCATGATCCCGGACTTTGCTTCCGGAATTGTGAAGGTGGAACGCGGAGAAGCGGACGCAGTGAGCGTCGGGAACCTGACTTCCAAAAGGGATTTTACCCATGTGAAGGACGTGGTGCGGGCTTACCGGATGATCGCTGAAAAGGGAAAACCCGGCGAAATTTATAACGTCGGATCCGGGAAGACCTACAGCGCACAGGAAGTGCTGGATATGCTGATCGGCATGGCAGAGTGTGCGGTGCCGGTGAAACAGGATCCGGCGAGGATGAGACCCAGCGATACGCCTGTGATCTGCTGCGACCATGCCAGGCTGACCCGGGATACGGGCTGGGAGCCGGAACATGGAATTGAAGAAATAGTGAAGGAAACGCTCGACTACTACCGAACGCTGTGATGTTCGGTAGTAGTCGAAATGCATAATGGGATTTGCCCTTCGGGCGGAAAGCATGAAAGGCTGAAAGGACCATACGAATGATTGAAACGCTGAAGGAGATCTGGGCTTACCGGAGTATGATCCGGTCGCTGGTGCATAAGGATCTGCGAGGCCGGTACCAGGCGAGTGTGCTGGGCTTTCTGTGGACTTTTATTGTGCCGCTGTGTCAGCTGGCAGTCTACTCACTGATGTTCAGTATTATCATGAGAGGAGCTGCGGTAGAGAAGTTCTATCTGTATGTATTTGTGGCATTAATTCCCTGGAACTTCTTTTCCGCCTGCCTGACCGGAGGCGCCAGCAGCGTGGTGGCGCAGCAGAGCCTGGTGAACAAGATTTATTTTCCCAGGGAAGTAGTACCGGTTGCTTATGTGACCAGTTCCTTTGTAAATATGCTTTTATGCGAAATCATCGTTATTCTGGTAAGCGTGTTTTCCGGTGTCCCATTCAATGTC
>Ga0265300_10001427_pt1 | contig 22426 bp, 13 predicted proteins | sample AusTroGonzalo_MG_FD_193482 | JGI IMG/M metagenome (GOLD analysis project Ga0265300, IMG submission 193482) | Bovine rumen microbial communities from tropical cattle in Woodstock, Queensland, Australia - Gonzalo_03 | ecosystem: Host-associated > Mammals > Digestive system > Stomach > Rumen ...
GCCATCCTCATCGGACTGGGTTTTAAGCCGATGTTCTCTGCCGTGATCTGTCTGGTGGCCAACACAGTGGCTGTAGGCTTCGGAGCCGTAGGACTGCCTGCCACAACGCTTGCCAATCAGGTGGCCGCCAGTGGTGTAGCGACACCAGAGGAACTCTGCGAGGTGGCCACGTTCATCATCCTGCAGCTCTCGCTGATGTTCTTTATCACCCCATTCCTGATTCTGATGATGACGGATCGCACAAAGATTGTAAAGAATATCACAATAGCACTCTTCGTGGGCACCTTCTCCATCATCGTCCAGTTCTGCTGCGCTCACTTCATTGGTCCTGAGACGCCTGCTATTCTTGGTTCTGTAGCTGCTATCATCGCGATGCTGATTTACAATCAACTTTTCCTGCGCCATGAAGCAGAGAAAGACACGGTACATATCGAGAAGAAGAAGTTCGGTCTGGCAAAGACCCTCAAGGCTTGGAGTGTCTATGGTCTCATTATTTTCTTCATTTTGATCAGCAGCAAGATTGTTCCTCCCATCAACGAGCTGTTGAACCAGACTTTAGTGACGAAGTTCGATCTGCCCGTTATTGGTAATACCTTTAAGTTTGGCTGGCTGTCGAATGCCGGTCTGATGATCTTCTTGGGTGCTGTCATCGGTGGCCTGATTCAGGGCATGAGCTTTGGCAAGCTGCTGACACTGTTGGCCAAGACCACGCTGAATCTGCAGAAGACGGTAGTCACCATCTGTTGTCTGGTGGCGATGGCCATGCTGATGAATAATACGGGTATGACCAACGACATCGCCAAGGGACTCGTACTGCTGACCGGCGCTGCTTTCCCGTTCTTTGCACCGCTGATTGGCTCTATCGGTACCTTCGTGACGGGTTCGGCTACAAATGCCAATATCCTCTTTGGTAAACTTCAGGCTACAGCAGCCAGCGACCTCGGACTGGTGAATCAAAGTACGTTCTTCGGTGTCAGCGGTAATGAGACCAACTGGCTCGCAGCCGCTAACTGTGCCGGTTCTGAGGGAGGTAAACTGCTCTCACCACAATCGATAGCGATTGCTACTGCCGCCTGTGATATGGAAGGTCAGGATGGTGACATCATGCGTAAGACCATGCCGTTTGCCATCTTCTGGATTTTGATGAACGGACTGATGGTCTTCCTCGGTCTCCACGTATTTTAATTTGCTACCGCTATGAATATCGATCAATTCCTGTCTGACCTCAGGCAGTTCCTGCCGTCAGACCGCATTTATACCGATGAGCTTCGTACCCTCGGATGGGGAACCGATGCCAGTTTCTATCGTCAGATTCCGAAAGTTGTCATCCGCAGTGACGGCGAGGAGGAGATCTCGAAGATTGTAAAAGCCTGTCAGAAATACCGTCTGCCGTTTACCTTCCGTGCTGCCGGCACCTCACTCTCTGGTCAGAGTTGTACAGACTCTGTGCTCATCGTGGCAGGCAAGCATTGGGAGAAGTATGAAATAGGCGAAAATCAAGACACCATTAAGTTGCAACCAGGTATTGTGGGCTCTCGTGTGAATGAGATCCTGAAGCCATACGGACGTGTGTTCCCGCCTGATCCTGCCTCGATAGGCAGTGCAATGGTGGGAGGTATTGTGATTAATAATGCCTCGGGCATGAACTGTGGCGTACATGCCAACAGCGACCGTATGATGGTGTCTGCCCGCATCATCCTCACCGATGGTACTATTCTGGATACGAGCGATGAAAAAAGCCGCGAGAGTTTCCGCAAGACCCATCCGGAATTTCTGAAGAAGATAGAGGCGCTGCGCGATAAGGTCCGTGGTGACGAAGAATTAGCCTCGCGCATACGTACCAAGTATTCTATTAAGAATGTGACGGGTTTGAACCTGCGACCTCTCATTGCCTACGACGATCCCTTCGACATCATCGCCCATTCGATGGTGGGTTCTGAGGGAACACTCGCCTTCCTATCAGAGGTCACGATGAAGACGCTCTATGACTACAAGTACAAGGCTTCAGCGATGGTTTATTTCCTCACGATGAAGGAGAGCTGCGAGGCTGTGGTGGCCATGAAGAAACTGAAGGCTGGCGACGAGGACCTGAAGATGAGCGCTGAGAACCTGATGGTGAAGAGTGCCGAGATGCTCGACTACATGTCGCTTAACTCTGTGGATGACCCCGTCTTCCTGCAATATAAAAAGGATGTGGATGCGGGTAAGATCGAGGGTGTGGAACCTGGTGACTATCATAACCTGACGGCTATCCTGACAGAGACCAAGGGCATTACCCACGAACAACTGCTCAAGAAGATTGAGAAGATCAAGGAGTGCTTAGGACAGTTCCGGCTCTATATCCCTGCAGAGTTTACGGAGGATCCGGCAGTCTATGGCAAATACTGGGCCATCCGTTCAGGAATCTTCCCCAGTGTGGGCGGTACACGTCCTGTAGGCACCTCGTGTCTCATCGAGGATGTAGCCTTCCCCATTGAGAGTCTCCCTGAGGCCACGGTGAAGTTGCAGAAACTGATTGCCGATCATGGCTACGACGATGCATGTATCTATGGTCACGCCTTCGAGGGTAACTATCACTTCATCCTGAACCAGAGCTTCGCTGAGAAAGCTGAAGTAGACCGCTATGCAGAGATGATGCGCGATGTGGCCAAACTGGTGGTGGAAGAGTATGACGGCTCGCTGAAGGCTGAACACGGTACTGGTCGTAATATGGCACCCTTTGTGAAGTACGAATGGCGCGAGAAGGCATACGAAGCAATGAAGGAACTCAAAGCCATCTTCGATCCTGAAGGACTATTGAATCAAGGCGTCATCTTCAACGATGATCCAGAGTGTTTCATCAAGTGCCTGAAGCCGCTGCCCGTGCTCGACTACGACTTCAAGAGTGTGCCCGATGGCGGACACTATCTGATGGATTCCAGTCTCTCTACAGCCAAGGAAACCATTGAACAGGTGAAGCGTGCCAACAAGTGTATAGAATGCGGCTTCTGCGAGGTGAATTGTATGTCATGTGGTCTGACGCTCTCGTCGAGAATGCGTATTGCCGTACAGCGTGAGATCCGTGAGCTGGAGGCTACAGGCCGCGATCCTCAACGTGCAGCCACCCTGCGTAAGCAATATAAATACTATGGTGACCAGACCTGTGCGACGGATGGTCTCTGTTCTACCTCGTGCCCGATGAAGATCAACACAGGTGAACTGACACACCTTATCCGACAGCTGGATATGAACCATTCGAAGCTTGGCTATCAGGTCGGTGAATTTGCAGCTAATCACATGGCAGGCATCAAATCAGGCCTGCGCGTGGTGCTCGATGTGGCTCATGCGGCACATGTCACCCTCGGACCTACGCTGATGACAACTGTCTGTCGTACGATGAACAAGATGGGTATGCCGCTTTGGACAACAGCCATGCCTAAGAAGAAGCGCCAGCCCAAGAAGTCCGACCTCACGCAGTTTATCATCGAGAAGTCGATTCCACATAAAGAGGAGGAACATAGTAACTTGAAGGTTGTCTACTTCCCAAGCTGTATCAATCAGACGATGGGACAGTCGAAGCAAGGCGGTAAGATCCATGATCTCGTGGATGAGGTGATCCAACTGATGGCGAAGGCCGGCTATGAAGTCATCTTCCCTGAAGGCATGGAGAAGATGTGCTGTGGACAAATCTGGGAGTCGAAGGGTATGCTCGACATTGCAGACCGAAAGAGCGCCGAACTCGAGGCTGCGCTATGGAAGGCCTCCGAAGAGGGCAAATACCCCGTGCTCTGCGCCCAGAGTCCATGTCTGCACCGTATGAAGAAGGTGATGAAGAAGATGAAGCTTTACGAGCCTGCAGAGTTTATCATGGACTATCTCGTGGATCGTCTTAACTTCCATCCGATAGACCGTCCTATCGCTTTGCACATCACCTGTTCTACACGACAGATGGGCGTGGCCGACGATCTCATCAACCTCGCCAAGAAATGCTCAACGAAAGTCTATCTGCCCGAGGGTGTGGGCTGTTGCGGCTTCGCCGGTGACCGTGGTTTTACCTTCCCCGAATTGAACAAGTACGGTCTTCGGAAGCTCCGTCCGCAGATTGAGGCCAACCACATCGAGGTAGGCTACTCAAATAGTCGTACCTGCGAGATTGGCTTGGAAACCAATACAGGCATTCCATATATGAGCATTGTCTATCTGGTCAATGAATGTACAACTCCTAAAAAGTAGGAAAAATGAAAAAAATGCCAGCCGCCTATCTCAAGCGGCTGGCATCTCAAAGAGAGATTGAATTTTTAACTAACCAATTAATTAACCAATTTATCTTAGTTTCTATATGCAGGATTCTGATACGCCTTCTTCTCGTCATCAGACATCTTCATACCGTCGATCTGACCCTGTGGGATAGGACGGATATAGTAGTCTGCGGGGATATCACGCTTGAAGGTCTCCAAAACGCTATCGGTATAACCGCTACCGGCAATACGATAGGTACCGGCACGCTCTGCCCACTTCTGAGTGCGGACAAGGTCATACCAACGGTAACCCTCACCCCAGAACTCACGGCTGCGCTCGTCGAGGATATAGTCGATAGTGATGGTGCGCGGTGTAGCGGCCAGCATTTCAGCACTGTGGTCGGCAGCAAAGGGCGCACGGGCATTCACGCAGTAGGTCTGCTTACCGGCTCGCTCACGGAGCACATTCACCATCTCTACTGCCTCAGCATTCAAATTGAGCTTAACAGCAGCCTCAGCAGCGACGAGATAGAACTCAGAGAACTTGGCGATGTTCCAAGGACGTGGGCTACCACCATTTACCTTTGAACCAAGACCACCAGCATTATCGGTACGATAGATACCAATCTTCCAGTTACAGGGGTACTTCTTACGGCTGATATGGTTTACAGCCACTACGAAGTCTGCACGACCAGGCAGTTCACCGAAGCCAAGCTTACCATCGGCACCTGTATAGTTGATATTGGCATCCTCACTCTCAGGCACCCAGGTGAAGTAAGCCTCATCAGGTTTAACCTGCATGCCATTAGCACCAATGACGTAAGGCTCTGTACCACCAGCTTTGTTCCAGTTGGTAAAGTAACTCAGGGTGAAGGTCGCATCGTAGCGAGAGTCAATAGCCTTGACCTCATCTTCCCACACACCACCAGCCATGAAGGCATCAGCTACAGGAGCCATACGTGTCCAAGGACGTCCGAGACCCTGCACAGCCTCACGCTGAACGGGATTGATCACAGCGCCTGAAGCGGCTTTGGCTGTCATCTCGGTGTAGTTCCAGGTCTCCATCCAGTAAGCAAAGTTCTCAGGAGAACCTCCGCTACCCCAACCGTAACCTACGCCACCGTTACCGTACTTCTCATCCTCATCGTGATCAGCATAAAGCATGATTTCCTTATTACGATCCTGCTCAGCAGCATTCACGTCATAGAATGTGGGCTGCAGTCCGTATGGGCCAGGATTGGCAATGGCCTGCTTGGCCATGTCGTAAGCCTTCTTGAAGTAGCTCTGTGCCTCACCGGCATTACGGCTGCACTCAGGATAGGTAGGAATATTGTTGGGATTCTCCAGCCACCAGGCGTATGTCAGATAAGCCTTAGCAAGATACAGACGAGCCACGTTCTTTGTGACAGTACCTGTCATACGTGGATTCTCAGGCAGATCAGCCAATGCTTTCTCCAGATCGGCGAAGATGGCTGCATAAACCTCAGGAACGGTATTACGGACAGAGGTACGAACGGTAGAAGTGTTGAACTTCAGTTCACCAGCACCCAGATCGAGGGGAACACCACCATAGGTCTGCACCAACAGGAAGTAGTCGAAGCCACGGAAGAAGTAAGCCTCAGCGAGCAGAGCATCGTCGATGCCGGCAGCTGCGCCGTTCTCGATAATACCGCTGGCTGTATTGATGTTGGGGAATGCGGTTCCCCAGATAGAACCTGCGATAGAGTTGTTAGGTGTCATAGAACCTACGCCTGAGAGGTCAGCATCCTTAAAGTTACCGTCGGCAGACTGTGCGTAGGTATACTCGTCGGTACCTGTTTCCACACTATTCAGGAAATAACCGTTGCCATAGAAATAGCGCAAGTGGGCATAGAGCGAAGTCAAACCGCCCTCAATACCCGTCTTCGTGGTGAAGAAAGTCGGGTCGAACTGGCTGCGCGGCTGCTCGTCGAGCACGTCGGAGCAGGAGGTGAGGGTCGCGGTAATACCGCAACATACTAGACCCGCAGCGAGAATATATTTGATACTTTTAGTAATCATAATTCTTAATTATTAATTCTTAATTCTTAATTAAAATGTTACGTTAAGACCGAACATGAAGTTGCGGGTAGAAGGCGTGTTATAACCTACGATCGGCATTTTGTGCTTGCCAGAGTACTCGCTATAGGCCACAGCTGTGTTCTGGTTAGCCCAAGAGTTGGTCTCAGGATCGAGTCCGCTCTCGTTGTTGAACGGCGAGAAGAGCACGAACGGGTTCTGGATTGTAGCATACAGGCGCAGACGGCTGATGCCGAAATCCTTAATGGCCTTGATGTTCTCGAAGCTATAACCGAGCGTGATGGCACGAACCTTCAGATAGCCAGCATCGAAATAACCGAGCGTAGAAGCATACTTGGGGTTATCACCTGAGCGGATGCCGTTGGGTCTTGGATACTTGGCACCAGTATTCTCCTCTGTCCAGTAGTCAACGTCGATGTTGTTACGACGACCATCCAGCATGTTCAGATAGCCGTTGCCAGAGTGGATGGCAGAGATCAGCTTACCGCCAATCTGGAAAGCACCAATCACTGTCAGGTCGAAGCCCTTATAGCCTACTGTGGTGTTGAAACCACCAAGAAGATCGGGCTCCATGCTCTGGATGCGGCGGTCGTCATCACCGATCTGACGGGTAGGAACACCATTAGCATCAAGCACGTCGTCGTTATACTTCACCTTGATCATACCAATGTCACCACCTGGCTCCAGAATGGCCAGATTGGTAGTCTTAGTACCATCAGGGAGTGTCACTTCGTAAACATCCTCTTTATTCCAAATACCATCATACTCATAGTCGTAGATCACGTCAATGGGATAACCCACGAACCAGCGGTTAGCCACATCGCGCTCCTCCTGAACGGTTCCATCAGCCAAAACAATCGGTTCAGTACCGGTCAGCTTGGTCAGCTTGTTGCGGTTAGCATAAAGGTTGATGCCTGCTTCCCAAGTCCAGCCGTTCTTATTATCGAGGATGATGCCGTTCAACGTCAATTCGAATCCTTTGTTCTGGGTATTACCGATGTTACCCGTGAAGCTGCTCACACCAGAGGTAGAAGGCAGTGATACATCGAGCAGGATGTCCTTGGTCTTCTGGATGTAATACTCGAATGATCCAGAGAGGCGACCATTGAACAGAGAGAAGTCGAGACCGAAGTTCCAAGTCTTAGAATACTCCCAGCCCAGTTCGGGGTTAGGCAGTGCATTCACATAGTAACCGGCCTTGTAGTTGGTACCATTTCCGAAGTTATAGTTACGGACAGCCAGACCACCGAGGGTTGAATAAGGATTGATACTCTGGTTAGAGGTTTCACCATAACCTACACGGAGCTTCAGGTTGTCAATCCACTTCAAATCTTCCATGAAGCTTTCACGGGCGATGTTCCAACCTGCACTGACAGCAGGATAGGTATGCCATTGATGGCCCTCGGCCAGACGTGAAGATGCGTCAGAACGAAGCGCAACAGAAAGCATATACTTATTATCGTATGAATACATCACACGACCCATCCATGACATCAGTCCACTCTGCCAATAGTTGAAGTTGGTGAGGTTGGCCTGACCGGTAGCCTTGTCGAGAGCATAATACTGGAAGAAGTCTGCGGGAATATCCTGTGCGCTGCCACCAGTAGACTCGTATGTGGTCTGCTCAGCAGAATACATACCTACAACATTCAGGTTGTGCTTCTCAGCGAAAGAGCGATCAAATGTAATCAGATTCTCAACCGTCCAGTTGCGAGTCTGGTTCTCAGAAACGCCGGCACCACTGACAGCATTGGGATCCTTGTTGTTCACACCCGTACCGGTGAAGTTACCGTTCTTTGAACTGCGATAGTTCAGACCGATGTTGATGCGATAGCTCAGACCTTCGACCCATGGACATTTCACCTCACCGAAGAGGGTATTGTAAGAGCCGATACCCTTGGTCTCGTTCAGCCAGATATCCTTGTCACGCTCAACCGTCTCTTTGGTAATCACCACCTGATCGTCAGCAGGGAGGGCATTGTAACGCTTCAGATTGCCTTCCTTATCGTACGGGCTGGAAATCGGAGTTGAACTCAATACATTATAGATATTGTTAACACCTTCATTCTTGTTGTAGTTGTTGTTGGTGTTCAAGCCGAAGCGGAACCACTTGCCCACCATCTGGTCGAAGTTACCACGAACAGAAACACGGTTATACTGCTCTGTAGGAACTACTGACTCATCGTGATAGTAACCAGCACCGAAACTGTAGCTTCCACCGTTGGTACCACCTGTGACACTTATATCATGGCTGTGGCCTACACCTGTCTTATAATAAAGATCCTGCCAGTCGGTATTGATATCGTCACTCTCATCCAGCGAGTTCTGGTACTTGCCGGCATACTGACGGAATTTTGAGAAAGTAGGACCATCCATCATCGGATATTTCTTGAAGATTTTCTTGAAGCTGACATAGCCGTTATAGGTCACTTTGGCTGGTGCACCCTGATTACCCTTGGCGGTAGTGATGATGATCACACCGTTGGCACCACGAGAACCGTAGATAGCGGTTGCAGAAGCGTCTTTCAGAATATCCATCGATTTAATGTCGGCGGGATTGATATCCGACAGATTACCCATGAAGGGGATTCCATCGAGCACGATCAGCGGGTCGTTGGACGCTGTCAGTGAGCGCTGACCACGGATACGGATCTGCATCTCTGCACCTGGCTTAGAGTTAGTCTGTGTCATAAGCACACCAGCCACACGACCCTGAAGGGCCTGAGCTGCATTGGAGGCCGCAATCTGATTCAGTTTCTCACCGCCGATGTTGGCTACTGAACCGGTCACTGCCTCGCGGCGCTGAGTACCATAACCAATCACCACCACCTCATTGACGATGTGTCCGTCTTCCTGAAGGGTGATGTGCAGGTTTTCACCAGCTTTTACTTCCTGGCTCTCATAACCCACGTAAGAGATGACGAGTGTAGCACCCGACTTCACACTGAGCGTAAAATTACCGTTAAAATCGGTCACCGTACCATTGTTAGTACCTTTTTCCATGACAGTGGCACCAATCAGCGGTCCCTGAGAATCAGCGACGCGTCCTGTTGCCTGTCTGGACTGCTGTACGGAAGCTACTGATTCGGTAGCTGCCGAAGCCTGCTGGGCAGAGATCATGCCAAGAAAGCATAATCCTACGCACAAGGCTGTCTTCTTTGCTTTGAAACTCATAAATTTGATGTTAGTTAATAATAATGGTTATTAATTTATGAAAACTGCGACAAAGATAGACAGATTGTGTGTCTCCGGCTTTTGTGTTTATCTCATTTCCTTTTCAATTCGTCTCTGCTGAATGATGTTGCTCAATATACTCTGAAGGTGAAACACCGAACTGTTTACGAAACACGGTTGAGAAATGTGCAACATTACTGAAACCCACTGTATAGGCCACCTGTGTGACATTGATCTTCTGTTCCTTCAACAGTCTCACAGCCTGTTCGAGACGGATGTTCCGGATGAATTCGCTCACAGGCAGGCCCGTCAGTTCCTTCATCTTGCGATGGAGCTGGGCGCGGCTGATGCCAACTTCGCGAGTCAGCATGTCGACATTGAAATCACTATCTGAGAGATGGGTGTTCACGGCCTTCATGATACGCTCCATCAACAGCTCATCGTTGCCTTTTACTTCCTTGGCCACCACTTTCTCCTTCTGCTGCTGGGCACCAGAGAACTTACCCTTCAGGTGGAGCGATTTACTGATAAGGTTATTAATCACTACGTGTAGCTCGTCCATGTCGAATGGCTTGGCCAGATAGGCATCGGCACCTTTCTCCAGACCTTCGAGACGATTGGCCACATCGGCCTTTGACGTCAGCATCACCACAGGCACATGACTGATGTTCATATTGGTCTTCACCATACGGAGGAAAGTAAAGCCGTCCATCTCGGGCATCATCACGTCGCTCACCACCAGGTCAAACTGCTTGTCGGGGTCTGCGCTCAACAGACATCGCAGGGCCTCACGGGCACTTGTCACGGCAGTGATACGATAATAGGAGTCGAGCTCCTGTGAGATATAACGGCCTATCTCCACATCATCGTCAACTACAAGTATCCTATAGTTCGTTTGTGGCTTCGTACGTGAGCTCTTCTCAATAGGATCTGCCACCTCCAGTTCCTCCTTGGTAAAATGGCTGTTACCCAAAGGCAGGCTAACGGTGAAGATACTACCTGGAGAGTCGGTGCGATTCTCTGCGGTAATCGTGCCATGATGCATGGACATGATCATCTTACAAAGGTTCAGGCCGATGCCCGTTCCCTCTATATGCAACGACCGCGAAGTGCTACCCTGATAGAAACGCTCGAAAATCTTGTTTACATCACCCTTGATGCCCATACCGTTATCTATCACTTTCAACTCGGCGGTGTATTGATCAGTCTGATCTACACGCACTTCGATGGCACCACCATCGTAAGTGTACTTGAAGGCATTCGACATCAGATTGTCAATCACCTTGTCAAACTGGTTACGGTCCAGCCAGACATCCAGCCGGTCGATAGCGGGCGCGTATGTCAACGAAAGACCGCGCTCTTTGGCAGTATACTCATACGACTTGAGAATATTACCCACATACTGCACAATATCGGTTTCCTGACAGTGTATCTTCATCTGTTGCTTGTCGATCTTGCGGATGTCGAGAATCTGGTTCACGAGATTCTGGATACGACTGGCATTGTGCTCAATGGTCTTCAGTTCTTCCTTCACGTCTTCGCCCAGGTCCTTCCGCAACAGCTTGTGCAGCGGACTCATGATGAGCGTCAACGGCGAGCGGATGTCGTGGGTAGCGTTGATGAGGAATTTCATCTTGTCCTCGTCCAATTGCTGACTGCGCTTGCGGAGGTAGAACCACACAATGAAACCGATGATGGCTGCTGCTAACGCACAATATAATAGGTACGCCCACGAGGATTGGTACCAGGGTGCCCTGACAATGATATGATACACCTGAGGCTCCGTATAGACACCATTGTCATAAGCACGCACCTCCATGGCGTAGGAGCCGGGTTGCAGATGGTGGAAGGAAACCACATTGTCACCCACGGGGGTACTCGTCCACTCTTTTGCACCATTCAAGCGGTATTCGTAGATGACGTTCTCCGCATTCGAGTAATTCAGCAACGAGAACTCCATGGTAAAGGTATTGTCGATATAAGAGAGTTCAAAGCGATTGTTGCCTATTACCGGCGTGTCACCCACATAGAAGCCTGTCAGCTGCACTTTCTCCTGACTGGGACGGTAATGACGCAGATCCTCGGGCACAAACGATGTCAGGCCGTCACTGAATCCGAACCAGATGCGGTCGCCTGCGGTATGCATGGCCACGCCGTTCACATATTCGCGACTGGCCAGGCCATTGCCATGCAGATAGCCCACAAACTGTTTCTCGTCGCGCTTATACTGCCAGATACCCATTGTGGTGCTGCACCAGATATCACCCAAGCGGTCTTCGACGATACCGCCCACCACTTTGTTGCTGAGCACCTCAGCCCCCTCAAAAGGCACAGCCTCCTTCTTCTTGGCATCATAGGTATAAAGACCTGTAATAGTGCCTATCAGGAAACGGTGGTCGCGGGTCTCACATACCGTCTGTATGGCATTGTAGTCGAGCAGGACATCCCAACCGTATGGATGGAAATGGTCGCCAACGGGGTCGTAGCAGTTTATGCCTGAGGCAGTACAGATCCATATAATCCCTCGGCTGTCGGTGTAAAGGTTCGACACCCAGTCATTATGCAGTCGTCCCCGTGGCGAATCCTCGTCACGCATAGAGAACTTCTTCAATCCACCCGATGCGATGTCATAGACGCACATCCCCTCGCCGAAGAGCGAGAACATCAAATGCCCTTTGCCGTCGTCAACCATGGCGTTGATGAAGCCGTTGCTGAACGAGGCCTTTTTCTGGGCAGTACCCGTCAGAGGATTATAGGCATAAAGGGCACCGTTGGTGCCTAGCCAATAGTTACCTGTCTTGTCGCGATAGATGAGATAGGTGCCTTCCGGCGATGCAGGATGGGCCACAACCCTTCCTTTCTCGTCCATACCAAAGATACCGTTGTTCTGTACAGCACACCAGATGATACCGTTCTCACCGGCACAGACAGAGGTGAGCGTGCCGCCGGTAGCCATGTGCAGATCGGCAAACTTCCAGCTACGGAAGAGTGGTTCCTGCTGTGGCAACATGAGCAGGCCGCGATTCTGACAGCCCACCCACAGGTTGTTCTGGTTGTCTTCGAACAGGGCCCACACATTCGATGTACTCAGGTCGAACGTGGCACTCTGATAGTCATACTTCCTTAATTTATGCTCACCACGTGGCATCCAGCAGAGGCCACTGCCGATTGTTCCCACAAATAGGTTGTCGTGGTGGTCGGTGATGGCGATACGGAAAAATTGCTCGTGGCCACCAATCTCCGACAGGTCAAAATAATGGTCATACATCTGTCCGTCGCGATAGTAGAGCAGTCCGTGAATACATGCCATCAGCACGCCACCCTCGTATTCTGCAAAGCCCGTGACCGTACCATACGGCGATTCAAACGATTGTATTTTTCCTGTGGGCACACGACGGTCAATGCTACTTCCATGCCCCGATTTCCAGAATGCACCCTCACTGTCAATGAAGATATGGCTGTAATAGTCTTTGTCGCCTTCAGCATAGCCCTCCAATTTCTCTGTCTTCAGGGTCTTCAGATCCAGGCGGTAGAGACCATAGCCGGCTGTACCTACCAGCAGGTGGTCTTCGTCTTCCTGTACAATATCGTTAATACGCGGCAAGGCCTTGGCTCCTTCCAGTTTGACATGCTCAAACTGGTCGTTGTCACGGTTGTAGAGATCCAATCCCAATTGCGTTCCCACCCAGAGGTTATCGTCGGCATCAGAGAAGAGAAACGAGATGATATTGCTGCTGATAGAATAAGGCTTGGCGCTTTCATGCAGATAGTTAGTAAAGCGATAGCCATCGTATTTGTTCAAGCCGTATTCTGTTCCTACCCAGATATAACCGGTCTTGTCCTGACAGATGGCCAATACGCGGTTACTTGATAGTTTATCAGAAGTAAAGAACTGTTGCGTCTGACTCATGGTAATGAGACATGACATGAAACAGAGGGTCAGCAGAAAAGATTTCTTCATTGTTGTCAGCGATTTAGTCGGGTGCAAAGATAGACATAAATCGCGAATCCCATTATCGGTCTCGTTCTAATAGTTTTTCAATTTGTTTCATCTGATGTTTCAGAGATAGAAAATACCTTCAGGTCCCATGTTAAACAACAGGTCGAGCACGGAGAGATTAGCCAAAAAGCCATGCTTCTGCTGATACACCTGGTAGTAAGGCTTGGGTTCGAAATCCGGATCCTCCATCGGGTGTTTAGGGCGGATTCCCTCACGGAAATCTATTTCTTTGTTTATAGTTGATTGTTTATAGTTTATAGTTGATTTCTCTGCAACCAGAGTATTCATCTCTAAACTATAAACTTTAAACTCTAAACTATACTTGACCTTCGGCTGAATATCCAGCAATTCACACATCATTTCGCGAATCGCTTCGTTGAAATCCAGCAAATAATCCCATCTTTTTTTAAAGAATGGCCGTATATCATCTTGGTAATACTCAAAAAACGGCGATTCCCCATACGCACTCACCAGCGCATTCCAATGCAAATGCCGCCAGTTGCCATGATCGCTGATACGAATATCTTTTATGAGTGGTGATGTGCCACGTTCCACGGGAACCGTCAACGCCTGAATGCCCTGCGTTGTGGCAATCAGACATCGGTTGCGGTATGTCTGTTTCTGGAAACTCTCCCACTGCTCTATCTCCACCTCTTCATAGCGATACAATTTCTGATACCACTGAACAGGCCCAAAATAAGTCGTGCTGAGTAAAGCCTTCATTATGGTAACAGCAAAACGCGGTCTTTCATATAACCCCTCCAAAACGCAGCCTCTGAGTCGTGGTTGTAAAGTATCAGACAGGCACGGCCAATGACACACTCCTCTGGGATAAAACCTAACTGACGACTGTCAGTGGCATTGTTCCTTCCTAACGACTCCACCCAATAATAATCCTGGTCGGCGCAGTTCACAAGTCCTGGAACAATCTTTCCCGCTATGGTATCTCCCGGTATTCCGGCACATCTACAGATCAGTACCTGCCCCAACGAGTCCTCGAACGCAATGAAATCGCCCTTTTCAACATCCTGACGACAGATGCGGCCATAGTCAAAGAGACTTCCTTTCTCGCCCGTGCGCAGACCATAGCTCCAGCGGTTCACCACTACACGGTCACCTGCTTGAAACACAGGTTCCAAGCCCTTACCATCAATAGTACAGACGGTCATCACAAGGCTGCGGAACGCCAGCATCACCACCAGCGCCACCAGTATCGCCCCTATGAACTTTACCGTCCCCTTCAACTCTAAACTCTAACCTACTTAATATTATCCACAAATCGGAAAAGTCTGCTCCATCTGATTCCGCTGAATCCGTGTCTGTCAGGATCGCTGCTCCACCAGATAAAGATAGGTTTACCTACAATATGATCTTCGGGTACGAATCCCCAATAGCGCGAGTCAAGCGAGTTATGACGGTTGTCACCCATCATCCAGTAGTAGTCCATCTTAAACGTATACTTCGTAGCCACCTCGCCATTGATAAAGATCTTACCATCCTTTACCATCAGGTCGTTGCCCTCGTAGGTACGGATGGGACGCTCATAAATGGCGATATTGTCGAGATTCAGATCGATGGATTCACCCTTTTTCGGAATCCACACTGGTCCGTAGTTGTCACGTGTCCAGTGCAGGTTACCGTTCAGCGGGTAGATATCCCACTCCTCGGCCTCGCGGTTCAGTTCGATGCTCTCGGCATAGCCCTGCTGTTTCAGTGCGTTCACGGCCTGTTTCGTCAACGGCATATAACCAAGGGTGTTCAGACTCATCATATCTTCCATCGTGATGCCTAATTCCTTCATCAACTCGTCGGGCAGACGCTGTTTCAACTTTACGCTATAGGTGTACTGCACGTTGTCAGGTTCCTTGTTGGCCTTGCCATCCAAATAAACAATGTGATCCTTGATCTGCAATGTCTGTCCGGGCAGACCCACACAGCGCTTCACATAGTTCTCACGACGGTCTGCAGGGCGGGTGATAATATCTCCGAACTCAGAGAAGTTCTCACTGATATACTGCCGACCTCCCTGATAGATCGTCTCAAAATATTTCTGGCGCGACTCAAAATCAAGCGAATCGGGATTAGGGCGCTGAGGATAAATCTTATAGCCTATGTCATAGCAAAGACGGTAGAAGTCCTGTGCCTGATAATTGGGTGACGAGCAGAGCGTATCGCCAGCGGGATAGTTAAACACCACGATGTCGTTGAGCTCCACGTTACCGAAGCCCTTTACCCTGCGATAGTCCCACTGTGGCCACTCAATATAGCTCTTTGTTTCTATCACGGGCAGCGTGTGCTGCGTCAGCGGCATCGTCAACGGCGTCTGCGGAATACGGGGACCGTAGCTCACCTTCGACACAAACAGGTAGTCGCCCGTCAGCAGACTCTTCTCCAACGAACTCGAAGGAATCACGTAGTTCTGAAAGAAGAACTGGTTGATGAAGTACACGGCCACGAGGGCAAAGACTAGGGCGTCGACCCACGACATGATCCACTTCGTAGGACCTTCCGACTCTTTCCACCACTGCCATTTGATCTTCTTGGTGATATAGATGTCATAGATAAACGGTATAATCAGCAGCCCCCACCATGACTTCACCCAATACAAGAACAACAAATACAATACCAGCACGACGATGAACTTCGCCCACTGCACCTTCATATTTTTCTTTTCCTTCTTCATAACGTTTTTATTAATCACATGCTTTTGACGCAGCGACTTATGATGCAGGTTGCATCAATCATATTCTTCTAACTCCTTTTAACTCCTCCTAACTTCCTCTAACTTCTTAAAATGAAAACATATCTGAAATGGTCAGCAATCCTTGATGTTCCTTCGTGTACTCCGCAGCCAGCACAGCCCCCAGGGCAAAACCCTTGCGAGAATGTGCATCGTGGGTGATGGTAATCAGGTCTGCATCTGAGTCATAGCGGATGGTATGGATGCCTGGCACCTCACCGCGGCGGATATGGTCCACACGCAGATATTTCTTGTCGGTGGTATCCTCCTTCCAAGCCTCCTTGCGGTCGATGTTGTCTACAATCTCCTCAGCCAGTGTGATAGCCGTGCCTGAAGGATGGTCCAACTTATGCACATGGTGGGTCTCTTCCATCTCCACGTCGTACTGCGGGAACTGGTTCATGATCTTCGCCAGATAGCGGTTCACGGCCGAGAAGATGGCCACGCCGATGCTGAAGTTCGAGGCCCAGAAGAGCGTCTTACCGTTGGCGCAGGCCTGACGCACTTCGTCGCCATGCTCTGTCATCCAACCCGTAGAGCCGCTCACCACCTTCACACCCTTTTCCCAGCACTTCAGATAGTTACCGTAGGCAGCCTGCGGGGCAGTAAACTCTATGGCGACATCCGCCGATGCAAACTCAGGGCTGTCAAAGTCCTGCTGGTTATCAATGTCTATGATACTCACGATTTCATGACCACGGTCGAGGGCAATCTGCTCAATCATCTTACCCATCTTTCCGTAGCCGATTAAAGCTATCTTCATTTCTCTAAACTATAAACTTTAAACTCTAAACTAAACGAAAACGCTGCAAAGATACGGAAAAAATCACAAACCCTCGAAAAAACTCTCATAAAATTTGTTTTTTTGCTTGATTTGAACTATCTTTGCAGCGTCAAACCAATAAATAGAATGCTATGGAGCAACTACTTCATTATGTGTGGAAGCATAAATTGTTCCCTTTGAGGGAGCTGGAAACAACCGACGGCAAGTACGTCGAAGTAATCGATCCTGGCCTGCACAATAGGAACGCAGGACCAGATTTCTTTAATGCCAAAGTCAAGATTAACAGCACGCTTTGGGTGGGCAATATCGAGATTCACGACAAAGCCAGCGACTGGTATCAGCACCATCATGACCGCGACCCAAGGTATAACAATGTGGTGCTCCACGTGGTGGGCGAGGCGGATACCGATGTACAGAACGCTCAGGGAGAGTATCTTCCGCAGATGCAACTGGATGTACCAAAGCACGTCAGCGAGCACTATGAGGAACTGATCAAGACCGACAGCTATCCGCCTTGCTACAAGGTGATTCCTGAACTAACTCGGTTGAAGGTGCATGCCTGGATGGCGGCTCTACAAACGGAACGGTTAGAGCAGAAAACGGAGGCCATCCGCCATCGTGTGGAACTATGTGGCGGGTCTTGGGAGGATGCCTATTTCGTGACCCTCGCCCGTAACTATGGCTTCGGCATCAATAGCGAAGTGTTCGAACAATGGGCTAGGGTTGTGCCGCTCAGTGCAGTTGGGCATCACCGCGACGATCTCTTTCAGATAGAAGCCATCTTCATGGGTCAGGCAGGATTGCTCGAATTAGAGGCAGTACCTGACTATTACCAGCAGTCAGCCCTCAACGAAGGTTACTTTGCTAAACTCCGCAACGAATACCTCTATCTGGCACATAAGTTCTCGATGAAACCGATGGATTTTAAGCTGTGGCGGTTCCTTAGACTGCGACCCCAGAACTTCCCACATATCCGTATTTCACAATTAGCAAGCCTCTATTATCAGCAGAAGGCGGGACTGAGCCAGTTGTTGGAATGTGAGACCATCGACCAGCTGAAGGCACTTTTCAGTTCGCATGTCACACCTTATTGGGAAACACATTATACCTTCGGATCCACCAGTTCGAAGAACGAGAAGCACCTCTCATACGGTTCGCTCAATCTGTTGATGATCAATACAGCCGTACCGATGCTCTTTGCTGTAGGACGCCATCAGGGCAAGGAGGTGCTATGCGACCGTGCCTTTGATTTCTTAGAGCAACTGAAACCTGAAAACAATTACATCACCCGTCTCTGGCAACAGGTAGGCCTGCCCATTGAGACTGCTGGTGACTCTCAGGCGCTGATTCAGCTAAAGAAAGAATACTGCGACAAGAAAGAATGTCTTCGCTGTCGCTTTGGTTATGAATACTTGAAGAGGAGTGAATAGTTATGAACGAGGAGATATTTTATGCGATGGCGCTGACACGCCTAACGAACTTTAACTTCCAGCAGGCACTGGAACTATATAAAGCTGTAGGTAGTGCGCAGGGAATTTACGAACATCGGAATGAGATAGGGGATGTGGTAAAGGACGCTTCGCCTCGGTTGAGGGAAGCCCTGAAAGACTGGAGTGAGGCGATGAAACGGGCAGAATTTGAACAGAAGTTCATGCAAGAGCACCAGATTCGGGCGCTGACACCGTTGGATGACGACTATCCCCAACGCCTCTGCGAGTGTGCCGATGCACCTCTTGTTATTTATTTCCGTGGCAATGCCGATCTGAACCAATCTAAGATAGTGAGCATCGTGGGCACTCGTCAGTGTACACAATATGGCAAGGATCTGATCCATCGTTTTATAAACGACCTCCATCGTATGTGTCCGCAGGTGCTGGTGGTCAGCGGTTTGGCATACGGCGTGGATATCTGTGCACATCGGGAGGCTCTGAATAATGGTTACGAGACAGTGGCGGTACTGGCACATGGCCTCGACCAGATCTATCCCTATCGCCATCGCGATACGGCAGTGCAGATGCTCAGTCATGGCGGTCTGCTGACAGAGTTTATGAGTCAGACCAATGCTGACAAGCAGAACTTCGTGCGACGTAACCGTATTGTGGCAGGTATGGCAGACAGTACCATTGTTATTGAAAGTGCCGCCAAAGGCGGAGGCTTGATCACTGCCGACATCGCCCAGAGTTACGATCGGGCCGTCTTTGCTTTCCCAGGAGCTGTCGGCATGCCCTATAGCGAGGGCTGTAACCACCTGATACGCGACAACGGGGCTGCCCTTATCACCTGTGCCGAGGACTTTGTCAAGGCGATGGGCTGGCAGGATGAAGTTTTACGCCAGCAAGCCAAAGTCGAGGGCATCGAACGGACTTTGTTTCCAGACCTCTTGCCTGAGGAAAGTAGCATCGTCGGCCTGCTTCAACAGACCAACGACCTGCAATTGAACATTCTCAGCGTAAAGACCGGCATCTCCATCGGACAACTGACCGCCCTACTCTTCCAGCTCGAGATGAAGGGTGTCGTCAAGCCCCTCGCCGGCGGGATGTACCATCTGCTGATATAAATTCTTCACTATTCATTCTTCACTATTCACTTTTTTTCGTACCTTTGCACCCGATTATGAATGATAAGTATATTTTCGAGACCCGGATGCAGGTGCGCGACTATGAGTGCGACATCGAAGGTATTGTAAACAATGCCAACTACCTGCACTATTGCGAACATACCCGCCACCTGTTTCTTCAGCAGTGCGGCCTGAGTTTTGCCGAGATGCACGAAAAGGGCGTTGATGCCGTGTTGGCCCGTATGACCATGCAGTTTAAGATTCCCCTGAGACCCGACGATGAGTTTTTGTCGTGCCTCCGATTGACCAAGGAGGGCATCAAGTACGTGTTTCATCACGACATCTACCGCGTTGCCGATAACAAGCTCTGCTTCCGTGCACAGGCGGAACTGGTGTGTATCGTCAACGGTCGCCTCTCCGGTAGCGAGGACTACGACCGCGCCTTCGCCCCCTATATCAGATAAACACTTACCTTAACGGTTCTCGCCGGAGGTAGGAATAGTACTCATTGACCAAGCTGCGGTAGCCTAATTGTTTGAGCTGGGCGTAATCAACGTTGTAGTTGGTCTTGTTGTGTTTCCCCGTGCTAAGATAGCGGATGTTCTGCTGTAGGTAGTGGTCGATCTCCCTGAGGCCGTCGGTCTTGTTGATGACTGGGAAGAACCACCTCGACCATGTAAGCGTCTGCGTGTCATCGTTCTCGAAAAAGACGCGGTTGAAATGATGGATAAGTCCTTTCATCGCCTTTTCAGACTCCATGTGGTTTCTGTTTTTCCAGCGCATCAGCGACTTTGTAGCCCTGCGTATCTTGCCCTTCATTTTCTTCTTGGTAGCTTCGGAGATATCGATATCGCGGGCGTGGCACTTGAATCCCAGGAATTCGAAGGCATTGTCGGGCGAATAGATCTGCTCCTTGTCGGGGTTGACCTCCAGTCGGTATTTCCTGAGGAATCCGGCCATCTGACTTTTATAGACCATGAGCGTTTCGCGATCGGGGGCGAAAAGGATTATATCATCGGAATAACGGGCATAGACGACCTGGGCATTATGGAAATATTGGTCAACCTCCATCAGATAGACATCGGCCAGGAAGGGTGCTGTGGGGACACCTGCCATCACACCATGGGACTCAAGGATGGTCTCACCGTTGTATTCAACCCGGTTGTCGGTGAGCATCTTCTCGAAGAAACGGTAAAGAGGCTGGTCGTCGGCCATCATCTCTGCCAGCATCGGCAACAGGATGTCGATGGAGATAGAGTTGAAGTAGTCGTGGATGTCGAGTTTATAGGCCCACATCTGACGATTGCCGATGGCGCGGCGGATGGCGAAGATGGCGTCGCTGGCCTTGACTCCCCGGCGGAACGCATAGCAATTGGGTGCGAAACAAGCATCGTAATCGTAGAGTTTGAAAGCAAGGAGCTTGAGTATCACCATCTCGTCGGGGGCGAAACTATAGACCACGCGTTTCTTCCCCGTCCCCATCTTGTTGACGATCTTCTTCTTAGGAATGCCCAGGCCTTCTCCTTCCACGATCTTCTGTACCAACGGGAGGTACGCTTCACGTTCCACATAGCTGTCGGCATCCTTGAACTCATGCCAGGTGAAACGACCTTTCATCAGCCGGTAGGCAAGAAACTCCTCCCAAGTCTCTTGTCGGACGAGTTGGTTCAAGATACTTTCCATCGTAAAAAAAGAAAAAGGGGAATGATTTTGAATCCGCAAAATTGCGGATCACGAGAGGATACCTTATCCTGTTGCCTGCAAAACATATAGATGCGGATAAGGCTGCCTCCTTTGCAGGCGCAGCCATGCTGCATCCCCTTTTTCAATTGATATCAGCCCATAAACTTGCGAATGCGCCCAATGACATAGCTCCGTTCGTTGGGCATCTGCGTGTAGAAGTTGATGTAGGGAATACCCAGTTTCTCGGTATACATCCTGGCTATCAGGTACTTCACACCGACATCGTGGCTGTGGCCGTTGCCGAGCATCACCACGCCCTTGGCTTTACCGTCGCTTTCGAGCACAAAGGTGTAGGGCTGTCCCCATTCAGCCTTATAGACCTGTGTAGGACGGGTCGTGTAAAGTTGGCATTCGTCGGAAACGAATCCCACCAAATCCGTCACCTTCACGTTCTCACGGATGGTGTAGGCAGGGAATTCGCTCAACAGGATTTCCTTGAAATACGCATTCCATTCAGCAGGGGTCTTTTCTCTTTCTACACGTTCCGGTTGCGGAGAGGCATAGCTTTGCGAGGGTCTGCTCTGTGGCTTGGGCTGCGACTCTTTATTGGCATTCTCAATATAGTCTGTAGCGGCATCCTTGGCAAGTCCCACAAGTCTTAGCAATAATTTACCAAAATCCATAGTTGTTGTTATTTTTGAGTTCGTTAATGAATAGGCTGCAAATATACGATATTTTTTGGTTAGTTCCAAATATTTTGTAGAAAAAGTGTATGTTCGGGGCCGCGGTCAAGTTTCACGGCAGGATCAGACACTCCGTGACAGTCACAGATTATCCAGACCCCGATGTGACATTGTGTGCGACGAAGATAATAACATACGACGCATTCCTGCAGAGGAGGTTATATCAAAGAATCCTATCTTTCAATAATCGGTTTCCCACTGTGTCACGATAGAGGGTCAGATAATCTGTGACAGTCACAAAATGTCCTGACCCCAACGTGACAATTGACGGGTTCGCTTTTGAATCTGTCCTGAAACAAATGCCCGCATCGCTCATGTTTCTTGTTGAAATAGAGTGCGTATGCGACTGAGATGCGCTTGACAACCGATGATAAATCTTCAGATTCTTCCTTGATAAGAAGATGGACGTGGTTTGGCATAAGACAATACGCATAAAACGAACAACGTGGCGGTTGTGGACGATTCTGCTC
>Ga0265300_10001430_pt1 | contig 22387 bp, 12 predicted proteins | sample AusTroGonzalo_MG_FD_193482 | JGI IMG/M metagenome (GOLD analysis project Ga0265300, IMG submission 193482) | Bovine rumen microbial communities from tropical cattle in Woodstock, Queensland, Australia - Gonzalo_03 | ecosystem: Host-associated > Mammals > Digestive system > Stomach > Rumen ...
GTATTCGACGTGAGAAGTGTTGATCGTGATACCACGAGCCTTTTCTTCCGGAGCGTTGTCGATTTCATCGAAACGCTTTGCTGCGGCGAGACCCTTAGCAGCGAGGGTCGTGCAGATTGCAGCAGTAAGAGTGGTTTTACCGTGGTCAACGTGACCGATCGTGCCGATGTTGCAGTGCGGCTTGCTTCTGTCAAAATGTTCTTTTGCCATTTTTTCCTCTTCTTCAGCAGAAGGTTTATCGCTTCAAGTTCAAGAGAATACTTGATTCTCCGTATTTTCACAGAGCATAGGAAGCGGTACTCTGCGAAATTGGAACACAAATTTAATAATTTCTAGGTAATTTGCAAGTATTTTTCTTTTGAAATTTCGCCAAAAATGCGGATTTTCGGACTTATCCACAATTTTTTATGCGTTTTTTCGTGACCAAAATCGCACGTAATTCGTTGATTATAAATGGCTTTTTTCGCTCAAATTTAAAGGTTCAATATTTTATTTCAACTATAAAACCACCTTTTTAACATTTTATCAACATTTTCAACAATAGCGAGATTTTTCTATCCACATTACTCTTCATTAAAAGTAAAAAGATTTTTACATTTAAAATTTTTACAAAATTTTACAGTTTTTTAGTATCACATGCTCGGCCATTCATACTGGAAAATTCGGCTCTAGGCGATAGGCAGGCGCGAGTCCAATTTAATTTTGGTCCATTTTCCGCAAAAAAGCGTGTTAATATAAAGGACAGGGAGCTGTTTTCTGTCCATGGACCCGACATCATCGGGAATTTAACAACGGATAAATATGGAAAACAATAACGCCGAAATTAACAATGCGGAAACCCAAATTAGACACGGCGAAATGATTGGCGAGGCTAGGACTTTCGAGGAATACAAGGGGGCCGGTGTTTTTGCCGACCTGCTCCTCGACAGGACTTTCAAGAAGGCGTTCAATCCCGACACGCAGAACAAGGTCTGTCTGATTGCGCTTTTGAACGCGGTGCTCGAAGGCGAAATTGCAGCGCCGATTGTGGATGTGCAGTCTCGCGACAAGGAATACAACGACGGCTCGAACGAGAATCGGACTTCGATTTTTGACTTGCACTGCATCGATTCTAAGCAGCGGCGATTCATCATCGAAGTACAGATTCTTTTTCAGGAAAACATTGTCAACCGTGCGATTTATTACGCTTCGCAGACGGTTATCGCGCAGGGCGAACGCGGCAAAAAATACAATTACGAATTGAAGCCGGTCGTTACGGTCGTGTTCATGGAATTCAAGGTGTTCGCGGGTGACCGCTACATCCGCCGCGCAAAGCTTCGCGAAGCCAACGGCGCAAGCATCAGCGACACGCTCAATTTTGCGTTCGTGGAGCTGCCGAAGTTCAACAAGCCTTTGGACGAGCTGGAAACGACGCTCGACAAGGCGCTTTACGCCCTCAAGAACATGAAAAACATGACGCAGATGCCCAGACAGTACGCGAATTCGGTGTTCGAGCTCTTGTTTTCGACCGCGAAATTGGCTAAATTAACGAAAGAGGAACAGAAAATGATCGACGAAGCACAGAAAGCCAAGTGGGACAATTATGCCATCCATAAGGCCGCTATTGACAGCGGTTTGGCTCAAGGTCGCAATCAAAAGGCTCGTGAAATTGCGACAAAAATGCTGTTGGATAACGAATCAGTTGAAAAAACAGTCAAATATACCGAGCTTTCTGAAGCAGACGTTCTCGCCATCAAGGCTGCTCTCGGAAAATCGTAAATTGACGAAGTTCTTTAATTAATGAAGTCCGGCTTTCTCGCCGGACTTTTCGCTTAAAGAAGTTTTTTCACAGGATTCCCTACGCTCCCCCCAAAGGGGATAACTCCTCTAAGGACATAAATGTCCAAGTGTCGTTTAGCTTCGAGCAGGACTGCATTCGGCATAGAGCCTATCACATTCTGCCACCCTGGAGGGAGCGCAACGACCGATAGGGTCCACGCATTACATCACTTTCGCGATTTCTTACCGTAGTAAGCACCGCATGACAGCTTCGGCGGCGGCGGAGCCGCGATTTTCCACCGACCCCATACCTCATACCCCAACGCACCCATAAGGGTGGCCCATACCTACTTCCTGTAATACGCTCCTTTCGCTTTTTTGCCATTGCCTACGCGGCGCCCCTTGAGGTCGTATGTTCGCTTGGTGCGCGGCAACATGCGAATCTCGCCGGTGGCGGGATTAAAGCGTCCAATGACGGTCGGTCGTTCCTTATCGCTTTCGCTATCCTTGTCGCCATACACGATGACAATGTCCATGCTATTGAGCGAAGCGGTCTCGCTAGCCGCAGCTTGCTTCAACACAAGCGGCTGATCCGTCGCGGCGGCACCGGCTGACTTTTCAGCGGAGTTCGTCGGAGCGAGCGCATCCGCAAAGCGATATCTGGAGACAAGCGAAGGTTTCGGCTGATTCTCGGAATCTTCATCAGAGCAATCCAAGCCATTGTCTGTTTTCTTGCATTCCACCAAGTACGCACGGAACGGATTCGCCCAGTTATTGCCTCCAAACTGCACAAACTCGCCAATTTTAGCCCCGCTGCGCTCTGCGGCGGCAAAAGCCCAAAGGCGACCTTCATTGATAATACCAGTTCCCTTTGGCCATACTTTTTTCTGGAGGGTTCCACGGAACACCCAGTTGCCTTCAGGAGCATCGCCCACAATTTTACCAGAATTCGACTTGAGCGTTACGTTGCCGTTGATTCCGAGTGTAGCCGATTTCATATCGACCATGTATGGCGTGTAGGCCTTGAGTTCGCCTGAGTACTTGTTGCAATCTGGGTGGCCTTTTTCAAGCTCTTGCTCGCCTAATGTTGCGTCGCACCAGACGTATCTCATACCCACCGCATTATTGCCGTTTTTATCAGGTTTAACGCCATCGAATTCAATAACCGACCTCACGCCTGTTAGCTTCGTTGCATTGACGTCGAACGGCAACATGATGGTTGCGTAACCGCTGTTGGGCGTAAACACGCGGTTGAACGTGACGGCGACATCTTTAATGTCCTCGGTGATATTCACCGCATCCGTTCCGTCGTACTCGCCGTCGATGGCCGCACGCGTGCCGTTTTCATCTTTCAACACCTGCACAGCAGCGTAGTTGTGAACGACCTCCGGGACGATGGAGAACTTCACTTTTTTCGTCCCTTCATAATTACCCTTGCCCGTAAATACCATAGTATATTCGCCAGTGTTGACCGCCTGAGTTTCTACGCCGTTCTTCAACAAAGTTACAGTATAATTGTCTGGCGACAAATTTTTATCATTAAACCCCAATACCATATACGCTGGGCAAATTTCATCACCTGTATAAGCATATGACTGCTCTATGCCTCTAATAATAGAATTTTTCTCCATATCATAAAGCGGATAAATAGTCACACCATTAATGTTATTTGTAGTAGCCTTCACAATGTTACTTTCATCGTCGGTATAGTAAAACTTTCTATCATTTGCAAATCTGATAGTTTCAACATTAAAACTGGAAGCATAGATATAATCACCCTCGTTTGTCCAACCAAGAGTTACTGATCCACCAGAAGCACCAGTGCCAGCACCAATTCCAGACGCGTCAAAACCTCCTCCAATAGCAGTAACCTTTCCTCCATTGATAACGATTGTTCCTCCTGAACCACCTCTTCCTCCACCTATACCAGCTCCTCCCCCAGGTATCCCTCCATTGATGGGGATTGTCTCTCCTGAACCACCTCTTCCTCCACCTATACCAGCTCCTCCCCCACTAGGTATCCCTCCTATTCCACCATTGAAAACGTCGGGCATACCGCCTTTTGCATTTACAGTTCCGCCACTAATAGTTATTGTTCCTCCTGATTTATATTCTCCACCGCCAATACCAGCAGCACTCGCGTCTCCCACAGCCCTAATATCACCCCAACCCTCAATAGTTAACTTGTTACCGTCTGATACTTCTATACCTTTATTAGCAATAAGAGACCCAGCTAAAAAAAGCGTTACATCACCATTGATGGTTATTCGGGAGTCAAAATCAACACGTCCCGACACCTTGTAAAATCCGCTCCTCAACGTTGTAGTTGTTGCTGTTACAGGGATTCCATCACCTACAGTAAAACTGATAGTTTTCGTATTTAAGCTCGATTCTTTCGCCATAATAGTCAAGGTATAATCGCCTTTATTCTTAACAGAAAACGCATCCTTGACAGGAGAACCATTCAAAGATACAGTAAAATCAATACCCTCGACAAGTTCTTTCCCTTCAAAATCCGTAATCTTGAACGCTAAATCAATTTCATTGCCTGTATAGAAGTAGTAAGGCTTTATGCCACTTACAACTGCATTTTCAAGATCAAATTTAACAACAGAAAAATTTATGTTCTTCGTCCCTGTATAAGCACCATTTTTTGTCGCCATAATGGTAAGGGTATAGTCGCCCAAATTCTTGATTTGCGACGGAGCCAAAGATACCGTAAAATCCGTTCCCTCAATAAGTTGATTTCCTTCAAAATCAGTAACCTTGTATGTCAAGCTAATTTCATTACCTGTATACAAATAATAAGGCTTTATGCCACTTACAACTGCATTTTTCAAACTATTTTTCTCCCCATCGAAAGGATGAAGAATTTTGTCTGCAATATCGTTTGTATTTTCAACAATCACATTTTTACCACGATACTCATAGTAGAACTGTTTGTCCTCTGCAAAACTGATGGACGATACATTGTCATAGCTTGAAGCATAGATAAAATCATCTTCATTCGTCCAACCAAGTGTTATAGAACCATTTCCCTTTCCGTCTTTTCCAGAACCGATACCAGCAGCATCACTTCCACAGAAAGCTTTCACTATTCCACCATTGATGGTTATTGATCCGCTTGAGCCAAAAGACCCACCACCTATACCGGCTCCATATGCGTAACATTTTGCATCCACAGTTCCGTCACTGATAGTTATTGTTCCTCCTGAGCCACTTTTACCGCCTCCTATACCAGCTCCATAATAGCCACCTGTCGCATCCACAGTTCCGCCACTGATAGTTATTGTTCCTCCTGATTCACTCTGCGAACCGCCTCCTATACCGGCTCCATAACCACCAGCTTTTGCCGTTACAGTTCCACCACTGATGGTTATTGTTCCTCCTGAGCCACCTTTACCGCCTCCTATACCGGCTCCATAATTGCCAGCTTTTGCCGTTACAGTTCCACCACTGATAGTTATTGTTCCTCCTGATTTATATTCTCCACCGCCAATGCCAGCATCAACATTATCGCCTGTTGCATAGAGAGTTCCCTTGCCATCGATAGTCAATGAGTTACCTTCTGACACATCAATTCCCTTTGAAGCGGTAAGGGTCTTGCCTTCGTCAAGAATGAGTGTTACATCACCGGTAATTACAATTCGTTCGCCGATAGTGACATCATCAAACACCCTGTAAGTGCCAGTCGTCATCTGCGTAATTGCGAAAACTACTAAAGTTTCACTCGAACCCGCAACAACATAGAACATCGTGCCGTCAGCCGCAGTCTTTTCTTCTGTAATCATATTAGCATCTGTAGGAGCTATCAAATAAACTAACGTACCATATAAGCCGACATCCGCCGTCTTGTAGCAATTCTTTACATACACAGTTCTAGCATCCCCTTTCACAAGGTCAAGATGGTCTGTTTTTTGGTCATCTTGTTGTATATAAAGGCAGTTCGAAACGGTCTTTGTTCCGCCATCGTCCCCCCAGCCAAAGAAAACGCCCTTCGCAGCTTCGACGCCCACAAGTTTTCCCTTGAACACGCAATTATCGATAAAAATATCGCTGGTGAGCCCGTGTCCAAGAATGCCGCCAATGTGAGAGCCACCGTTGATTGTTGCGGACACAACACAATTTTCAATCTTGTTGCCTGTCCCATTGGAGTAACCCACAATGCCAGCTGCATGAATACCGCCAGTAACGTTCCCAGCCAATGTCAAATTCTTAATCGTAGCCCCTTCGATATAGCTGAACAAAGCCGTACCAGAGTTATCCACATCTTCAATTAAAGCCGTGATGGTATAACCGCCACCATCGAACGTACCGGAGAATGGAGCAACCAGCGTGCCATCGTTTTTCACCACGCCCACTTTTGTAGAAATATCAATATTCGCAACAAGCTTTATAAACTTACCGGCAAATGAAGCCCCATCATGAACGAATTCAGCAAATTCATTCCATTGGTCAACATCATTAACAATGTACGGGGCCGATTCGGAGCCATTGCCCGTCAACGATAATTTTTTCGTAACTACATAAAACTTGGTATCACCCGCCACAGTCTTTTCTTCTGTAATAGCATCAGTAGGGGGATTCAAATAAGCGAGCGTTCCATACGACCCGACATCCGCCGTCTTGTAGCAGTCCGTCACAGCCACGCTTCCAGCGTTCATTTTCACAAGGTCAAGATTGTCAGTACTTTGACCATCTTGTTGAATATAAAGGCAGTTCGAAACAGTCTTTGTGCCGCCATTGTCTCCCCATCCAAAGAAAACTCCCTTTGCAATTGAACCATCATTAAGTATTCCATTGAACACACAGTTGTCGATAGCGATGTCACTCGAGCTCCCATGTCCGAGAATACCGCCGATATGCGTACCGCCTTTGACCGTAGTTGACACCACACAATTTTCAATTCTGTTTTCCGTTCCTTCAGAAATTCCGACAAGGCCTGCAACATGATTCTTGCCGCTGACAGCCCCCTTCACAGTGAGATTCTTGATGGTCGCCCCTTTAATGTAGCTGAACAAAGCTGTGCCGACACCTTCTTCATCACCAATGGAAACCGTAATGGTGTGGCCGCCACCATCGAACGTGCCCGAAAAAGGCTTATTCAGCGATAGACTCGGATCTGATATAGACATAAACCATTTGCCGATTTTATTCGTAACTGGCGCATCCTCAGTGCCAATATTCGCACAAAGCTTTATAAACTTGCCCTGATACGATGATGACGTCATGTTTCCTTCAGCGTTTACTTTTGCAGCAAAAGCATTCCAGTCCGCCACGTCCTCAATCAAGTAAGGGTCCGATTTTTCGCCGGAGCCCGAAATATTGCCTTTTGCCGCCATTGAGGGTACAACGGCGATGAGGGAGAGGATTAGCGTTAACGCTATGCGGTGTCCGACGTGGAGGGGACGCATGTTATGGAAGATATTAGAGATGGACATAGTTTTTATAGTGGTTAGAGAAAAGTGGTTAGTGATTAGTGGTTAGTATGCAGGAATGCAAAAAGGAACGTATCTGTGATGAATGCCGCACTGGATCCCCTCCCTGACGGTCGAGGATGACGCAAGGGGGTATCGTGTAAGGAGGTCCCGGAACGGTGTCCGGGAAGACAAATGTGATTGGGATTTGTCATGCCGGACTTGTTCCGGCATCGGTTGTTTAAAGAAGAAAGCTGGTCCCGGCCCTTCGACAAGCACTTCGACAGGCTCAGTGTACCACTCAGGGACCTTAGTCCGGGGTGACAGTAAAAAGTACCGTATCAGTAAGGGGAAAAATCGTGCCAAAAGCACAAAAAGGCACCTCGCTACCGCGTGATACCAACCTAACACCCTACACACCACAACATGTCGTGCATCTTGCACGAACTGAAGGGGTTCTGATTTTTTCATTACATAAAATTTATCTAACGCAAACAAGCTTGTCAAGACAAAGTTCGGGCGATGTGATAAAGGTCAAATGGGCGGCGGAGACGTAGTAGGCAGTGGTTAGTGATTAGTGGTTAGTATGCAGGGATGCAATAAATACCGTGTAAGCTGGCCCCGGCACTTCGGCAAGCACTTCGACAGGCTCAGTGTACCACTCAGTGACCTTAGGCCGAGGTGACAAATGCAGGAAGACTTCGAAAATAAGAACTACGCTTTTTGCAGCTTTGCACTAGATTTAAGAGCTTGCACAGCAGCAAGTAAATCTGGAGAAACACGCTTCGAACGAAGAAGTTTCAAAACTGTTGCAATTCCTTTCGCTTCGCCTTCCGCGATGCCTTCACGGCGGGCGGTGCCCAAGCGGGTCGAAATCTCTCTTTTGTCAACCATATCTCTTGCCACCTTTGCGATAAAGCGTTTCGGGGATTTATTCACCAACAACCGTTCATAGACATCCTTAAGTACCTTGTCGATGTTCGCGGGGATCCGCTTGGCCGTCGGCATCAGCTTGAAGAGGTCCATCCATTGCTGTTCCAAAGAGCATCCCTTTCCGGGAACGAACTTGGTGATATCGATTATAATATACCTTTTTTTCGGAAAAACCGGGAGAGCGTTTTTGTCACCCAAATCGGAAAAGCGGAACGTTCCCAGTTCCTCGCGATAACTTTTGCAAAAATCAACATCGAAATTACACAGCCAGACGGAATAGACGTTCGGCATCAAGTAAGGATGGTCGGCCAGCTGCTCCGGCGTCGCATTCTTGTCCATGGTAATTTTCGCGTTTATCGCAAGCAGCGACGAATAGAGGTCCACGCGGTCGCGGAAATCCTCGTGCTCCGCACGCTGCATCTCTATGTCAATAAAACTTCCGTCAGCGGTGCAGGCGTGAACGTCAAAGCACACAGACTCAGCGCCCTCCTTTGCCTTCGAGAGTTTCACATTTTTCTTCAGAGTTTCAATACGGCTGATTTCGTGCCCTTTTTCGAGATGCAAAATTGCATTCAGGAAGTGAATGAGAGTCGTCTTCTTTTCAAAAATCTTCTTGAAAACAGGGTCGTACGTCGGGTCAAAAAACATCTGCTTCCGCAGAATAGCCTCTTGCTGTATGACAGCCCACCTTTTCGCCATGCAAAGTCCTTTGTTAATAATTTTCGAGGTGCCTCTATTATCTTTAACACGCTTTTTCGGCGATTTTGTCCTGTAAATTTCTGTAAATTTTGGGGAAGACTGATTTTAGGGGTATGAGACGAGAGAAATGCGAGGGGGTATAGTGTCGCAATTACAACACGAAAACAACACAAATTGTTTTTTTACTGGACATTAAATATATTATTACTATTTTTAACCGAGGTGTTTGGGGATACTTTCTGAGGAACTTCTATGAAATACCCCCTTTTCAAGTCCTTGTTTGCATTAGGGACTATAGTTTTAGTGTGCTCGTGTTCTGACGACAAGGTGTCCGCCGATAACGGTGGCGATGTCAATTTTGTGCCCTGCGAAGCGGCATTCCACTTGCCATCCGAACGAATCGTCATTTTGCAGGACTACAGAGTTACCGACCTTAACGGGAATATAATCGGCACGGCTGTTGTGAACAACCCCGCCACTCCGAATATCGTGCTCGTCATCAGCTCGAACGGTGAAACCATCGTCAATCAAGTTGACTTGAACGATAATAACAAGGTAAAAATCATCCCTGGTGATGCAGCCCAGTGCACTATCAAACCGAACATTCCACCTGCAGATCCCTCGGTTACGACCTGCACTCCGGCTTGGTATCTCGTCGCCGACAAGCCATACCTCATCTACCCGGATTCCACAGTCACGGACGTAGCCGGAAACCAAGTTGGCACAATCGCGAACATCCCAACAACCTCTCTCGTCATGGTCTATGACAATACCGGAGCTACGATTATCGCAAACGTCAATCTCTCCGCATACCCGGTCATTGACGGTAACGGTATCCGCTACAAGATTACCGACTCCGTTTTCCACTTGAAGCATGCAACTGGCGATTATCTCATTTACGCAACCGGTGTCGTAACAGACGCAAACGGAAACATAATCGGTTCCGCAGACATCGCAAATGGAACTATCACATTGACTAACGGAGTCGCTCCGATTACGACGAATTTTGCAGCACTTCCTATTCTGCAGCCGACTTCCAAGTGCGTGGATTACGTTCAGCCGGTCGTTTCGTCTTCGAGCGTAACTCCCCCGGCCCCGGTCAGCAGCTCCCAAGTTACTCCTCCTGCTAGCAGCGCTGTCGCCAAGAGCAGCAGTTCAGTCGCAAAAAGTAGCAGCTCCCAGAAAAAGAGTAGCAGTTCCCAAGCCAAGAGCAGCAGCTCGCAGGCAAAGAGCAGTTCTTCCGTGGTCACTGGCGGATGCCCGAAAATTGTAGAGAAAAACGGCGGTGCCAAAGGTAGCGGATTCGCCTCACGTTACTGGGACTGCTGCATGCCTAGCTGCGCCTGGAACGAAAACTCCGGCGGAAACCCGACCAAGGCTTGTGATGCCAGAGGCAAAAATGTCATCGGTAACGGCAGCGGCAGCGTCTGCTCCGGCGGACAAGGCGCCACATGCACCAGCCAGATTCCATTCACGGTCGAAGGCTGCGAAGAATACGGATTTGCATTCGCCGCCGTGCCAGCCGCCAACGGCGGGCAGTGTGGCAAGTGCTTCCAACTTACCTTTACTGGTGAAGGCCACTACAATTCTACCAACGCCAACACCAAAAAACTCAAGACCAAAAACAAGAAGCTCATCGTCATGGCCACAAATATCGGTGGCGATGTCCAGCAGGGACAGTTCGATGTCTTGATCCCAGGTGGTGGTGTCGGCATGTTTAACGGATGCTCCAACATGGGTTGGGGCGGCCAAGGCAAACAGTACGGTGGTCTCCTTTCGGACTGCGAAGAGTCGTCCAACTACAAAGCCAATACTTACGCCAAGTGCCTTACCGAAAAATGCGAAAAGGCTTTCAGTAACGATGAAGAATCTAAGAAGGGTTGCATGTTCCTTGTCGAGTGGATGGAATCTGCGGGCAACCCGGAACACAACTACGTCGAAGTGGAATGCCCCGACGTTCTCAAGCAGCGCTACAAATAAGACTATTTAATTAGTACAGCTTTAGTCCAGGCCGCAAGCCTGGACTTTTTGCTTATTGTCACCCCGGCCACTGTGCCAGGGTCGGCTTTTCTTATGGAATGATAAGCTCAATGCTCAAAGCGAAGCGGGCTGACGGCTCATTACTATTAACCAATGACTATTGACCAATCACTTATCTTACAAAATGATTACCTTATAAAATTTTACGTGAAATTTTTCATGAATCAAACTATCTTTTAGCATGGATGGAATTGGTGGTACTTTCGCAAGAAAGTCTCATTTTGGTATATGAGGATACTTATGAAACACCAATTCCTAAAATCCGTTCTGGTTCTTGGATCTGTTCTTGCATTCATGAACTGCTCCGATGACGCCACAAGCGCCCCTGACAACAACAACGGCGGCATCCAAATTCAGCCGAGCGACCCGACTCTCACGTCTTCGGCAGCGGCCACCCCAAATTCCGTTCAGGCATCTTCCACAAGTGTAGTTACGACTACCTCGTCCGCAACCGCACAGCCGCAGCTTTCTTCGGCAAACGTCATGCCCGGAACATCCTCGGCAAACGTGCAACAGGGAACATCTTCCAACAGCAACAAGGCAAGCTCCTCCAGCGTCGCCAAGGCCAATTCTTCTAGCGCCAAGGTTGCAACCTCTTCTGCACAAAAAACGCAAAGCAGTTCCTCGATGAACAATTCGCAAAACGGCTCTTCGTCCGAGAAGCAACAGCCCAAATCCTCCTCCGCCACATCAAACAAGCAATGTGACGGCCAATGCTACGACAGCGCTTCGGGCAAATGCGTTGGATATAATGAGAGCCTAACTGGCTCCAAGGGCGAACAATACGCCTACAATGAATCTTGCAAATTAAACTGCTATTACGATCCCAACGGTAAAAATTGCGAAAGCATGGGCTCCACACCGGCAAGCAGCCAATCCCAGCAGCCTAAATCCTCCAGTGCCGTCAAATCTTCAAGCTCTACCGCAAAGTCTTCGAACAGCACGCCTTCTTCTAGCAGCCAGCCCAAGTCCAGCAATTCGCAAAACGGTGGCGACGTTTCTGCCGAAGAAGCCAAATACCTCAATGCCGGTGCAGGCGGCCAACCAGGATTTGCAACCCGTTACTGGGACTGCTGCATGCCTCACTGCTCCTGGCCTGAACATGGTGGTTCCGCCAAGACTTGCGACGCCAAGGGCAAAACTCCGATTAGCAACGACCGCGGAAGCATCTGCTCTGGCGGCCAAGGCACCACTTGCACAAGCCAGATTCCTATAATCGTAAGCGACAAGCTCGCCTACGCCTTCGCGGCAACTCCCGGCAACGACGGCACGTGCGGCAAGTGCTTCGCCCTCACCTTCACCGGTCAAGGCAAGTACGAAACCAAAACGAACCACGAAAAGCTCAAGGGCAAGACACTCGTGGTAATGGCATCGAACATCGGCTACGACGTGCAAGGCGGCCAGTTCGACGTGATGATTCCGGGCGGCGGATTCGGCGCGTTTAACGGATGCTCCCAGATGGGCTGGAACATTCCGCAAAACAGCACAACTTACGGCGGACTCCTCAGTGACTGCGAAAACGAATCCGGTTACGATGGCGACGTATATTCCAAACGCAAGGAATGCCTGACCAAAAAGTGCAACAGCGCGTTTGCAAACGATACCGAAGCCAAGGAAGGCTGCCTCTTCCTTGCGACATGGATGGAAGCTGCCGGCAACCCCTTGCACACATACAAGGAAGTGCCCTGCCCAGAAGCCCTCAAGGCCAAATTCTAATTTATAAACGGAACGAAACGCCCCGAATCCGGGGCGTTTCCCTTTTTACAACTCATTGACATTTAATAACTTGCGTCACATCACACCCCCCTCTGAATCAAGTTCTTTTTACTCTTATTTACAAACATTTTGTGCAATAGTTTTTTATTTTTGAACGTGGATTGGAATAGGGTGCGGTGTTATTTACAAGGGCTTACTATATCATGAAGAATAAACTTTTCACAACCCTCGTTATCTTCGGACTTTCCTTTATTGCATGGAACTGCTCCGGCGATCCGGCTTCACCCATACCAAATCCAAACCCGGCTTACAATCCAACAGATTTAAGTAGTTCCGCAATTGTACCAATCGCGCTTTCCAGCAGCTCCATCGCAACGGCTCCGACGAGTTCTGCGACCGCTCCGGTCACGGTTTCCAGCAGTTCGGTAACGAGCCCCGTTATCGCAAGTTCAAGCTCCGTAGTAGCACCCACATCATCTGCACAAAAAACGCAAAGCAGTTCCTCGGTCGCAAACAAGCAGAGCAGTTCTTCTCAGCAACAGGCAAAATCCTCCTCTGCCAAATCAACAAAGCAATGTAACGGCCAATGCTACGACAGCGCCTCGGACAAATGCGTTGGATATCATGATCAACAAACTGGTCCCAAAGGCGAAAAATACGCCTACAATGAATCTTGCAAAATAAACTGCTATTACGATCCCAACAATAAAAATTGCGAAAGCATGGCGGCTTCCAAACCGGCAAGCAGCCAATCTCAACAACCGAAGTCTTCTTCTAGCAAGACTGTTGCATCTTCTACATCCAACTTCGAAACGAGCGTCGAACTCAAGTACATCAATGGTGGAAAAAGCGGAAAGGGTTTCGCGAGCCGTTACTGGGACTGCTGCAAGCCCCACTGCTCTTGGCCCGAACACGCCCACGGCAATTACTCCAAGCAGTGCACCAACAAAGGCACTAAAGAAAGCACCGACTGGGGTGGCGGAAGCGTCTGCAGCGGCGGTGGCCTCATGACCTGCACAAGCCAGATTCCTAAAATCGTGAACGATAGCCTCGCCTACGCTTTCGCTGCAGTACCAGCAGCAGACGGCGGTTCGTGCGGCAAGTGCTATGCCCTCAAGTTTGACGGCAAGGGCAAGTACGAAAGTAAAATGAACCACTCGAAACTCAAAGGCAAGATTCTCGTCGTCATGGCAACGAACATCGGTAGCGACGTTCAGCAGGGCCAGTTCGACGTGTTGATTCCGGGCGGCGGTGTCGGTTTGTTCAACGGTTGCGCCAGCATGGGCTGGGGTAGCCAAGGTGAACAGTACGGCGGTTTGCTCTCCCAATGCGAAGGCGATGGTAGAGGATTGGATGCACGCAAAACCTGCCTTGCAGAAAAATGCGAAAAGTCTTTCGCCAACGACGCAAAGGCAAAAGAAGGTTGCATGTTCCTTGCGACATGGATGCAAGCAGCTGGCAACCCGACGCACGAATACAAGGAAGTGGAATGCCCCGCTGGCCTCAAGGCTATGTACTAATTGGGCGAAAGAACGCCCGCCAAGGCGGGTATAGACCAAAGAATAAGCACCCCGGAAGGGTGCTTTTTTCATTATAGCAGCATTTACAAATGAAAACTTTTGAAATTTTACGACAATTCTGAAGTTTGTACCTATAAAATTATTGTTTTGTGCACTTTTATAGGTATCAGCGACGAAAAACAACCAATGACCATTGACTAACAACCAACAACTAGAACTGCTCTAGCAGCTTGATGCGTTCAGGCGTGTCCGGGTGCGTGCTGAAAATAATATTCAGCTTTGCGACAAGCCCGCTAAGCATGCTATCGTCTTCTTCGTCAGGGTGGACAATGTAAAGCTGCGCCACATCATCGCGACCGACACTCGAAAGCCCGGGCTCCGCAGAAATCTTTCGCAATGCCGACGCAAGAGCAAGCGGATCGCCGCAAAGTTCGGCGCCACCCGCATCGGCGACGTATTCACGCTTACGCGAAATCGCAAGACGCGTCATGGTACTGACAAAATAAGCAACTGAAGAAACGAGCAACGCGACAAGAAGAATGACAAGGACAATAAAGAGACCTCCCCCATTCTTGCTACGTCTCCTCGAACCAGACGAATTGAGAAGCCCGCCAATCATGCGGATTGAAATCGTCATGAGCGTCGATAGAATCCCGACAAACACAATGCACACGACCAAGAGACGCGTATCGCGATTCTTGATATGCGTAAGCTCATGCCCCACGACTGCCGCAAGTTCCTCATCGTTTAGCTTGTTTATAATCCCAGTCGTGAGCGTCACCGTATAGGACTGGATATCGATACCGCTTGCGAAAGCGTTCAAGTTCGGGTCGTCAATAATGTTGATTTGCGGCATCTCGATGCCGCCCGCAATGCAGAGATTCTCAACGATGTTATAGACGCGCACGTTCTCCTTGCGTTCAAGCGGACGCGCATGAGTCGCATGTCGAATGATGGACGTATTCGCAAAATAAGCAATGGTAAACCACAACGCCGTAATCCCAAGCGTATAGGGAAGCGCGACATGGAAATATTCCCATACCAAATCCCAATGGAAACCGGCGGCAGCGTAATCGCGGCAAGCATTCCGCAAATTCTCCGATTCAAGACCGTAACTTTGCAAACTGCAAAAAATCCCGAGCCAATCCAGCAGCATGATGAACGCAAGCACCATCGCCAAAAGAATCACCGGGAACATACAAAGCAGAATAGCCGTATTACGGTTATTCCGCCAAATCTGAGTCTGAATACCGACGTATTTCATTTAGATTCGCTTCGCTTTAGACGAAAGACGATAGACGAAAGACTTTTCAAGTTCAAAAAGATAAATCCTTAATATTCCTTTCGTCTTTCGTCTGTAGGCTCGAAGAGCCGTTCATTCGTCTAATTAAAACTTTACTTCCGGTGCTTTCTCTAATGTGGCCCGGTTTTCTGTCGCTTCGTACATGGCGGCACGCTTAAAGTTGAACATGCCCGCAAGAATATTGCTCGGGAAAACTTCGCAGGCATTGTTGAATTCGCGAGTCGCGGAATTAAAGAAACGGCGGGCGGCGGCAAGCTTATTTTCGATATCGGAAAGTTCCGTCTGCAACTGCAAGAAGTTCTGGTTCGCCTTGAGTTCCGGGTATGCTTCCAACGAAACCTTGAGTCCAGAAAGGGCGCTGCTCATCGCCTTGTCGGCGGCAACCTTCTCGTCAATCGTCGTAGCGCTCATCGCGGCGGCACGGGCGGCAGTCACCTTTTCGAGTACATCCTTTTCGTGAGCGGCATACCCCTTGACTGTCGAAACAAGCTGCGGCACAAGATCAAAACGCTGCTTGAGCTGCACATCAATATTCGCGAACGCATTTTCGCGATTGTTGCGGAGCTTCACCAGCCCATTGTACATGGAAACTCCCCAAATCACAAGAATAACAGCAACAATAATTACGACAATTCCAATCGTCATAGAATCTCCTTTTTTAACACCTTACATCGGGAATATATAAAAACATCCCTACCATGTCACAATATTGTTTAGAATCGCTGCGACAACACTCGCATTATTATCCCTAGTCCTCCAAAGTATATTGCCCTAATCATAGTCCTTAACGCAACGAACAGAAAATCCTTCATCTTTAGCAAAACAAATATCAAATCTAACATCGCCATTAACAATCACTGGGCAAACCGAATCCAGATCAAAATCGCCCGTTGCGTTCCAAAAGACTGTCATATTTTTAGGATAACCCTTGTAATCATCTTCGATTACATTTCCCCAAAAGTCAAAGGACACCGTGTCACTTGCACTGTCAAAGTGGCCATTATTCCAAAAAACACCTGCAGGAATCGCAGAAAAACCAATCGAGTTCAATCCCATTTTATACCAACCCGTTTGGGATCTGAGAGCATCCCCTTTTGCTGTAGGTCCATCCGAATTTTGCCCCGTTTCCTTGATTAACATTCTCCATTCATCATCTCTAGGCAAATGCCACCCCTCTGGGCAGACACCCTGCACCATTAATGGTCGAGAACAACTGTTAGCATTTCCACATATACCTGAGAAACAGATATGACCAAAGCCGCATGTCTGCGGGTTATCCTTGTCGTTTGCCAATTTTACGGAATCAATAGCGGCAGCCCATGTGTAAAGGCGTCCCGAGACATCGCAATGTGCAGCGACATTATCATAGCACCATGATTTTCCCTTTAAACTCGGAGTCGCTACGGAATCGGAGTAATTTAAATTTTCGGCCATCCATGTCAGCTTTCCGATTTTGACGGTCTTGTATTTTTTCCCATCACGGGTATCTGTCAGTGTTTCGTATGAAATTTTCGGATTCAGGTAGATTTCCTTGGGTACTTCCCAACTCCAGCCCAAAAGGCTCACCCAACCTTTCGCCGTGCAATAGTACTTATTGGTTTCCACGACCTTGCCGTTAATTATTTGACCAATCTTGGTACATTTTTCGCCATAGGTATCTTTTTCTATGTCGCTGGCACCAGCCCATAGATTATTTTTGAAGGGAGCTTTGTTGCAAATAAAGCGCATTTGTGTGCCGTAAGTTGCACTATGTTTGTTTGTGGTCGCTGCAACCTCACCTGTACGTTTCTCAGTACACGCACCAAGACCGTAATTCGTGTACCAGAAATTACGAACATATTTTTCAATGTTAGCTCCTGTAGTGCCTATTCTCCAAGCTTTTATGTTGGTTTTGATACTGTCTAAGCTTTTCACTCGTGCCCAGTCTGCAATTTTAGCCTTGGTCGCTTCATCATTCCATTCACCGTCTTTTTCGAAGTCTGTCGCAATGTCGTTCAGGAGTTTTGAAAATTCCACCTCGGCGCGGTCGCCTTGCAAAAGTACACTAAGGGCTAGGAGTGCGATATTCCCCTCCTCGTTATTGGTAATAAAAATACTCAAGTTTTCCGCCAAGTCAAACTTGTCTGTAATACCGAATGCTTTTAAAATTTCTGCATCGGCTTGCTTTTTTGCGGCAGCAAAGTTCGTGCCTTTGCCTGCAAGGTAAAGAACTCGTTTGGATTCCAAATGCGTGAGCAAGTTGATGTTAGCCTTTTCTCGGCTACTAAAGTCGGTAAGTGCGTTCAATTTAATTGTCTTGCTAGTTTTTGTTCCTGTGACTTCATTACGGTAATAGCCAGAAACTTCCAACAGAGCATATCGAATTGTTAGCGGCACATTGGTAATGCTGAACTCACCCCTGTCGTTTATAACTTTGCCCTTGAAATTTTTGCCAGTTTTTTCAAAAGATGTTCCGTTTAATTCATAGAGGATTACGCTAGATTCATTCAGGAAGGGACCTTTTTGGGCAAATCCTGAAATAGTTTTACCATCTGACGAAAAGGATATGTTGTTTGTTGCGGTGTCGGTAGCGTGACTGGAGCTAGAATTACTCAATTTTTCATTATCGTTCGCAATTATCCACTTGCCCTTGATACAGGTGTAATAGGAGTCATCTTCTGTTACAAGGACCGTTTCTCCCAAACGGGAGTCGGTACACTTGCCCAGCTCAACAGTGGTTTTTACCTCGGATACTTTTGCAGGGCCGTTTACATCCGAATCATTATCGTTTCCGCAGGCGACGAAGGTAAACAGAATAACCATGAAAATGGCTGCAAAGTTAATAGATGGTATGATATTATTGTTCATAATGAAGTTTCCAGAGAGACACGATTAATGTTTTAAATCCACATCTTCGATACAACGAACAGAAAAACCATAGTCCTTGTCGCCAAGAGAGGAGAGTGCGTCATCGAAATGATTAAAGAAACTCATGCAACCGGCTTCGCTTTTGTTTGTCTCCGAAGCTTCCCAAAAGCTAGCCTCAATGCCTGCATTGTAGAAGTAACCATCGCTGAACCTGTGACCTGTAGGGAGTACCGAGAAACCGAAGCTATTTGTGCCATTGCCTCCGCTACTCCAACCACTTGTAGATTTTAGCTTTGTATTCTTCATTTTCGAACTCGAACCGTTTACTAAAGAAATTAATGTTTTCCAATCATCAAATTTGGGTAAACGCCATCCATTGGGACAGATGCCCTGAACCTTTGCAGGTAGAGTACAGGAAACTCCGTAGCCGCATATTTGCGATTTTTCCTTGTCGTTTGCCAATTTCACCGAATCAATGGCAGCAGCCCATGTATAAAGGCGACCTGTTTTATTGCAATTTGCTGCGATGTTATCATAGCACCATGATTTTCCCTTTAGACTTGGAGTTGCCGCCGAATCGTCGTAATTTAAATTTTCAGCCATCCATGTTTGTGAACCAATGGTAACGGTTTTGTAAGTCCGTTTATCGCGTATGTCCGTGAGCGATCCATACACAACTTTCAACTCAGAACTGCTGCTGGATTTTTCCTTACTACTACTCGTTTTTTCTTTACTACTGCTAGATTTTTGTTTGCTACTACTGGATTTACCATTGACATCCATTTTTATCCACGTTTCTTCGATACAGGTGTAATAGGCATCTTCTTCTATTACAAAGACTGTTTTTCCCAAAAGGGAATCGATGCATTTATCCAGTTCAAGAGTGGTTTTTACCTCGGATATATTCGCGTCACTTGCCGTTAATCCAGAATCCCCACTACAAGCGACAAACATAAGCGACAAAAACAAGGATGCCGAGGCTAGGCTAACAATATTTATCCTGTTCATGATGTTCCCCTTCTTTCATTAATATTCAGCAGAGAGTCCGTTCTACCTGTCGGAATTTCCAATTGGCAAGACGACTCTTGATTACATTATATATTTTTTTTCCCGCTATAGACTTTCGCGGTCCGCTCAAACTGCTCCTTGAACCAGAGCCGCAGTTCGCGAGGTTCGAGGATTTCTGCTTCGGCTAGGAACTGCGGGAAATACACCTTGGCGAGTTTTTCGGAGCATTCGAAAGTGTAATCGCCAGCACCTTCGACTTCGATGGAATCCGACACGCCTTCGGGGATACATCCCGCCCCCACCATCCCTTTCGCAATTACTTTCGGGCGGTTGGTCGCAAGCTTGTTATAACGCTCGGCACCTTTTTCAGTCAAACGCACGACGACATTTTGTCCGTAACACAGGAACGGGTCGAAATGTTCGCGGTAAACATCCGCTTGGTGCGACAGCTTAAAATTTTCGCAATGGTAAGCCTTGCTCTCCATATCGGCGGCAACGCCTTTGATTTGGCAAAGACGCAGCGAACGGAACCTTTGCGGTGTGGGCGCATCGCTATCACCATTGCACACAACAACATAAGCACGGACTTGCGATGGCGAATACGCTAAAAAGCACGGAGAAACGTTTTTCAATTCGCCGCGGTACGTGAGCGACACATTCACACGCTTTTCGGCGGCATCTAATAATTTATCTAAACTCTCGCTAAAGATAAAACATTCCCGTTTGCCGCGAGGGAGACTGATATAACTCTCGAAGTAGTAACGGCAAAGCGTGGCAATCTTCACGTTACGGGTCTTCGCCATATTGTTCGCATAATTCGCAAAGCCCTCTCCAAAACGGCTCAACGTAAACTGGATTGGCGCGACAGCTTTATACAAAGTATCTTCTACTGCAAGTTTATTTGCATCCGGTGCCGGGAATTCCACATAATTCGCAAGAATCCTGTTGCACAAGTCGCTAATTCCTTTAAGCCCGTAATCTTCGACATCGAGTTCCATTTGGCTACGCAGCAAATGCGACGACGCCACCTTGATTTTTTGAGAGACGCTAATCATACCATAAAAATAGTTTCAGTTGCAGCGATTTTGCATCCTCACAGGGAAAAAATTTACCCTCAGCACATCGAATTTCCAATGCCCAATTTTTTCGAGTTCCAAAAAGCGGAACTTCGATTTTTGAACAAAGTTGAAATACTATTTTAGCATATCGTTAAAGCAACTGACATCGCCAGAAATGTCTAAGCTATAATTGTCAAAGTTGAAAGGACTGTTGTCCGCAGCGTCTTTATAGTCGTCATAGGCTGCTTGACAATCCTCTTCGTTAGCTTTAAATCTTGGCGTTATAGAGACTGAACAGGATTTTTTTCCTTTTGAAATTTTTAGTGAGCTACTTCCTGCACTGTATTTTTCATAAATGACATCAACGTCGCCGTACTTGGCAGTATTGCAACTCACTTTTTCCATTTTTTCGTTTTCCTTGAATCCAAGGAATCCATGAATTGTTTTGAGGTTATCTACAAGGCAAGAATCACCAAAGTACTTCGTATAATTAAATTTGCCAGAGGCATGTAGTGCGTATCCATTGTAAACAAGTCCGCTTTTGGAATTAGGTTCAATCCATTGTCCATACGGGAAAGAGTCTCCATAAAACTTCATAGAGAGCTTCTTTTTGTTTTCTTCGAGATTGATGGATTGTGAAGAACTGTTATACTTGTAAGAAATTGTAGTAGCCTTCCCCGTTTTTCCGTCAGACCAATACAAGGTGTCTTTTTGAACTTTACATTCTGGCGTGTAAATAGAAAGAATCTGCTTTGAAGTGTCTATGTTGAAATAAGCTTTGTCGGTATAGAAAATCCCATCACCCTTGTAAACGACAGCAGAAGAACCATTTTCTGTGGAAAAGGTTTCATCCTCAAGAACTTCAGGGTCCGTACCTGTGCTGGAATCTTCACTGCAAGCCGCAAAAGCAAGCATTGCCATAGAAACGATGGAAAAAAGACGGTACTTCATAGGAATATCCTGTTATGGTTCTTAATAGATATACGCAAAAAAGAACCATTTATATCTTTTTTGTTTCCTATTAAACAACCCAAAGCAATGCGATATGAGACCTTTATAACCCTTTTGGAACAAAAAGTTTCTCTTTCTTGTGTAAAAATGGAATAATTATCACACCGATACAACATTACAGGATGCTAAAGTTCCACCATACAGAACACATAGTAAATGACATTAACATCATCCTTTTGCGTTGTCACCCCGGCCACAGTGCCGGGGTCAGTTTTTTATGAAACGCTTTTGTTTCATATTTTAATTTTATATAAACTATTTATTAAAAATCTTCACTTTTTAGTATAAAAAACGCAATTTTTGTTTTATTTTTATAAGTATGAAACCGATTACCGAATATCAAGATTACCGCCAATACATGCGAGATTTCTATGCCGAGCGCAAGAGAAGTTCGTATTTCACCTGGCGAAAATTTGCAAGTCTCGCAGGATTTGCTTCATCGGCGTATCTGAAACTGGTCAGCGACGGACAGACAACCCTCAGCAAGCCGGGAATTCCAAAAGTAGCACGCGCCATGGGTCTCGAAGGATTCGACTACACCTATTTCGCCCTGCTCGTAAAATTCGGGAACGCCAAAAACGACGACGAAAAAGAATCCGCCTTGGGAGAGCTCGAACGCGAAGCGCGCATGAACAAAATCCGCATTGTCGATGCGGACGCGTTCCGTTACTACGAAACTCCCGCCTGCCCCATTATCCGCGAACTGGCGCCTCTCATGCCAAAAGCAACGCATGGCGAAATTGCAGCTAAAATAAGGCACGGAGTTACAGCCGCCGAAGTCCGCGAGATTTTGCAGTTCCTCGTCAAAGCGAACTTACTCCAGAAAAACAGCGACGGGACTTACGAACAAACGCAAAAAACGGTAAGAGGCTCCAAGGAGACCATCCCTCTCGCCATACGCACCATGAACCGGAAAATGACAGAACTTGCGGCGCGGTCCATCATCAAGGATTCCGTGGAAGAACGCAATTTTTCCGGCATCACCATGGGCATCGACAAACCCACTTACGACCGCATCACCAAGGAAATTGACGATTTCCGCAAAAAGATTGCTGACATCGCGAACGAATGCCAAAC
>Ga0265300_10001432_pt1 | contig 22357 bp, 15 predicted proteins | sample AusTroGonzalo_MG_FD_193482 | JGI IMG/M metagenome (GOLD analysis project Ga0265300, IMG submission 193482) | Bovine rumen microbial communities from tropical cattle in Woodstock, Queensland, Australia - Gonzalo_03 | ecosystem: Host-associated > Mammals > Digestive system > Stomach > Rumen ...
TAATTCTGGACTGCAAATGGTATGACAGCCTCAAGGCGGAATGCCTGGGCCATGACGGTACGGCCGATACCCTACTGCCCGGACCTGACGGCACCCTTTGCCAATGCAGGGTTACCGCAGAACTGTTCCTGGAGATGCTTGATTTCTGCCGCGAAGGTTAAAATGCTCCGTTTTCTTGACATTTGCAAATCTTTGCAATATCTTTGAGATAAGAACTATCTACATTATGCTTATGAGAAAGCTGTTTTCACTTTTGCTGACTGCACTGATTGCCGTAACAGCTAATGCCCAATTCGTAAGTTTCCCAAGTTTCGGCAGGAATCTTAAGATGTGCAGCGACCCCGAATTAGGTCTTGACGGACTCCATGTAGGTGACGAAGGTTATGTATCCTTCCAGGTCACCAACCAAGGTGACAGCATTTACGTCGGACCCATATACCTCCGTATAGTGGAGCGTGAATCAAGTGCACAGGTACTGGCTGCCAAGAAGATAAAGATCAAGCCGGGACAGACATTCTCCATTACAACGGTCTTTTCGACCGAGCGTCTTAACCCCTTTGCCAGATATTTTGTAGGCTTTGAGTACAATGAGGACGGCCATACGGTCCCCATGGGCTTTACCGAGTCCAAGCCTCTGGAAAGCTTCATGCTATTGCCTACCATCATCAATGACCCTGGAAAGAAGGCGCCCGTAAAAGCCAAGATTAAAGAGATTAAGAATTCTTCAAAATAAAAATCGGGGAATTATTGGATAATATCATAAAAAGAGATACCTTTGCGCCGGTTTTGAAAGCCGCAAGGCCCAAAAACGTCAGCGGGGTGTAGCTCAGCCCGGTTTAGAGTACGCGTCTGGGGGGCGTGTGGTCGCTGGTTCGAATCCAGTCACCCCGACTGAGAAAAGTGAATCCAAAGAATACGGGTTCACTTTTTGTTTTGTATCTTCGTAATTTTAGAGCGTTTTTTTCGTTATGAATAATATGGTATACTATATATGTCTGGTAATTCTGGTGCTGCTTCTGATTCTGTACCGGCTTGACAGGTTCAACAGGAAGCGTCAACTGAGTCAGGACCAGACAGAGCAGCCTGAGCCGGAGATACCCGCAGGCGAGTGTTGCGGCAAGCATGTGGTTTGTGAAAAGCAGAAGCTGGCCGAAGCCCGTTTGCGCAGCGCACAGTACTTTGATGATGAGGACCTGGACCGCTTCAAGGGGCGCAGTTCTGACAAATACACCGATCAGGAAGTCGAAGAGTTCCGGTACGTGCTGTATACGATGAACCAGAGCGAGGTCAGAGAGTGGATGGAGTGTCTTCAGGCAAGAGATATAGAAATACCTGACGAACTGAAGGAGGAGTGTTACTCCATGATGAACGAGATAGAATAGGATGACAAGGACCAGGACAGCCGTTTATGCATTGCTGTTGCCACTGCTTGCAGTAGTGACCGGCTGCTCCACATCCCGCAACACTGCAGCATCACGCTCATACCAGGCCCTGGTCACCAGATACAACGTCTATTTTAACGGCAGCGAAGCCTATCGCAAGGGCTTTGAGTTACAGCAGAAAAGCAAGAAGGACAATCTGCTGGAGATACTTGACCTGGACCCCATAAGTGACCAGAAGGTCCATTCCATCGGCTCATCAAATTATGATGTCGCCATTGAGAAGGCGCAGAAAGGTATCAAGCTCCACTCCATAAGCGTAAAGCCCAAGAAAAAGAAGGGTACGCCCAGCGAATCCGAAAAGGCGTTCCAGGACAAGAATGAATACAACCCCTTCCTGTGGCATGCATGGTTCCTTATGGCCGATGCCCAGCGCCAGAAAGGTGATTTCATCGAGGCCGCCAGTACCTACTCTTATATCACCAAGCTCTATTTTGATGAGCCCGAAATAGTAGCCGAGGCACAGTACAAGATGGCCCAATGCTACTCGGAACTGGGCTGGTACTACGAGGCCGAGGAACTTTTCCAGCGCTCCGGTCAGACCAAGACGAACCTTGCCCGCCATCTGGATTACCAGACCCGTCTGGCATCGCATCTTCTGAATCAGGAGCGTTTTGAAGAGAGTATTCCGCTTTTGGAGGAGGCCATAAGCCGCAAGGGAGTAAGCAAGACACAGCGCATACGTGAAAGATACCTGCTGGCCCAGCTCTACAAGGTTACAGACCGCAATGATGACGCTTACCGTATGTTCGGAAAGGTGGTCCGCATGAGTCCCCCGCATGACATTGCGTTCCACGCCCGCATACAGCAGACCGAAACTATGGCCCAAAACGGCAACCTTCGCAAGATAATGAAGAAGCTCAAGCGCATGGAGAGGGATCCCAACAACAAGGATAACCTTGACCAGGTCTATTATGCGATGGGTAACATCCACCTGATGCGCGGAGACACCGTCACTGCGCTCAAACTCTATAACGAGGGGGCCGACAAGAGCGAAAAGTCATCGCCAGAGAAAGGCATACTGCTGCTCACCATGGCCAACCTGTACTGGGACATGAAGGACTATCCCAACGCCTCACGATGCTATTCGCAGGCAGTGGGAATGATAGGTTCCTCACACAAGGAATACGCTACGGTGAAACTGCGTTCCGAGGTGTTGGAGGATCTGGTCAGTTGCACCCGTACCATCAACCTGCAGGACAGTCTGCAATGGCTATCCACTCTGCCCGAAGATAGGCTCTACCCTATCATCGACAAGGTAATAGAGAATCTTATAGAACAGGAACGGCTTGAAGAGGAACGCCGCAAGCAGGAGGAGAAAGAGGCCGCACGCAAGGGAGCCGCTTCGGAAATGTCAATTCAGGATACCGGCGACAACCAATCCTCACAGTGGTATTTCTACAACACCAATGCGGTGTCACGAGGCAGGAAAGAGTTCCAGAAACAGTGGGGTGACCGCAAACTCGAGGACGACTGGCGCAGGTCAAACAAGACCACCCTGGCCCCGATGGAACAGATGGCATATGCCGACAATGAGGGACTCCTTGATGCCGAGTCCGACACGCTGGGTGACATCATCGTTGACTCGATTGATATCAAGCCGCAGGAGACCAATCCACACAAGCGTGAATACTACATACAGCAGATTCCATATTCGGACGATGATAAGCTGAAGTCTGACAAACTCCTGACCGGGGCTCTGCTGCAGCAGGGAATCATCTACAAGGACCGTTTGGAGGAGTACCCCGACGCCGAAACATCACTTACCCGCATAGTTGACGGCTATCCGCAGGCCGATGAGGCCGATGAGGCCATGTACAACCTTTACCTGATGTACTCGCTTTGGGGCAGGAACATTGAGGCCGACAGTTGCCGAAGCCGTATGCAGAGGCTCTATCCCGAAAGTGATTATACCGTCATGGTATGTGATCCCGATTATATAGACAATGCCCGTTACGGAAAGCACCGCGAGGATTCAATCTATGTGGTCACTTATGACGCATACCGTAAAGGCGACCGTCTGACGGTAAGGGAGAACTGCCGGATATCGGCCTCAAAATACCCCATGGGACAGCACCGTGCCAAATTTTTGTTCCTGGATGCAGCCATGGACCTTCAGGACGGTGACACCGATTCGTTCCTGGCCAAACTGAAAGAGATAGTATCCAAATATCCCAAGAACGAGATATCGGAACTTGCAGGCCTCATAGCACAGGGCATACAGAACGGAAGGATACTCCAGTCCACATCACTTGTATCAATATGGGACCGTCGCAACGGAACAGTACAAAGCGATTCTGCCGACGCCCAGATCCCGGAGTTCTCCGACAACCGCTACGAACCTTTCATATTCCTTCTGGCCTACCCCGAGGGAGAACTCAACCAGAACCAATTGCTGTTTGAGGTGGCCAAATTCAACTTCACCAACTACATGATGCGTAACTTTGACATCAGTTTTGAAACTGATCAGGGAATCGGTATGATGATAGTCGGAGAATTTCTTAACTTTGACGAGGCTTACGTCTATAGCCGCAATCTGTATGACGATGCCGATATGGCCAGCAAGCTGAGCGGAATAAAGGCAGTCGTGATAACGCGCAAGAATTTGGAGACGCTCCTGAAGCACTTCAGTTTCAATGACTACCAGGAGTTCTACGAGGAGCACTTCCTGAACATACCGGAGTTTGACATTGACGGAGCCACCCTCTTTGAAGAATACGACCAGGATGGAGAAGACGGAGAATAAGAACGGTACGCTGCTTTGGGTCGATGACGAGATCGATCTGCTCAGAGCCCATATCATGTTCCTTGAGAACAAGGGATATGAGGTGGATACCGTAACCAACGGCCACGACGCTCTGGACATGTGCCGTCAGCGTCAGTATGACCTGGTCCTGTTGGATGAACACATGGTGGGCATGAGCGGTCTTGAAACCCTGTCGCACATCAAGGAGATGGATCCCAACATACCCGTCGTGATGGTGACCAAAAGTGAGGAGGAGAACATCATGGACCAGGCCATCGGCTCCAAGATAGCCGACTACCTTATCAAGCCGGTCCACCCCAACCAGATACTGCTTTCACTAAAAAAGAATATCCACAAACGTGATATCGTCACTGCCGAGACCGACCGCAACTACCAACAGAATTTCGGCAAACTGAGCATGCAGATAAACGACTCCCTCACGGCCGATGACTGGATAGAGGTATACCGTCAGCTGGTATACTGGGAACTTGAACTCAAGGAGGCCGACAGCTCCATGCATGACATGCTTAAGATGCAGAAGACCGAGGCCAACGCAGCCTTTGCCAAGTTCATAAAGCGCAACTACATGAACTGGATGAAGGACCGCGAGAAGAGCCCCATTATGAGTCCCGACCTGTTCAAGAAATTTGTCTTCCCGGCACTGGACAGCGGCGAGAAACTGTTCCTGATCGTAATGGATAACTTCCGTTATGACCAGTGGCGCATACTCAGCCAGGAACTCGCCGAACTCTTCAGCTTTGACGAGCAGCTCTATTACAGCATTCTGCCCACCGCCACGCAATACTCCCGCAACGCGATATTCTCAGGTCTTATGCCCGAGCAGATAAGCCGCATGTTCCCCGACCTTTGGGTCGATGAGGACTCCGAGGAGGGCAAGAACATAAACGAATCACCGCTAATAAAGACACAGATAGACCGTTACCGCCGCAAGGACACCTTCTCTTACAATAAGGTGAACGATTCGGCATCGGCCGAGAAACTGATGAGCCAGTTCAATTCACTGCTTCAGAATGACTTGAACGTAGTGGTAGTAAACTTCATTGACATACTGTCGCACTCCAAGACCGATTCAAAGATGATGCGTGAGCTGGCTAATGACGAGGCTGCATACCGCAGTCTGATCCTGTCATGGTTCCGTCATTCGTCGGTACGCGAGCTCTTCCGCTCCATGGCCGCCACGGGACGCAAGGTGATGATAACCACCGATCACGGCAGTATCATGGTCAATCACGCCATCAAGATAGCAGGCGACCGCACCACCAACACCAACCTGCGGTACAAACTGGGCAAGAACCTGGGATTCAACCCCAAGGATGTGTATGAGATCAGTGAGCCGCTCAAAGCCCACCTGCCCTCACCCAACGTGAGCACATCGTACATATTCTGCACCGAGGCGGATTACTTTGTATATCAGAACAATTTCAACAACTTTGCATCATTCTACAAGGAGACCTTCCAGCACGGAGGCGTATCGCTTGAGGAGATGATAATACCTTTCATAACACTTAACCCAAAAAAGAAATGACAATTACAATAAAGGATCTGGACCATATTGAGGCGGCCGCCCGTGAGTTTATCGCTCTGATGGGTGATGATACAGTATTCGCATTCTACGGTAAGATGGGTGCCGGCAAGACCACATTCATAAAGGCCCTGTGCAAACTGCTGGGCGTGGAGGATGAGGTAAACTCCCCTACTTTTGCCATAATAAACGAATACCGCTCAGAGACAACCGCCGAACTCATATACCATTTTGACTTTTACCGCATCAAGAAACTTGAGGAGGTCTATGACCTGGGGTATGAGGACTATTTCTACAGCGGCGCCCTCTGCTTCATCGAGTGGCCCGAACTGGTTGAGGAGCTTCTGCCTTTGGATGCGAAAAAAGTAACCATCACCGAAAACACCGACGGATCAAGAACCATTTCCATTTAAACATGCATTTATTCATTCCAACAAGACATTCCGGATGTCTGCTATTATTATGTACCATTCTGCTTATTAACGGTTGCAAGGACAATACCGTAACCAATGAACCATCGGACGCCTTAACCGAAGCAAGGTCCCTCTACGATACAGGCTATAAATACGATTTCTCCGAACAGAAACGTTTGGGCGAAATTTACTACCACAAAGCTTATGACATCATAAAACAGGACCCGTCACAGGATTGGAAACTGTATGAACAGGCCGGCTATCGCTATTCCTGTCTTGCATTTGCCCGCGGCAATCTGCAGGAGGCTACTCAAATAATAAGCGACATGCTAGCCAAGACCGAAGAATACGGTTACTATTCGCCCGAAATGATGTGGGCGCTATACATCCAGATGGCCACATATCAGGAATCATTAATGCAACATGATGAAGCACAGGCAACATATTTAAAGGCATATCAGGAGATGCTTAAGATAGCCGGCGGCGAAAATAAAGGCAGTCACAACATGATGGTTACATGCGCCAACATTTGTGCCACCAATCTTGAGAGCGGCCATTACGACGATGCAGCCATATGGATTGACAGACTTGACAGCGAACTGCAGGCATATAAGAAAGCCGATAACCGCCGGGATGATCAGGTGGTGGAATATACCGGTCTCGCCGCCATTTACCGCGCATGGTTGCTGGAAGGCACAGGACATGAAAAAGAAGCCAAAGCCATCTTCAACTCCATTCCCGACAGTTGCATGAATTATTACCTGTGCATAGGTACCGCCCCCGTATACCTTTATTATAGCAAACATTATTCCGAGGCCGCCGATATGTTTGCCAGATTGGACACAACTTTTAACCGTGATATACAACTGACATTAGAAAAGATTGGAGGAGTATTGCGGGCACGATACCAATCCAATCGTCATGCCGGACGCAACGATGAGGCGCTATCCATTGCAGACATGGCGTTTGAGGCTTTGGATTCGGCGATGGTTTGGCAAAGAAAAGATGATGCCACCGAACTGACAATAATCTACCAGACCCACCAGAAAGAGCTTGAACTTGAGGAATCAAAAGCTCAGGCACGCATCCGCAGTATCCTTTTATACACCTCTTTGGTAGTCATCCTGCTCATAGCCTTTCTGCTGCTGCGCGCCATACATTTCAACAAAGTGCTCTCAGAAAAAAACCGCAGACTCTATGATGAGATAGAGCAGAACCGAAAGGAGCAACAGCATGAGATAGAGCAGTTGCAGGCCGCTCCCGAGGCCGAACTTACCACAGAGCAGCAGATATACCGCCGTCTCTGCGCTCTTATGGATGAGCAGGAACCTTACACCGATGAGAACCTGAACCGAGATGTATTGGCCCAGTTACTTGGCACCAACGCCAAATACGTGGAACAGGCCATACGCCAATGCTCAAAGGGAGAGACTGTAAGTGACTTTATCAACCGCTATCGTCTGGAGCAGATAGCACGTCTGCTAAAGGAAACCGATGACCCCATCGCAATCATTGGCGAGAAGTGCGGAATACCCAGTCGCGCCACTCTGGCCCGCCTGTTCCGAAACACCTACGGCATGACACCTACCGAATATCGCGACATTTAGCGTTTTTTCCGGATTTGATACATACTTTTCCGTCAGTGAAACATCCTTTCTGCTGGCGAGCTTTTACTTTGTAGTCGAATTCAGTGAGGAATGAACGTAGTAGAATTTATTATTGCAGTAGTCCTGGGAGTAAGCATAACACTTGTGCTGATTCTTTTAATAGGCATCATCATATTTCAGAGATGGCGCATAAGCGATAGTAACGCTCACCTCAAAGCATTTATCCAGGAGAATATGGAAATGCGTGAAAGATTGCAACGTAAAAAAAACAATATGGATAGTCCACATAATTAAATAATAGTTCTTATGAAAAAAACAGTATTTCTTGCAGCCCTTATCTGCTGTGCAATGACAACAGTATTCACATCCTGCGACAAGGATGATGACAACAAACTTAAGCCGGAGACCGAAGACACCACTCCCGTAGCCGCCGTGATGAACTACACTCTGAAAGTAGGAGATGACATCCTTGGCTCTTTCAATCTCACAGTCGAGTATTACAATGCCGAAGGTAAACTTCAGACCGAGCCGATGACACAGAGCGAGTGGAAAAAGAGCGTCAAGGCCAATCTGCCCGTAAATCTGGGAGCACGCCTGAAAATCCAGCTCAAAGAGGGTATAAACTTTGATAACATTGAAAAGTTCAACGTTTCATACGGTTACAGTTTCAACGGTTATGCCGTAAGCGCAAATGACAAAGTTGTCGGAAATCAGGTAAGCGGTGGAACAGACACCAGCATGTCAATGAAAGGCGACAAGGTAATTGAATGGTCAGAACGCCGTGCCGACGGTCTTGTAAAATTCCTCTATTCATTTGCCGCTGACGGTCAGGCTACCAGCACCAGTTGGGAATAACCTTACATAAGTAACAATTATCCAATAAATTAAGCAATATGAGAAAACAATTTTTGGCGGTGGCATCAGCCATCGCAGCGATGGCCTTTGCCGCTTGCACAGATGAAAAAGTAGATATAAATCTGACAGTAGGACAAGATGGTGCCAAGGAAACAACCATCAATCGTTTGGGCGGAACCGTTACCCTTCCCATCAATACAAATGGAGAATGGACAGCTACATTATCCGATGACTGTGACTGGGCTGAAGTGACAGAATCAACAGGAAAGGGTGACAAGCAACTGGAAATTGAAGTTGACTATCTCAACCCATCAACAGAAGATGCCGACCGTATGGCAACGCTTACTGTTACCGCAGGTGATAAGATGCAGACTATCCGTATACGTCAGTATGTAGGTCTGGAAGATGGCGTAAACGAGGCATATCTAGACGAAACAGGATTCAATGACCTATATCTGACACGTGGTCTGGGATTCGGATTCAACATTGCTCCTACCTCTAAGAATATCACATTGACCAAAAACCCCATTATTGATAAAGGTTCACTTGATAAACTGGCCAAGGAAGATGATTCATTCAAGAACATCATCAGAGAATCAACAGATCCGTCACTCATTGGTGAAGCCGGACCAACCGAAAAATTCCATCATGACATGCAAAGCCTAGGCATAAATGCCGACATAGAAGTCACCTATGGCCTTTTCAAATTAGGAATCAAAGGTGCATACAAAATGGGCCAGGAAAACAACAAACAACTGTATAACTTTTATTCCGGTTATAGGGTACCCCGCGTGATGGCCATCCTGAATTCTCCGGACCTGGAATCCATAGCAGACGACGAAGAATTGTATACTACAGCATTTACCCGCGGTTTCAGGACTGTACGTGACAACATAATCAAACAATTTGAGAAGGAGGAGGAAAAAGCATCATTCAACGATGACATGATACTTTTGGAGGATGGTGATGCTGCCACATGGAAAAAATACAGAAACCTTGAGAATGCTCTCCGGAATCTCGACTCCAAGTATGGACCGGCCTACATAGTATCCACAACTCTTGGAGGAAACCTGACTATGGAAATCTCCTGCGATACATCGGCTGTTATGGATACCACCAAGGTTCATGGTGAAATCTCAACCAAAATTACTGCGGGATTATTGAAAGTAGATGTCAATGTAAGTGCAGACTATGCCAAATCAGCACAGGACATGCTCAAAAACGGTATTTACTCATTTACAGTAAAGGGAGGTAGTCCTTCCACTCAAATGGGAATCAATGAGGCAATGGGTATCAATCAGGCAAAAATCGATTTCTACAATATTCAGTCAAAGATCAGCGAATGGATAAACAGTATTCCTAACGATCTTGAAAGCAAGGAAGCCTACAAGAACATTGCTGTCTACGAACAGGGTCTTGCTCCGATTTGGGGACTTTTCCCGATAGAATACCAGGGTGTTATCCGTGGTTATATGTTGCGTGTCTACAAGGACAAGAAGACAATAATTGACCTTGAGGATCTTTAATAAAGATATGTTGCGCCGACTGTTCTTATTCGTGGCTGTGCTACCGGTTTTGGTAGCCTGCCACGATTATAGGGAAGATATTCTGCCGTCTACCCCACCTCTATGCTTAAGTGAGGCAGAAATAGCCATAGGTCTTTGGGGACGCTATTATACAGTGGCCATCAGCAATGTGGCACAGGATGACAGCGTTGTAACAGCTACCCCATCGGCCGATTGGGTCGATGTCGATGAACTTACATCATCATCCATACGCATATACGTTCACCCCAACGATGAAGAGAGCCGGCGTACCGCCACAGTCAATATTTCCACGACAAATGGAAGCAGTGCCACACTGAACGTTACTCAACTCAGTGAGGCAGATGCGGATAACAATGCCCTGCCAACCGGCGATGCCCTGACCGTGCAGGGACGCGTAGGATTCGGCTACGACCTGATGTGCGATTACATGGACGTCAAAAGCGCCACAGAACTCATATTTGATTATAATGCGCTTCTGTTGGCCGAAATGGAATATGGTACCATAGTGGCACAGGACAGCCGTAACCGGCTGGATTACACTCTGCACACGGCCTATTCAATTGCCGAAATGGCCGAAAACCTTATGAGTGAGCAGACTGACGGCGTCAAGTTTTTTGGACTGTCCAGAAAAATGACCAAGTACAAGTCCGTACAGAACTTCAAAGGCGACGTACAAAGCTATGGCTTTGCCAAGATCAGTAAAACCGTAGCCACCCGCTATATTGACATGGGCAAGATTGATGCATTGATCCGTGAAGGACGAACCGGTATTTTCACCGATGAATTCCGCCAATACTACCAGGCTGTGCTTAATGATCCTTCGGAAAGCACAGTAGAGAGTATGGTCAAGAAATACGGAACACATGTAGTCACCTATGCCGACCTGGGTGGCAGGCTGGAATATACCATCAATTTCCAGGCCCATCAGGTAAGCCGCGACGAGATGGAAGCCACCATGAAATACAAGAACGGCAACCTGAAGGACAGCGACTCCAAACGCCGCAAGGAACAGTTGTCAAATATTGCTAGTACTATGGCTGTTACCATTTATGGCGGCAGCTCCCAAACCCGCGAAGTCTTACAGAAGGCTTCACCCACCACCAACACCAACCAGCAGATTCCTTCCGATTTGCTGGCTGAATGGACCAATACCATTGTCAACGACGTCGAACATATGGGAAACCTGGCAATGGCCAATTGCCGCCTTACACCCATATGGCAGTTGTTTCCGCAGGAAAACGTACGCAATGCAATACTTTCATATATCCTGCGTATGTCAGAGAATCTGGTTCTCTCACCCGAAATGCGAGAGAAGTTAGGTTTAAGCGGCTACAAAAGGTTCAAAGTGGACAAGCTGGGGCTTGATGATTTCGGTTCCGGCCAAAACGCCTCTTTAGTCAAAGTGGCTTATGTAGATAAAGTACCCTTGCTGGAGATCTGTAACGAATATGTACCTGAGATTCGTGGAGACAAGCGTGTTACCGTTGTTTATCCAATAATGAGTCAGCGCAGCAATATCCGTCGTGGCATATTTCCCGGCAATGGCGAGAATCCTCCATGCGAGGTCAGTTTTGATGACGAGGGAGGATGCTACATAGCACAATTGGAAGGTTACGCCACCAATGAGTGTATTGACTCTCTTTTTTACATTGATGGTGCGCTCTACGACAAGAACATGAACGTACCTACCGTTAATGTCCGCAATGCCGATATTCGCGATCAGCGTTTAACCTGGTACGAAATATTTGACGAATGGGAAGGTAAAGCGGGATATAGAGATGTCCCTATTGTCAAGATTGGATCAGGATACTGGTCACGATCCTATCTGAAGTCTTTCTTTAATGTTGTCTATAGTAAACCCGGAGATGGATTATCCGTCTTTAACTGGACATGGAGCAGCCCTGCCAGTTTCTCATGGGGACGCAATAAGAAAGACTGGTTCTATCCTGACAGGAACGACCTCAACGCATTGCAAAACTACATCGGCAATCATGCCAAGGTCCTATTCAAAGACCAGCAGGCTGGACTAAACCCCGATTTTATCGGATACCGCGTAGTCCAATGGGAGGATTACGGATATCCATATGGTAATTACGATCTGAGTTTTACTGTAAACGGAGGCGATTGTGCCATAGCATTCCTGAATAACAGACAAACTGAGGACACTAAAGGTGTCATTATGCTTTTGCATCCAGATTATACCTTTTCATTTGTGGACGGAAATTTTGAATGGGTTCAGGAACGCAGCCATGATTATTGTATCAAGCGAAGGTTGGAAGCCCCTGTATTTGCTTTCCATAACACCTATTTCACCTATCCGTATCTTTAAAACAACCTATTCTCATGAAACAATCAGTATTGCTCTTAATTACCGGCATGCTCTTCATTGCCTGTACCGATCAGTTACCATTTGACGGACAAGAGCTTCAACATACTCAAGATAATATTCTTGACCCATACAAGATGACACGAGCCGAGGCCGTAAATCTTATTCTCAGTCATGGAGTAGGCTATGGTTACAACGGTGTGGATGGTGAAGAGTGCAACGTCCCTGACGTCCGTAGTCAGGTATTGGATCCTAATGCAATACTAAAAGATTCTATTACCGCCTTCTTTTACAATATAAGCGGAAATGAGTTCCAGTTTACCAGCAAAACGGGTTTCAGTCTGAACGAATTGTTGGAGAAAATCTATTTCGGCGGGGGTGCCAGTGCCGAACTGGCGGTGGTGTTCAAAGGTAGTGTTCGCGGCACCCTACAGTTGTACAACCATAAGAAAATAAACTCATTCTACTGTACAGCACATGCCTACAAGAACGCTTTCCACTCTTATATTGATGCGCCATCGGTAACAGGAGTAATCAAGGACCATCCGGAATACCTGACCAAGAATTTCCGCAGCGCCATAAAACGTTTAGGCCCGGATCCGACCAAAATGCAGATGGACTCTCTCATAGCCAGATACGGAACCCATGTCGTTACCGAGTGTACGCTGGGTGGAATGGTGGAACTCGATGTCCGTTTGGAGAAAGACTCCGTCGCTACCATGTCTCAGCAGAATGCCATAGGTGAAGTGGCGCTGATGAGTCTATTTAAATATGACGGTCAAAGCAGCAGTGACGAATATGACCTGAAAATCATCAATTCCGGTGACAGTCGTCTGACGGTACGCGGTGGTGACAGCCGCAAACTGGAACAAACCATTATGAACTTTGACTGGGGACGCGATGCCGTCAAATCAGAAGACATTAATGATTGGCTGGCCAGCATAGGAACCGATGAAGAGAACCGTCAGTCACTTGAAATGACCAGCATGGAGATGACACCGATCTGGGAATTCATACCGGACGAATATGTAGCTGAGAAACTGGAAGCACACATCACTGGCAATGCCAAGCTGATGCTTGACCTATACGGATATCAGAACTTTGTCAACACCAGTTTTCCTGCATGCCCTGCCACTATCACGGATGACAAATGGTTTATTGCCGATGCCCAGGACCGCATTATACAGACTTCGACCGAATGCATGTGCTACAATATTGAAGCAGGGGGCCGGTACGTTGCCACATTGTGTTATGAGAACATACCGGCAATAGACCCGTATAAACCCGTATGGGTGGCCTACCCCATTTACCAGCAGCAAGTCAATATATCAACCGGACTGTGCATTCATAACGGAAAAGCATATCGTGTGGGTTGGCAGTTCGGCGAGATGGTAGTAACGCCCATCCAAGCCAAAGGGATGGATGGTAATATCTATATGACTGGCGGATACCTCTACCCTTTACCAACACAGGAGATCGATTATGAGCAAAGCCATGTAATTACCGGTTACGAGTGGCCTGGCAGTATCAAGACCGACGGAACGCTCGATACGACAAAACCTTTATATACGGTTTACAAGGAGAATGACCGTTTCCTGCTGCGTCATTATGAAGGACAGGAACAATCCGGTAAAATAAAAGCATTACCCAATTGGTCTTACGACGGTAATTTGAACCGTATGGTCCGCAACAGCAGCTATAACTACTATTACAACCCCTACGAAGTTGACTACATCAAAAAAATGCCGGCCTCACCTTCCGACAGAATTATAATCAATAAAAGCGGATGGTTGTCAGGCACAATTGATAAGCCTGTATATATAGCTGAAGATATTGATATTACCTTGCGTAACGCTGACATAAAAAACAAGATCATCATAGATGCTCCCAATGTGACCTTGACTTTGTGCAATTCAGAGATTGATGACCATATAATAGTGACTGCCGAAAGAAGCACAATAAATCTGGAGAATGCCACCATCAGAGGCCAGATAAACTGTCAGAGCGGCAATACGACCATCAATCTAAAGGCCGGAACACTAAATCAGGTATTTCCCTTAGAAGACGGATTATCCTCAATCAGGGTTGTTGAATGGTTGCACATTAAAGGCGACGGGGAACTGTTTGCACATGGAGGGGATGGTGCAGCCGGTATTGGCGGAAATTTAAATGATACGGAAACAGAAGACTGTGTCTTAATAATTGAAGGGGGAAACATTGACGCCTACGGAGGATATGGTGGTGCAGGAATAGGAGCCGGTATGGGGAAAAGTGGAATCGGAAACTTGCTCATCCGGAATTCAAACCTTTTTGTCATGGGCGGCGAAGGAGCATCAGGTATAGGATCAGGTGCAGATGGCAGTATTTGCAAATTGGTAAGTATTACCAACTCTACTGTTGATTCATTCGGAAAAGATGGAGGTGCCGCCATCGGAAGCGGAGCACGAAACAGTGAAACAAAGCATATAAACATCAACACCTCCAGAATAAATGCACATGGAAGTTCCGGAGCAGCTGGTATAGGCAGTGGAGCTTTCAAAAGCAAATGCGGAAACATTTCCATAAGTGAAGCAAATGTAGATGCCATGGGTGATGATGGCGGTGCCGGTATAGGCAGTGGTATTGACGCGAGCCTATGCGGATCTATTGAATTATATAAAAGTGAAATCCAGGCTCAGTCATATGATGGCGGAGCTGGTATAGGAGGTGGAAAAGCCGGAGTATGTGGAGCTATCATCTGCAGTGAGTCAAACATTGAATCCCACTCAAGAGAAGATGGTGCTGGAATCGGCTCCGGCTCATATGGAAGCATTTGTGGCGATATAAGGATCCAGAGTTCCAATATCGAAACAATAGCCTCATTTGAAGCTGCCGCCATTGGAAGCGGTTATGAATCCAGCTCCTGTGGAAACATTCACATAGGACCTGTTCAGGATGGGGCTAACCCCACTTCCATAAAAAGATACGGAAGCGACGTTATTGGAGCAGGTGAAAACAGTAGTTGCGGAGATGTTATCATTCACCCCGAGACAAATATCATATTCTGAAAAAGATGCGAAACCTGATTGCAATAATCTTTCTTGCGTTTCTAAGTGCGTCATGCAGCAACGGCGATGGCAAGCTGAAGCCGCAGAATGCCGAGCGTAAGGCAACAATTACGCTGCTGGTCAGCCCCAACGGTTTGGGTGACAACGGCTATAATGACGATGCCGCGGCGGGTGTATTCGGTTTTGCCCAGCAGACCGGGACCAGGATGCGCCTTCTGTTGCCGGATGATGAAGCCGATGCCCGTGACATGTACCGTCAGTGGCTCACGGATAATGAACATACAGACTCGGCCGTACTGATACTGGGCAGTTCGGCATATGAACAGATGGCACGTGGTGCATCGGCAGCCGATAAGGACAGACTCAGGTCCATGCAGAAGCGTGGCGGACGTGTGCTGCTGTTTGAAAGCAATGCCAGGATTGACGGTATATCGACCGTTATGGTATCGCATTACGGAGTCAGCTGGCTTGCTGGAGCTATGTCAAAGGGTTTTGACGCTCTGATACTTGCCGCAGCCACCGGTGTTCCCGCTCTCGAGGAATCTATCGCCGGATTCCGGGATGCACGTGCCAAGTACGACAACAGTTGTAAGACTACGCTACACTATCTCTCAGACAGCGAGGAGGGTTTCGCCATGCCGGATTCGGCCTACCACTATATAGCAAGGCGGGCCGATGAGTCATTAACCTACGATGAGATGATATTCCCGCTGTTGGGAGGATCGGAGTCGGGTGTGATGCGCTATCTGAATGATGACATTTTCACAATGGCACTGATGGTCGGTATGGATGTGGACCAGACTGGACAGAGTTCACGCATACCCTTCTCCGTGGTTATCAGGATAGGCGATGTAATAAGACGTTATCTGGACGAATGGCATAACGGCCATGAGTGGCCCGGGCATCAGAGACTCGGTATCAGCGACGGGGCCGCCGATATTGTCATAACACCGGACTTTAACCGATACCTGAATATCTGGGATGAACGTTACGCAGATCCTGAGACATTCCAGAATCTCTACAGGCAGTATAAGGACGAAGCCATAAAAAAGGAGTCTGAGTATGAAAATTAATCTGTTTCTACTGAGCATTCTGTTATTGATCTGCTCGTGTGCTGATGACAAACCGGAACTCAATCATCATGTCGCCACTCATACATGCAAGGTGGCTGTTCTGATGGAACAGGATGAGCTGGAGCGCTGGGAAAGAACCGCCCAATGGGCGCTCAACAACATCGCACAGGCCCAGACAGGTATGGACGAAACCGTCAGTCTGGAACTTGTATTCAAGTGTCAGGATGATCCGGACATTGCAGACTACATGCATCAGATAGCCCAGGACCCCACGATTGAGGCTATTGTAGGTCCCACTACATCGGCCCGTGCCGAACAGATGGCAGAGGAACTGGGCAAACGCAAACTGTTCGCCAAACCCATGATTACGCCGTCGGCCACACGGGTTGAATACCAGCGCAGATTCTCCAACATACTGTACGTATGGAATATGGCCGAAAGTGACATAGCACAATTGGAGGTTCTGTTATCCGGTATAGCCACCATAAAGGATGCAGAACGCAAATCCGTAATGCTTCTGACTGCCGATGACGAGAAAGAAGGTGTTTCCAACTCCTATGCAGAGTGGTTCGGTTTCATAGCCGAAGAATACAGACTCAAGGTTGACGGTGTCTATCTGTACAGCGATGAGTCTGAACTTCGTCAATATGTACATCAGTTCTGCGGCACCGACTGGCAAATGGCAAACAAATACATAGTGTTCAACCCATCAGGAGCAGATATGGCCCTGGCTCTTGATGATGAGATCGGACAAATGAAAGCACGGGTCCCTGAAGGTGAATACCTTTACACACCGGTGTTTGTATGCAGCGACGCCTTTGTCTCAAATCAGATATCATCGACGGTAAAAAACGCTTCATATCAGGGAGTGGATCTGTACGCATCGCCCGAGAGCGGATTCAACCAGGCCTATCGCCAGCGTTTCGGACAGGAACTGATAAACGGCGAGGCACAATTCTATGACGCCCTCTGCCTGGTAGCGTACGCACGTACACTTTCACTTCATAATGACATAAGCATGAACGATGCCATTCACGCTGTTGTTGACGGACGTCAGGGCAAGGGCGGTTCATGGTTACCGGGCGATATGGCAGGTAACTTCAGTTTGCTCTCACAGGGCCGCACGCCTGACATTGACGGAGTGTCCGGATCCTGGGTGTTTGATGAGAAAACACACAACAACGTGTGCAGCAGCACATTCCGTCGTTGGCGCCTCTATAACGGCCGATACATTACCACCGAATACGTTAGCACCGAAGGGTCCCGCCGCACCAGTTCATCCAAGTCTCTTTGGGAATGGACCAGTTCGCATATGCAGATTTTCAATGCCAACGAAGGCGGAAACATAACTTATCCCGCCCTTAATGAGCGTTGGGCTCTGCTGATAGCAGGTTCAAGCGGTTGGGCGAACTACCGTTTCCAGGCCGATGTGTTTGCCATGTATCAGTTGTTGCGGCAGCATGGCTATGATGATGACCACATAGTACTTGTCTGCCAGGATGATATAGCCCGTCACAAGAAAAATCCGTATCAGGGTGCGCTCTACGTAAACGAGTCCGGTGTGAATGTCTACGACCAGTCGGCCATTGATTACAGGCTGGAGAATCTCAGGCCCGATGACATCAGTGACATACTAAAGGGACGTGCATCGGACCGTCTGCCGCATGTAATCAATGCCACGCCCAACGACAATGTGCTGGTATTCTGGAGCAGTCACGGAGCACCCGGCTCACTGGAGTTCGGTTCACAATCCATAACCTATCAGCGAATTAATGAAATACTGAAATCAACGCCGCACAGAAAAATGCTGTTTGCCATTGAAGCATGTTACAGTGGCGGATTAGGCCAGTACTGCGAGGGACTGCCCGGGGTGCTTTTCATTACGGCTTCATCTCCGTTTGAGACCAGCCATGCCGATGTATGGAGTGAAAAAGTGGGCGTATATCTGTCAAACGGCTTCACTCGCGGTTTCCAGAATGCCATCGGTCAAAATACTTCAGTATCTTTGCGCGATCTTTACTACACCCTGGCAGCAAACACGTCAGGGTCGCATGTCAAGATATACAATGCTTCAAATTACGGAAGCGTATACAGCAACACAATGTCCGAGTTCATTGAATAAAAGATAATTTTAAATAATACAAAAACAGACTATGAAAAGGATCCTAACAGTTATCTTGTCGGTTCTCTCAGTAACCGCAGTCTTTGCCCAGCATCTGACTGAGCAGCAGGCAATGGAACGTGCCCTGCAGTACATGAACAGCAAGACAACGAATGTGGCCGGACGTATAGGAGCTCCGGCAAGAGACAACAACGTGAAATATGAATCCGCACCGGTCGATGCCAGTGAGATTTATGCCTTCAATCTGGAAAACGGCGGTTTTATAGTGACTTCGGCCGATAGCCGCACACTGCCTGTCCTAGGTTATAGCACAAGCGGCAGCATTGACTGGGATAATATGCCCGACAATATGCGCGAATGGCTTAAAAGCTATGATGAGGCGATAGCAACACTGGGTAACCGCACCGACTTTGTTGACGGAAATGCGACAAACGCAGCCGGGGCACGTCAGGTCCGCACAGCGGTGGAGCCGCTCATACAGACCCGCTGGTATCAGGATGCCCCCTACTGGGATCAGGTTCCTCTATATAACGGAGCCAATCCGAATTATAAAGGAAAGAACTGTTACTCCGGATGCATAGCAACTGCACTTGCTCAGGTCATGTATTATTATCAGTGGCCCAAGACTGTACCTGGCGGAATACCTGACTATGACATATTAACCACTTACAACGGAATCCAAAAATACTGGCATATAGACGCACTCCCGCCCGTAGTATTTGAATGGGAGAATATGCTTGAAACATATAGCAGATTCAACCCCGAAACCCGACAATATGATCAGTTGGGCGACGATATCCAGCGGAACGCTGTAGCAACACTTATGCGTTATTGCGGACAGGCCACATATATGCAATACACACCGGAAGGATCGGGTTCAAACTCACGGTATTATATTAACGCTCTCATCAATCACTTTGGTTACGCATCGGCCCAGTTATTGAACACCAGAAACGCTTTCAGCATTGACGAATGGGAGAATATCATGTATGATGAAGTCGCAGCAGGACGACCGGTGCTGTATACCGGTAATACAGAATCAGGCGGTCACGCTTTTGTTTGTGACGGTTATGATGAAAGCGGTCTGTTCCACATTAACTGGGGATGGGGCGGCTCCGGCGATGGTTATTTCTCTCTCTCGGTACTGAACCCATACGATAACTCAAGTGCAGGCAGCGGCAGCAGCGGAATAGGTTTCTGCCGATATCAGACAGCTGTAATCCATATCAACCCCACAGAAAAGATAGAGCCGGTAGGCCATGAATCCGAGGAGGAAGCCCACCAGTTCGCCTCAATGAACCGGATTAATGCCAATACGGTTATGTTCAAATTCATCTACACAAAGGATGATGCACGAAATGTAACCCAGGATTATGCGTTAGGTACTATAGCCGATAACGGTACCCTGAATCCCGATTTCATCGGTGACCCCAATGACAGTATCCTGTATGACGTCAATTATATGACAGTAGTCATTGATACGACTGTCTTCCAGCCGGGCGATTCACTGAAACTGTATCCGATGCACCGTTTACGTAAGCCGGGAGCAGAATGGAAAGTGATTCCGCCGTTGGAATGGAATCTGGTTGCAGGACGTACCGACGATGGCCGTTTCTATATCAATATTTACGGAGAATTCTTCAATTTGGAATGCATCGATGGTACCATATCAAAAGGAACGGGTAGACTTGGCGAACGTAACGACGTTAAGGTAAGTGTAAAAAATCTGTTGGATTTGGATTACGTGGACGACCTGTACCTGATTCCCCTGTATTACGGTCACATAGACAAGAATCAGATCAATAATACAAAACCGCTTTCACAAGGTGAATCATTGCTATGCGGCGCATTCATAAGAGGCGGACAGACAGACGATGTCACATTCTCATTCGTACCCCAGCGAGGAGGACTTGTAAAGTTCATACTTGTTGCCCAAAACAAATCAATAGGCAGTTTCAGTCTGGAACTGAATAACGACACTCTGGTCGATTACAGCAAATACATTGAGAACAACAGCTGGTTCTCACAGGAGGGTGACAAATGGTTCTACAATGTTGAAATAACCGACAAGCCCGGTATCCAGATGCAGCATTGGATTCCATCTGACAGTATCCGCTTAAAAGTGCGTTATTATATTGGGCTTAATCAGATTGACAGCCTGTTTATTCACGATGAGATAGTAGAGTATCTCACAATGCTGCCTGATAAAGGAGGTAAAGGCGACTACACCTTCAAATGCAAGATGCCGATTGAATTAGGAAACCAGGGAGTATATTACATGGATTCTTATTTGGGCGAATGGATAGACAATGTTCTCACCATATACTTCTGCGCCCATAAACATAAATTCATATACACCGATCCCACAATCGTGATACCGGTCAATGCCCTGCAGGACGATGAGCCTTACTATGATCTCTTGGGACGTCCCATCAACGGCACACCTCAGGAAAAGGGCCTGTACATTAAAGGAAACAGGAAGGTTTACATAAAATGATACCATTGGGGTCAGGCCCCAATGGCATCATTTTGAAAAACGGTACCATTGGGGCCTGACCCCAATGGTACTATTTTTATTCTCCAAGTGAGTCGACGTAGTCAGCTTCGGCCTCAACGATGAGTATGATCTCATCGGCCGGGAATGAGCCGATTTTGTCTTTCTTGGCCTCTTTGATGATGTATGCAACAAGTGCATCATTATCAATGTCAATGCAGCCGTCCGCATCGGGCTCCTGATCCAGCACGCCGCTTGTAGTGAAGTAGTCGTTGATGACATCCAGTATGTAATAAAGGATATCGTCGGTATACTTCTCCTTCAAGTCCTGCGGCAGCGTGTTCTTGATGTACTCGACGGTCTTCTGATCGTCAAGGTCATCCTCAAGGAACTCATCCTGTGCCATAATCAGAGCAGAGCGTTAAGTTTATCCTGATATACGTTCTTCATGGCAAGGCCGACTACACGGTCCACCTCCTTGCCGTCCTTGAGGAACACTACGGTAGGAACGTTCATGATTCCGAACTGCTCGGTAAGCTCATCGTTCTCCTCTATATCGCATTTGCCTATTACAGCCTTGCCGTCATATTCGGCTGCCAACTCCTCGATGATGGGTCCCAGACGCTTGCAGGGTCCGCACCATGTAGCCCAGAAATCAACCAGCACAGGCTTGCCCTGCTGCTTGATCTCGTCAAAATTCTGACTGGTTATTTCCAATTCCATAATATTGGTGTTTATTGGTTGAATGAATATTTGATTGATTCTCTCTTCTTTATGTAATCCATGAAATCCTGCGTCACGGTTATCTTTCTGGTGGCCGATGTCAACGACACCTTGTTGTCGGGTGACGTCAGGTCAGTAATGATGAACTTGAGCGTGGTCTTGCCCTCGGTTCCCGTGAGTGTATCCAGATCGCTTACAAACTCCTTGTCAAGTTCGGATACCGGCATGGTGAGCGTGATGGAACTTATGGCTGTGTCTTTGACATCCTGCAGCAGTTCAATGGAGTTGATCACAAGATCCACCCTCTCGGGAGCGTACTTGTAGGGCTGGCACTTGGCCTTGATGAACAGGTAGTTGCCCTCCTTCATCATGTTGGCCCACTTGAGCCAAGGCTCGCCGAACAGGGCTATTTCCGATGAACC
>Ga0265300_10001434_pt1 | contig 22335 bp, 43 predicted proteins | sample AusTroGonzalo_MG_FD_193482 | JGI IMG/M metagenome (GOLD analysis project Ga0265300, IMG submission 193482) | Bovine rumen microbial communities from tropical cattle in Woodstock, Queensland, Australia - Gonzalo_03 | ecosystem: Host-associated > Mammals > Digestive system > Stomach > Rumen ...
AGATATGCATGGAAACAGTACGAAATTTCAAGACCGTCTTCACGCTTTACAGCCTTCCATGAATCAACGGTATATTCTTTACCGTCAGCTTTTCTGATGAACTTGTCGCCGAGATAATACTTAAGCTTGATTTTCATTCTTTACCCACATAGGCGTACGGTTTTTCAAAAAGTCCAACTTATCGAGCGTATCTTCCATGTCTACGTCAGGATAATACTTCTGCCAGGTTTCGAAAGCGTCGAGCGGCTTATCCGGCTTCGTGAATCTTGCACATTCCCAGTCGAATGCGGCTTCAATCTTGTTCTTGATGTCGCCGTTACGGTAATGGTGTCTGGACCACATGCGGTGAAGCTTGTGGGTCAGTTTCTTTCCGAGAATCGGGTAAAGAAAAACCTTGTCCAGGTCATGGAACGGGAAATGATAGCCATGAGCCTTTGCAAGGTCGTTTAAGGCCTTACGGTGTTTCAATGTATAAATGACGCAATCGATTCTTTCTTTGAACATAATTAACCAAACGTTACGGTAGTAGTGATAGTTACTTTCAGAACGGTAAGGTTCTGTGCGTTGAAATTCTTCTTCAGGAAATCTACACGACGGTTAGCAGATTTTTCATCTACAAACTTCATAGACCATTCCGGACTGGTACAATAGATAATATGTTTCTTGTCTGCGAAAGACCAGTTCTGGACAGCTTTGCCAGTTGCCGGATTGACAATGATATATTTAGACATGTTGGCTCCTTGGTTACATGTCAAATATAGAAAAAGAGCTGACTTTTGTCAACCCTTACTTATGCTTTTTCAGCATATTAAACATCCCATGAATCGATAATGGTGTTAAAATCGTCCTTAGCCAGTTGGATTAACTTCTTTATTTCGGTATTGTCGTCATAGACTTCATCAATATCGCTTTCATGAATATCAAACTGTTCATCTTCAGAATAGGAAACATAGGACGAACCCCAGTCGCTTGTCAAATGAGCAACCTGTTTCAATTCATCGTTAAACTTGATATGGACAATCTTGGCATGGCAGCGGAAAAACCCGTTGCCCTTGAATTCGATACCGAGAACGTGGACAATCTTGATGTCGTTCTTATTCGGAATGCTCGCCATCATCATTACGTGTCTTCCGTATATTACGAGATACTTGTCCTTATATTTAGCCTCGAGTTCAGACTTGCTAGCCTGAGCTTTCTTTTCCTTGGCTTCTTGCAGACATCTATCTGAAAATTCACGAAGACTGCGGAGCGAATTCTCGTCCGTTATCGTCTTTATCTTATTCTTGAGTTCTTGTAATTCCGTTTCTGCCATATAGAATCCTTTTTTACTAAATATAGTAAAAAATTGCCCAGCCGTAAACTATTTTTCAGTTTCGTCTAAAACTTCCCTAAATAATCCCTCGACCTTAAGGCCTTCGTTACTGGAAGTATCAAGATTGAGCGGCTTCATGTAGCCACAGACATAATAGCCCTTGCTGTCAACATATAATTCCTTTTCAAGCTTGGAATCGTAATAATGAAGTTCGATATATATCTTTGTCTGACTGTTAATATAACGGTTCAGAATCTTATGGACTTTGAAATCCTGAAATTCGTCAAACGTAATATACATCGTGCCGGCATGATTGAATTCGACCTTTCTTGCACGAATCATAAGTTCGTCATTGTTGACCAGATCATATTCCTTAGTCTGACGATTCTTTACCAATGTAGCGAAAGTTACCTGGAAAAGATATGACTTTGCCAAGTCCGGCATTTTGCTAACCTTCTTTGTAAAAACATCGGCCGTAGAAGATTTTACTTGTTTATTTTCGTTTTTCATATTCATCTCTCTGTTGTTCGATAAAATCCGGAAGTTGCGGATAGTCTCTTCTTATTAATTCTAATGGTTTTTCTTTTTGTTCAGATCTGTCGATTTGAACTTGTATAAAATCCGGTAATTGTTCCATACGAGTAAATATAGAAAAAGACCGGCTTGATAGTCGGTCTTTTATTTTTATTTGAAAATTTTTATTTACTTAATTTCAGGTTCATCCAGAATACGCTGAACCCAGTTCTGAGCCGAAGCTACGCCCTGAATCAACATGATATTATCGGTTCCGAGAAGCTCAGGCCCTACCGCATTGAACACGTCCTTGCAGTTCTTCAGGCATTCGATCATTCGCTTAATCTTATCCTGATACTTGACATTGAGCATGCTGGCGTCAACGACATCGCAATACATGCTTGCCTGGCTGTTTTCAAGTTTCTTTTCGAGTTCGGCTACTTTACGTTCGGCTTCTTGCCATTTCGCAAAATAATCATTTTCTGGATTCGGATTTTGCTTTGCTTCTTCCATAATTAATCCTCGTCCTCGTTTTCTTCATCCTCGTCGCCGTCATTATACGGATCATCTTGACGTGCGTCAAAATCCTTCTTGGTTTCAATCCAGTAAACATTATCGACGTACAGATCAGGAACCATCTTGAAAATATACTTTCCTTCCTCGATATGTTCACCTTCGATTTCGCCTTCATATCTCGAAAGAAGTTTTTCTGCAGCGTCGTCAAGATCTTCTATATATGTCGGATATTCAACTGCCGGAATATCCTTGTCGTGGTCATTGAATACATAATTTCCGACGATATAGCCAGGAGCACCAGTATTTTCAATCAACAGGGCGACACATTCGCCGTTATCCATATAAGGATCAGCAAGGCCGAATTCAACTGCTGAATTGTCCTTTATCTGCTTCTTCAGGAAGTCAGTAATCTTTACGAGAACTTTTGCTCTTGTAAGATATTGAGTTTTAGTTTTTGCTTGCTTTTTTGACATGGTAATTCTCCAATTCATCGGATTTAACAACTTTTGCAAAATTCTTGAACATTAACGTACTAATCTTTAAAAGTTCCCGTTCGGCCTGTTCCTTTGTAAGAACTTTCAGGTGATTAATGTCGTCGATTCGATATTCATTGAGATTGTCGCCGCCGAACTTGACAGTAATTTCTTTATCAGGCTTAGACTGTGTAAACGTGACCAGATTAGAAATCTTGAGATAAACACAATCACCGCCCATCCAGCTCTTAAAGCCTTCGATATAGAAAATACGGTATTGCGGACGTTCTTTTTCGTTTTCGTATTCGTCAGAACTCATCGTACCGGGAATCTTAACCCATTTATGGATATACGGGTTCATTTTTTCAGAAACGCCCTTTTCATACAGCTTAGTACGAACATCGTTAAGCTGACGTTCGACTTCTTCCTTCAATGCCTTAAGCTTATTAAACTGTACCTGCAAATCGGGTTCAGAATGCTTTTCATGAAATTCGTTATACTTATTCATGTCGACTTTATTGATTTTCTTTGTCATTTTCACACCACAGGTCTTCAGATTTCATAAAATCCGTTACTCTCGGATTATGTTCCAAGAAATTATCGATACTCGGCTCAATAGAATTATTTATTGGTCGTTTTTCACGAGACAGATAGGCGACGACGGTTGTATCATAATGTGCTTTTCCTGTACATTCCAATTTTTCAATTTCCCATCCGTCATCAAGAAATGGTTGAATTTTTTCTTCTGCTCCGATACATCCATAACAAGTGGATTTAAATGCGGCAGATACGATAATTTTATGCTCTTTCATACATTGTTCTCCAAAGAATGAATTTTCTTGACTACATAGTTCGTCATTCGCCTTAACCATCTTTCCGTAAGTTCGTCAAGGTTCTTATCCTGCCAGTTCATGAAATGATAGGTCGGTATAAAATAGTCAGGATTAAAATGCGGTTTTTCAATGTAATAGTAAAATCTCAGATGTGCTTCGGTTTCTTTTAACGGCATGACATATACACCGTCGCCGGTATATTTTTCGCAACCCTCGACGACGACAAGAATACCTGTTCCGTTCTTGAATATTTTACTGTCAAATACATAATCATAATGGTATTCGGGATATTTCGAGTCTTTACGGTACAGACCGAATTCTTTCAGGATTTTATCTACTTCGGTAAGATTCATCATTAACAATATAGAAAAAGGGCTGACTTTCGTCAACCCTTTAAAACGCATAATTATTAACGACTATTGCAGTTCGCTTAAATATTTATCGAGAATCGAATAAGAAAATGCCTTAGGCGGTTCACCCTTAAGGAAACCACGCTGGATTTCGTTCTTATGGTCTTCCAAGAACTGTTGAAACTTATCGTCAATTTCCAGACTTACAAAACCGTCCAAAAGCTTATCGTGGAAAATTCCATACCATTCCTTATATTCTGGATTATCGAAAACAGATTCAACAATATATCCGTTTTTCTTTAAACGCTGAGTATTTTCTGTAATTTTTACTGTTCTAAATTCATCCTTATTAACTGAATTACCATTAAACGTTATTTTAGAATAAATGATTTTTGCAGCTTCTTCAGGTTTCATTTTAAACCAAACACTATGCATGAAGTCTGCTGTATTTTCTTCACATACAACCCAGTTTGCATCTTCAATATCTACATCATAGAAATTCATCAATTCATTTCTAACCATTAGAGCATAGTCATCAAATTCAGGATTTGAATAGTATTCATTTACGAGAGAATATCCGTTTTTCTTTAAAAGATGAATGGCTTCGTTTAAATTCATTTAAAAACTCCTTATTTTTATTATTTATAAGAAATTCTTAGATATAATTCATATCGTCAGTAAATTCAGCCTTAAGCTTAGCCAGTATTTCAGGGTTATTTAAGACATCTTCTTCGGTCTGGCCTTCCTCGTCAGAAATTTCAGGACAATCGCAGATTTCCAGAATATTATTTACATCATAACCGATATAGTCACCGTAAAAGCCATTTATCAATTCATTAAAAATTTCAGCCGCATCTGTATTTCCTGCCAAATTACCTTCGCCGACAAACTGACGGCAAGCCATTGCTGCGTCATTATCTACAGCTTCGACCGTGACTGCATAATTATCAGAGAATCCGTATTTTTTTACTGATGCCAAAAGATAATTTACCGCTTCAGCCTTATCGGAAGTTATAATATCGATTTGAAAAGAATCCGGTTTTTCATTTCTGGTATACATATCGCCGGTAACGGTAAAACAGACATAATTATTTCCCGTAGATTCTTTAATAAGACGATAACCGTTATTCTTCAGCAATTGTTTTGCTTCATTTAAATCCATTTGAAACTCCTAATTAAAAACGTGTAACATATTTGGTCATTGTTGGATTTTCTGCAACAACTTGTTTAAATTCTTCTTCGTGTTCTGCAACAAAGTCCAAAACAGCATCTGGACCAGGTTCATATGTAAGACGTCCCAGAAAACCTTTGACAGTAAATACGTTTTCAATTTTATTAATAGTCTGGTCTATTTCGTAATCATTTTCTCTATATACATCTTCCGGAATTTGTTTATAAAGTTTATCTATAAATGCATAAATTGCTTTTGCACCATCGTCAATTCTTGCAGCATAGGTTAAAAAATCACCATCAATGTCTAAATTATTACCGGATTCATTAATTAATCTAAATCCATTATTTTTAAGTAACTGCTTAGCTTCGTTTAAATTCATTTAAAACTCCTATTTTTATTATTTATAAGAAAATCCTGATTGCTGGCGGGAATCTTGATAAAAAACCAATAAAATAAAACCGTCAATTTGACGAAATTGACGAATAAATAAAATACAAGTATAAGGAAAGTTGATATGAATTTAAATGAATGGGTAATGAATGCGGCCGCTGGCCTTTTAACAGAAGATACTGCAGTAGAACAGCTTAGTAAGATTCCTAAGCCTGCCGAGTATTCCTGGATGTCAGAAGAACGCTGGAACGAAATGGACGCAGAACAACAACATACATGGGTTCGTCAAGTACCGCTGGACGATCCTAACTGGAATGCCCAACGCTATACGAAAGATAAAGTTCACAAGGCTTTCTGTAACTCATTTGAAAATGCACAGAAAGAGTACCCGGTCCCGTTGACTTGGTGCCCACAAATGTATACAATGGGTTTTGATACTTTCACATTTGGCTGCAAGGACCATAAGTACGCATTCGAAGTCTATGACGTTCAGAAGAACGACCCTAACTACGGTCATGCAAATATCTGTGTCTATGTAAAGGATCCGAATATTAAATATCCGGCAAATAGCGTGGTTAGCGCCTTCTATGTCAAGAAAGATACTATTCCGAACGAAGCCAAGTCGATTTTCAGGATAACCAACAGGCTCTTTAACGACGGACTGGAAAAGTTCAACAAGGACAACGGTTTCGTACTTAAGAATAAGAATGAATCCTATCGGCCCATGTCCAGACGTTTGCTCAAAGGTTAATCCCTATAAATAATATGTGAATTTAAAAGAAGCAATAATATTACTCGAAAAATCCGGTTATCTTGTTGAAGCTACCGGACCCGGTTCGCCTTTACCGAAGGAATATCAGAAGACAATCGAAGACGCTTTCCGTCAGGCCATTATCAGCGGTGCCGTAACCAAGCATGCGATGAACTACGCTGACAGGCACAGCGAAATGATGTCAATGCAGAGAAGCCATGAAACCGCAATGAAGGTATTCGATGCCATCAAGTCCGGGAATACCGACATCCCTATTGTCGCCGGATATTATTTCACATTCGAAGACGGTTCATATAGGTATACGGCATATGCCACGCAAAACTGGAAAGATATTGTAAAATTCGTATCTACGAATACTGAATTTCCGCCGAAATCCCCGTTTAAGCTTAAAATCTTGACGATGATGTCCGTTTCCAATTCGAGCGAAGCAGCAGTTATGCTAAAGACTCTAGCTCGTAAGGCAGGCAAGACACTCGGCTCGTCTGTTCCGGATTCCGGGAAGACCGACATGAAGAGGGCGCGCGATGCCGCCAGGTCAAGGGACAAGTATATCTATACCGAACTGGGCGCTCGCATCAACAAGCTAAACAAGGAAGTCGTAAGCCCGGCTATGAGAGAATTCTATACGGAAGTGAAAAAACCAGAAAGCCAGCAGGATGAAGCCAAGCTGATTGACCTGTGCAAGCGCATAAGAAAAGCCAATTCCGAAATGAACGATCTTATTGACAAGAGAAACCAATATGCGAAGCACCTCTTTAGGAATCAGATCGAACCTTTGAAAGTTTTGGAACCGTGCCCGGATGAAGAAATCATTTCGTCTATCAACAAAATGCAGTCGCTAGAGTCTATCTATAACCAGTCTAAGTCGCATCTGGCTGACGCCAAGAAAAAAGTCGCCGAGCTCGAAGCGATGGAAACCCGTGACGAAGCGCAGATTAACGTCGCCAAGCGAGAAGTCCAGTTCGCCGAAGAAAACGTAATACGAAGCCGAGAAAGATATAATGAATACGGGTCTCGCGTTCTAGGTAAACCAGTTAACATATAAAAATTAAAGTCGTGAATTTAGAAGAAGCAAAAATATTACTCGAAGATTCTGGTTATCTCTTAAAGAAAACCAGTCTTATAAATTCTAATTACGAGAAAAATTTCCCGTATATCCATATTACCCACATATCGGACGACATAATAAGACGTACCGGATTACGAATTAAAAACGCGGCGGAAGGCGCCGACCATACATATACGGAAAAACGAATTCATTTATTTTCTGTATTGCCTGCTTACTGCGCTTCGTATGCAATCGAAAACGGTGTAAGGCGCAAGCTGACCGTGGAAGAAAAAGGTGAAAACGCCTTTTATGACATTATAGAAGACCCGAAGTCATATCTGCAGGAAGCATTATCTGATAATGATATTAACAGTATTATGAACGATGTTATATCCTATAAGGCTGAACTTCTCGGATTAAACATAAGCGATTTCAATGTCTATCTCTGTAAATTGTCTGAAAGCTATCCAGTCTATTCGGATTCTATCATGACTAGTAATAAGGCGAGATATATTACTCAGAATATCCCGCCTGGTAAAGTCAAACTGCTTGGTTCAGCCGAAAGTATCTTGATTTAATGCGATATAGCCGAACGGTATCGACGTCAAATTGTCTTTATACTGTTTCTTCGTAAATCGCCGTAATTCCCTTGAAAATTCATCGAAAAGTCTTTGCCTGCCAAGTGGAGACAAATTCTGTTTCGCATCCCTTAATTCTTTTTGATATTTCAAAATTACCTGGGCTGCTTCGTAATCGTCATAATAAGAATTTTTCATAGTTTTACTTTTTATTATTTTTATGTCGAAGCCAAAGCATAGTCGCCGTATTTTCTACAGATTCGCCTGCTTCCCAGTTTTCCGCGATAAGCCCTTCGTTCTTGTTGACGAGCTGTACAGGAAGTAACGGCGGAAGAACGAACGGGTTCGCCATAAGCTTTTCCATGACTTTCTTAGAATATTCTTTTAATGTCATTTTCGCCCCTTATTTTTCATATTGTTTAATAATGTTCTTAAGCGAATCAATTTTTACAGTATCTTCTAATTTTCTTGCAGGAATCTTATATTCTATAGAATCCTTATACCAGTTAGCCTTTTTAGTAAGACACTGTATGGTTTCTTCCTGACATGACGGTTTCGATTCATAGAACATCTTAATCCTGGTTTCTGTATCAGGCGATATATTATATAGCAATATACCAACAGGAACGAATACGACGCCCAAAATAAGAAATGCCGTATCGTCGCCAGACCAGCGTTTATGTTTAAACCTGTTACGAATAACTATGATCAAGGTGATATTGCCAAAATTTAAAACTAACAGACTACAGATAAAAACGAGCCAAGAAACAAAAATAATAGATACCATTATAAATTTATTCCTTTATAACTCACTTTTTAGGATGCTTTCTCATATTGAGCTTTAAATATTCCAGAATTTCTGCATTTTGTGCAATGACCGAATCAAGCTTGACGTTAAGAACATGAATAGAATCATTCATTAACTTAACTTTAATATTTAAATTTTTAAGACCATCATTAATGGTAGTAATAGCCTTTTTATTTTCTTGCGCGGTTTTCTTTGCCGTACGAGCATTATCACTTGCATCTGATGCTTCCATATAAGTAAGTATACCAGCATGAGAAAGTGTCGCAACTGTTAAGAGAGTAAAGATAATTTTCTTCATTTGTGTTTTCCTTATAATTTATTATATTCTTTCGCCGTATTCAGTATCAAATGTATAAGATATAGATTGATTGCCTGGGAAATTCTTCTTTGCTATAATCTTCATATGTTCGCCTTATACCTCTATACGAGTATGCCTTCATATTCGGCAATTTGGTCAAGGATTTTCTTTACTTCCTTGATAACCTTTTTACCGTTTGATGTTGCATGATGACAATCAGGATTACTTCCGGCTCGTTCTTTGTATTCATTGTCGCGTTTGAAAAAATCGTCCCAGTATGTCAAATGCGGCAAATGACCGCCTTCGATACAGGTACAGTCGTATGTAAATGCCAACTTGTCCTTATAATAATAACCAATCATGCACTTATACTTCGGATTAAAGTTACGTGCAGTAAATTCAAACTTTGAATCTGCGACGAGCTTATCAATTTCATCCTTAGTATCGAAATATAGTTGGCTCGGCGGCGTATTCATAAGATACGGGTCATGTTTCTTGATTTCCTGGAATTCATCGAGAATTTCCGGATGTACAAGGCCGAGCCAGCCTGCGAGTTCTTTGCATTCATCTGTATTCATATATCAGAATATAGTAAAAGGGCTGACTTATGTCAACCCTTTATTCGTTAGAAATTTTAATTATGCGAAAAGATTTATAATATCATCATAGCTCAAGTCGCTCTTGACATCTTCTTCTGCATCTGGATCGTTTGTATCGTCAACGACTGCGACCCATGTTTGCTGGTCATCGCTTTGTGCGGTTAATGTTAAAAAACGACCGTCTGCATTAGTGAATACAAGCTTTGCCGGCGCAGTGACTATGTATTTGCTAAGCGATTTTACTAATTCCCAGCCATTGCTCGTAAGTGCTTGGATAATCTCGGAAGATATTCCTGTGCCTTCTTTAATAAGCTTATAGCCATTACCTTTTAATAATTGTTTTGCTTCATTTAAATCCATTTGAAACTCCTGTTTTTATTATTTATAAGAAAACCGGTTATAAATAATACATGGTAAGATTCAAAAAAGGACACAGAAATAGCAAGGGCGAGAAAGCCGAATGGTGTATAGTCTCTCACGAGACCGGACGGGTAATCAGCTCGCACAAGTCGAAATCCGCAGCAGAAAAACATTTAGAGAAAATTCAAATGTTTAAACATATGAAGAATGAGTCGATGAACTTAGACGAAGCAAAACAGATTTTGAAAAATGCCGGCTACTATCTTGAAGAGCAAGTCAACAGGCATCCGTTAAAATCTGAACATTTTGTTAAATATCTTAAAAAGTTACTTGATAATTATGGTTTCCATGAAAGGGAAAAGAATACTGACCCAGAACCCATGACATATCTATATACTTACGATATGAACGTTACAATGTTTGAAATTTCCGAAAATGGAGAATATGACGATGAAATCATGGTCAATATTCTTTTCTCCGGCATCAGTTCAGACGGTTCGGTCTATACGATTGTCGCAAACAATACAAGCTATGACGGTGACAACATAGAAGACTTTAAAGCGGATTTGGACCAGGTTTTCGACATTAAGTAAACGCTATTACTCTGTTAAATATAAGAAAAGACCAGTAAAACACTGGTCTTTTAAATTATAAATTTACAAATAACAATCGTTCCAACAATTATAGTAGACCATATTATTTGTTTTCTTGCGAACATCCATCTGGCCTTATTGGCAATAATCTGTGCCTGACGGTCAGTAATTTCTTCGTCGGTTTCGATTGTAAATGGGAGATAAACTACTTTTTCAACCATATTATTTCACTCCATTAGTTTTAAACCAATATAGAAAAAGGGCTGACTCTCGTCAACCCTATTTTTAAATACTAAATACTTTTACACTTATTCACTTAATTCTGCAATTTCTTGGTCTTTTTGCTTAATTATATCCTGTAATTGATTAATTACTCTTTCTACGTCCTTAAGTAATACGAGCTTACCGTCACCGGGAATTGGTCCAGTCAGTTCTTTATATCGTGTTAAATAATCATATGTAACCCATATGAAAGATAAGTCTTTACCATCGCATTCTAAACTATATAAATCACTAAGAGACTCTGCTTCTTCATTAATTATATATCCGTTTTTCTTCAGTAATTGTTTTGCTTCGTTTAAATTCATTTGAAACTCCTATTTTTATTATTTATAACGCGTTTCGTAATGAATTCGATTATGTCTTCCTTGGTAGCTTTCGGATAGTCGCCTTCGCCGTTAAGGTAAAGAATATACTGTGGCGGAACGGTATGCAACGTATAAACCCAGTCAAGCTGGTCATCCGGTTCATCCGGGTATACTCCTTCAGGGTCATTTTTTATCGGAAAGTTTTTCGGCAGTTTAACCAGATACCAATATTCTGCCAAAATACCGTTATCATAGCTCTTCAGGATTCTATCTGCCAGTTCATCTATAGAAATATCGTCAGATATGTCTTTCCATTTATCCATGCTGGACAAATATACCCTATGTTCAGGACCGTCTACGCCGGCGAAACCGAAGCCTTCTTTCGGCCGTAATCCGGTTTTCTTTATTATATCAGGCGAACCGTGACTTCCATGGAAAAACAGTCGGAAAGTAATTATTTGCCCTAAGTATAGAAATAGCTTCATTTAAATTCATCTAAATTACCTACTTTGTAATAAATTCTACCAGTTCTTCTCTGGAAACGTTAGGGAAATCGTCATTGACGCTGGTAAGGAATAAAACATACTTGGGCGGAATGTTATGTACCGTATAAACCCAGTTCGTATCTCCGAATCCTTCCGGATCTGCCCTTACCGGAAAATTATCTGGCAATTTTACCAAATACATATATCTCCACGGATAATCCTCGCCTACGTCGGCATCGTTAATCGCATATTGTACTTCATCGTATTCGTTTTCTATGTCTTGAAGCAATACGTCGGTCAGTTCTTCTACAGACATGCCGTCCTGGATTTTCCTATTCATTTCAAGGCTCGACAAATAAATACGGCGCTCGTAGGTTTTATCGGTCTTGTCTTTTATATTTTTCATCCTTAGGCCCGTTCTCCTTATTATTTCCGGCGACGCGATGCTCCAGTGGACGAACAGCCTCGAATTATTATCAGTCGGCCTATATATCCGGTTAGGATCCTTCGTAGAAATCGACGACAGCATAATCGCGGCATTCGGGGAACGCCTGTAGTTTGTGACTATATTCACAGACATGCTGTAAATATTTGCGATTTCTCTTATTTTTTTAAGGGTCTGCTTACTTATAGATTTTAAAGTTTTTGAAACATATATAGGATATTGATGCTTGACATCGAATTCAAAATCTACGTTTGCTTCGTCGTTTATTCTTTTTATTACAGTATCGTAATCTAACATCCTGGTATCTTGAAGAAATTCAACAAGATAGTTATTATTCTGTAAAACTGCTAATGCTTCTTTCAGATTCATGTATTATTTATAAGAAATCTAGCATTATAAATAAGTAAAGGTTAAAAATGATACTTTCCGAAGCAATCAATACATTAAGGGCGTCAGGCTATCTTGTCGAATTCGTGTCAAAGTCATATACGAACTTGAAACAGATATTTGGCCTGATAAAGACAGAAAGCAAGCTCGCAAGAGATACGGTCATTTTCCAGAAGAACGAAGACGGGTGGACATATAGGCTTTTTGTCAAATATCCGTACATGACGCTACGTGAAAACGACAAGGACTTTATAGAGCTCAATGACATTCTGATTAAGAAATACCGCTGTATGATTGCACAGTCTAAACGAAAGCTCTGGTATGCAGACGAGAATTTCGTAACCGACCTGAGACTGAATGTAACTCCGGCGGAACAGGCGGCGCTTGATGAATATGTCAAGTCTGAGAAGGATAAAGGTCGAGAGGCGATTATCCTAGACCTCTATGTTGATACGGTTTACGGGCTGATTGAAATAGACAATTCCGGCGAATTCTATCATATTTCCGGCGCGGGCCCGGATATTATCATGAAGCATGGAATCAAGGCCAGTTCCGTATCTCATCGCATGGGACAGTTTTCATACAACAATTCCGTCTTCATGTTCAGCACGAACGCAGCGAAGATAAAAAACGAGAATAAAAAGAAAAACTGCCCAGAAAGAGCTCTCGAGGGCTTTAGCGATCGCGAAATTGTCGGTCTAGACATATCCGATTATAACGGCAGATGCAAGGATGATTTTTATGTTTACCGTGTAAAGATTCACAAAGGCGATCCGGTATACATTGACCCAGATTGGCAGTGGCGAAGCGCCGTATTCAAATTTGGCAACATTAAACCAGAAGATATTGAATATCTCGGGCAAGGTTCAGAAGGTTTAAAAAATATGTATAAATAAAGTAGTATAAGTTATGAGTGAAGTGAGAGAAGAATACACAAGAGAAAATTATCCTACAAGTGGTAAAAAATATAATGGTGAACGTGCTGTGATAAGCCTTACATCGTGGAAGGCAAGAATCAACACAGTATCAAAGACTTTGTATAGTCTCATCAAGCAGTGTCCAGGATTTCATATCGTATTGGTATTATCGGAAGAGGAGTTTCCGCAGAAGGAGAAGGAACTACCTGAGAACTTGATGGTATTTGTTGAGAATGAACTTATTGAATTGCTATGGGCTAAATTAAATTTAAAACCGCATAAAAAATACTTTTATACTATGCAAAAATATCGTAATGTTCCAATCATTACTTGTGATGATGATGTTATAATTTTAAAAAATTTTGCTGATATTTTATACAAATCATATTTAGCAAATCCAAATTTTATACATGCTGGAAGATGTCACGAAATAATATTACTTAACCATAAAATACAATCTTATAAAAAATGGATTTTTAACCAAAAAAATTATAACAAACCATCACATAAATTATTTGCTACTGGTGTAGGTGGTGTATTATATCCACCTAATATATTAAATATAACTGATGCTGATATACCATTAATAAAAGAACTATTAACTGTAGATGATATATTTTTAAAAATAAAAGAATTAACCTTAAATATTAAAGTTAATTCTGTAAATTTATTAGATTTTAAACAATACTTTTATGATATAAGTAATAAAAATGGTTTATGGCTAAACAATTTGAATGGAAAATCACTTAATGATTTTTATATTAAAAAATTTAATCATTTGTTTATTAATTTATAATGTTTATTTAAATCATTTTTATATATAAAGTCATTAACAACATTTATATTTTTAACAAATATATTTTTTATATTATTAGTTGTAATAATTTTATCTTCAACAAAAGTAGTTTGTAAATATCCATCCAATTTATAATTAAAATTTCCATTCAAAAAATTATAATTTAGAGCTGTATGTTCATTTCTAGTATCTCGTCTTTCATGTGTAATATGACCTATAATAGAAGGGATTTTTAACCATTGGCCGAATACTTTTACAACTCTTTTTTTATATTCATCATCTTCAGCACCCCAACCACAATATAAATTTGACATTCCATTTATTTTTAAATAATCGTTTTTTGTAATAAAATTACAACCACCATTACCAGGTCTATCCTTTTCAAATTTACCATTTATTATCTTATTGTCAATAATTTTAACTTGCTGTATATGTTTCCAGCAAGAAAACGGAATTTTATAATTTTCATAAATTAAACCAAAATCTATATTATGAAAATGTATAATATCATTATCAGTCAATAATAAATTATTATATGTTGTATATTTTACACCAACATTAAAACATTGTCCTCTTTTAAACAAATCTTCATCTTCTTGGTGAATTATAATAAATTCTAATTTATAATCATTAAAAATTTCATTATAGTTTTTAATAACATAATTTATATTATTAACACCTCTTGTTGGTATAATTATAGATAATTCTTTATTCATTTAAACCTTTATTAAAATCATTTTGTAATTCATTTACATAAAAATCACTATCCGTCCATCTAGTTTTTTCTTCTCTTAAAGCTATATTTGTCATATCTGAATTTTTATGTTCAAATTCATCCCATTCAGTTGGTTTATTGTTTTTCCAATCTGGTAAACAATATAATTTTATATTTTTTCTAAATTCCAAAGCATTTAAAAAAATATCATCAGCTTTTCTATATTTTCTTATTTCTGGTAATAATTCGTCTGATATATCTAATATATTTGGTGGATATAAAATACCACCAACTCCCATTAAATGATTAGTTTTAAAAACACCTTCTCTTTTTTCATATCTGTTTTTTGCCCATACTGAAAATGGTAAAATTTTATTATTATTATATTGTATAATTCTAACTTGTCGCCCAATAATTACATTTTTTGTTTTTTCGTATGTTTTTATTAAATTAGGTATTGTATCTGAAAAATATCTTTGGTCATCATCTATTGTAATTATAGGGTAATTTCTATATTTTTTCATAACATAAAAATACTTTGTGTGCGGTCCCAAATCTTCATCTACTAATAATAATTCAACTATTCCAGTATCAATTAATTTTTTTATATCTCCATCTATAAATTTCTTATTTTCTTTACTTATTGTTAAAACTGTATGTACATAATCACAACAATTTCGTATTGCTGAAAATATAGATTTTGAACAATGTTTTATTCGTGTTTTGTGCGAGGTTAATGAAATTATTGCTTTTGTATTTTTATTTATCATAAAACTCCCATATTTTATTCCACATCGGTGTTCTACCCTCTAAAGTATTATTTATATTATTTGATATAATTCCAATTACATTTATAGTATCAATTTTATTACACATAGTTTCATAATAATGTCTATTCGAATCAAAATGAAATGTTTTTTTTAATTCTTTGGCTGCCAAAGGATTTATAATAAAACCATTTTGCCAAGTATATTTTTCTGTTCCTGTAAAAGGGCAAACAATTATTGGTTCTTCTTTATTAACTTCTTCTATATATCTTTGTAATCTTTGTCCCGTAAATTCATGTTTCCACATATTACGAACTATTTTTTGACAATCTTCAGGTTTAGCATTTTTAGGATAATTAACACAAGACGCCATCATTGATTCTTTATAATGTAAAGGATATGGATTCGCTGCACCTTTTGTGTGTAAATATAAAACTGGTTCATTCATAGTAATTGCAGTATCAACTGCACATTTAATTGCTGGATATTCAAATAATTTTCCAGGAGGTTCTTGATGAACTTCAAATACATTATGTTCAGTATCTAACCAAGAACGCATTTCTTTACAAATTATCAATCCATTTTTTGTATTTAAACAACCTAAAATACAAATCATTTTTTACTCCACAAATTTAACATTTTATTATCTTCATTTATATTTTTATTATAAATCATTTTATAATAATTTGGAAAATCTTTTTTAAATTTTTGATTTGTTGGTGATTTTCTATTTTTACATTTCCACTGCCATTCTTTATTAGATTTAAACTGATAATGATATAAAATTATATCTTCATTACCTGTAGTAGGTTTAGTTTGCATATTAGATTTTATTTTTTCATTATTAAGTGTAAAAGAATCCCCACCATTAAAAGGATTGTGTCCTCTTTTTATATTCCATTCATATTTACAAATCATTTTAGTAAATGATTTTATAGGTAAATCACCAAATTGCCAATGTTTACAAGCATCATGACTGTAGCCTGTGGAATTTAGTATTAAATGTTCGTTTATTCGTTCTTCTGTATATGTTTGTGGAAACATATTTCTCCATCCAACACAAATTTTATTCCAATCCTTGTGTTGTGTGGAAACACACATAAGCATTTCATTTACATCGTTGTTATATTTGTCTGATACATATAAAAATTCATCATCGTCGATAGCTAAAACCCACCATGCAGGACTTTCATTGTTAATATATCTGTTATATAATGAATACTGATTTGGCCATCCTTTAATCAATTCGTATGTAACTTTATCACCATACAAATCGCAAACACTCTTAATGTCCACTGAACTTTCATTGTCAAAAATATGGCAACAATCAAATCCAATAATGTCTAAATGCCAGTGTAGCCAATCTTTAAAATCCTGCAAGTTATAGGATTTTGTCAATAACACAACTTCTGTAAACTTTGTTTTTTTCATTTTATTTTTTCGTAATTATAGATGTAATACTTCTTCCATTTGTTCTAATGTTTGTAAAAATTTTTATATCAGCTATGTTAGAAATAATAGTTTGTGTTTTAATTTGTCCAGGATAATCTTTTGGTATAATTGCCATACTTATATCTAATAAGTATTGTAATGTTCCCTTTTTATTTTTGTAATTATAATTACCTTTGGCGTGTAAATCTGTTGACGTATGTAAATCTTCTATAATATATTGCCCACCCGATTTTAAAGAATTAAACAATAATTCGAATGTCATAATTTGATGGTTTATGATGTGTGAACCATCGTCAATTATAATGTCAATGTCTTTATTTTCATTTGCAAGTCTTTCTAATTGTTCTTTATTACCTTGATCTAATAATTTAACATTAACATTATTACACAATTTTAATGAACTTTTATCTTCTATATCAAAACCAGTTATTTCAGCATTAGGATAATACTCACTCCACATTTGTAATGAAGCACCATCTAAAACTCCAATTTCCCATAATTTATAAACATTTTTATTTAAATTTTGTTCATAAAAATTACAAAAATTATGAAGAAATGCTTTATCTGTATTATATTTTAAACCTATTTTATTTAATGTATCAATCATAAGACTCCAAAATTATAATGTTTGTTTAGTAAATCATTATTTCAACTTAAGTAATTATATTTATTTTCCGTATTTAAACAATTTCTCGTATTTTTCTTTTATTTTAGGAAATGCGTCAAGAACATTTGCTAACCAGTTATCACGTCTCTCTAATCCATTTGCTTCTATCTTATGTGTCTGTGATACCAAACCTTTGTTCATATCAACTTTTGCGTGATTTATTTCAATTCCCCAACCAAAGTTTAACCAAATTATAGGAACATCAAAATAAACTAGCCAAGGAGTTATCCAGCTTTCATCACAAATTGGAGTACATTTGTCACGTGTTTCTTCATATCCTCTTTCATACACAGCTTTTGGCATTACTTTAAATGGGAACATACTATTTCCATTGATTCTACCAACATTGACATACGGACCGCCCATTGGAGAAACAGGATAAAGCATGTGCTTGCCCTGATACTTATGGCAACTAGCCTGATTATAACTAATAACAGCATTAGGATATTTTTCATGCCACTTCATAACAGTTTCAATCAGTTTATCGGAATAATATGTATCATCATCAATAATGAAAATACAATCATCTTCTTTAGCAATATGAAAAATCTCATGTCTTTTATGACAGTAAGTATTCTTCGGTAGCCAATGCAGAAATACATTATCTACATCAAGCATTGTCTGCAAATCCTGAGGCAAATCTTTTTCTCTATTTGGAAATTCAGATTCAGCTAACCATAGATGTATCTCATCAGGTTTTCTTGTCTGCTTTGTAAGCAAAAAGAAAATAGCCTTTCCCACATTACAAATTCTACCAGGATAACTGGTCATTGATACTATAACTCTTTCACTCATTCTAATTCACTCAATATTGTTTTACATAATTGATTTTCTTGTTCATAATTATTTATATGGAACGTTTTACTAATAGAATTAGGATCCATTCTTGTAATATCTATGAAATTACTATCCTTAGGTTTATCATTGATAATTATCCATTCTATTCTTCTTTGTTTTGCTAAACAACCATAGTAGAAGTCATCATGTTTTGTATCAATAATTGCTTGTGTAAGCTTATAATTTTTGAAACATCCTGGAGGGAATAGAATTCCACTTCCACCTCCACCAAATACAACATTTTCTCTAAAGAAATTATTGAATGAAACTATATAGTCTTTATCTTTTTCCCATAGCTTATACAAAATATCTGCATAATTTCTATAATAAACACATCCATCATCTGCAGTAATAATTGGCACATCAGGATATTTGTCCATAGTTGGCAACATCTTCTTAAATGAATATGTATTTTCCTTAACCCAAAGAAGTTCAAAATAACCATTATAAAGCAAAGTCTTTAAATTTTCCGGCAATTCATTTTCTTTTTCTGGAAATTCATCTTCTGACAATACCAATACAATATGATAACCTGGACACTGATTATACAATGAATTAATCGTATAATATACAGAATCTATACGTTTTTTCCAAGAGGTCATCGATATAATGGCTTTTTCTCCATTATAGGTTTTCATCTTATTTTCAGAAATATCCAAATATAATTTATATAATCGGGTTTGCTTATTATAAACCCACCCAGTATCATTTATGCAGAACTTATTAAATACAATCGGCTTATTAGTATTATGTAAATTCCATGTCAAATATTCGCTTTGTAAAACTTGTTGAGACATCGGAAAAACAGCAAGTTTTGAACTAATCGTATTTAAAACATATGTATATACGGTTTGATCTAGGCGTTCTATTTCGTTAGTTCCTAAAATTTTTAAAAGCTTAAATGTAATTTGGTCAACCTGTATATTTTTTTCGATATTTTTTTCGATTCGAATTGTACCTTGATATAGTCCTTTATAATCAAAATTATAATTTTTAGATTCCATAAAGCTCATACATCTATTGCAATTTTCTACAGGATATTTTCTAAAACGCATCCATGTAAGATATTCAGAATCAATCCTATTACGTTCAGGATGAATATTTAACCCTAATTCACTGCCAGACTTCATAAAATCGTTATATAATTTACGTAACGACTTATTGATTTGTATAGAACCGTCAAGATAAATACAGACCGGTGTAGTCGCATATTTAAACATGTTAAAACGTACAGAATAGCATTTTTCAAATACAGAAAGACCATCCAAAGAATGGTCTACTATAATGTTCCAAATATCTGATTTTAAATTTTCATCGTCCGTTACATAAATATATTCACAGTTAGGATCGATTTCTTTTGGCTCTCGCATAATTTCATAATTATTGAAATTATACATCAATATACTATACAATTTTTCACTCATGCCTTATTTATTATCCTTAATATAATCTATCGCATACAGATAGCCTTTAAAGCCGTGCCCGTAAAACATCCTGTCGCAAGCCTTGGCTGTCACCGAATTTCTTCTAAAGTCTTCCCTGGCATTGATATTTGACAGATGGACTTCGACTTTTATAAGATTGACGCTTTTCAGTGCGTCATATAGTGCATAGCTGTAATGGGCGAGCGCACCCGGGTTGATAACTATGCCGTCGTACTTACCGGTATAGGCGTTTTGGATTTCGTCTATGATGGCTCCTTCGTGGTTCGACTGGAACAGCTTTACGTTTATTTCGTTCTTGAAGGCATAGTCACGGATTTCACGGCACAAATCGTCATAACTTTGTTCACCGTAAATTGACGGTTCGCGTATACCTAAAAAATTCAGATTTGGTCCGTTTATTACTAAGATGTTCATAAAACATCACCTTATTCAATTATATTTTTATTAAGTGTTATTATTCGTAATATTGTGCTTCGATAGATTTGTCTAAGAAAGCGTAGAAATCTTTTAGAGTTTCAATTCCAGGTTCATAACCGTTGTCAAGGGCATCTCCGTTAGGTTTAAACGCTGTTATTTTAACGTTTCCGGTTGACGGGTTCCAGCTATATTCCATTCTATAACGTCTAGGAATGTTTCTGAAATATGATAAAACTACAACGCTTTCATTGTCTCTTCCAGGATAAACAGCTAAATCAACATCATCCGGAGTATAGTTTTTCAAAGTATATTGTTTTACGAGAGCGACATAATGGCTTAAATCAGTCGATTCTACCAAATAGCCGTTCTTTTTCAGGGTTTCTAATGCTTCTTTTAATGTTATCTTCATATTAGTTCTTCCTTTAATATTGATTTATATTATTTATAGAACTCCGCCATGTTCAATCATGATCTTATCGAGTTCCGGAAGATAACTTATCAATTCCTTGAGTTCTTTTTCGTATTCATATAGAGCAGGGCATACTTCGTAATCGTATTTGAAGCCCTGACAGAAATCCGTACAGTGATAGTTATGCCAGAAAAGACCTTTTTTCTGGGGAATAAGAACAACAAAGGGCTCAATGGAGTCCTTTCCCCTTTCCCGATCTATCAAAATACGGTGATCCTCATCTACAATAACTATTTCTTTCTTCATGATATTCGCTTAATACTTACAATATCGTAGTCTTTGAGCGCCATTCTGATTTTTTCTTTACCTTCTTCTTCGTAATCGCAGGTCACTTTGGCGGTAGTTTCTTCGATTGCGTCATGACCAATATCTATTTCAACTAAAAATCTCATTGTCATTTTGATTCCTCCAGTGAATCGAAATATTCTTGCCAGATTTTGAGGCGTTTTAAATCCTGCGGACAAGGAAGGTCTTTTTCGCACTGCCCGCAGTGGATGCATTGATATTCTTGAACTTTTTCTTCAACTTCTTTCAGGGTCATACTTTTTCTTCCATGGTGCATTTTCGGGTGTTTTGAAAACATGGAGTGTATTTGTCTCGGATTCAGCATATACAGTTATCTTCTGTTCCTTGACATATTTTACAAATATTTTAATAACTTCTTCTTCGGTCATATCAGTCATTTTCTGTATAATCCACTCTGAGTGTACATTGTTTCTTATTAATATCGAAAAACGTAAAATAGCAGAAATGTATAGTCGCTTTCTTATCTTTGAAAAAATCAATCAATGTCTTAGTCAATATTGCGACAATTTCAGGCATAACGTCATCGTTAGACAACTTATATGCATCGGAAAAATCGATTTCGAATGTATTTATTGTCGCATGAGTTATATCCTTAGAAAAGCTTATATTTTTACAAGCTTGACTGGTTCTAGCCAATAATGCAATACAAATCGGTCGATAAACTGGTGATTTTACGTCTTTTACTAATGTATTATCGATAATATGGTTTAACAATTCAGTATTTGCGCTCATAATTAAGTCTTTATTATTTTCTCTACATAAGGGTCTATTGGTTCAGTGCACGTTCTTTCATAATTCAGATCATAATTACATTTTGGACATTCCCATCTAATCCAACCTGGTCCAAAATATACATTAGCATTAAGTAAATTTACTTTTTCTTTACATTTTTCACATTTAGCCATACTTTATACATCCTGTCCAATAGATACTACCCAAAACGGGTCACTACCACATTGTCTAACCTTATGTTCAGCAACGGCTGTTATCGGCCATAAACATTCATACCAGATTTCTTCATCTTCT